>WLWF01000212.1_pt1 | contig 57370 bp, 70 predicted proteins | sample 6718331 | NCBI WGS metagenome assembly WLWF01 (sample SAMN12718692, study PRJNA515312) | sponge metagenome | isolation source: marine sponge | host: Mycale hentscheli | place: New Zealand: South Island, Marlborough, Capsize Point | collected 2003-05-01 | reverse complement strand
ATGAGTCTTATATATTGTGAGACTGGCTGAGTCTGAGACTGCCTGAGTCAAGTGAGACTGCCCAGTCGAGTGAGACTGGCTGAGTCGAGTGAGCTTGCTCAAACCATACTTCTGGTTGCCCGCCTTGTTGAGCTGTGGACTGCCGTCTGCGTTTTTAAGCGGTACATTCTTCTTGAGCTTCAATGCAGCCGCTACTCCCGGCTCATTGATGATGTCAAACAGCACAGGATCACGCGGCATGTTGTTCTGGGTCAGGTTACGCCAGATACTGGTGGCGTTTAACAGGTTACCCTGCACACTGGTCTGAGGGCTGGTAGCCGCTAACAAAGCAGCAAACCGTGGGGCTTCATCACCAAAGACGTCATAAAGCGCCTGAGCCGATTGCCTGTACCAACCCTTCTTTGCCAGCCCAGCTTGAGCTACGGTCGCCATCTCTCTCGCTGCGGGGAAAGTGTCCATGAAATTTAAAAACGACGCTGCCGATTTTTTGTTCGCCAGCTTAGACAGCTCAGGCACCGTCAGGTCTTTGGCGTACTGCTTCTGCAACACGCTTTCATCGTCAATGATTCTTGCGAGCTGTGGGGGTGTGTCCTTGGCTTGAGCCAGTTCTGCTTCAGGACCAAAACCAGTACGACCAGTTAACAGGCCGCTGGCGTCAGTGGTTAATGGATCCACGATCGAGGGTGGCATTTTTCCTAGCGCCCTGATTCCTTTGATTGCGCCACCCACAAAAGGTAGAGCGCCGAAACCCTGAAACAGAAGGTTTAGGTAATCGCCTTGCGCCAAGTTCTCAGCAGCGCTTGGAGAGCGCGGGTAGTTGGGATCCGCCATTTGTTCGATCGTTACATCTCGATCTGGGAACTCTGGATACATACCAGCAATATCTGCGGACCCGTAAGGATCTACAAATCCACCTGCGATGTTTGCTAACTGGGCAGGAGTTAAAACGTCTTCACGACTAATACCAGCTTGCTCTCTGATCATGTCGCCCACAGAGCCGCCGAGGCTGTAACTGTCAACGTCAAAAATATCTACCTCACCACCTTCGCTTCTTAACAACGGTGGGGAGTCAGGGTCGTCTGCAAACTTAGCGTTAACCGATCGGATGTTTTTAGGATCAAAAATTACCACCTGATCTAAAAGCTCAAAACCAGAAAATCCTTCTCCAGATAATATCTCTTGCGCCTTTTCTTTTTGCATCGCAAGCTTTTTGCGATTAGCCATAAGCTGGTCGAATTCATTATTTTTTGGAGCAGCGTCTATTTCATCAAATTCTTTTTTCAACAATTCTTTGGCTTGGTCAGACGCTCTTCCATAATCTTCAATGCTGCCCATTTTGCCGCGAACAAAAATAGGCAGGATTCTGCTGCTTTCATCAAACATGGGACCGTCTGTTCCTGTTACATACGAGTTTCGTATATACCGCTCTGTGTCCTCTGGTCTTTTAGCAGCATAAACACCCGGACCCAGCTTCCCTTTCACAGAAGGAATAAACTCTTTGAATTCTTCTCCATCTTGCAACTTGTCTGTTGCGTGGTAATAAACCGTGCTGGTATCAAAACCCTGTTCCGCTGCGCGGAGCATTCTGGGATCGGGAGGAGTCCTGCCAGCTTTGGATGCGCCCCTAATTACTTTTGACATGCCACCAAGAACCGGGATTGCGCCGATACCTTGCAGCGCAGCAGATCCAAAATTACCTTGTCTCAAATTTTGCAAAAAACTTGGCGCTCTGGGACCCCTAAGCATTTCTTCGACCGACACACCTCTGGCCGGGAACTCAGGATAGTTTCCAGTTAAATCGGCACCCCCATAGGGATCCGCAAATGCACCCGCTAAATTAGCAATCTGGGCAGGAGTTAGATCTGGACCAGTGCGGCCCATCATCTCTGAAACAGAACCACCGAGGCTGTAGCCGAAGATGTCTTCATCCTCTACCGAGCCGCCTTCGTTGAAATTAATAACGGTATCTGGCAGCGGACTCTTCATAAGATCTGCAAGTTTTTTATCTGCAATTCGCTGCGCCTTTTCTAAAGCTAATCTTTTTTTTCTGGACCGGTAAGCGGATGGATATTTGCCTTTAAAACCACGTTTTGGTGTTCGTTTACGAGTGACTGAGCCTCCCGGCCCACTTGATGGCATTTCCAGTTCATAACCAGCGTCGATATACGACTGAATTGTAGGAAAGTCGCTCTGGACTTCAACAAAAGCACCAGTTGTAGGGTCAATCATCCTGACGTATTGATCTTCGGCGCTATCAAAGATCGGCGTGTCTTCAACTGATCTAGAAAATATTATTTTTGTTCCAACTGGGTTCCCTTGGGGGTCAAACTGTTCCACAGTCATGTGGTCGCGGTCGAAAATGTCTATGTCATCAAGCTGCGGCATCGAAACCTAACCTGCCATATATGTCCCAATTGAATTTGAGTATGCTGAGCCAATCATCAAAGGTCAACACGGTCGTTAATTCGTTATTTTTTTCCAAATCAGTGTTAATAGCGTACACAGGCAAACACACCCGTACCCCTTTACGGTTAAATTTATAAACCAGCACAGGAATTTTGTTAGCGCAGGAGTCACACGCCTGTTGCCACCACTCATCCTTCCACCACCAGCCCTCTTTGTAGAATTTGCACTCAACAGCGTGGTAAGGAATATCTATATCGGTAAGATTTTTGGTCTGATACTGGGATAAGTTGCGTTTGCAATCAAAAATGATGTCCTGATCTACAAAAAAATCGTTGAGGCGATTCACAATCTCCCTCTCAAACGCCGCGCCTTTGTTTCTGGAGTCGGCCATTTTTTTTTACCAAAAATTTTTTGCGATAATAATCTTTTTCGGGTTAAATTCAAACGTCCTGATGTTGCCAGACCCCTAGGCAACCTTCCCGCCGGATTCTATCCTGCAAGCAAATAGGACCGGCGGGCTTTTTCCCATGTATTTTTTTGAGTATTGAATGCGCTTAACTCAGCTATAGCGTTACCGCCATGGCCGCTCAGCGCTGCGGGGGTGTAGGGGGGTCAAATCAGCCCCAACCACCCGAAAACGCCGCCCCATAGGGATCCTACGGCCTCCTGTGCGGTCCTGACGTCACCTCACTGCACAGTGCCGTGTGTCGTTGTGCAAGAGTTTGCACACTTGTGCAGAGGGAATTCCCCTTAAAAATCAACAACTTACGCGAATTTTTGGATTTTCCGAGGATTTCCAGCCCCCGGCGGCGGGGCGCGGCCCTCCGCTATGTTTGAAAGACTAAAAGTCCTTCTGAGATATGTCTGTATCAACGCCCAGCAATTTTCCAAGTCTCTCCTTGATGTCGTCACGGTTCATAGCGTCGACATTAGCGTTGATGTTGAGGTTCTGCGATCGGTTGATGGATAAACCAGCGAGCTGGTTCAGCTCTTTGATGGCTGAAACCGCAGCATTGAAGTGTCCGCTCTCAAAACTAGTCTCGGCTATCTTCCAAAGCATCGTCCCAGTTTTCTCAGGAGTAATGCTGTACTTCTCGCGCAGCTCCTCCTGTCTAATCCTGATCGCTTTGGTTACGTTGGGATAGTCCTTGCCGTTGAGCATGCGGTTAGCTGCTGAGCTTGGGAACTCGTAACCTGCTCGTCTTGCTGCTTCAGTTTGAGCGCAAGCTCCTTCAGTGTAGTGCCAGACAAATGCAGCTTGCATTGCAGTCAGGTTGTTCTCTTCATCCTTCTCGAAGTTGGCTGGCACACTAACCAGTTGTGGTTTTTCTTTCTTAGGACGACCAGCCATTTTGTCTCGCTATCTTGTTGAACACTTTCTTTGCTTCTTCCCAACCGTAGGGTGTGTCGCCGTGATACTCACGCTCTTCACAGTTTGCCTGATACCAACGGTGGAGATTCACATCGTAATCCAGATCCTTGTCATAAACAAACTTGGTCATTCCTGCTTCCTGTATCTCCGAGCGTAGTGATTGCACACATGGCTCCATACCAGATCCTTGATACTGTCGCGCTCTTGATCTGTCAAGCTTTCAGTCAGCAGGTTGTACTCGTCCCTCGCGGCCTCTGTCATCTTGTGTACGAGTTTATCTGCGATCTGCCGTGGTTTAACCGAATGAAACATTTAGCCTCCTTGTAGCCAATCAGGGTACAGGGCAGCAGGGTACAGCTACTTTGAAACACTTAGAGACTTAAAAAACCCAAAGTGTACTGTGCGCTCTCTCTATATAGTATATATATATATATATAAATATAGTAGAACAGTACCCTATACCCTCTTCTACTCCTTTCATGTTATATATCAATGGTTTATCTCAGGGTATCCTTGTTTTCGGTATACCCTGTTGCTACCCTGTTTTTCCTGTCTTTCTCGTCGAAAAGTTGTTCCAACCAATCTACGAGTCGTTGTATTGCTTTCTGCAACCATTCCATGGTTAAAAGCTGGGATAGTTCAAGTTATTACCATAACCTCCCGTGTCCATGTTACTGGGCTTCTCATAGTCCAGATCATAGACCTTCTTGCCATTAGACTTGCGTGGCTCGATGCCCCGCTCTGCCAACACACGGCTCGCATCCTTTATGTCCGGCATCCGGGGGTTCGTAATCCCCAGATCCCGTAACAGCGTGGTCATCTGTACTGGCTTGCAGTTGTTACTGTCAAACCGCACATAGTTGAGTATCAGATCCTCCACGCTGCTTTGCGCCCTGAAGGACTCGTTCTGATCCTGTAGAGCTGCCCGCTCTTCGGGGGTGAGAAACCAGTTTTTAACGTCGGGTTTATATAAAGTCATTGCTACCTCTGCCCATAATTGCTGCATATCTATGCTGTGATTGATGTTGATATCCTTCACTGGTATCGCCCAAAATCGTCGATTTCCGCTCGTATCAGTGAGGAATTCCCTAGCATTCACGCTCGCATAAAACGCTGTGCGCCTCTGGTAGGTCGTCGCCGCCCTGTCATAGGGTAGGCGCATCTCATCCGTCTTCTTGGTTATGAATGCCTTCAGCATGTCCAGATCGGCCTTTTTAAAGGTCGACTCAAGTTCCCCCAGTTCTACAATCCAATGGCTTACTGCTTGCTTCACACTATCCTTGTCTGTCGGATTGAGCGTTGCACCCTCCAGAAGCCACCCTTGCTCGTAATCAGCGAGTTTTTTGAACCACAGGGTCTTTCCCAACCCCTGAGCGCCTTGCAAGACTAGGATGCCCTCCAGTGCGACGCCGTTCGGTTCCAGCGCTGCTGCTACGCAAGAGATTAACCACTTACGCATCAATGTCTCTTTCAGTTCTTTGTTCCTTTCTTCTGTAATCGTGTCTAAGAACTCCTGTAATCGGTTCTGACCGTCCCATGGCCTACTGAAGATCCATTCCCTCACCGGATTGTATTCGTTGGCTAGGATCTTGATGTAGTCCCTGACACGGGTGTGTGGCACCGACATCTGTATACAGCGGTCCTCAATTTCTATGAGGCTGGCTTCCTCCTTCATGTCGCTAATGAACTTCATGTTGGGAATGTCTATCTCCATCCTCTTCTTGATCACGTTATAGTTGACCGTGATCTTCTCAGTGAGCATGACGCCCCTGACATTGTCCTTTGTATTGAGCGCCCGCCCTGAGCTGTTCCGCATGAAGTCAAACTCTGTCGGAACCTCGACTGCCTTCATCACCGGGAGCATATCTTCGCTCAGCTTGTGATCGTTGTAGTCACCGCCAGTGGCTGGCATCAGTATCTGCGTCTGCCCACCCTCATTCTTGATCTGCTGTGCGGCTTTCTCAGCCTCTGTCTGGCCCGTGTTGCTCTTGGGGTCATTGTCCGCGATAAAGACATGGGTCTTGTCCTTGAAGTGGCCAAAGAAAGTCTTGGACACCGGACTGAGGTTGTAGGCATCGAAAGCGATGATCACTGGCGATTGCATGTCTGTAAAAACAGATGCCGCCGTGGCGTATCCCTCGCAGTAATAAATTTTATCTGTGTCTGACATCTTGTCAGCGCCAATCATGTAGAAATGCCCGGACTTGTTTGTGTCCTTCTCGAAGCGCTTGTCGCCGTCGTCGTTTATGTACTGTAGACCCACAATCCTCAAGCTATCATTGAGTACCGGCACGATTAGTCTGCCATCCGAATGCACCCTCAACCCGTGAGACTGAACTGCCTTCTTGGTCAGGTATGGATGCGCTGTACATTCTTCAGCAGCGTCCCAGATCCTGTTGCTGTTAATGGCACACTGCTCCTGAGCTGCCATCTTCTCTTCTTCATACTTTCTCTTGGCCGCAGCTATCTGCTCCCGGTCCTCATCAGTAAGCTTACGGTGTACTTCATTATCTGGTTTCCAAGTGGCGATCGGATCGTCGTGACTGAGCCGGTAGTCGCCGCACCGACCGAATGGTATAGACTGATCGAACCAGACCTGATACCACCCGACCAGCTTGGCTCCACTGCCATCGGTTATGTAGGCTCGACCAATGCTGCCATCAGTAACCAGCCCCTTCTTGTCTACCTGTAATCCGTTGTTAGTTAAAAAATCCTCAAACTCTCTAATCAGTTCGCCGCGTGTCAGCGGCTTTGACATATCTTTTTCCTTGGGTAAATTAAGATCTAGTGACATCTATTCATTCCTTGTTTGCATCTCGTTTTAAATTCTTTTTGGAAAGATTTGCAAAGTATTACAAACTTCTATAAATTGCAAATCCATTAGAAAAAAAGAGGACAATTGATATGAGTTTGATTTCGAGCGATAAGGGTGGAGGTGACTTCCAACAGTTGCCGGTCGGCAACCACACTGGTATTTGTTATGCGGTAACAGACATAGGCACACAGTTAATTAGTTTTCCGGGTAGTGAGGATACCAAAAAAGAACAGCTCATTATCTTCTGGGAGTTTCCTGAGTTAAAGATGGACGACGGTCGACTGATGTCCGGGTTTAAATTCTACAACAACAGCTTGCATGAGTTGGCCAAACTGCGTGGCGATCTGGAGAAGTGGCGCGGGCTACCATTCACCCCCGACGAGCTGAAGGGGTTTAACGTGGGCAAGCTCATTGGCGCGACTGCTATGTTGCAGGTCAAGGCGGGTGCAACTGATCCTGCCAAAACCAAAGTTGATGGCGTGTTTCCCAGACCGGAAGGCACACCAGCGATTCAGGACACCGTCAACGACCATGTGTTGTTTGACTCAGATGTTTATCTGATGGAGTTCGGTGTGAAAGGTGAGTCGTGTGAGGACTCCAAGAACATGGCTGACATGCTAGAGAGTATGCCGCCGATTGCTCGAAAGAAATACTTTGAGTCGATCGAATTTAAAACGCACGTTCCTGAAGAGACTCGTCAGCTCCTGATGGGAGGCGGACCGGAACCGTCCTTTACTCCACCGGTTTCTAGTTCAGTGGGTGGGCTGTCTGCCATGGCAGGTGAGCAGAACCAAACACCACCACCATCGAGCGACGTACCGTTCTAAGGTCTACGAGCGGGTGGCAGAATGCTTGACCTATCCTTGGGTTTGACATTGCATCTCTCGAAACTGCCCCCGCTCATTTAACATGAGTGAAGCTGAACAAGAAAAAATGTTATCCGACTTAAAGAGAACGAATATTATTTTGCAAGAAACATTAAAGGACGCCAACATTCGTTTACAAAATGAAGAAGAAAGATGCAAAGCTTTAAGAAGAGCTAACGAGCATCTGCGGTATAAACTTCTCAGCTCAGGTCCGGCGTCTCACGATTTCACAAAAGAAGAATTAAAAGTTATGAGGATAAAGCTGCACCCAGATAAAAACGATGGTAGTGAGATATGCAACTCGATAACACAAAAGCTGAACAAAATGAAATTATGAAAGACGACGTAAACAGCCCTGCTCATTACAAGACGGGAGGCATTGAGTGCATTGATGCAATGATCAGTGCATTTGGCCGCAAGCGTGTGGAGGAGTATGCTGAAATTGCAGCGTTCAAATACTTGTGGCGGCAAGGTAAAAAAGATGATCAGAATCAGGACAAGCTCAAAGCCATTTGGTACACAAGGTTCTCGATGGGAGATGATCCCAGAGAATCTTGATGGAGGCGGAGTCAATGGTCGGGGGAGTGGTGACGTCCGACTTTCCTTCTACCCTAACGATCTGGGTGGTTAAAGAAAGGACGCAATGAAGCGTTTGTCCGCCGGGGTGCTAATGCCTTTTCATCGAACCAATTGCGTCATTCACCACATTAACTAACAAGGAGGTAGACATGGATTTTAAGATAGGCACATACAAAGGTTTGAGTTATGAAGAGTACGCCGCAATACCTGCGTACCGATCGCACGATCTGATGGCCGCAGATCGCTGTGTGTTTAGTTGGAAAAACGAACTGCCCCTGAAAGAATCGCCCGCATTAATTGAAGGCCGGTTACAGCACACTGTCTTTCTAGAGTTCGATAAGTTTGACGAGGAGTTTGTGATAGAACCAAACGTCGATCGTCGCACCAAGGTGGGCAAAGAAGAGTACGAGGATTTTAAAAAATCTTTGAACGGGCGCAGTCCTGTTAAGCAGGACATGTACGATGTATGCATGGAGCGTCGTGAGATAGTAAAGGATTTTATACCGGATCCAGAAGACCACGTTGAGTGGACTGTTTGTTTTATGTGGCATGGCCAGCAGTTCAAGTGTCGGCTCGATTGGTACTGCACTGCCTTCCAGTTTGTCTGGGATCTTAAAACCTGTAGGGATGCATCGCCGCGCGGATTCAAGTCAGCAGTTAACAACTTCAAATACTTCCAGCAAGCTGCTTTGTATGTGGACGCCATGGAATCTTCTGGGATCCCATGCAATGGGTTTAAGTTCTTGGCGCAAGAGAAAGCGCACCCATATCCCTACGCCGTGTATCAGCTCAGCGATGAAGCTCTGGAGTATGGCAGGGCAAAAAACGAAAAGGCTTTGAAGAATATTCTGGATTGCAAGTCGTCGGATGAATACTTACCATTTGGTTTAGAGGGCGTACAACTGATTGGGTTGAACGATTTATATTGATTTGGAATATTTTCTATTTGGACTGACATACGTCGTATATCAGCAGTTTGGTTTTATGTGTGCATTTTTGTTTTTCGGATCGTTAGTGGCATTCCAGCTTTATGTGTTGAGCGTTATGTGGGACGAACCCATTAATCGGGATCGCTAACCCACACCGCATACATTAAGTCCTCAGTGTCCCAGAAGATCGCTGTCTTTCTCCCATTCTGCTCGAAGTAGCTGCTGACAATCTTGGCGTCGAAATATTCTTTGTTAGTCCAGTGCAGAGATCCGCTTTCTCCAAGATCGCTGTTAGTCGTCTCGACTTGTTCGTAGCGCTTCAGCTTACCTGAGTCCATGTCCAGAACCATGTTACCGTCTTCGACGGTCTGGCAGATCATGTTGTCAATGTCCTGATGATCCATGTTGATGGTTAAAGTGAAATCTTTCATTCTCAATCAAAACCCCCTAATAAATTGCTTGTCGATTCGTCGTTGCTTAGTCTTGCGAATTTTCTTGTTCGCCTTCTCTTCCTTGCGAGAAAGCGAATGCACGTTGTGTCGAACTTCTTTCATTTATATGTTACCTACGCTTCGGTGGTAAGCAGTCTCGGCAGCGCTGACATATCCTTCCCAGTGTGCCTTAACTCTTTCTACAGTAGACCCAGCGTCGATTCTGTGGTCGCCGGTGGATGAGTTTGTGAACTCGATATAGTCTCCACGTTGAGTAGCGTAAAGGGTGATTCCGTTTTCTAACTGGTGTGAATGCATCATGCTTTTTTTTCCTGTGCCGTTTAAGAAGTCATTATTATAGACTAATTCCGTGTCCATGTGCAACTCTTTATAAACAGAAAGTTAGCCCGTTTTTGACCACTGGTGGGCTAAGCCAGCTCCGAAGGGTGAGCCACCCTTTGGTCATTTAACTCGATTGATTTGAACGCCGGGACCATTCTCTGGGTGATCGTATCGAAACGCATCCCAGTCGACATCCTTGTTAGCTCGTTTTGCCCACTGCTTGGCAGAAGTCTTCAAGTCGTTAGGCTTGCGCTTGATGGTGTTGCCGTCTTCAACACGATCGGGTACATGGAAACCCTGACCAACTTCAACGTCGGCCCATGGGTAAATGGATTTGCCCGGATGGGAGGTGTAAGGTTTGTCAACCGCTGCTTCAATCTTAAAATTCATAGCCATTCCTTTTGTTAGTTTGTGTTAGTTATCCAAGACCCTGTGGTTTCGGCTGGGAACCACCCAGCCTCATCAGTTGGAATTTAATTGAGGTAAATAGACATCCCGATTGCGGATTGGGTAGCTGAATCAAAACCTTGAAGACCCCACTCCCTGATGCAGTCAAGGGCAAACTCTCTGGGAGTCTGATCTGTCTCTTGCAGATCTTCCATGTACTCTTTGACTGTGTCCATGTTTATGTCAGCGGTGAACTTAATTGCTACTTTCATATCTATCTCCTTAGAGGCAGCTTACGCCACCTCCCTGTCGTTTAAATGATTTTGTTGAGATGGTGTCTCCCAAATCCTAGTCCAGCCAGATGGGTCAACCATGAAATATCTGTTCCTAAGTGCGTCGTAAACTATGTCGCCAACTGAAACAGATCGCATTCTTTCTACAAGCCTAACGAATTTCCAATCAACGTCTTCTACCTCAAAGTTGCCAAGCGCAAACACTTCCTCAATGTCGTCCGTGTAAACTTTGGCTACCGGAGCGTAAAGGTCAAAAAGATCTGATACTTCTTTTTTAACTTCCTCAATCTTCTTTGATCCCCGCAACAGCTCTGTGATCGCGTATTCTTTTTTGTCTATGACGCTTTCTGAATCATCAGCCTGAACTTCGATCTGCTTAACTATGTACCTTGCTATTTCCATCTTTTTCCTTGGTTTTGTTTAAAGAACGAAAGTATTGTACAACAGTTCCGTGTCGATGTGCAACACTTTATACAACATTATATTTATTTTTTTAAACACAAAGCATGGGCGTTAATGCCACTGGTAACAATAACGTGGCTGTAGGTCGTAAAACCAAAGCCTGTGTTGTTATGACGACTGACTACAATAACACTGCTGTAGGCCAACTGTTGCGTTACCACTGGTCAAGATAACACTGTAATAGGTTGCAATCGGTCACAGTGCTTTAGATGCAAACACAACAGGAAACAATAACACGGCGATGGGTTTTTAAGAGTGCAAATACAACGGGAGCTTCTAACACGGCGATGGGTTTCAAGATTGCAAATACAACTGGAGATAATAATAAGGCAATAGGTTTCTGTTTATGCAAATACAACAGGAGATAATAATAAGGCAATAGGTTTCTGTTTATGCAAATACAACTGGAACAAATAATAACGCAATAGGTTTTTAAAAATGCAAATACAACTGGAAACAATAATAACGCAATAGGTTTTTAAAAATGCAAATACAACTGGAGACAACAACAAGGCTGTGGGTCACGCCAATGTTTTTATCCTAGACTTGTCATGCAGCCAAAAAACCAACAGGTATCGATCGCCTTGTTCAACAGGTAATCCACGGTGGGTGTTGGTAAAGGATGGGAAGATCAACCCGTGTCCGGTGGGTAAAGGTTTGAGTACGCCGTAGTCATAGAACTCAGTGCCGCCACCTTTGTATGAGCCAGTGTTGAGTGGAACCACCACACTGATGTCTGCGCTCTCGTCGTGGTGCCAAGCGCCTTGTTGTTTGTCCCTGATGTTATAGTTCGCAATCTGTATCGAAGAGATGTCTGCACAGTTGCGCTGATAGATTGCAATGAAGATCGGGTTCAGGATTGTCCTGACAAAATACCACAAGTTTTCGTACACCTCTGGCATGTGGTCCTGCAAAAGAATCTCAGGTATCTGTCGCAACTCATCCTCGTTTGGATTGACCTCGAACACCCCCTCCTTCTTGAACACATCAAGCTGCTTGCACAACAAGTTACACCACTGGCGTCTGAACAATGGCACCCTGTAGATGTCGGGGAAAATCTTTTTAACATGATTATGAATCGGGGTCTTTGGCATCCTCTCCACCCCCCTCTTCTCGTGATGCTCAGTCAGCATGGGCAACGTCTTTAGTATGGCCTTGTAGGTAACTTGGTTAACGAACCAATGTGACTTCATCGTAAGCAAATATTTGTTCTTAATCATGGTTTACAGCTTTTTGTAAAAACATATACATTATCGCAAAATTCTGTAGAATCTGGAACAACTTAACTCATAGGTTGGATTAATTATGGCAAAGAAAAAAAAGGCATATAAAGCTGTACGCAAAAGCATTGCAGTCGACGTCGAGACATTTGACATGTTGCAGGAGATTTGCAATATCGAGCGTCGCAATAAAATTCAACAGCTACAAATATTGATCAAGAAAGAACACAGCCGCAAAGTAAAGAGTAATGCTGCATGAGCATGTTTAAAAAGAAAGCCTTGCCTCAGTCATATCAGCCTGTGCTTCAAGCTCAGGAAATTATTGATGTGTTCTCTAGACTAACCCTGCATCATCAGGCCGCGTTGCTCAGGTTGATTAGCCGCAACATGGTGATCCAAGTTGGCGGAAGAAACAACATGGGTTATGAGTTTAAGTATGAAGTGGACGGCGCAGTAATTGTTGTGTCACCTGAATCTGATTGGGTTGAAGAAGAACAACCCCAAGCCGAGCTGCCGTTAAACCAGCCCTAGTATTCCTCCGCTACCTGCCTGTCGTCTCATGGCCAGCTCACGATCTTGTGGGTCTGGAAGAATCGTAGGTGACATGGCGGGATTTATTTTTGGTCGTGGGGCAATCGGTGGCGCCGCAGTCAAACTATTCATCACGTTGAAAGGAGGAGGTTGCATCTCTGCTGGTACAGGTTCACCTTTGGTTTGTATCTCTTCTTGAAGCTCTTGCATTTCTCGTTGCATGTTTTCTCTCGCTCCTTCCCGAAGCTCAGCAGATCGCTCACCTCGAAAACCAAGATCGTCCTCTCCTTCACCCTCGTACAATTCTCTAACTGTTGCGTCAGTGCCTCTTGCAACTGATTGCGTGGTAAAAAATATAGATGGATTTACTGATTGAATAAACTTGGTGAGGTCCGCAGCAAGACTTGGATCAATTAGCGCGTTAATCAAAAGGTCTTCATACCTTTCTCTCTGCAAGCCTATTACCTTGTCAGTGACGTCATCGAACCCTCTCAATAAAAATCTTTGAGGGAGCTGGACCAAAGACAGCGCTGCTTCTCCGACTTTTAAACCCAAACCTTTTGCTTCGTTCTCCATCATCCGAGACATGCTCTGCAAAGTTTGTGTTGGAGATTGGGATTGCGTTGCGATGTAAGAAGTCGCTTGCATGATTTCAACCAGATCAACAAAGTTATTCAACTCTTCTGGGTCAAGCATTTCTTTGTAAACCGTAGCTCTTCTGCCTCTGGCTGCACGACCAATCGTGCTGATTTCAGATGTAGCAGCAGAAACTATTTCATCAGGTGTACCTGCTGTTGCAATATCAAGTTGCTTTGCTGCCGCCTCATCAACCTTTTGGCCCGCAAAAGGAAATGCTTTTCTTACATTACCTCTAAGGCCCAACCTGTTTAAAAACTTGTTGGCGCCGCCTAAAGGGTTAATGGTTGTTGTCAGGGCGTCATCAAACTGGGTACGAAGCCAAGTGCCTTTTAGATTCTGCCAAACCTGCGGGTCTTCAGTTTGAATAAGGCGACGAAGATCTCGAACCTCTTTCGGTTTGATGGACCCATTAAAAAGTTTTTGAGTCAAGCTGGCGGCTTTTGTCCCACCAAGCTCAACAGCCCTTGCAAGAGAGTTGATTACGCTTCTTTCTAAAACCTGAAGATGTCCTTTAGTAGGATCATAAATAGAGGTCGCTCTTGCATACTCTGGGTTAGCTGCTTTCAATCGTTCCGAAACTTGACCTCTGATGTTAGACACCTTGGCCTTAACGAAGCGTTGATTATCTTTGGTTAGTCTTTCAATAAGCGGCCTGAAATCACGACTAAGCATATTGTGCAATGATTCGGTGTCAGTCTTTAGGTTTTGCCCCATCAAGTCGATAAGCGCAGCTTCTTCATCAACCGCAGGATCGTCTTTCATGGCTTTTAAAACGTCTGGGTCAACTGATCCCATTTTCCTTTGATCGACCAACATGTCTCTTAGCTCAGTCAACGCCTTGTGATAGTCGGTTCCTTTTCGGATGTTAGGGTCTGCAAGCTCACCGACGACATCATCAAACAAATCCCTAGTGTCGACATTGATGTCTAACTCGTAGGCGTTTTGATAGACAGGTTCAGCTCTTAGTTTTCTTTTGTCGGCAATCTTTTTAAGAACAGACTCTGAAGCTAAAGCCATATCATAATCGGCATCCAATGCCGGTTTACCGCTTAACTTGTCTTGCTTCCTTGCAAACCTTCCAGAAAGTATTTCGTTGAAAAAATCTTCTGCCGACTCTTCAACTTGTAGTGCGCGACTGTTGTAAAAATCAAATAGCTTTTGAGAGGTGGGTTGCATTTGAAGATATTTCTGTATCATAGCTCCATCGCTCGCCATAAGTTTAGCCTCTGGTCGAGTGATCACGATGCCTCTATCAGAAGCTAAATTTATTAACCGCTCAGTATCTTCGCCGCCTTCTTTTATAATTTCCATCAAGGTTTGACGGCCCTCGACTCCGGGGAATTTTGTAACAGTGCCTCTGAATAATTTTGGAAAAGACTCCGCTGGCAAACCAAAAGGCAACAGCGCGAAAGCAGAGTTTAAAGCAAGGTCGCCAGCTAACTTACCGGTATCCAAAGGTGGTCCGTCTAACGCATTTGACAGGCCAGCTCTTAGCGCATAAAACAATCCTCCGCCCGCAGCTTGACCAGCAGCAGCCAAGGACACGGCTCCCGGCGCTCCACCATAAGCTCCTCCAACCATAAATCCAGCGGTTTCAGGAACCATTTCAAACGCAAGCTGTCCGGCAGGAAAAACTCTACCGAAGATATCATCTGTTTCTAAGCCAAAGCCTATGTCAGCATATTCTTTATATTCTTTTGTTGGGTCGTTCGGATCAATGTAAGAAAGGTCTTCGTCTTTATCAATAAAGTACAAATCGCTTGGTTCAATTCCGCGCTCTGATTTTAAATTAGGAAATCTTTTGTTTGCTAAGTATGTTGCTTTTGCTGACTCATCATTAGACAAACCAGCAACAAGCGCCTGTAGCGCCCCTGTGCGCTCGTTCTCCTGCTCAATACGCTTCTTGTCTTCCTCTGGGATGCTTTCCAAAAGCTCGTCTCTTATCGCATCAAGCTTCGCCTTATGCTGATCTCCCATACCATTCTTATTGCTTTTTATGTCTTCTTTTAACCGATCGAAACCAGCTTGATCACTAACTATGTAATCAATCCCATCTATTTTTATCTGCATACTCACGCTGCTAGTATCCGCTACCGGTCATGTCTGTTGGAGCAGCAGCTTGTTCTTTCGAGATCCTGTCTAGATAACCCTTACGCCAAGCGCTTGCTTCTTTGGTGGATTGCAAAGCCGCTTGATTCAAAATGGCTCTGTCGTCTTCCGTTAAAAAAGGATTTTGTTGTTGCCAATTTTCCTGATAAGCCCTTAACGCTGAAGCAACTTCTTCGTCTGACATGTCGCTGGTATATATTTTTCCTTCTTTAGCGTCTCTGACAAAGTCAGTTTTAAATCTAGATTGCAGGTCTGCTATTTTTCTTAAATACCCAAGCTGTTTCTTAAATCCCGGCAATGATTGACCTAGGTTAGCCGACGCCCGAATAAATAATTCCATCTCCCTGTCGGATACGGCGCCCTTCGTTTGCCCAACAAGCGCCATGGCGAACCGCGTTCCAAGAGAAAGCATAAGCTCCTGATCGCCAATTGTTTCTGAGTCATCGATAACGCCAAGCTCAGTTAACAGTTTTCTAAATGGAAGCGTGTTTGAAGCAATGGTGCCGAAGTTTTCGTCAGTAAGTTTTTCGGAAACAATTAACGCCTGATCAATAGAGTTAAGCTGTTTTATTGCGTTATTGCCCTCTTTCACCCAAGCATCAATCATGCCAGATGCAGCAGCGCCTTCCGCTTTAGCAAAGTAGCTGGCAGTTTTAGGAGCCTCCACAGTCACTTGGCTATCAGCCTGACCGGTTACAGTTACGTTCCGGTCAACACCTAGAGGGTTGTCTTTAGTTTTATTACTACGATAAGCCTCTTGTGTTTTCCTGTCGTAGTCAGGAACCGGCACCTGAATCCTTTTGCCAGTTTTTTTTCCTTCAGCGTCAAGCTCATCCATTTCAAAAGTCAAATACTTCACCGACTTGTTGGTTTGCTTCATTTCTTCGATGATGTATTTGCTGATTCTTTCCTTCGCTGCGTTCTCATCCGTGGTTGCGAGTTTTAAAGCTTCAATGCCAATCGTGCGATCGCGTTCTCGTTTCTCTTTATCTGTTTTTTCTAGCTGCTGATTAAAGGCAGCAAAACCCATACCCAAACCTCTGGCAAAACTTCCGGGTCCGGTAGGTTGGCTTAATAACTGTGCGCCAAGGTTGCTGGCTAAATCAAAAAGATCAGCTCGTCGACTGTCTGGAATAATTGCAGAAAAACGATCTGCGTATTTCTTTTGAGATTTCTCAAAGTCTGGAACAGCAAAAGCTGTTTCCATTCTGTTCATCTTGGCTGCTCTTTCTCGAATATCGAGCGCCCTGTCTAACTGATCAAAACCTAAATCTATTTCTGACATTATGAGTACGGGTTAGATTGTGAATAATAAGGGCTAGGATTCATGAAATTACCTAACGCTCCCAATGCGCTCAAACCGACACCCAGACCTGCCTGTAGAGGACTTGGTGTAGGCTGGAATCCAATATTCGTCTGCATAGCGCCTGTAGGCACTGTCTGGATGAATGGTAACAGGCTTTGATACTGAAGTAGGGGCGCCGTTTGCGCCTGTAAGGCGTTAGCACGGCTCGCCTGAAGTTGCTGTTGAGCTTGTTGCTGTTGTAGGTTGCCTCCCCCAAGAAGCGCCTGTATATCACCAAACCGCTGTGTTTGCCCTTGCCGACCTAATCCTGACAAGGCTCCGCCTAGTCCACCGTAAGCACTTGCGGTTTGTTGTCCGGCTCCTGACAGAGCGCCAGCCAATCCTGTTAACCCGCCCATGCGTTGTTGTCCTAATCCAGAAAGAGCGCTACCAAGTCGTGATTGACCCAGCATTTGCTGTTGTCCTATGTTTCCATACAAGTTACCGAGCTGAGTGTCAGCGCCATAACCACTTCTGGCCAGACCAGCAAGCCCACTTGCCGCTGATCTTTCCGAAGCTAATTGTCTGCCAAATTCACCAAGACCTGTTCTCTGGGCCTCTGTAAAGCCTCTGGAGCGAATACCGCCTAAAGCTTCTCCTAACCCGCGACCAAGCGCTTCACGCCTCTCAGCAGCGTTTAGACGCGCTCTGGACCCAAACGCGGATTCTCCTCCGGTCATCAAGTCCCTAGCGGTTTGTGCAACATCTGCCCGATCGCCAGCGTCCATGACGTCAGAAATCGTCTGCTGGACGACACGGTCTTCATAAGGGTTGTAAAATTGTTCAGTCATAGACGGGTCATAACCGCGAGTGGTTCCCCGCATAATGTCTTCTACGCCGCCCAAATCGTCTCTAAAACGCTCTGTAGCACCCTCAGTAACGCCTAAACCTCTTTCTAGTCCGCCCATAAGGCTACCAATACCCGATCGGTAAGCAGATTCTGCGTCGCCTAGGAAACTACCTTGCGTGTCGACGCCGGATCTGTATTGGCCTAAAGCGTCCTTTAAATAATTTTGTTGTTCAGCTAAACCTTGACGATACTGCGCTTCCGCATCGGTGAGAAACCGTCCCTCAGATCCAACTCCAGATCTTGCGAGTTGAAATGCATCGAGCTGGTCCTGCGTAAGATCGGCCACTTGTTCTGGGATAACGACAGGATTGCCCTGATCATCAAAAAAAGTTCTTTCTGCTGCTCGCATGGCGCCGGGGATAAAACCACCTTCGCCGTCCAGACCAAATAGTAATTGCTGCGTAACCGGATCCAAACCTCTGGTTACCTGATCAACGGTGGCTGCGTAAGGAGCAGGAGCGCTCCCGTCAAGCTGAACACCCAAACCTTGGTTTGGCATCATCGAAGATATTTGAGAATCAATTTCATTTTGCTGAGATAGAATGCTTTTGTAACGAGCAAGGTCATCAGTTTCTTGTTGCGTTGGATTGTATTTAGGGCCAAACTCAAAATCCATGCCAAGAGTTGGTCTAGGATTTTGCCCAAACTCATTTGTTCCTCCTCGAAAAAACTGAGGAATCGTCTTCATCTGTTCTTGAAGCTTTGTTCTTTTTGCCTTTAAAGCATTAAATTCTGGAGTATTAGGTTCGGCAGGAGCAGAAAATTGCCCTCCGCCTATGCCGCCTATACCGCCCCTCAAATACATTTCTGCTGGCATTTTTGGAACAGTGTTCTCGCCCATAACGCTGGCAAAATCATAAACTGAACTGGGGCGATTAATGAGTCCTTCTGGAGTTCTTTCTGGCTGACCGCTTACATTCAAAGGCCCGTCAAGAAGTCTTTGTAGAGGGTTGTAGAAACCTAAAGCCATTACGCTACTCCCTCAAATAAATCCATAATCTGATACATGGTGTTTGTTCCAGCCTCCCTTCCCGGCTCGCTAGTAGGCGACAAGGTAACGATACCGTTGTTGTTTGCTACTGAATAAGCCCCAGCTCCTCGAACCGCTCTTCCCGTCATAACGAATTCCCCGTCAGAAAGCATTGCAGGGACGTCGTCGCTCGTTTCGGTTCCCGGCCCATCAATATCACCATTCATTCGCACAAAGTCCTCCATGGCGACTGTACCGCCGTTGGCGTACTCAAGAGGCACAATACCACCCATGTGATATTGTTGTGCATAAGTTGAAGGTACAGCAGGTCTTCTTGAATCGCCGCCCTCTGAGGGCAATGCCCTGCCTCCGCTTAACGCCGGAAACGTGCCGCGAGGTAGCAAGCCAAACTCAACTGGATCAGGCTGCGCCTGACCCATTCTTCTGGCTATTTCTGCCTCAATGTTATATCTGCCTGTTGGACCCATGGTGGTCAACGGCGTCAATGGAACGCCTTTGTCTTTTCTGGTTTCATCCATTGCCAGCTTAGCAAGCGCAAAAGCGGGAAGGCCAGCACTTAACAAGCCACCGATACCCGGACCTCCACCATCGCCGCCACCCAAACCAAACAAGGTGTTTAATATGCCTCTGTCTGCGGCCTGTTTGCCAAACAGAAACTCCATGGCTTTTCCAGCAGTTGACTGAGGTTGACTTCCAGCGCCCGCAGCAGCGGCAGCGGCAGCACCGCCTGTTGGAAATTTAACCCCTTGCTTTCTATAAAATTCAGCTTCTGCTGCGGCGTCAGCCGAAACCGGCAAGCCTCCGCCAGCCGGAGATGCGTCATAAGCTTTCGCTCTCCTTTCTAAATCGTTGTATTCATCTGTCGGCATAAACTCACCGGTTTTCAGGCTTTTGTAGCCAATTGGATTACCCTGAGCGTCGTATTGGGTTTCCATTCCGCCCAGCCTGTCGCGTTCTTGTGCTGCAAGCCGATTGTTTTCCGCAGCCGTGCCGAGCATCATTGTTTGAATTGGTCGAGTGAATTTTTCGATGAAATCTCCAGATCTTCCATCAGGCAAAAGCAATTTCGACATATCTTCAGTGATAGGCAGACCAGTGTATTTGTTAACCATGACGCCATCGACTTCTTCGTAGTCTCCCCGCCTCTGAGAAATAGAGTCGATTGCTCGAATGTTTTGAAAAAGATTGTCTCCGCCAAACGCACTTTTGCCGCCACCTCTGAATAAATCAATAATACCGCCAGCGCCAGCTTGACCTGTTTGGGTGACGTCTCGTATCCCGCCTAAGCTGTCCAAGATGCTAGGCCCAGTTCTCAATGGACCCGCTACCGTCAACAGACTAAGCGGATCTGATCTGCCCTTGGCCACGTCATAAACCGTATAAGCTTTGTCAGCTAAGTTCGCTACTGACTGCCATGGACCCGGAATGAAAGAGGCCACCTTAGCAACTTTTCTCAGTGCTTTTTTCAGGCCGTACTCAGGTAATCCGGTTTGCGGGTTAACTGGACCAAGGCCAGCTCCAACAATTCTTTCTTCTGGATCGTAACCCAACGAAGCCAGTTTGCTGTCCAGCATGTCAGTGAATACATCGTCATCCAAAACTTCAGACGGCAGCACTACCTCGCCGGGAGCAACGTGAGCCACCATCGTGTCCATGCCTCTGCCTTGAGCAGCCAGTGTTTGAGCTTCTCTAGCCAGTGGCGCATTTGCAGAAGCGTTTGCGTGTTCTAATGCGCTAACTAACGCTTGTCGATCTTCTTCCGGGGTAACCGTCTCTTCAGGTCTTGACGCTATGGGTTGCGGTACTGTAGCTCTTTCTGAGCGAACTCCAGACTCAGGCATTGACGCAATAAGATTTGTGGCCTCTTGCTCGCCTAACAGGTTGTTCAACATTTGGCTCAGCGAAACATTTTCTGTCAACATAATATTAGCTCGTGGTTACCGTTACAGAACCAACAGAGGCTGTCATCGACACGCCTGTCGGATAAGTTTGATGTTCATACAGATTCCTAAACCGTGTGCCATCGAAAGCCTGATGAATGTCATTAGTAGTGTTAAATATTATAGAACCGGTCGAAAACTGCAATGTGTCGATTTCATCGTTTGTGAAGTGCGGAGAGATGTCTGGATCAAAAGCTCCAAGGTTTAGCTCAAGCACTCGAATCAATCTGTTAAAAGTGTCACTAGAAGTGCTTTCTCCTGCCGCCAAAGGTAGACGAGTTTCTAGCAGCTTGCTCATCTTCTACCCGAAGGCTGCACATCAATTCTGGTTTTCCCCAACCTCCATTTAAAATCTTTGTTATTAGCCGCAACAGACACATCGTCATCAGACTCAAACCGCATGACGACCTGTCTGGTTCTAGTCCTGACATCAGCATAGGTTGATGAATTGGTAATCTGATTAGTGCTATCAGTCGTGAGAGATTCTGATGGATAGTTTCTCCGTTTCACCACAATATTCATGGTTGGCGTTTGCGACGTACCAACGGTCGAAACAAAAGCTACATCAGGAATTATTTTTTTCACAAAAGCAAAATTTTGGCCGTCTGCAATGTCTATATCTGCTGACTCAATATACACACTTTGCATCGCGTCCGTGTCGTTGTTAAATCCAGTTTCATGTTCAAAAATACAATAGGATGATGATGCTTCACCCGCAGCTATCGGCTTGTCTTCAATACCCGCATCTAACCATGCGTATCTAACCAGCTTTCCGATCGACCAAGAGTTTTCAATGTAATTGTAAATGGCGTAACGACTAATCTCTCCAGTATCGTCTTCAATGCTGGGGTAGAAAAACCAAACTTCAGAAAAGGCTGCGTTCAGGGCTGAATGGCACTTGAATGCCTGACTCAAATCTAAATCGTTAAAAACATATTCTTGGACAGAACAGGGTAGTTGCTGCACAGCGCCGTTATAAAAGAAAAAACCTTTCTTGGAAATAAAGTAAACGCCGTTTGGTGCATTAACCGCAGCTTTAGGACCGATTAATCCAGCGCCTTCGTTAATCAAGTTCAATGCAAAAGTGAGCGGCGGTCCAATGAAGTTCATTGAGTAAAGGCTGGTATCAGTCCAGATCAGTATTTCCTGACGAGATTTAATGCCGCCAATAATGAGAGATCCAGAAGACAATCTTACCGAGCCAGCAGAGTTCGTTGACAATGGTTCAAACTCTAGCTCGTTTTCTGAATCGCTGAAGGCAACCAGCATTGGATCGATAACGCCCGTTCTAGATGACCCTGAAATGGGATCGGCTCCCAAGACAACCAAATGTCTGTCAGTTTCGCTCGTAATAACCTGCAACCCAACTGTTGGCACCAAGTTGGCGCCAGTTATTCCAGATAGCAAAAGCGCTCTTACGCTCGTCCCGTTATTTTCTTTCCATCTATAAATGCCAGCACCACGGGGGCAAATAATAAGGTCTTCGCCATAATTGTCGTGGGTCCACAACCGGAGTTGGTTGTTAGCTGACAAAGCAGAAGAAGAGCCGAAGGTGCCAGCGCCCCATGTGCCTACACCCCATCCTGTACTGACAACATAATCGTTCAAACCAACATTTATTTGATAAGCCCCGACGACGCTACTGCCTCCGTTTCCAGAGTCTGAGGCGTTAGCTGTAACGGTTGAGCCAGATGTGTCTTTCGCTGTAACTGTGTAAGCGTTCGCGCTGGTTACCAAAAGGATTTGATACTCTTGATTCAAGACTGCGGCTGTGACGTTTCCGCCCAGACTTGATGCGCCAGAAAAAGTAACAAAGTCATTGTTCTCTGCGCCGTGTCCAGTATCGCTAACGGTAATAGTTGAGGAGCCATTGCTTGCTGAAAAAGTAACGTCACCAGCAGAAGTAGTGGATCGAATGGGGGTTACATCGTAATAAACCTGCCCATCTTCAATGTAGTATTTAAGAGTTGTGCCAACGCCAATGAAACGAGTGCCGCCCAAAGAAATCCAAGAATGTAGCGCTCTTGCGACGCCTAAAAAATAATTGGTCCCAGACTTGACCCAGCCACCGATTTTCTCGACAGAACCTTTTCTAAATCTAACAAGATTGCCGTCAACCCACCCACCTTCGTTTCCGTAATCAGTTGACTCTTTATCTATTCCCGGCTTGAACTGGAGATTTGATAACGGCATTAATCATGCGAGTCGTATGATTGCGGCTGTTGCGTTAGCCGCAGGAAAGACAATCGTGAAGTTGCCAGCAGTGCTTGTCTTGTCGCCACCAAAGTCCACGACACAAGCGGCAGGATCACCTGATGCACTGTCATTATAAATCATACAAGAACGTGCCGTGATGGTGGCTGTCGAAAATGTAAGATCTGAAAAATCACATAGAGCCGTCGTGCCGCTTGCTACCGGAGTGACAGAGGTTAAAGCCGCGCCTCCGCTCGTGTAATTTGTTCCGCTGGCCTCTTGGCTAGTGCTAAACGCAGTAGTGGTCGCGCCCATGGTTGCACTGCTTGTATACAAAGCAAGCTTGAAAGTGTTACCAGTTGTAGCTGTAAAATTGTGGACTCCTTTCAAAGCCTCAACTTTAAAACTTGTGCAGATGGCAGATGTCGTAGCGATGGCGCACCTCCTAATTCCAATCTAATTGTTTCACAATATTAGCCATATCATGATGGCCTTGTTTATTCAACAATCCCACAATTGTGGTTCGATCACTAATGATCGCATTGCGAATTACACCCAAGTTTATCTGATAAATATAATCTTTAAAAGCCAAAGCTTGTTGGCGAATATGTTCTGGAGCTTGCTCTGAAATACCACATATCTTGTTGGTTAACTGCTGCGCCCAAAACTCTGGGTCATGGCCTTTGTTCGTAGTGGTAGCTACTTCTAAATTGCCTAGCTTTAAAAAACTATCGTCAGTCAGTTTACCCACGATACGGCTCTGGAGGCTTCATTCTTTTGTCAGGTATTTCTAAGTTGTTTTCAGCTAATCTTTGATCCAGCTCTGAAGCTTTACAAGCCAACCACTTGTCCTTATTGGGTACAGCAACCATCGGATCTGCTAGTCGGTGATAACCGTAAAGTCTGTCTCGAAGAACTACGTTTTGATCCAACAAACTAGATCTTTGACTGCACCCGACTGAAATGTTTTTTTCAATACACTTTGCCAACCAGAATTCGACACAAGCTCTTCCGGCTTCTGCAAAATGCAAATTGTGTTCGTAAGAATAATCGAGGCCAAACAAATTTATTTCAGCTACCTGATTCCAGTAAGCAAAAGCAATAGCAAACGGCACCGTATTGTTGAGATAGGCGCATTTGCCATAATTCAAAACTTCTTCCAAAGGATATTCAACAGCAGCGGGAACCCTAGGGTCCAACTCGCAGGTGTAAATCGGTATATCCAGCTTGGGTAAGGTCTTCCGCATAATTTCGGTTTGACCTCCCGCGTCGTCGGTATCTAAAAACCGACTTGCTGGGTCCATCATGAAAAGACGGTCTACCTGAAGCACGGTCGCAACAGCGTTGATGCCCCACACCTCATCCCATTCAACAGAATTTTCTCGACCAATGATGTAGTCGATTTGTGAATTGCCCAAACCGACAATCGCAATGCGTTTGCCCTTGAGCGACTTGATCGGACGCACTACGTTATGCCAGTGCGTAAAAGGTCGTACCTATATTCGTCACGGGTTTCTCTCCCGCTAGATAGATTTCTCATGCGTTCCACTGCCTCTTTAAATCTAAGTTCAAAATTACCAATTACATCAGCAGACTCTTTAAGAAATACAGCGCCCTCGACAAGGGATCCATAAAGCAAAGCGTCTGGGTGATCTGTTGAAAGTATAGTTGTTCCAGAGTCTGAACCAGCGGTCAAACTAGCTGGTTTGTGCAAGTAATGCAGCTCCACCGTATAAGCTGCATCAGGTATCGGAGCCAGCTCAAAAGCGCTTGAGTCAAACAAGCTGTAATATTTTGGTCTGCCTGTTGTCGCGGTTGAGCTTGAATATTCTTTAATAAAGCTTGGATGCTTAAAATCCAAATAGTGATATACGTTTGAAGAAATTACAGCCAAGCTAAAAGGTGCGTAAAAATCGTCAGGCGTTGCTAAGAACCGATTGGTGTTAGCCGTTGCGCCCTGCACGTTTTTTCGCTGCTCAGGCAACTGAACCATTTTGAATATACGACTTTCAGACTCCTTAATAAAAGTCGGAAGGTTGTTCGTAAAAGTTGTTTCAGTCGACTCAAGATAATCTTGAATAGCTGTCTTTAAAGTTGCGTAGGTAAAACTCATGTGGTTACCGTGACTTCCCCGACTCCTGATGTAATTTCAAACGTGTCAAGCTTAGTTCCTAAGATACCATCACCCACGTTCGTGTAAACCACAAAAAAGTTGTTGTCTTCTGATGAATCTGGGCGAGCTTCCTTGATCGCTTCTGGATCGACAGGTGTCGGCTTAGGATCTAGCTGGGGGTGTTTTGGGGACCACTGATCTGGACCTACTATCAGCCCGTCCCAAGTTTTTTTCATTTCTCTACGGCGATACCTGAATCCGGTTATATCACAGATCCCATAAGCTTCTTTGCCCTGAGCAAATGCCATGGCTACGCGGTGTTATAACCAGACAGGTTAGGAGCGATCGTAAACGGCGCCCTTTCTCTGTCTTGTGATAGAGCGCGTTCAAACTCTTCTTCGTACAACGCCTTCAACACTTGTATCCTGTCAGGCGCTCGCTTCAAAGCCATGTAATAAGCAAGACCTGCTGCCAAGCACGGGTAAAAACGAAAAGGCAGGTCCATTGTGTTAGTTGCTGCGTCGGCGTCGTCCATGCGTGTAAGCACATTCATTACAACCGTGTACTTGCTTGACTGATCTGGCACAGGGTAAACAGTAATCGTAGGCGTCAACTGCTTGTTGACAAAAACCTGATTTGGTTTTCCTGTCGTGCCTTTTGTGGATATGTGTGAGTACTCGCTTCTGCTCATTCTAGACAGCGGGACATCAGTTTCTACGCTGTTAACAGTTTCTCTAACGAAGGCGTCCAATACATCAATCGGAGCCGTCGCGTTGCTTGTATCAATGTTGTAAGTTCCCGTGTCCTTAACCATGGCTACTGTTTTTTCTGCAACAGTCCATTGGTTTAAGCCTCGGTTAGCCCACTCAGCAAGCATCAAATTTAGGGATCTTGTAGCGGTCTTGAGATCGTAGCCGGTCCTAAGCTCTAAGCCACAACGCTCAAAGGCTTCTTCAACGTAGATAGCTACATCTGGTTCAAAATCTTTGCTTCCACTTACAGCCATTACTTTTTCTTCCTTCGACGTCGCTTTTTGCGAACAGGCTTTTCAGGAGTATACAGATTATCAAAAACTCGATTGACATCCAATGTGTAATCCAGCTCGCTTTTTGAGTAATGAATGTGTTGGCTTGGCTTAAAATCTGGTGCGCCTTCACCCACAGTAAACCATGCTGGGTGAGTCACCCGCACACGATTGTTTGGCAAAGCCACAATGTTGCCCGTCCATTTTCCGGCGTCTAGCAGCTCTAAAACGTGTGATTGTTTGTGTTGTGCAGGATCATCTGCTATTTCGTTTTCAGCATAATCAACTGTGAAATAATATTTAGCGGGGTAAAACTGTCCGTCTATCTTAGCAAGCCATGGACAAGGCGTTGCTCGATCAATGACATAAACCGAGTGATTGTGTGATGAGCAATCCCACGGCTGTGCTGCCCAGACCGGCATCGGTTCAGGCCATCCCTCGTAATCGGAGTCAGCAGCTAAACCGGTAATCGGCATTCGCGCCCACATAGCTCCGCCGTGGACATTCTCTTCCACCGTGTCCACTTCAGCTCCGGTGAATATTAACTGAAACGAAAGGCATCGCGTTGGCATGGTTGTAACAGCTACTGCCATTGCGTGGATAAACTCGCCGTGATATTTCTCGTGGTTATGCGTGTACTCTTTCCGCACCCAACACTTAAAGTGCGGAATATTCGACTGAAGATAAGGCATGACCTATCTTTTCTTTTTGACAGTCCCGCCTTTATTCATCATTACTTTTTTTATGACGCCACCTTTTTTCATCATGCGAGGTGTCTTGATAGTGCCGCCTTTGTTCATCATGCGGGCCATTTTAACTGTTCCGCCTTTACCGTAGCCTTTAGTTTTCTTGTACATCAAAATCTCCTAAATCGATCCGCCAATGTTTGAAATTCCCCCGTAAGTGCTTCGTTGGTAACCTTGAGGGAGGTTTCCAGAAAGGAATATGTTACCTGATTCCTTGTCTTGCAAGTAATACTTGTCTTTGCTTTCTAATTGCCTGAATGGCAAGCTTCGATCAACCATTCCTTGAATTTCTCTTTGTAAGGCGCCAGTGTCGGGAGCTAAAGTTTCCTGCAAGTAAGAACCATACTCAGGAGATCCGGGAGCAGGTGGCTCGTAACCCGGAGCAAAAGGATTGTCACCGCCCCAGCTTCCGCTCGCTCTAGGCAACATAGTCCCTTGAATTCCACCAAAGCCTCTAGCGCCTAATCCTTCGCTGGATCGATAACCTCTTTGCTGACCGCCTTGCGTGGTCATGGTTAGTGGAGCATTTGCCCTATCAATTGCCCCTGTGGACCTTGCGTAAAAACCAGAACTTGGACCCATTCGCTCTTGGGCCTTAGCGACGTTACTTAAAACTTTTTCTGTTTGTGCGGCTCGCTCTTGCCTTTGAGCGGCTCGCTCTTGTCTTTGAGCGTCTCTGATACGCTGCGGAACTACATCTGTATTTATGTTTTGATACTGATCAAAATCTATTCCTAAAGCTCTCTCCACCGGATCGATAGTTACAGACTCTACGGTTCCGGGTTGATTCGGCAAATTCCTTAAACTGCTGTCTTGCCTACCAATTACAATTTCATCGCCAATGTTTGGAACATAACTAGATGCGAAAGGACTACTGCCTGACAAAACGCCACCACTACCATCTGGGTTAAAGGAGTCAAGAAGAGCTTCAATGTCTTGCCTTGTATTCATTACACTTGGGTCTATTTTTTGCGGCGGAACAAAATTTAAAGTAGGCGTGGAAGCTGGTTGTTCTGGGGTCTTTGGAAATAATATTCCCGGTCTATTTTTAATTAATCCGCCAAGAACTCCCATCGGTCCGGTAGAGTCCTCGACTATGTTTGCTATTGGTTTTGCAATGACGTTGGCTACATCGCCTATTGTTTTTGCGATGCCTCCAACGAGAGGTATATTTTGTATTCCTTCTCCTAGTTTACTCGCACCTCTTCCCAGAATATTACCTATTGCTGGTCCTGCTTTTGGTATTGATCCAAGACCTGACTGCATAGATAAAATGTTGCCCAAGGTTTTAGCTGCTGGACCCAAGCTTGGATCTTCTCTAAACACATCCCTGAAGTCGGTAGTAAAACCAGAAGGGTCTGGTCTGCCGGTTGAATAAGTGACAAACTCAGGCGCCCTCATTGAAGAGTATGAGTCCATGGATGGTAACGCCGTAATGCCGTCGTACCTTCCCTCGAAGTTTTCTGGTTCAGGCTTAGAAATTGGCGGCAAGTATTTTATTTCTGTGCCTTCCATATAAAACTGACCACCGCGAGGTGCATCAGGTGGCAACAAGTCATAAAGCTGAGCTTCTGTCATGCCTCCCATCAAAGGCACATCTGGAGCGGCAGAAGGAACATATCTTGGATCGTCGACTCCGCCTGTAGAAACACCTAGGGGATTGACGCCGGGGGCATCTGGCTGGGTTAAAGCGTTTAAACCAGATCTGTAATCATCTGCTTCCGACATCAATCCAGCCAACATCAAAGCATTTAAGATGTCAGCGGATTGATTGTCTTGCCGGGGAGCAGCAGGACGGGATGCCGTTGGCAAGAACGACATGTTCAACAAACTAGGAGCTTGCAAAGCCACGATGGTTTAGTCGTACTTTTTAATCATTTCTATAATGATGTGATACGCATCTCCGCTGCTGTGTCCAACTGTCGTAAAATCTATGTCTCCAGTTGGGCTGCTTGCATTGTTTGGTATTGCAGTAAAAGAATCGTAATACTCATCTCCACTGCTGTCCGCTGGTATGTGCGTTAACAAAACGCTTGTAGAAGCGTCAAACTCTAGCTTGACGCTCATACCAACAGTCATCCACCAAATTTTTGCAATGTCTACAGAAGTGCATTCTTGTCCGGCTGAATTTTTAGCCAAAGCCGAAACGTCGACTTTTTTAACCGCAGATTCGCCAGTACCATCGCTGACGTTGGTAAACCGCATAACTGCGGTTCGCTCGCCGTCTTGAATAGTCTGTGAGGTGACAGTGTCAGCCATTATCTAACTCCTACAGTTCAGTTACCGCAGTGCGCTCTTTATACCCGCCAACGTAATCGACGCTCAAAGTTTTCGCAGCCGCCGCACCGTTTTGAATTCCAAAAGAAAGAGTCATCTCTTCATCGTCCGGCGCGTTGGTGCTAACCACGGTCCCAGCCAAAACATTATCTTGAAAGACATGGAATTTTTGATCTCTAGGATCGTAGACAAAACCTAAAGTCATGAATGTGTCGTCAGCTAATGAGTTTGGAAGATCCAAGGTAGATTGAGTGCTGTCTTTCTCTACGACAAAAGTAATCGTAGCGGCTCCGTCAGACTTCAGAAAAAACATGCCGTCAGTTACATCTAGCGGAGTAGTATCCGTAAGTTGCAAGCCAGCGACGATGTCAGACTGTGTCGCATCGTTGGTTTTGAATCGGATGTTGAAAGCTAGTTGCTTTCCAGATTCATACTTGAATCCCTCTTTAACTAACTGGAAAAAGTCGTGATCATTATCGCCAGCAGCGTTAGTGACCAAAAGAATGCCGCCGTCGCCATCAGTCAACGCTTCAGTAGCAGATCCTGTTCCATCTTCAGTTGTGGTGATTGTCCAATCTGACGCTAAGTAGGTGTCAAAATCATTGAAGTAAGCGTGATATTTGTGGGGTGCCGGAGCTTTCAGCTTACCTAATGTGCCGTCTGCTGAAATATTGGTCACGCCCGAGGTGAAATGAGTTGTCATGATACAGTTCTCCTATGGTTGAACCAGCTATCGCACCATGCGATAAGCCATAATGACAATTCAAGTCTATTGCATAAACAATCAAATAAAAAGCCCTTTGGCGACCACAGGCGGGCTAGTCCTGTTGCTTGTCAGGGGTAGGAATGGTTGCCCCTCGGTCTAAGAGAGATCTACTTGCTGTAGACCATCTCATATTGCGCTCCCCTGCCGAGGGATTGCAACTGTTTTGCGTACTTTCTCAACATAACTTTTGCTGCATGCTGTTGAGCTGGCGACCAATCTTCTTGGTGAGCAAGAGAGTGACCAAATCCAGTGTCTACTTTGTTGTACCCAGATCCATCAACCTCGAAGGCGCCGTCACATGCGTCAGACAATCTTACCGCACATTCTCGCAACGCTTCTACAACTTCAGGTGAAAACGGCTTAGGTTGTGATTTCTTCTTGGTGTTTGTAGCAAACACCTTTTCAACCGCCTCAACGTCTAAAGCAATATCTTCGATGCTGATCTCGTCTTGCACAACAACGTCATCAAGAGCTTTGTCCAACACTCTTTGCTTGCCGACTAGAACTGATGCAAGTCTGGCGTCGATCGAACCGTCAACAACCAAATGCTGTACAAGCACTGAGTTTTGCTGGCCAATCCTGTGACAACGATCTTCTGCCTGACTCATGTTGCCGGGGACCCAATCCATTTCTGCAAAAACCACATGGCTTGCAGAAGTCAAGGTGATTCCAACTCCAGCAGCTCCAATGGTTCCAATAAAAACATCAGCATTTCCAGACTGAAAGGTTTCTACTGCATGCTGCCTATGAGCTTGGTTGCAGTCGCCGGTAAGAGTAACCACTGACTTGCCAGCTTCTTCTAGGCCAGCCTTAATGCCTTCGACTACGTCTTTGTGGTGAGCCATCACTACAACTTGATGATCGACAGATTCTAAGTGAGCAACCACATCTGCTACTTTTGCCAAAGCAGTTTCATGTCTAATCTCTGACATCTGCTCAAACTTGATATCTTCTGATGAGGTTTCTGACGCAGCCTCTGACAAGCTGTCGAACTCTTTTGCAAGCTGATCACCATAATCCTTGCTAGGCAAAACAATAATTTGTCTAACCTTTTCAGGAAGATCTTTAAGAACCTCGTCCTTCTTTCTGCGTATCATGAATGACTGACGAAGTATTCTTTGTAGCTCGTCAAGATTTGACGCGCCGTCCCAGTGCCATCCGAATCTGTCTTGATAACCGCCAGCGTAACGAACTCCAAACTTGAAGAAGTTGCCGAAGTTAGCAGGGTCCAAGTAAGCAGCAATTGGTTGTAACTCAATTGGTCTGTTAGTGATAGGGGTGCCGGTCAACACAACTTTTCTGTTGGCTTTTATGTTGACAGCAACCTTGGTTCTTTTTGCTTTGCCATTTTTGATGTAGTGAGCTTCGTCCATTACAACCAGATCCCAAGTTCTAGAGTTGATTGCGTCTTGATGCTTGGTTAAAACGTCGTAGTTGATTACAACAACGTCAGGGTTAGCAGGGATCTGCTCGCCGCCACCATTAACAATCTGGATGTCACGATCAGCAACCAACCATTTAGTCATTTCGTTTTTCCAGTTGATCTTCAATGAAGCAGGGCAAACAACCAAAACAGTTTCTGGGTTAGTAGCATTCATGACGCCGATCGCCTGAATAGTTTTGCCAAGGCCCATCTCGTCTCCGATCAAAACAGAGTTTCTTTGCAATGCGTAATTGATACCTGCTTTCTGGTAGGGAAGGTAGTCAAGACCTTCTGGAACCGGTACGTCTATCTCAGATGAAGTTGCTTGAGAGTCTTGGATAGCTTCTACGTTGTCGCGGTATCTGGTTACAACCCATGCGTTGTCGATCTTGCGAACAGAATATCCAGCAGCCTTGACTGCTGCTTTCTTCTCTCTCCATACCTGCCAAAATTCTTGGGTGGGGAAAGCAGTACTGACGAAACGTCCGTCTGTATGTACTGTTTCTTCTGACCAATTGAGATTTAATTCCATCGTATCCATTCCTTGTTTGTTGAAAGCAAGGCCATTATACAACTATCCCGTGTCGTTATGCAAATGTTTGTACACACAGATTTAAGCAAAAAAAAGAGGGCCGAAGCCCTCTTTCTTAGTGCGGTTTGGATTACGCGCCTTGGCTACCGTAAACTCCACGCCAATCAGAAAAGCCAAAAGAGTAACGCTCCCTTGCCTTGTACCGAATGTTACCAGTGCTGAAGTCTGGCTCCATAGAAGTTTCCATCGCTGTACGCTGGAACATCTTCAAGCCTTCTCCTGCCTCGGTAACCGAAGTCAACAAGAAGAATGCGTCAGGGTCAGTCAGATAGTGATTGACCGTGTAACCACCGGGAAGTACCCCAGTGTTCGCAATCGCGTTGATATCGTTGTCAGCAGTACCAGACCTTCCGGGGCTGTTCAGAATCCTGTCAGCAACGAAAACAAGCTGTGGTGGAACCACAAGTTTTGTTGCGTTAACAGAGATAGTCAGTCCGCGATCGTCCGTAAACGTGCTGATGTCAATCAAAGCATCTTCAAGAGAAGTTTCGTTTAAGTCTGCCATGGTTGTTGCTCTGTTCGCAGCAGTGCCTCCACCCGCAAGTGGGTGCGCTGTGTTGATCAGAGAAACGCCATCACCACCAGTGAAGCTTGATGAGAATGCATTATTTAATACATTAGCACCTTTAACTTCTTTGGTGTTCGCCATGGATCTAGCGAGGGCTTTGGTGTATCGCTTACCGAGAGAGTCATAAAGATTATCTTCTTGCGCCTCTTCCGTTAACGCGAATGCCAACGCTACCGTTTCATGAGTGTATCGAGCGCTGAAAGACTCTGAAGCGTTGTCAAAAGACACGCCAGCGCCTTCAGTTTTAGTTGGTGCGCCACCAAATCCAGTTATCAAAACTTCTTCTTCAAAAGCTCGATCTGAAGTTTCTTGACTAAAAATAGCCGCGTACTCAGCGTCATACTGGTCGTAGGAAAGACCAAACAACGCATTTAATCCGGGTTCTAGCTCTTTAGCTAGTGCCGATCTTGAAATCGCCATTGGTTATCTCCTTACGCTAAGCCAGCAGAACCTTGACCCATGATGTGGTTTTGAATAACCACATAGACATTGGTGTTGGTCGAGCCGACATCGTTGTTGTTAGGATCTTCCGAAATATCAATTGCCTTGAGCGGAAGAGTGTTTGTAGTAGCACCAGTTGATACAGCAATTTCCATATTGGATCTGCCTGAGCTGGTGTCACCTGTAGTTGATTGGTCTACTACATCGAAGTTGCCGAAGAGGTCGGCCACTGGAAATGCAGCGTTACCCTGTACCTCAAAAACCACGCTGGGATCATCGATAATAAAAGCGATGATGTCAGAAGCAACGATGCTTGCTGGGTAATAGTTTTTGTATACCTGTTCGCCTGTGGTGGGGTCCGTATATTGCACTCCATTAAAAACACCAACTATTGGCACAGTTGAGCTTGCGCCAACTCTTTCAATAGTTCCTCCGGTTACCTGCTTTACAGTGTCGCCTTGGAAGATTTTGGTGCCATAGTTACTGGCTATGCGATAACGAGATTGGCCACCGCTATAAGGGGCGCCTCCCATCATTTTAACAGGCTTTAGTCCAAATGCAGCGTCTTTATTCGCCATTGGTTAAACTCCTATCGTTTTCCAAAAGTTACTTTAGTGGATCTTTCTGGGTCATACTTGACGTAACGATTGTCTCCGCGAGTCTCATTGAACATAGTATTGTCAAGCGCATCATTCGCATCTTGAGTTTTACCTTGGTAATAAGAACTTCGCTCCTCAACCATGTTTTCAGGTATTTCAGCCAAAAGTAATCCTTGATTAAAAATCACACCTGAGTGACGACCTTCATCGACGCAGTCCATGTAGTCTCGCCATTCTTCAGGAAGATCCTCTGCTCTGACGAGCCTAAACCCTTCCCTCAAACGTCTAGATACATTACTCCTGTCTTCTGAACCAAGCATAGATTCTCTAATCCATCGATACCGGAATCCCGGTCTGTCTGGCGGAGCCTCTAATTGCCTTCTTGGCGTCCAGTGTGTTTGTCGAGTAGATTTATCGTGATTCTCGGAGTCACGGGAACTTCTGGTTGTCATTTTGTTTTCCTCTTGGGTTGTCATTTTAAGAAGCCTGTCTCGCTGCGATTTTTTGCTTTTCACGGGCTACAAGCTGTAACCACTGTTCATCGCTCATATCGTGCGGTTTCATGCGTCTTGCGTTTTCCAACTCGGAGGAGGTAAACCTGACACCATTCTTCTTAGCTTGTGTTTTTTGTCGACCCCCAGCAGGGGCAGAAGCAACTCTTTGCACAGGTGGGTTGCTATTCTCTTGCTCGACGTCCTCATCTGCTTTCTGCAAATGAGGATGATACTTGTAAACTCTGTTAGTTAGTTCTTCAAAATACTCTTCTGTATCCGCTTCGTAGCCTTCATTAACCAGCTTATAGTGGTTGAAGAAAGCCCACTCGGATGCTTCCTTGTCATATTCAGGATGCTCTGAGTTTTCATCTCCGTACCAAGAGTTTTTGGCATGCCAATCTTTTGCTCGTTGAGAAGGCTGCACCGGTTGCACAGACTGTTGCTGTGGCGCCCTTTGATACTCTTCTTCAGGCAACACTTGCTGAGCTGCCTGACCTTCTCTGCTTCGAGCGACTCGTAATTTTTCTTTCTTTATTTCCAGCTTGCCTTGAAGCTTGGTCGCTTCTTTCATCATCTCGGCGTCGCCAGAATCAACTGCTCGCTTGTAAAGATCATCAGCCCTATGCTCTTCGGACTTCATGTTCTCTTCTTCTTGAACCAGCATAGCCGATCGATTGATCTGCTGTTGTCGCTTCATGTTTTCATTTTCGGCCTGAACTTGCGACAACTGATTTGCGAGGACTGCGTTTTGTTGCTCAACGTCTCTGGTTTTCTGGTTGAGCTTGTTAATCCGCTTACTTACGCCTTTGGTATATCGATCCAGCTCGTCTTCGCTTGACTCAGGCGATGCGACTTGATCGTCATCCTCAATCGATACTTCTAGTTGCTCCTGCTCTTGTGCGTTGTTTTCAATCATTTATAGACTCACAATATCTTCGGGATCCAATATGGTGGCGATTACTTCATCATCATTAATAATTCTGCACTCGCCTCCATCGCCCAGTTTAAACCGAGCGCCGGAATATCTGCCAATCATCACCCACTGCTTTTCTTCGCACCAGCGCTTGCCTCCGAATCTTTTTTCGTCTGCATAACAATCTGGCCCCATTTTAACAACAAGGGCAACCACAGTGGCTAAGCCTTCACGATTCAGCGTGTCTTCAGTAAGCAAGATCCCGCCTTTCGTAGTTGGCTTTGGCCGGAAAGGTAAGACCAACATGCGCCAACCCGTTGGCTGGGGCATTCTTTCAATTAACGATTGATCCAATAAGGACGGGTCTACGACACGCTCTTCAGGATCCACATATGCACTGCTAATATCTATCGGTTCTACTTTTTCTTCGCTCATGACTGCCTTTTGATGTATTCCTTTATCTCACCTTCGATATAATATAAAGAATTAAGTTCGCCTTGCAAATATTTATACATTTCCATATTTTCCAAAGAGCCGGACATTAAAGTCTCTTGAATACGTTCTTTCCGCTCTTCTATCGATCTTTTGACATGATCGACAAAGTCTATGCTGTCCAAGGCTAGTCTTTCGGCATTACAAAGTTTAGGCCGCGAGTAGCAGCGCCCCCACCACGCGCCTTCATAACAATACCGCCTTTCGACATCCCTTTAACGCCTCGACCTTTAAGAATGTCGGCTTTGGTTATTATCCCGTCCTTATTAAGGTCTGGAAATTTTTTTCCTTTTTTGGCTTTTCCCATTTTAGTCCTCGGTGCGTTTTCAGTAAGTTTGCTAAACTGCGATCTTCCTAAAGCCATTAATTAGACTTCTTTTTCGCTGGCTTCTTTTTCTTTGGAGCCACTTTTGCTTTAGGTTTTTCTTCAACCACTTCTGCTGCTTCAGGTTCTGGTTCAGGTTCAGGCTTAGGCTCAGGCTCTGGAAGAGGGTTGCCAGCAACCTTTGCTAGTTTCCTAGCGATCCTTTCGTTGCTTTCTGCTTCTTCTTTTGCAGCTTTTGCATTTGCTTCAGAAAGAGCTAACGCTTCCGCTTCTCGCGCTAAAGCTTTTTGTGCTTTCAGTTCCTTTTGCGCCTCTCGAATATAACTAGTCGTCATTTATTGTCCTCGGTTTTGACCAATCTCTAATAGTTTCAAATCTTCTTGCTGCTGTAAACGGTCAAACGCCAAGCCAAGCTTGTCATCAGCTATATTCTGTTGCGTTGCAATTCTTTGATTATCTATCGAAACGTCTTGCGCTTTTTCAGCAGCCCTTGCAGCTTGTTTTTGAGCAAACTGGGTTTGATCCTGATCTAGCTCTTTATCGCGTAACGCAAGTTCTTGCTGCCTGATTGCAACTAGCGGATCAGCATCAGAAGATCCCTGACCGATTGATTGCAAGAACTGAGCAGAAAGCTCTGCCATGATTGGAGAAGCGTATTGATCTATGATCATCTGCATCTGCATTTGTAATTGCTGGGCCTCCACAGGAGTTACCTGCTGCATCTGCATTTGGGCTTGTTGCATTTGCGCTATTACCTCTTCTGGCAATTGCTGTTCTGCGAGCTGTGCAGACAAAAACTGCAAGTGCTGCATGCAGTGAGAAATGATACCAGCCTGAATAAGAGGGTTTTCCTTAACCACCTGAGTTAAGAACAAGCTTTTGTGAGCCTGAATATGAGCCTCATGATTTTGCTCAGGAAACGCTTGAGCTGGTTGACCCAAAAGCAAACTGCTATTTTCAATGCCAGCGTCAATAGGTCTTGGAGTTAGGTCGGGAGGCGGTTGTATTAGCGATTCAATGTTATCTATTCCTAGGGCCGCGTACATTCGCCTGTACGCCTCGTAAATACCTGTAGGGCCGTGTAGATCAGGGTTAGACAACACCATCTGCAACAGCTCCTGCGCCATTGTAATGCGTTGTGACTGCGAAAAAATGTTTGGATCAGAAACCGGTACGATGTCTATGCGATCGTCAAAGTCAGTTGCCTTGACGTCACGAGGACCGGTGCCGGTTTCATAACCGTATTCTGGTGGCAAGTATTGAGAAAATAAATTTGCCAACAACTGGAACTCTAATCTTTGAGCGTAGTGCAATCGCTTGTGGATTGCGCTCATCACTTTGGTGCCTTTCTCAAGTAACGCAACAGTAGTGCCAACCGGCATTGCAGCGTTCATATCGCCAACATTCATGTCAGCTATGGCAGCAAAGCGCTTGCCAGAGTCCACCAGAAGCCCTAAGAGCTGCATTAAAACAGAGCTTGGCTCCTTTATCGGCAGCGGTATAAGGTTCTCTCTTAAAGAGCCTCCGGTCGTGTCTATGTCTCTAAACTCTCCGGGCTGCAAGGGATCATCTTCATCCCTGATTCTCATCCCTCTAGCTTTGAATCCTGCTGGAAGGTTTGCCAAAGTACCCGCATCTATAAGCTGCCGCAAAATCGAAGTCGAGGCTTTGGACAAACCGCCAATCATATGGCTCAGACCTAATCCATAAAAACCTAATCCGGGCAAAAATTTGTATTGAACAAAGTAATTGATTTTGTTTTTAAAAGGATCGTCTGGGCTGTAATTTCTTCGTATAGCCAAAACAGTTTGGCTATCTTCGTCAATCGTTACAATGTAAGGGACTTTTAACCCTGTAATTTCTCCTGTCTCAGGATCTGTATCTTCAAACCCTTCAAGATCCAATATTGTGTGGACCTCGTAAACCGTGTGGTTTCTGTCCTCAGAAAACGATGGACTGACCCCTTCTATCTTGTCTATCTGCTCTTCGACATCAGATATTTCTGTATTGTAAGTCGAATCTTTGATTTCTACATTTGCGTAAAAACCAGACAACTGTTGTTTTTTAATTTCGTTACGAGACATGCTGATTGAATGAGTAACTCGTTCAGCGCTTGATAGGTCGCTGGCTTCATACGGTACGATCAGATCTTCTGGCGTAATAAACTTAGAAACGGCCCGATTCAAAACATTGTCAAAGTAAACCTTTTTGAAGGCAGATCCAGCCAGAGGCAAATAAAACAACAGCATGTCCAACTCAGGATCGTAATCCTTCATCACGTTCATGATGTAAAAATTCATAAACTCTTGGACTCTGTCAGCTTGAGTTTCGACCTCTGCTGTACGTTGCCCAATGATCTGGGTCTTTACCGGTCCTTTCGCGGGCAGCATTTCTTTGTAAGCTTGAGCTTGGAACTGCGTAGTAGCTTCTGCCAAAATCGGATGAATTACTCCAGAGCTTCCCTCAAACGGTTGAGATCTGGATTCATCGAATTTCATACCTAAATACTTTAGGCCATCTGTGTAGGTCTTTTCCCACTCACTTCGACTTTCTTTGTCTTTTTCGATAGAGCCAAGAATGTCCGTGGACATAATTGATAGAGTTGTGTCGTCGATGTAATCAACCAAGTTTGCGTCGAAATCCCCAACGTCCATAGTTGGCTCGACTTGATCCATTTCGTCATCAATCAACAACTCGGTTTGCGTAACAAGAACTTCGTCCGCCTGATCCAAAAGATCTTGTCTGTCTGGATCGACAGCAACACTCATTTCAGATCCTGACAATTTAACGTCAGGGTCGCCATAAGTTCCTGCCAACTGATCTCTTCTTTCGATAGCCATAGCTTCAGTCTATCCTGTTTTATTTAATAATACATCACACGCTTTTTTGGTAGCAGGTTTATTTCGTCGTTGTAGTCTTCGTTTAACGACAAAAATCCGCCCTGCCTAAACCGCATCAACGCCATGGTCATTGAGTCAACAAAGTCATCGTTGTCACCGTATGGAAAAGACGCGCATTCCTCAATCACTTCTTCTGCAAATGTTTCATCTTCTGGCGCCCACACCATTCCGCTTTCAAAAATAGGAGCAACGCTGTTCATCCTCGCAATCTTGTCTTGTCCTCTTGAGGGGGTGTAAGCGGTTACCGGTATTCCCATTCTACGAAGCTCATGTGTCAAGGGGGTGCCTGTGGCCTTGGCCTCGATCAACACACAATCCGGCTCCCAGTATTTGTATTCGTCAAACGCAATCTTCTTCAATTCAGGGAAATCCACACGCATGCGTTTTGCGTCCAACAAAATTATTTGATCTGGTTCGCCATCTTGCGGGCAAAAGATAGCCCAAGTTGTAATAGCAGAATAGTCGGCAGTTTCTTTTTTACTAAAAGCTGTATCGTAACTTTGTATGATGTAAGAGTAACCGGGAACATCGCCCTCCCATTTTCGCCACCACTCTCGCTTGACTATTGACCCTTCTTCCGCAGTAGGATTTTGCAGCCATTGCGAATTCCATTTGCCGATCGGCAGAGATGCTTTTACCGAAAGCAGTTCTTCTTTGCGCCAGAATTCAGGCCAAAGCGGCGTGTCTGTTTCTGGCATGATCGCAGGGAACTCTACTACTTCCCACTGGTCAGCATGGTCGTCTCCCTGCTTCTTTAATACTTTGCCAACCAAGTCTTTTGTAGACCACCTCGTCATTACGATTATGATTATGCCTCCGGGCTGTAAACGCTGACGAGGACCGGAGGTGTACCATTCGTATGCCGACTCCATTGCGGTAGGTGATAACGCATCTTGTTCAGAGTGCGGGTCGTCAATAATCAAAAGGTCGGCGCCTCGACCTGTAATGGCGCCACCCACTCCAGCAGCGAAAAACTCGCCTTCTTGATTACTGGTCCATCGACCAGCAGATTTGTTATCAGACTCTAATTTTATTTCTGGGAAAATGTGTTGATAGTCTTGGCTATCAATTATGTTTCTTACCTTGCGTCCAAACCTGACCGCAAGTTCAGCGGTGTGGGTGGTCTGTATTATTTTTAAATTACCACGCAGCCCCATCATCCACGACGGGAAGTAAGTGCTTGCAAACTCAGACTTGGAGTGTCGAGGAGGCAAGCAAACAATAAGTCTTTTCAGCTTACCTTCCGCAATCTTGTTAAACTTTTCGCCAATAATTTTGTGGTGTCGACCCTCGATAAAGTCAGGCCAAAGATGTTTAACGTAGCTTATAAAATCTGTTCTACACGAATCTTGTTTTTCTAGCTGGTCGTATCGACTCAACAAAGCTAACGCTTCGGACTGATCTTGCCGGGACAAGATGTCAAAATCTTTTATACTTAGGTCATTCAATGGTCGGAACCGGTGCTACGAGGCAGTGGGTTTCGGAACACCGGTTCCTAGGCGACCTAGGTGTAAGTCGCCTAACGGAATTATACACCTTCCCACGGTTCTCCCTTAAACAATAATGACTCAGCTTCCCTGCGTCTGATTAAACCGTCTAAAACTTCACCCCCAGCACGATTCCATCTTTTCATTTGTCGAGGCACTTCTTCAAAATTTCCAGAGTTTAATTCTTTAAGCATAGTTGATTCTTTCAGGTTGGCTGGCCCAAGGTTGTAGGTCCAAGCAACCAGAGCATCAAACTCGTTTTGTTGCAACTCAGATTCAACGTAGTTTTTGACGTAGTCTTCAAATTCTTCTAGATCTTCTGCCAGCATGGTTTCTGCCTCTTCTTGAGTGCAAGTGTCACCATCCGACACACCAGCGGTATGGCCAAAACCGATTGTTGGGACATTTGCGCTGCACCTATATGCAGTCAATTCGCACCCTTCGAATGACTTAATCAGAGATATGCCTTCTTGACTCGTTTTTAATTCATTGTTCATCTTTTACATTCTCTCCTTTATCCGATTCTCGATAGTACTTTACTATGCTAAGAACTTGTCTCAAATATCTTTTAACGTCAGCCATGTTTGTTGAAAGATTTTCGTAGCCCTTCGTCGTCAAAGCATACCAGACGTTGGTGGGCGCATTGCCTTCGTTCAAGTCGTCTAAATACTCTTGCATAATCTGCGGATTTAGTACGGTCCACTCCACCAGTACTGGATCAATTTGGTTCGGGAGCGGAGGATGATATTTAGGCGCCGTCTGGACAACCGTAACCACCTCGACAGGCGCGACTTCCGGTATTTCCCGGCTTGATCCGAAGATGGAGCAGCCACTAGCTAGTAACAGGATCAGGAACAAAAACGTCCTGATCAAACTGGTTTTCATCGGTAATCTGTTTGAGATCATTTAACACTGCCTTCGTACCGCGATTGATAATATTCTCTATTAACTTTGGCTTCCTGATGGACAATACATCCATAGAATGCCGAGAGAACTTTTTTCTAATATCAGTGACCTCGTTTTGGGCCATCATATTCTCTTTGGTTAACTTCTCTACTTGTGCCACCATCAGCTCTTGGTTCTCAACGGTTTGTTTTAAGTTCTCGTTCTGTTGCTCAATCGTGCCTTCAAGCGTTTTTTGATTCTGTATTGATTGCTCTAGCCTAATATGAAACGAATCCAACTCGGCCTGTGATTTGTCGTAGTACATTTTAAATGCGCCACACACAACAACTAAAGCAACACCTAAGCCAATACTGATCTTACCCATCACCATTTTTCTCTATTCGCCCAATAAGCTGCTGACATTTTTCCTTTGGCAATATTTTTTCCATGCCGAGCTTTAAAACTTTTGCGTCTTGCTTTTTGTTTTGCAGACTCTCCTTTCTTGGGTTTGCCAGCCGTTTTCACGCCTTGCTGTCCAAATCGAATCGTTTTGATTTTGTCACCTTCTTTAGCAACAACAATGTGTGATTTTTTAGGATGATTTGGCGTTCTTTTTGGCTTGTTATATCCAGAGACACCTGCTCTAGATAAGCGAGAATCTTTCTTAGGTGGCATTATCTTTTCTTCCCTTTATGCAACCCATGTTTAGCATGCTGCTTGCCTTTGGCTGTCGCTGCTCGTTTCTTTTTGTTTGCTGCCGCAAGTTTTTTCTTACCCTTCGGGGTGGACTTTAATTTTTTAATGGTAGCAGCGGGCGCATACACTTCTCCAGTTTCAGAAGACTTTTTGCCGCTTGGAGTTCTCCACTTCTGCTTAGTCCATTTCTTTAAAGATTTTTGAGACTTCTTCAAAGCCATTAGCTTTTGTATCCCCCACCTTTATCCTTGTACTGCTTTGCCAGCATCTGAGCTTTACGAGCTGACCACTGTCCGGGCTTGCCGCCTTTCGATCCAGCCTTAATCTTATTAAACAAAGACTTTCTCATGGTTGGCTTCGTATAATTTCCAGCCTCATTGACGCGAGATTTTGCTTTTTTTTTTGCTGCCGGTTTTTTCTTGGGAGGCATATCTACACCAAAAAGTTTATGTTGTTTGAAGCTTTCGCTTGCTGCATTTCGATCCTGCCGTTTTTAGAAATATACAACGTCGTATTTAATTGTTCCACCCTTTGACGACGCTCTTCAACTTGCAGATCGTCCATGAGCCTCTGATACTTTTGCTCAGCGACTTGTCGCCATGCAATTTGATTAACGGGTGTTGCTGCTCCTATGTCCATATCAAAGCCCCTTACCAAATAATTTGATAACCAAAGTAACTGTTACTACTGCAACCGCAATTGCCAAAACAAGTAAAATTCCATACTGGCTAATGTCTTTAAGCATTTGCTTACGGCGCTTTTGCTTTTCTATTGCCTCTTTAACGCTCTGACGATGCCGCTGCTTTTGAGCCTCCAGCTCTTCAAAATACGCATCAATTACACGAGCCGCATCTGAATTCATATTGCTGAGTAATTTTAAATTCTCGTGATATCTGTCAAGACGAGCTTTTTGTGCGGCAAGTCTCATAGCAGATTCACCATCTAACGGTGCTGTTAGCGAGTTGCGCCTTTCAATCTCGTACTTATCAATGCCAGAGGAGATAGCGCCAAGTTGCCCAAGAAGCGTCTGTACGTTTTTAGTACCTTCTTCGACCTGCTGGAAAAGGCCATTAATAGCCGAAACAGCACTAGTTATTGCGACAATCGATTCAAATATCACGGGAAAACTCTACGGTTTTCGAGACATGTAGGCGGTAGCGCCGAAATACAACCCTATTATCGAAGCTTGTGAAAGAAAGAGCATGTCGGAGAGAGCAGAAAGAGTGCTAAGTCTTTCTTCTGGGACAAAAGGTAATAGCGGTAACAATGAATATAAAACCATTGAAGACATTGCCACCCACGCAATACGCCTTTGTGAGTCTTGCTTCTCTTCGCGCAGATCCAGCTCAATCATCTGAGTTGCGCGAGAGAGTTCCTCGTCGTCCACAACTCCATCCGAATCTAGATCGTATTTCGCCCAAATCGAATTTTCTTGTAACTTCTTAGGCATTTTCTTTCAACCGCTGTTGGCGATAAAACGCCATGTACTCATCCCACCGAGCAAATCGCTTTTCTTCATGTATGTAAAATAAACCGCTGTATATGCTCATATTCAATCCCAAAACTTTTGGTTGGCTCCCGCCATAACAGGCTTACAGTATGCAGTAATATTGTGTTGCTTGATACCACCTCGACAACGGGGATCTCTACAGTTGTGTTCGATCCAATAGGCAAATTGCTGACAACGGTGGATGTCTCGAAATAACATCTGTTCTGAACCCTGCGCCACATTGCCTTCGATGACGGTTATTAACATGAAAGCTAATATTGCACCTTGCATAGGTCATAAAAATTTAGCGGCTACGATTGTCACAATCATGAAGGGATAAACGCCCCAGAGCAACATCTCTAATCTCTTAAACTTTGCAGACCCTTCATCGAGGCGTTTTTCAATATGTTCGTATCTGATAGCGCATTCTCGCTCATGGGTTTTTATTTCAACCAAAGCATCTTGCGCTTCTGACATTAATCAGACCTTTTTACAAATTTAATTGGGTTAGTTGTGCTGCCTTCTTTGGCTTTGCCAATGTTCAAGGCCACCATTTCTATCACTGGATAAATGTACTTGCCCATAAATTCATTATCTTTTGGGGTTGGAGTTACGGCGCAAATTGCGCTGCTTATCGTAACAAACAAGCTGGCATAAATAAGTAGATCCCCAATAAAACCCATTATTCTTCCTCTGCGGTTGCTGCGGCTTCTAACTGCTGTGAATACCAGTTAAATGCTGCCACATAAGTATCAAGCTGTTTTTGATTCGCATTGATTACGTTAGTAATCTGCCCAATTTCTTCTCTAAGCTCATCCATACGAGCAGTCAACAGCTCAGGATTAAAAGGAAGTTGAGCAACTTCAGCCTCTTCTACAACCTCTGAATCCACAACTTCTTTAGTGTCTTGTTCCATCTTCTTCTACCTTCCATACGTTTAAGTTTGCAGCGACTGTGCGACGTTCACCTTTGCCCTCAAAAGGATAAACCATGTGTTGCAGCCAACTTGGAAAAAGCAAAAACTTGCCTACCTCTGGTTTGATTATAAACGATTGTGGAGGAGCTAATCGATCCACATCAATCAAACTATTTTTGCCATAGTTAAATGCCAAACACCCATCAGCGTTACCAGAAGCGTTATATAAACTGTATTCAGAACTACCAGCGGTGGGTAAATCTAAAATCTGCTGCGGAACTTTTGTCCAACAAGTGCAGCTTATTCCTGTGATGGTTTTTGTGCCGTGATCATGGATTGGATTGTAATCTCTTTCATAACTATGAACAGACCACAATTCATCTGTCTCAATTAGCCTGTTTCCAGACAACTGATTACCAGTTGCTTCCATGTATTTTTTCAGATATTCCTGACCCAGCCCTTGAATCATGGTATTAAAGTTGTGCATTTCCTCGCACAAATGATCCATCGTAAGCTGTTGCCCGTGGCCTATCTGTCCCACTAGCGTACCTGCGTGGCTCTTACGTTCTTCAGCAACCATTAATTTATCGAGGTAAGTATTCAGATCACCTACGATATACTCAGGCAACTGAGTCTCCAGCATAAAGACTGCTGGCAGCGTATGGAATGTGTAGGCTTGCGGCTCCATTAGCTAGGGATCGAAAACTCGTTATTAGGCACAGGATCAGTCTTTGGATTTGTGATCACTGAATCGTACTGGCTCTCGAATATTTCATCCCAGTGCGCTGTCGGACAAAGATCTTCAAGTTCTTTTTTAGTCCAATCACCTTCAGCTTTTGCAGTAAAGTTAGTCTTAGTTCCACCGTCTAAGTTTTCCTCTGTAGCGGGAATATATATAATTTTATCGTTTGTGTAGTAATCAGCCTTGCCCTCAGTACCTTGTTCGTACTTCATTTCAAGCTGCCAGCGTGTCACCTTGCCACCTTCCGAAGATGGAACGGCTCGGGTTAAAGTTCTTTTTATTGCCATTGCTTGTGTCTCCTATTCGCAATTACATTTATCGAGTTGATCTTTTAAATCCGTTACCTGATCTGAAAGCTCTTGAACCGCTTTAACCAGAATCGGGACAAATCGTTCGTACTTCAAGCTATATTGTTTACCATCTTCTGTTAGATTTGTTGTTAAGTTGGTTTTATCTGAAACCTTATAGCCTAACTCTTCTTCAAGTTTTTCCACATCTTGAGCTAAAAACCCAAGGTTTAACTGGTCTTTTTTGTAGGTTCCATCAGGCACCATATCATTCAAATCATCTTGAGCAGACGTAAGATAACTGGATCTTTGATCCCATCTATAAGTTACAGGCGTTAATTTGTTTACAAAATCTAAACCTACATCTAAATCTTCAACATCTGTTTTGTCTCTTTTATCAGAAGTTACTGACCAAGAAACTTTGATATAAGCAGCAGCAATACTATTGTTGCCCATTGATATGCTGTTGTTTCCTGTGGTTATATTTCCACCGGGGGCATCTGTTCTTCCAGAATCCTTACCGACACATATATTATTTGCCCCACCAGTTATTGCATATCCTGCGGCATTGCCAACACCAACATTATTACTCCCCGTGGTAAGGCTATATAAAGCCACATAGCCAAGCGCACACGCATCAGAAGCAGTGGTTAAAGACGAACAAGCAGTAGTTCCAATAGCGGTACTGTTAGCCCCCGTAGTGCTAGTCTGAAAAGCTGCCGCACCCACAACAGTATTTAACCCACCTGTGGTCTGTGCATGCATTGCTAGTCTTCCGATAGCCGTGTTGTTATCTGCGGTAGTCGCAGCTTCTAAAGTTCTATATCCAATTGCGGTGTTTTCTGCTCCTGTCGTATTATTGGAAAGTGTTTGTAAGCCCATAGCAACATTGCTATGCCCAGTAGTGTTGTCGAGCATAACATCAAAACCCATCGCGGTGTTGTTATATCCGGTGGTTGTTGAATACATGGCTCTATAGCCGATAGCGTGATTCGCATCAGCCGTGGTGTTTGCGGTTAAAGCACCATAGCCAATAGCAACCATACGATCTCCTGTCGTATTAGCATACCCAGCAACATAGCCAATAGCTGTATTGTAACTTGCGGTGGTGTTTGCTGCTAAAGCGTAATTTCCAATCGCCGTAAGTTCTGATCCGGTAGTGTTAGCGGCCAGTGCCTCTCTTCCCACCGCAATATTGTTTATTGCCCCACTGCCTGTATTAGCAGTAAGAGCATTATGACCAACCGCTGTGTTTGAATGCCCTGTAGTGTTATCGCCAAGAGCGTCTTTGCCAATTGCGACATTGTTGTCTGCGGTAGTATTGGCATCAAGCGCACCTGTACCAACCGCAACATTGTTTGCGCCTGTGGTGTTTGCGGCTAAAGCAGACTTACCCACTGCCGTGTTGTTAGCTCCTGTAGTAGTCGAGCCTAAAGAGGATTTACCCACTGCGGTGTTATAACTAGCCGTAGTTGCGTTTGATAAAGAACCATAACCAACCGACACATTTTCAGCGCCTGTAGTGTTAGCATCTAATGCTTCTGATCCAACAGCAGTGTTTTCAGCACCTGTGGTGTTGGCCTCTAAAGCACTTTTTCCAACCGCTACGTTGTTAGATGCGTTGTTAGTGTACAAAGCAGCATTTCCTATAGCAACATTACCTCCACCCGTGGTGTTAGTTTCAAGAGTACCACTGCCCAACGCTGTGTTTTGCGCTCCAGTAGTGTTTGCTTTTAAAGAATCGTTTCCAATTGCGGTTATATAACTGGCCGTGGTGTTGGCCCCCAACGCTGAATGCCCCACCGCCACGCTGTAAGACCCCGTGGTATTAGCATCTAAGGTTGAAACCCCTATAGCTACGTTGTTTGAGCCAGTGGTGTTGTCATTCATAGACCCCTGACCGATTGCAGTATTTTGCGCCCCAGTAGTGTTGTTAGTTAATGAGGCTTGTCCAATCCCAGTGTTGAATGAGGCGGTAGTGTTTGCGTCTAATGCACTATCTCCTACAGCAACATTAGAGCCACCTGTGGTGTTGGCTGTTAAAGCACTTTTTCCAACCGCTGTGTTGTTTGAAGCGGTGGTGTTTGAGTCTAACGCTCTTGATCCGACTGCGGTATTTGAAGCGCCTGTGCTATTGGCCTCCAAAGCAGCTCTACCCACGCCCGTATTGTCTGCCCCCGTTGTATTAGCCGCCAAAGCAGCAGTTCCAACCGCTGTTCCATTTGACGCTGTAGTATTAGCCGTAAGCGCAGTCATTCCAACAGCGGTATTCTCGCCGCCAGTTGAATTTACAAGTAAAGCCCCTGAACCTATTGCAACATTGTTGCTTGCAGTAGTTGTCGCTCCACCCGCATTGTCACCAACAAATGTATTATCAGCACCGCTTGTAAGCGCATCACCCGCAGCCTCACCTATCGCTACGTTATCTGTCCCTGTAGTCAGTCCTGTGCCAAACGCACCAGAACCAAGCCCTACGTTGCCTGTACCGCCTAATACGTCGAGAACATCTGTAACCGCTGCGCCAGAACCCGCACCATCCGCAGCAACCATCCGAATACCACCGTTTGGTATGACCACATTTGCGCCTGTGCCTTGAGTAAGGGTGACTGTATTACCTGCTGAATTTTGTATCACCCAGACATTGGAAAGAGTATTTGGAGCCAATGTGACCGTACAAGCCTGTGATAAAGATCCTGTGAGAGTGAGGGCCAAAGAGCGAAATGCATCACTAGCACCGTCTGCCATCGTAATGGTGGCTGTACTGGCGTCCGAAAGAGCTTCGCTTGCTGTACCGAATTTTTCAGCGATCAGCTCTAAATTAGTATTTGTGGTTGTACCCCAAGTTCCCGATCCCTCCCCGGTGGCCAATTCCGACAAACGTAAGTCATTAACGTAAGTTACCATTCATTACTCCTTGATGAGTATTAGAACACATTAGCGTGTCGTTGTACAACTCTTTATAAAAAATATTTTAAGCCGCCTCGTCACGACCTGCCTCTATCTCAGTATAGTTTGGTGTTTGACTTGTATCAATGGCCGAGTAACTGGCCGTTTGTGAAGTTGATACCGCTGAGTAACCGGCTGTCTGGGAAGTGTCTGTCTCGCCCCAGATCATAAGATCGCCAACCCCAAAGGTAGCAGCAACTCCGGTAAGTGAGACGTTTGCTGCCGCGCTAACGCTTAGTTCGCCAACAGACGCTGCAAACTGCAACCCAGTAAGCTCTACCACCGCGTTGTGTAAGACGGTAACAGATCCCAACCCGGAAGTTGTTGCGCGTCCGGTAAGCGTCACATTAGCTGCGGCGTTGACAGTTAACGAGCCTAACGCACTGGTAGCTGCTTGGCCTGTGAGAGAGACATTAGCAACACCCGAAACCGTTAAAGCGCCTAAGCCAGAGGTAGAAGCAAGGCCGGTAACAGAAATGTTGTTATCGCCCCTAGTCGTAATACTGCCGAGGCCGGAGGTAATTCCTAATCCGGTTAGCTCAACGCCAATCGGCTCACCCCAAGTTCCTTGACCCCAAGTGCCTCTGCCCCAGCCGGTTATGTTCGCCATTAGCTAAGGTCCGCCTTTGCGCTTTCCAACAAACCTTTTATTTCTGTCAGAATTTCTCGCACAGGCTGGGTCATAAAATCTCTTTCGAGCATCGCATCTACTCGCTCGATCGATTCATTTATTTTTTCTACAGCAGTCATAACCATATGATGAACATTAATGAGATAAATGCAAACCCTGATGCTTGCGCTGAAGGATCCGCTCAACCTTACGATAATGAAAATCAGGAAACTCTGGGTGGGTGTTCTGTATCTGCCTAGCGATACGACGCGCACCCAAACCTCGCTTCACACAGTTGTGGATGGTTTTAAGCACATCCTGCTCCTTCGGCACCTCAACCAGTTTTTTTCTGGTCTTGACGCGATTACCGTTTTTCATCTTCTCTTCCTCAAACCGGAATCCAAACGGCGCCGATCCTCCGATCGCGTATCCGCGTTGCGCCCAAGATATTTTGCCTTCAGCAAACTTTTTCTTGGTGTTTTCAAACTCCATTTCCGCAACAGCAGATAACACCATCAGCATGATCTTGTTGACCAAAGTGTTCATGTCGTACTTCGAGTTCAAACCCTTGGCTTTCAGGTCCGCAGGATAAACAACTGGCATATCGCCAAACTGCTCACACAGGTAAAGCGTAATCCCACTTTCTTCAAGCTTGGGTATGGTCGCAAGCAAGTCCTTGCAGCTTCTGGACAACCGATCGATTCTGGTTGCGATCACAACGTCATGTTCGTCAATGACATCTGTCATTGCGCGACACTGGTCGCGCTCAAGGATCGGAACAGTGCCAGACACTCCGGCGTCAATAAACCACTGTGTTACTTCAAGGTTAAACTTCTCCCTGACAAACTCTGAAATAAATTCTTTTTGGGTTTCAATAGAAATACCATTTTCCGCTTGCTCAGTAGTAGACACACGACAATAGCCATAGACATTGTGAATCTGTTTTTTAGGGCTACCCATGGTTTACTGCCTCCTTGCTCTTAATGTCATCTTCCATCTTGGCAATCATCAGTTCAAAAAACTGGGTGCGCGACAAGGTATAACCAAACGCTTTGGACATCGAGTCTCTTGCGCGGTCCATTCGATTGGCTACATCCTTTGCGATCGCAATGTTTGCAAATTCTTTCTTCACTTCACGCCCCCAACAAAACCGTAATCAGTCAATTCGTTGTGGAATTTCTTCCAATCGATGTTGAGCGGACTAGCGTCATCCGCAGTCTGGCTAATCAGCAACTGTGAGTTGGTGTGTGGCGGATTGCCTTTCACAACTCTAAGCTCAACTCGACGATAGTTTTTATGTTCTCCGATAAACACAATTTCGATATTCCACAACAGGCAAGTGCGTCGCACACGATTGTAATATTTTTTCTTATTTGAAACGGGCAAAATTCTCTCCTATCTTAAAACGGTTAACTCGGTTAGACACACCTTTGTCCCTCAACGCGCTGGCGCCAATAGGAATCTCTTGAATCACCCCGCCATTCTCTTGGAACTTCTTGAGTTCCTCAGAGATTTCATCGCTTAATGTTTTCTTTTTTTCCATTACTTCTCCTTAGCTGGCTTTAGTTGCAGGACCGGCGCTTCGCCATGCGTCGACCTGTTGGATAGTGCGCTGCAAGTTTCCATCCTTGCCGAACACCTTGATTTCTTGCAGATGAGGATAACGACTAGCCTCCATCAGATACTTGCTTGCTGACTGAATCGCGTCACGCTTGCGATAGAAGTACTCAGGGTATGGGTACTCGTCTTCGTTGCCCAGAATGTAAAGAGCTGTGCCACCCTCGTTGTAAAAGTTTACAACCCAATCGTGGCCGTCAAGATAATAGATCTCTATGTAAGCAGCGTCTGGGCTGTCGTCAATTTTCTCGGACCTCTCAAGAAGACTTGCTGGTGGCCTGATGACCCAACCGTATCCTGTGTTGTGTTCTTTGTTATTCATGCTTTCCCTCCAAAGGCCCGCTTACGCGGACCTCGCTTCTATGTTGTCGTCATACAAAACTTCTTCAAGGTCTTCAATCGAAACAGGCTTCCAGTTTGCAACCTTTTCCTCAAGCCGCTCCATATCGTTTTCGCACCATCGAATGTACTTTGAAGGCTCGCCGTAAATAGTCTCTCCACGCCTAGGCCCAAAAGTAACTTGTCCTTCGGGAACCTTTTCGCCTTTACGCTCCATTTCCTGATATTTCTCAAGCCTTCTTTCCAGCCTGACGATTTCGTTTTTAACTTCTTCACATGACAACTCGATCGGTAAGCAAAATGAGCCATTGCATCCGCCCGATCTCCATCCGTCGACTATGTACCCGTGATCAGCAACTTTATTGTTCCTGACGTCAAGCTTGTGCTTGCGTCCGCAAAGCTGGCAGTGGCCCCAGTGCTTGGCAGATCGCTCTGTTCTGTGACCTTCGCTTTTGACAGCTTTTGGCTTAGCCACAACTTCCTGACTCTTGTAAAAAGATCGTAACTCAACCAGCTCAGCGACCGGTTCCCACTCACCGTGCTTTTCAAAAAAACCTTTGTGCTTCGCTTCGCGAACATGATGCAATTCAAAAGAAGGAGTAGATGAGGCAAGGTCGTCCTCGATAAATTCATAATCACCACCGAAAAAGTTATCAACCGCTATCCGCCTAAGATTGCTGTAAGCGCTGTTGAGGTTATCCATGGCTTCTTTCTTTGCAGCCTTAGTGAAAAACTGACCGTTGAATATTTGCTCAGCTCTCTTAATCCTTGTGTAGACTTCCAGCTCTAACTCATCCCTGTTTAACTCATGTATCATGCTTCCATTCCTGTTTTGTTTAAGACGAAAGAATTATACAACTATTTCCGTGTCGTTGTATAGCTTTTTGTACAAATTAATTTAATTATTTTTAGTCAAAAAAAAGGCCACTTTCGTGGCCCTTGATTTAAGTGGAAGGGTTACGCCGCGAGCGCGTCAACCTCCTCGTCGGTCAGCCTGAGAAAGGCGGCCCACCCTTGGGCGCGAGCGTCATATGCGCTCCACGACGGGAAGTAAATGTAGAAACCGTTTGGTCCATGGAACTCCCAGTTCCCTTTGGAACAATGGTCTTCCCAGACCCACGCATCCTTTTGGATGCGGTAACCGGCCTCTTCGACCTTTGGTCTGAGGGCGGTAAGCAGCGCACGGCTGCTGGAAACGAATTGGCGGTAGGACATAAACACCTCCTTGGTGTTGTTGTTAAGATGGGATCATTATAATACTAATCCCGTGTCGTTGTATAGTTTTTTGCACAAATTTATTGATTATTTTTTATTGGCGTATTTCCATTTAATCTGGATTTTTTTCAGGGCAGAAAGCAAATGCTCTTCCTGCCCTTTCTCCAGATCTTCTTTCAGAACCACACACTTGATGGCCTGATACAGCGCATTGAGTTCGTCAGTCGTCAGATTAATTCGCAGCACTTTGTATTGACTCGCTTGTTAACACCTTGTCTTCCACGTTCGTGCCGTCAGTCAAAACGTGCGGGCTGACATCTCGATTGACCACAGAGTCCCTAACGAACACCACGCGACTGCCTCTGGGCTTGTCCTTCCACTCATCGCTCTGATAGAAGCGCTCGTCCTTGAGCGTTCTAAAGTGCCACTTGCGGTAATGGCTCTGCGCCCTCTTCGACGAGAATCCTTTCGGGCCTCGCAGCGTCATGGAGGTTGTTGTACCTTTGTTCTTGTTAGCGTTCTTTGAAAGCTTGATGACATTGTCCTTCTTGAACGGTACGCCCTTGTGCAGCACCTCATCACCCAGAGCTTGGCAGTACACCAAGACCGAGCAGATCAGTTTGCAAATGTCAGCAAGTCTATCTGCCGACTCTTGGTTTTGATGTACGTCGCTTGAATTATTGTTTTTCAAAAATTCTTTTTCAGACTCAGGATCTTTGTCGGCATTCACGGCATGAAAAAAAGAGTCCATCCCCAAGGTAGCGTAAGCGCCTCCGCCCCTTATTACTATTTGGGTTACAAAGAATTCTTGCAGGTTTAGCCCGTCTAGGGCTTCATCAAGACTCTGTCCCGTTTGCTCAACTTCATTCTTGAACTTCTCAGCCAATTCCTCTGTCCAGTCTATTCTGGACCCATAAATACCAATATATTTATTTGAAATTTCCGAGGCATTTTTAGCGTTAATTAAACCGCGTTCATACTCTTCGGTGATTTGTTGATAAAGCATAGCAGCGCCAAAGTCTCTGCACCTTTTTTCCAAAACATCTCTGATGTAAGCATACAGCGCGACATTTCTTTGACAGTTAGAGCTTATCGAAACCTGAATAGATGGAACGTCTACTCCATTTATCTCAAAACCCTCTGGCATCATTAGAATAAAATCTTTCAAAGAAGAATCTAGCTCAAAACCGTCAAGATGGTAGTCGGCCTCAAAGATGCTTGTTAACAAGTCAGCAGACTCTGGATAAATTACGACTCGATCAGTCGTGTAAAAATATTGCTCCAAAGATCTCCTGTCAAAATTGCCTTCAATACATCCAATAATTTCGTCGTTTTTTGCTGCACTTTCATATTCAAGCGGCATGTAAGCGCGAGACTCACCTGTCAAATCGCTCGTTGCAGGTTCTACTCCTTTTATCATCTGCGAAAGAGAGCATTGCTCCTCTGCAATTTCTATTACTTTCAGCAAGTCTTCTTTTTCAGATTCATCCATGCCATTCCCAAATCTAGTTTTTATGCCGACATATCCCTCGCTTCTTGGATATTTAAATTCTTCTATTTCTTCACGATCCCAAATCGCGGTGTGCAAACCTTTTCTAAGAAAAGGAGCAGCGCCTTTCCAGATCTCTTGCCCGTCAACATTGCTTAAAGACTCGGCGTTCAAGTCGAGCGAATGTAACATCATCGTTGAGTACATGTAGTTTGCGCCCAAATGGTTTCCCATGCTTCTTGAGATTTGATTCTCGCAAGCAATGTAAGACTCCCAAATTGAGTCGTCCATGTTTGAGAGTTTGAGAAAGGTTGGAGAAACGCAAGCTTGGAAAGTTTTCTTGCTGCAAGTCTTTCTAAATACCTTTAACGCCTTTTTCAAAAGTTTCGCCTGACCCTTCACAAAGTCTTTTGTAGTCTCCAGTGATTTATATCCCTTCATGCCGCCCTCCTTGTTTTGCCGCGCAAAATCTTGAGCGGCTGAAAGTTTCTGTCGAGTTCAGACATCTTGATCTTGAACCGTTTGTTGAGTCCGCCGATCGGACCCTGCTCTACCAAGCTGGCCCACTTGCGTCCGCGCTTGAGTAGAATCACAACTCGGTAACCGCCGTGGTTGCGATACATGGTCCCAAGCTCGTAGCCTTTGCTGTCGAGCCAACCTTGCGTAATCTTGTTAGGTAGATTCATCGTCTGCCTCCTATCTGAACTGCGCGTCGCACTTTTTTGTTCTTACCATAATAGTCGTCCACCGAACATCTTGCGCCTTGGTCGATGCAGATCGCTTCTTCCCTGCCGCCCTTGACTACCAGAAAGTGGGAGCCGGTCATCAGAAGATAAGTCCTGCCCTTGACGGTGCATTCTTCAACAAACTTGCGGACGGTCATGCGCTTGTTATAGTTGATGCTGTTTTTCTTCAAGCCAAAACGCTTGAGGGCGGCGCCGAAAATGTGAGGCTCGTAGGTAGAGCCTTGCCAGTTATCTGGTCTGTCGTACCTTTCCTTGTACCAGTTGAAGACGAACTGTAGCGACCTACCGCTCAGCTCAGCCAGTGCGTAGATTCCGCAGCAGGGCATTCTGCTTGCTGCCTTTCCATTGATAAGTTCTGTCATAAACACTCCTTTTTGTTGACAAGTTTCTCTCGATTTACAGACAGTATAGCAAAGACCGTGTCGTATTGCAAATGCTTGCAAAACGCTGTAAATGTAGTTATTTTTAGATTTTTAGAAAAAAGGAAGATAGATGGCGAAAGTAATAAGGGTTTTCAAAAATAAGACATACGGCCTTGAGGCTATCCTTAGTGAGACTAAGACAGGAACGTACGCTGTCTCATTGAGAGATGGTGAGCTTGACAAGGCTTTGGACGCGGTGCGGGTATTTCCAACAATAAAAGAAGCGCTGGCTTCGGTGAACAATATTTATAAGGTAGCTTTTGAGGAGTAGCTAGGAGAAGATGTCGACGTCGTTGACCATCTTGTTAACGGCGCCACCATCTTTGTATTCGTACACGCCCTCAGTTTCTATTTTTTTAAGATCATCTTCTGTGAAAATCCAGACAGGTGCGTTGTAGGTTTTGTCTCTGTCTATGTTTTCCATTTTCATGGTGCCGTCAGCTTTGTGACCCATCGCCTTGTTAATCCGGGGCTGAATCAGATCAGAGTAAATATTTCTCATGCCTTCTTTTTGTTTGTCGGTGTGAAGACCAGTGTTTTCCCATCTGTCAACGTGTACCTCTCCGGGCGCTAGAGCGATACCGTCATAACCTTGTCGGTAAGCTCGCATCTTGATTCTTTTAACAAGTGCGTCATACATTTTCTTGGGGTCTTTTACAAAAGGAGCAACAGAGGTTCTCTTCTGCAATATATCATCTGTTTCTACGCTTATGTCCCTAATGTCCGTAAGAATGTTATATATTTTTTGATCTAATGCAGAAAGCTCATCTATAGTAACAATGTACGGTACTTCGTCTATTTGATCAGCAAGCTCAGCGATTTTGTAATACTCTTGCAGGAAGTCTTTAGGAATGTTTACTGTCGATCGATCAGACGGCGCATCTTCCCCTTTCAGTTTTTTCACAAGCGCAAGTAACCGTTTGGTTTTTTCAATCGCCAGCTTTTTCATTAAGTCAGGATCTTCTGCCCCAAGTTCGCTTTTAGCCAGCACATTTTGATCACCCTCAATCCAACTAATCTCCTGCAAATCTTTTTCCGCCTCTTGTCTCACTCTTTGAGAAGCTCTCAGGTCGTTGAGGTTCCCTAAAAAATCAGACTGCACTTCTTCTAGAAAAAGTATTCGCTTTGGTTGATTGTCTTTTGGATCCATGTAAATTCGATCGGTGGTGCGGTAGTGACCAAGAACATCACGCCTAGGCACTCCAACCTTGATTTGTTCATCAGCATCAAAATAATCTTTAAACCAATGTTCGCTTGAATCGTCCATTAGCCCCGTAAAGTCAGTATTTGTAGCTGGATTTGTTTGATCAAGCTTGGTATCAAAAGACAAAACATAGGCTTGGTCGTTAAGGTTCTCACCAAAATATTGTTCATCTATTTCTCTGGGATGCAGGACATGAAAACCTTGGTCAGTATATGGGTTGTTACCAACAACTGCGGTTACCGCTTTTCCATCCTTTTCATTAACTTTTTGTTGCAGAATGCCACCGTAAGCTTCTTCTGTTATGAGGGTGCGACGATTAGGTGTCTGTAAAGTGGCGTATTCTAATACTTGGCCGGGATCAATTCTTGTTCTTTCACGAGGCGGTGAAAGAAAACGAAACTGATCGTCTTGGCTCATGTTTCTTAACTGAAACATCGTGTTAATTTCTTCTGGCTTGACGCCTTTCTTTTTCAGGTGATTTTCTAGCGCCTGAAAGTTTTGAAACTTCATGCCTTCGTTTTTAGCAATCCTAAGCTCTTCAATCAGTTTAGACCTAAAACCAAAAGGATCTGCGTTGTAATTGTTTATAAGGCGATTGAACTTTTGTATGTTTCTAGGAAGCTTCAAAGCACCCCCGGCTATTGCGCCAGCAGCTCCTCCACCGGCCTGTAACGCATCTCCGGTCACACCCATTCCCAGTAACAATAAGTCCAACGCAGACTGCTGCGCCTCTGGATTTGGCATAGGTCTTTTCGGAACATAACCAGCAGAAGGTTGTTCGATGTAAGGATCTGCGCTTTGAAAGACGTCGTAAGTCTCAGCCATGCTGGGGAGCTTTTCGCCTTCCACCATGTACTCAGGTAAATCAGAAACCGGTAAGCCCAATTCAGGGGGTTGCGCCATGCCGCCCCTAGCTTCCAGTGTTGCGGATCCGGGGGCGAACTGTGCGCCCGTGTAAGCAGCTAAAGAGCCGTATTGCTCTGCAAGCTTTCGCTCTGCGTCCACTCTGGCCGCATCCATCTCAGCTTGGCTTCTGGCAAAAAGCTCTATGTCGTCAAGGAGTCCCATCAGTTAAATATATCAATATTATCCACCTCAGAGGAACCCTCTTCTTCATCAGGCACTTTGCCCATGTTGACTATATTGATAGCGACCAGAGGAACGATCGCGCCAAGGGCCAACTGGTCGGCCTTGATAAACTTGAGCCTGTTCGCTGCGCGTTCAAGATTCCTGCGAGCGGTGTCGCTGCTTTTCATAATCTCTTCGGTGCGATTGCCCTTGGGTATCTCACCCTTTTTAAATTGACCCACCGTTGCGCCGGAGGCTTTCAAGATGCCACGGTAAGGCAGGTCTGGATCTCGCAGTAATGAGGAGAAGTCAGGCACATCGTTGATCATTGCGTCAGTCAACCTGCCCTTCTGTATGAACTCTCTGGGAGACATGCCAACCGCTCTGGATTGCTCAAACACGGCTTTAGACCAGCTCCACACCATCTCCTGAATCATTTCAGGCGTTACGTTCTCTCCTATTCGATCGGAAAGAACCCTAGACGCATTTCTGGTCAGCGCGTTAGCAGCCAGATAACCCGGACCTTTACCCGGATCAATTCGCGCTGGATTTAAAGAACCACCAAATACGTTTTGCTCGACACCCAGATAGTTTGCCATCCAAGTGTCGTTAGTGACCTCGACTGTGTTATTAACCAGATTACGCATGAAGGAGTCCACCTTCGGACCACTCAGCACCAGCTTGTCCATCTCGTTGTCTGGCACGTTGATTGCGCGTATGGAATTAGACACCCACGCATCCAGAACTGATTCAGCGCCTTTCTCGCCCTGTACCGCGTCGCCCATGATCTCTATCTGCATGCGGCCTACGTCAAAAGTAGAATCACCGCCGCCCGCTTT
>WLWF01000211.1_pt1 | contig 57376 bp, 85 predicted proteins | sample 6718331 | NCBI WGS metagenome assembly WLWF01 (sample SAMN12718692, study PRJNA515312) | sponge metagenome | isolation source: marine sponge | host: Mycale hentscheli | place: New Zealand: South Island, Marlborough, Capsize Point | collected 2003-05-01 | reverse complement strand
ATCTATATTTAGTCATTTAGAAGAGTTGGGCGTAGAAGACCCAGAGCGTTATGTTGTTGGTTCTGGCGCTAACTCTATCAACCCCGACACTGGCCTGCCTGAGTTTTTCTTTAAGAAAATTTTTCGGGGCATCAAAAAAGTTGTTAAAAAAGTTACTAAAGCGGTCAAAAAGGTCGTTAAAAAAGTTGTTAAGGTTGTTAAGAAGGTTGCCCCGGTTATCTTGCCGATTGCGCTGTCTTTCACGCCGCTTGGCCCAATCTACGGTGCAGCACTTGGTTCGGGTATAGGAACGCTAATAAAAGGCGGCAACATAAAAGACGCGTTTAAGTCTGCTTTGATTGCAGGTGGTACAGGCGCATTGTTCTCAGGCTTTACAGGTTCTGGCACATTTAGTGAAAACGTAGGGCAGGCATTTGCTGATCCGGGTGGCCGTTTAAGTCAGACTTTAGCTGGTGCGGGCAAGACCTTTACTGGTGAGGGCTTGACTGGACAAGGCAAGCTATTCTCGCAGTATCAAGCTCCAACTACTTCTGCGGACGTACCCACTACTGTTAGTGAGCAGCTTAAAGCAGACGCTGGCATTAAAACGGTTTCTGGAACTGAGACAATTCCTGAAATGACGGGCACTGATTTTTATGCACAGTCCAAGTCTATGGCGGAGCAAGGGCTTGGCGGGGCGCAAATGAGTGCTTCTGGAAATGTATCAGTTAACGGTGTAGAAATATTGCCGACGGACACCGCACAATCGTTCGCGGCCCGCGCATCTCAGCAAACAGGTACACAGCTTACTTCTCAGGTTACCAAAGAGCCTACCTTCTTTGAAGGCATTATGGACAAGGCTGAAACTGCGGGGGACTATTTGTTCCGTGGTGGACAAAGCAAAGCTGACCTAGCTACCGCTGCTTCAGGGAAAGAAGCTGCCGCTATTCAAAACGAATTATCTAAATATGGTTATAAAACTTTTGAAGCGGCTCCAGCTACGGTACAAAGCGCCGCCATTGAAGCAGGAAAAGCCGCAGCGGCCAGCGCAATGCCCGGTCTTTTGGCCACTTATGGCCCGTCTGTCGCCCTTGGCACCGCGGGTCTAGCAGCAACGGGCTTCTTTACTGCTCCAGAGCAAGAAGACCTAAGTATTGACGACGTAGCAGGCCCAAGCGGCGTAGACCTTTACGAAGCTAACAAAGGTAAGTACGGCGTTGGCGGTTACAATATTCAGAATGCCCAAGGCCCTTACGAGGTTGCATCTATCTACGGATACCGGCCAACGGCAACTCCGTACAACCGCAATCCTTTTGGAGCGCCTCAATATGTTGCAGAAGGAGGAGAAATCTTCCCTCGCCGCAACGGTGGTATCATGCCTGATGAAGGCATCCCCGGACAGGACAGCGTCCGCGCTATGCTAATGCCGGGTGAGTTTGTTATGACTACCGATGCAGTGCGCGGTCTGGGCAACGGTAACTTAAAGTCTGGCATCAATAATATGTACGACATGATGCGTGGCCTAGAATCTCGCGGAAAGGCAATGGCATAATGGCAACAGATACCCAAATTCAGATTGTCCGCGAAGCACCGGAGATTGAAGCCTATAAGATTGGGCTTTTAGAAGACGCAAAGAAGCTAGCCGGTCAGCCAATTACGCTTCCCACACAACAGATTGCTCAGATGTCAGGCTTGCAACAGCAAGCTATTGGCGCAGCTTCTCCTGCTTCTGGCGGAATTGGCGGGTATCAACCGTACCTACAAGGCGGCGGTCAAACAATGGGCGGGGCGACACCGCTTATTACAGGTGGTTACAGCCAAGCCGGTCAAATGTTCCAGCAAGGCGCGGCTCCAGTAAGCGGTCAGCAGATACAACAGTACATGAACCCCTATCAGCAGGCGGTTCAGCAGGAAATTAGCCGCAGTTTTGCACAACAGCGGGCACAAGCTGGTCTTGGTGCAGCAGGCGCACCGGGCGGACCGTCCGCTTTCGGCGGCTCACGGGCCGCGATCCAGCAGGCGGAGATCGGGCGCAACGAGGCTGCGGCTTTGGCGCAATCTCAGGCACAGAACTTTATGCAGGCACAGCAGGCCGCGGAACGCGAACAGCAGCGTCAGATGGCAGCAGCGCAGGGCATCGGCTCTCTTGGTATTCAGGCCGGTCAGTCACTTGGTCAGCTTGGTCTACAGCAGGCCAGCCTTGGCGAATTGGCTCAGCAGTCTGCACTTCGTGATATTACGACTCAGTTTGAGCTTGGTAAGCAACAGCAAGGTCAGCAGCAGGCTGTTCTTGAAGCTCAGCGTCAAAGCTCGTTAGCTCAGCAGTATGAGCCGTATCAGCGTTATGCTTTCTTGTCAGATATTTATAAGGGTGCACCGTCGTCTCAGCAGACCATTGCGTCGTCTACTGCACCAAATGTTTCACCAGCACAACAGTTTTTAGGATTGGGTATCGCAGGCTTGTCTGCCGCAGGCGGTGCTGCAAAAGCGGGGTTATTCGGATGATGGACAGAGGCGTAATGCAAAGACAGATGTTTGCTAAAGGCGGAGCCGCATTCCCGGATTTAAGCGGCGATGGTCGTGTAACCCAGAAAGATATCCTGATGGGCCGCGGTGTTCCTATGCAACAGGGCGGAAACCCTCAGATGGCACTTAACGACTATTTGGGCGACCAGACCTCTGCTTTGGCAGCGGAGGCCGCTCGTTTAGGCATTTCAGAAGAACAACTTCTGGCTCTTTTGAACCAGCAGGCACAACCGGAACCTCCGGTAGGCATGGCAATGGGTGGTGATCCAGCTATGGCTCAAGGCGTGGCGTCTATGATGCCCCCTGAGATGACAGCGGCACCGGCTATGGCTGGAGCAATGGCCGCGCAAAGTGATATGCCGTCAGAGGCTGTCAACCAAGCAGCGGGTGCGATGGACCCTGCTGTACTAGAGCAGATGCTTGGTACAGTTGACGAAAACATCCAGAACCTAGATGGCGCAGAAGATTTTGAGACCGTAATGAACTCAATGCGGGGCGATGACGCTAGCATTGAAGAGCGGTATGCAGAGCTTGCCGACGTTGTGGGTCAGGAAGATGCGGCGCAAACACCTGAGTCAGTTTTGGCGCTTGTTCAGCCGGTTATGATGTTGAACGCCGTTGACCAAGGCATTGGTGGATTGGCACAAGAAGAAATGACCGCGCCGGTAGAAGGCGCGATGGCCGAAGGTATTATGTCTACTGTGGCTCCGCCGCCGCAAGAAGCTGCACCGATGCCTCCTGCGGGTATGGGGGGACCGCCTCCCGTAAATTTTAAGGATGGCGGGCTGGTCCGCCGCGGAGACAACCAGCCGGTTCAAATGTTTGACAACGGCGGCGGAGTAACCAATTTTTTTGGGCCTCGTGTAAACATTAGCCCTGCTCAGTCTCAACTTTTACGACAACAAGTTGATATGCAAAATCTTCAACAAGACTTGGCAGAAGCTCAAGCTTTACCTACCGCTCGACCTTTGGAAGAAATTTTTAAAGAAAAGAAAGGCGTGTATTCGTCTTTGCTTGGGGACAGCGCGTCTCGCGAAGACGATCTTGAGAAGCAAAGGGACATGACTAAAGCGCAGATGCTGTTTGATATAGCAAACACCGCATTGGCTTTTGCCGCACCTATGGAAGGTGAGCGGGCCGGTATGAGCCCAGCAGAACGCTTGGCTATGGCGGCGCGGAGCACACAACTGCCACAGACCATTGGTGCCCGTGCACAAGCGCAGCTTGAAGCCGAACGAGCAACTAAAAAAGAAGAACGAGCTTTAGACCTTGCGGCGCTGCAAGCGGCGGAAACAACGCAAGCGTCTGAAGCAGCATCCGCAGCATCTTACCGACAGAAAAAAATGGAGTTAGACGCAAAAACCACTACATTGGGTGTAGGCGAAAAACTTTTTGATTCCAACGGTGTTTTAATTGCAGAAGGTGAAGGGCAAACTTTTACTTTAGCTCCGGGCCAAGTTCGCACAAACGCAAAGGGTGAGGTGCTGGCTTCTGGTAACAATCAATCGTGGACGTTGTCGGAAGGTCAAGTAGTAGTAGATGCCAAAGGCAACGAATTGGCGGCGGGCGCGGGAAAAACTTATATGCTTTCGCCCGGAACCATTGTTAAGGATGCTGAAGGTAAAACAATAGCTAAAGGAACCGAGCCTGCGGTAAAAGGTATTCCCCGAGATATCTTTAACAAGCTTCCTGAAAAATCCCGTAACATTATTATGTTGGGCAATCCAAGCGTTAATGGCGTACCCGCAAGCATTTTTGCTCAACTAAATAGGGACGATCAAAATGTTATTCTTAGCCTCACCCAGAATAACGTAAAAGGGATACCAAAACCTATTTATGACGGTTTGTCTGACGACGATAAGCGGAAAGTATTGCTTGGCGCTCAATCCGAGGAACGTATGATTAAAGGCATTCCGGAAAGTGTATATAACAAGCTTCCAGACGCTTTACGTACTCAAATTTTGGGCGGCATGATAACTTTGGCAGAAGGTCACAAAGTAATTAACGTGTCCGACGGCAAAACTGTTGCCGAAGGCGCTGATAAAACTATTACTCTTAGCCCCGGTCAAATAGTCGTTGATAGAAACAACAACACCTTGGCGGAAGGTCCTGCAAAAGAGCTTGTAGCCGATGACGTTAAATATCTATCTGATGAAAAACGAATTGATGCTTACGCTAACAACACGTTAGGTGAGGAAACAACCGAGTTTGAGCAAGCTATATTGGATTATGTCTCTAAACCTACCCGCGTGTGGAACGGAAGTGGTTATGTTGCTGGGGATGCGCCTCAACTGAGCCCCCGCCTCAAGCAAGCTATATTGGCGCGTTCGGCGGCAGGGTTGCCGGAGCTTAATATTCCGGGTTTTGTGGCTACTCCCACCGTAAGTCGAATAACTCCGGGAGATGGAGCAACTGACGCGGAACTAGGGACCGGTGCAGGAACAGTTATTATCCCTGATGACATAACATCATCGGAGTTTAACGCTATGTTATTTGCCGCAGATGGAAGCATAAACTTAAATTCACCTGCATGGGATTCAGTGCCGACTAATATCATTGACCCCGATATGAATTATCCGGGGTCTACCGGGCTTGCTAGTGGATATCCTAGACTAAAAAATTATTTTGCGGAAACTTTTAGAGAGCTTGGCGGAAGCGGGTTAACCGAAGAAGGTAAAGAGCTCAGTAGAGCCGATTCCGATTTGATATCTCTGCGTAATGAGTTGTTGACAGTGGCCACCCAAGGCGGCATGGCCGGGGATCAAGATCGCATATTGAAGATGGTTCAAGAGCAACTGATGGAAGAAACTAATAAGTTGACTCCGGGGATGTTTACAACAGATGAAACCGCGCTGTCTAAGTTAATGTCTGTGGAAGAAAAATTAGCTTCAAACTTCCAAGTTTTATCAGCTAGAGTGCCTGAGTACGGGGGTAACCCAAATCAATTTAGTGAAGAGCAGGTTTTAAAAGCAAGGGCTAAGCTGGGCTCTTTGAAAAACGTGATTGCGGAAGTCAGAACACTTCGTAAAATATATGAAAACGCTTTAAGTGAGGGCGCTCTTGGCTTAACTCCAGAAAAACGTAAAAGCGCAAAAGAGTGGCTATTAGGGAACAGAGGATAATGACAGAAAATCAAACCTCCTTTGTGGCAGAAGATGTCCCGGTATTTGACATTTTTAAATTTACCCCGGACTCTTTTCAAGAAGGTGTAAAAACACAGGGCGTAACAAACTTGACCGCGGGCGTTGTTGACATTCAAAGCGAAATGGCTCCTCAAGGGTTGTTTAGCTACGAAAGTCTAAAAGACGGCTCTGCACCATTGCTCGATTTTTTGCCCGGATATAAGGATTTACCACAAAATGAACGGGGGTTGTCCGACGAAGACATTTTGCCTTTGTTCACAAATGTTCAAGATTTTGGTGGCGGAGATAACGCAGCATGGCTAGCCATGCTAGAAAAAGCAAAACGAACAACACCTGCTGCTACGGGGATGACGGGAGGAGCTATAGCGGGGGCTAAATATAGCTCCAAATTGCCAATACCGCACCCGCTTCTTAAATTTGGAACAATGGCTATAGGAACTGTCGGTGGCGCTCTTTTTGGGGATTATTTGGGCTCCGAAACTTCCGAATTTATTTTTGGGGAAGAATACCCCGTAACGCCTTCTCTTCAGGCCGCAACAAACGCTGCTGAAACTTTGACTTATGGAGTATCTATGTTGGGAACGCCTTGGGCGCTGCCGACAAAAGAGGGCGCTATAGGGGCTGTCCGAATACTGGATAACTTTAAGAAAGTAACAATGGGCGGACCCAAGTCAGCCGCCGGTCGAAAAGGTTATTTTGATCCGGACAGAATGGCTCAACTTGTTGCAGCAGAAGAAGCGTTGGGTACAAAGTTGTTTTCCAAAGCGTTGGGCACAGGGACTCCTTCCGGTAATCTTTTAACTCGATTTCTTAAACCCGACCCCCGTAAAGGCCCGCTTTCTACTAGAATCGTGGGTGGAATTGAGAGCGGAATTGCCGCAAGTGGTCGAGCCGCAAGGAAAAACCCTTACGCAACCCTGTTTTATGAGACTTTGGCAGTTGGTGGTGCTGGCGCAGGGGCCGGTGCTTCGGAAGTGATATTTCCCGGAAGCCCCGGATATCGCGTAGTCGGGGAAATTATTGGGGCAGGCTTACCGCCTTTAACCTTGAAGCCCGTAGCTAAAGGAGCAGGGTCACTTATAAGTGCGACATATAATCGTATAAAAGATTCGCTTACAGGAGAAGCAAAGTTAAAATTTGAAAATAGGTTTAGTGGCGATGCGGCTAAAACTCTTTTAACTGCGATGGAACGGTCATCAGAAGTTCAGCAAAATCCTGAACTTATTGACATGGCTATTCGGTTATTGGGGGAGGATTTGGTAGGAGCCGACGGAAAGCCTATAATGGAAAGCTCCTTGTCTGCTTTTTTTGCAGCAAAGGGAAGCCCGGAGTTATCGCGTGTTTGGGGTCGCATTGAACAAGAGCTAGGTCGCACCAGTGATGAACTTTCTGTTGCCAGCGCAAAAGGCCGGGAAGCTTACATACAAGGGGCTAAAAGCTCTATTATCGCAGCGATCAACTCTGGCGATGTTGGAGCTATGCAGGCGGCGGGGTACGTAGCAGAAAGGCTGTTTTACGACAACATTGCCAACAATTTAAATGTACAGATTTCTCGCCTAAACAATGCCGCGGAAAGAGTTTTGAATAGACCCAGAACGGGCGGGCCTAAACTGGATTTGGCAGCTAAACTACATACACTTCTTGACGATCAACTAAAAGCCACAAAAGAACGGGAACGCAACCTTTGGGACGCGGTAGGTGATGCTGAAATAACTTCGTTCTTTAATAAGAATGGAGACGAAATAGAAGTGCCTAATTTCTTGGCAATTTTAGACGTTCCTTTAGACCAAGGTGGTGTAAAGTCCTCTTCCAAAGGCGGTAACACTGACTTTTTTAAAGCACTTGGGGGGTTAAACGAAGATATTGCAGACTTTAAAAGGTATTTTAAAGTAGGTGATGATGCGGCCGACCCCGGTGCTATTAAACAAGTTGCTCGATTTAACGAAGCATACACCGCTTCTATGGGAACTAACTCGCGAAAAATATTCGACCGCAATGCAGAATACTTAGGCATTACAGACGAGGTATCTGAAGAAAATATAACGAAACTGGGCCAACTTGAAAACAGTTTAAAGCCATATAAAGGGGCTACTGCGGCAGAAAAAAAGACGGCCGCAGACGCTATAAAACTTGCCCGACTACAACGGGAGTCTATGGCGGCTCAGCTACAAAGAAGAGCAGTCCCTGTTCCAGACGGTGTTGATGAAAACCCCGTAACAGCGTCTCGCCTTTATGATATTCGATCCACTTTGTTAGAAAAAGCTCAGTTTTTCCGAAATCAAGGAAAAGACCGCACGGCAATGAAATTTGAACGCGCCGCAGATGCGGTTTTGGATGATCTGTTAAACGCCGAAGGGGAATATGGGGAGGCTTATAACATAGCTAGAGCCTATACCAGAGCGCGTAACGACGCTTTTACGCGGACATTTTTAGGCGACTTACAAGATACCACTCAAAAAGGAGGGCTTAGAGTGTCCCCCGCCGCCCTTGCTGACAAGATATTTGCTGGCGGAAGTAATGCTACATACTTGCGAATACAAGACATTATTGGCGCGGGACGGTTCGTGGCAACGCAAGGGCTACCGGAAAGTGCCGTTGGAAGAGCGTTTACAATTCACCAAACTTTAGAAAACATTGTTAGGGATCAACAACGCCGGATAATGGACAAAAAACCCGTTACTTACTTAGACCCTAGTAGCGGGGCAGAAGTAACAGAAGAAGCCTTTGTGGTAAATCCAAAAAAACTAGCTGACTATGTAGAATCCGCTGAAGGGCAAGCTATTTTTAGAATGTTCCCTCAACTTAAAGATGATTTGGAGTCTGCGTCTTCCGCGCAACAAATGTTTGATGCTTTAGGTTCGGATTTGAAAGCCTTACAAGCTTCTCCACAAACAAAAGCGTTTCAATCTGTTTTAGAATCAAACACAGAAAACCCGTCTTCCGCGGTAGCCTCTGCTTTGCGGTCAAAAAAACCAACTGCGGCTTTAAATGAGTTGCTAAACCTTGCCAAAAGAGAGGGAAACATTGTTGGCGCAGACGGGACAGAGTACACCAGAGATCAAGCTATTTCTGGTTTGCAAACTGCTATCTTAGATTGGGCGGCTACTCGTGCTGGAGGCACCGGCTATGCTTTTAACCCCAGAGCTATGCAAGATGCTTTGTTCGCTACGGTGAAAGGGTCCGATCCGAAGACCGGTATGAAACTTTCATCTTGGATGCTAGAAAACAATGTGATTGATAAAGAACATTTGGGACAAATCCAGCAAGCCCTGAAAGAAATGATTAACGTAGAAGAAGCTTTCATGTCGGGGGATGTTGAAAACATCTTGTTTAAAAAGCCTAGCGGCATAAAAATGTTCCAAGCTCGTATGATAGGCGCGACTTTAGGTGCTCGTTCTCAACAAGCGTTTGACACCCTTTTGAAAAAAATGGGGCTAGGCGGTGGGCGAGGCATGGGTGGCGGCATGGTGGCGGCAAGTGAAGGCTCTAAACAAATGCTTAATTTGTTTTTCCGGATGCCGGAAGCTGCACGTGTTCGCTTCATGGGCGAGTTGATGGGAGACAAAAGAAAATTAGGGGTTTTCTTGCAAGATGCTCAAACAGCTAAGCAAGAAGAAGGCATAAGCGCAAAAATAACTTCTATACTTCAAGGGTTTGGCGTAGAGCAAGCCGGTCGAAGAGCGCCGTATATTGGTAGAACGGTATCCGACGAACTTCAAGAAGACCTGACCGTTGTTCCTCCCGCGCCAGTTGAGCCCGAAGTTATCGAAGAAAGCTCTTTACAGTTACCGACGCCTCCTGCGGCACAACCCACAACCGCTCTGGCGTCGGCTGCTCCTGTTCAAACCCAGCCCGTCGCGCCTCCTCCCGTGGCAAGCGGGCCGGTGGACAGGAGCCGTTATGCCGCCTTGTTCCCGAATGATGTCGCGTCAGGCATGATCCGGCAGAACCAAGGTATTGGGAGCCTGATGGGATGATTGGTGACGTACTAGAACTGATGCTCAAGTCCGATATGCACCGGGATTGGTATATATCTGACCTTGAGCGGCTGGTACTGCCCGCCATCGAAGCAAATAAGATGACGGTCGTGTACGAAAACAAGCTGACATCTAAGACGGCAATTTATCCGCGGCCCACGGGCCTGTTCAGCCATGCGTTTCTAACTAAGGAAGCCGCCGAAGGTTACGAGACAGGAGGCCGCCTGTTACAGCCGGAGGACTGGTCTTACGGCCCGCGTCATGGTAAGCTGTATGTCATAGACTTCATAGCGCCGTATCAGAACGCTCTTAAAATAGGTAGATTTGTACAACAAGAACTGACGGGCCGTTACATTGAAGTCTATCCATATGATGGCGCGAGTTTTTTGCGACAGGCTAACGGAAAGAAAAAAGGGTACGCTACAGGCGTACAGGAAGATATTATGGGACGGAGGCTAAGCTGTGTTTAATAAAAGACGTTGGTCAGACGGACTCCATGATGATTTCGACCATTTAGACGAGTTTGAAGCCAAGTTTTACTGCTTTGGTGGTGACGGTGGCGGCAATTCTGGCGGCGGTTCCAAAACCCCTTCCGACCAAAACAAAAGTGCAGACGCGCAAGAACCTGTTCGCGGTGGACGCCGCGCAGCGGCTGCCCCCGCCCCATCTTTGTCGCCGTCACAACAAGCGACAATGGATCAAGTGTCGGCTGCCGCGCAACAGTCACTGGACGCTAAAAGCCCCGCTGTACAAGATTTTCAGGACCGGTTAGCTGCGGGCCAGTTTGATGCTGCACCACAGTCAATGGCAACGGCACCCTCCGCACCCTCCGCATTTGATGCTGTAAGCTTCTCACAACCAACGTCGTCTGGTATAGGCAGTTTGCCGGATTTCTCAAACCTGTCTATTGGTAATATAAGTGCCCCAGTAAATACACAGCAGGCGTACTCCGCGGCCACCGCGCCACAGACCGTTGGTGGTTTAGCCAATGCGTTGGGCTTTAATCCATCGGTTAACATTGGCGGGTATAACGTAGGGTTTTCGCCAAACATTGACCCGTCACAACAAAGCGTTGGAATTACCGGTACAGTTAAGTTCGCCAACGGCGGAATCGTTAGCTTACGGAGGCGATAATGCCCTTACCTCAAGGACGTATATTCTTACCAGCACGATACACTTCTGAGGATTTAGCTCAGCAGAACCTGTACCAGAATCAAATTGATGACTATAATGCTTTGTATGACCAGTACAAAACTGATCTGGATGCTTATAACGAGCAGATAAAAAAGTACAATGAGGGCCCACGATTAGAAGATTTTACCGGCGTAGAGCCTACCGCTCCCGGTCAGCCCGGAGTTACGCAAGAAGAAATCGACCAGTTCAATCAAGACGCGCAACAGCGGGCAACCAGCAATCGCAACATGATGACTACCGCGTTAAACGTAGCGCGTAATCCCGAAGCTTATGGTTTTGGTGGTTTTGGCTTTGCCGATGGCGGGAACCCGGTTGTTGAAGGTGTTGGCGGTTTGTTTCCTCCGGAAGAAGTAGCCCGAATGGAAAAAATAGGCGCGGCAGAACTTCAACCGGATGGAAGTCTACCCGATGTAGACAACTTACGTTTTGCTACACCAGAAGAAGTAGACATGGGGTCATATAAGCACCTACAAGATTTACAGGACAGGTTTAACTACCACATGGAAGCCGCACAAAGCCCTGTAAACATGATCGGGGATTTCTTACCCGTTCAGGCTGCCCCTGCAAATAGAATAGCTCATGCTAAAGATGCTGAGATGTATCGCGGAATGATTGAAGACTTTAAGGATAAAAGAGCCCGCGCTGTAGTTAATTACGAGGCATATACTCAAGCTGGAGGAAGACCTCTATATGTAAACACTGAAAAAGGTGCTTACTTCTCAGGGTTTCCTGATGGGCTGGTAAATTTTAAAGCAACCAATCCCTAGTATCTTCCCCCAATACTTTCCCCGCTAAGTCAATTTTACCGCGCAGGGCTTTAAGTATCTTCTCGTCAATAGTCTGAGGGGACACAAGATCAATGTAAGTCACCTTGTTCTTCTGTCCGATACGATGCGCCCTGTCTTCAGACTGAAGTCTTATCTCAAGGTCATAGCTGTTGCTGTAATATATGACGGTGTTAGCCGCAGTCAGGGTAATGCCGTAGCCGCCTGTTTTGGGCTGACCGACAAAGAACCGCAACGGATTAGCTTTGTCCTGAAACTGATTAACAATATCCTGCCGCTCATCTTGCTCCGTCGCACCGTAATAGGTTGCGACCGCTTCGGGCCCAAAGCGGTCGCGCAGGGCAGAAGCTATCTGTTGAATGTCATGTGTATATGACGCCCAAATGATGGCCTTTCCCTGTAACTCGTCCGTAATCTCCATCAGTTCTTTCAAGCGGTTGCTATCCAGAGCCTGTATCTCGCCGTCATCCGGCTGAAGATGTCCACAACATATCTGCTGTAGGCGCATGATCTGCGTCAGGACGCTAGCTGTAGTAGCCAATTCACCGTTTTCTAGCTTGGCCAAAGCTAACTTTTTCATCTGCGTATAAACGCGCTTCTGCTCTTCCGTCAGGGCAACGTCCCGCCGGATGTACATCTTATCTGGCAGATCAAGGCACTCTTCCTTCAGTATGCGGTTACTAAACCGGTCTAGTTTCAGGTTGAGCTCATCTAGCCTGCGGTAGCCCACGATCTCTTGGAACGCACGGTTGCCCATCTTGCGCTTTTGTACCAGCGCATAACGGTTCTGGAACGAGTAATAACTGTTAAAGCCCAGAGCTTCTGTTGACAGAAACACACACTGGCTAAATAAATCCATCGGAGACTTAGTCACCGGAGAGCCTGTCAGGATGCGCTTGTACTTAGCGTCTTTAGCCAGCATCATTATGTTCTTGGTGCGCGTAGCCTTGCGGTTTTTGATAGTGGTGCTTTCGTCCACCACCATGATGTTCGCGCAGTTTTTCACCATAAACATATAAGCCGCTTTGGTGCCACGCGGCGTGGACAACGCCTCGACGTTCATTACAAACACCTTCAGCCCGTCAAACGGTTCGTACACCAGTTCCTTCATCTCGTCTTGAAACTTTTTAGCGGTAGACGGCGTCCAACGCACAACCATACGGTTGATGTCATCCGGCAAGTGAGCAGGTATCTCGCCCTTGACCCAGTTGTCATACACGCCTTTTGGTGCCAGTATAAGAGCAGCACTTATTTTCTTGGCCTTATATAATGCGCCAATAGTGTCAATCGCGACCTTACTTTTGCCTGTCCCCATCTCCATGAACAGTGCGTAATAGTCCGCGGCCCACGAGTCTTCCCATGCTTTGCGCTGGTGATCGAACGGCTCTGTCTTAAATTTATAATCCCGCATATTTTTCTCCTTGACACTGCGATAATATAAGCATATATATGACAATGTCAAGAGCCGAAAGGACTCTTTAACCACGAAGGAGAAAACGCGATGAGCGATATTTTCGATCAAATGGAAGAAGACTTTGAACAAAGTCTAGCCACTTCCGTAGAAAAACTGGACCAAGGTGACCTGACTACGGTTGCTGGCATGGCCAGAGCAATCCGTGACAAAGAGAAAGGCGTTGCCGATCTTGAGCAGAAGCTCAAGGAGGAAAAGAAAGCCTTGCTCAAAATGACGGATGAAGACCTGCCTACTATGTTAGCCGAAATTGGATTGGCCAGCATGAAACTAGATGACGGCTCTGAGGTCACCGTCAAACAAACTTACGGGGCTTCAATCCTCGTAGACAACAGGCCAGCGGCATATGACTGGCTGAGAGACCACGGGTATGACGACATCATCAAGAATACGGTTGCCTGTCAATTTGGTAGGGGCGAAGACGACCAAGCGTCGGCCTTCAAAGCCATTGCGGAAAAGCAAGGCTATCTCGCCGAACAGAAAACTGAAATCCACCCCCAGACACTCCGTGCGTTCGTTAAAGAACGGGTGGAAAGTGGTGACGAGTTCCCGATGGAACTTTTCGGAGCCTACATAGGCCAACGTGCAGTTGTTAAGAGGAGCAAATAAAATGGCTGACAAAAAGAATGCTGTAGCAGAGCAGAAAACTGCTGAAATCGTCCAGTTCGACCCTACCATGTTTGAAGAAGATGCTGGTGTTGGTCTGGAGAATATGGGTCAAGATGATCTTGCCCTGCCGTTCCTGAAGGTACTGGGTGGCATGAGCAAGGAGCTTGATAATCTGGAAGATGCCCGCAAGGGTGATATCCTGAATAGCGTCACAAACGCCGTTTACAAGGGCAAGGACGGCATTCGGGTAATTCCGGTAGCCTACCAGCGTCGGTTCATCCAATGGGCCCCCAGAGGCGAAGGTACGGGCGCACCAACGGCTATTTATAGCCCCGGTGAGGCCATGCCTAAAACCGAACGCTCAACAGAAGATAACAAAGAATACGTCATGGACGGCTCTGGTCAGTACATCGAAGAGACACACCAGCACTTTGTTATCGTCATCCATGAAGACGGGTCAGCAGAGACCGCGTTGATTGCTATGAAGTCTACGCAACTTAAAAAGTCGCGTAAGTGGAACAGCATGATTTCGTCGCTGACCATGCAAGGCAAGAACGGCCCATTCACACCGCCACGCTTTAGCCATGTGTATCTTCTCAAGACACAACTTGAAGAGAACAGCAAGGGTAGCTGGCACGGTTGGGAAATGAGCCGCGAAGGTCCCGTAAAGGAGATGAACCTCTACAACAGAGCCAAAGAGTTTGCCAAGAGCATTACCGAAGGTGACGTTGTCGTGAAGCATCAGGACGAAAGCGTGGGCGGGGCGGAAAGCTCTGACGACGTACCGTTCTAAAACAGTTGGGGTGGCGGAGATAATTTCACCCGTAGTATTACCTCTCCGTCGCCCCATCCTTTTTGGGGGCAACAATGTCTGTAGATAAATTCTCTGCCATATTTGACGGTCTACAACTGGCATATGGCACATATAAAATTGAAAAGACTCAGGCTAACGGTAAGAATACTGGCCGCGCCGCCATTGTGCGCGAGACACGGACCACGGCGCTTTGGGAAGGGCACCTGTCTGGTAAAGGCCGTTCAGTCGGAATTATCCCGATTAACGAAGAAAACAAATGTGTTTGGGGCTGTATCGACGTAGACCAGTACCCGCTCGACCATAAGTTACTTGTTGAAAAAATTAGGAAGCTCAAGCTTCCCCTTGTTGTCTGCCGGTCAAAATCTGGCGGCGCACACTGCTTTCTGTTCACTACAGAGTGGATAGATGCCAAAGATATGCAGGCTACCCTGCAACAGATATCTGCCGCGCTGGGCTATGGCGGGAGCGAAGTGTTTCCAAAGCAGGTAAAACTGCACCTAGATCGCGACGACGTAGGTAACTTTCTAAACCTGCCTTATTACGACGCAGAAGACGGCCTACGCTACGCTATCAAAGATGACGGCACCTCCGGCACCCTAGACGAGTTCATTGCCCTGTACGAAGCTCACAGGCAGACTCCAGAGCAGGTGACCAAGCTACAGATAGGCGAGGAAGCGGAAACGTCGCCAATGCGCGACGGGCCACCGTGCTTGCAGTTCCTGATGAAGGAAAAGATCAGCGAGGGCGGGCGCAATAACGGCCTGTTCAACATAGGCGTTTACTTACGCAAGGCGTATCCGGATAGCTGGGAAAACGAAATCTTAAAATACAATATGGAGTATCTTGTTCCGCCTTTGCCGCTGAACGAGCTCAACATCGTTGCCAAGCAGCTTGAAAAGAAAGAGTACGCCTATAAATGCGGCGATGCTCCTATCAACGCGCACTGTAACAAAGAGCTCTGCCAAACCCGTAAGTTCGGCATCGGTGCGGCTATACAAGGGGCCAGCATAGCTAACCTGCGTAAGTATGACTCTGTGCCGCCCGTCTGGTTCCTAGATGTAAACGGTGAGCCCTTGGAGCTAGACACCGAAGCTTTGCAGTCTCAGCCCACGTTTCAGAAGGCGTGTATGGAGCAACTTAACTTTATGCCTCGTACTGTCAGCAAGATCGTGTGGGAAAACCGCATCAGCGGCCTGATGAACGAAATGAAAGACAATGAGAGCGCGATAATGGAAGTGGCAGAAGATGCCAGCATCAGCGGTCAGTTCTACGACTATCTGGAAGAGTTCTGCGCTCATATGCAGAAAGCGGCAGACAAGGAAGAAATTCTGTTGAAGCGGCCTTGGACTGACGAAGAAGAGGGCCTGACCTATTTCCGTCTCAAAGACTTTGAGTCTTATCTGAAGCGTAACAAGTTTTTTGAGTACAAGACGCACAAGATGGCACAACGCCTACGAGACAGGGGCGGAGAGAGCAAGCTGTTAAAGATAAAAGGCCGCCCTGTTCGGGTGTGGACAATCCCATCTTTTGAGTCCGGCGATATAGACTTTAACAAACCTAACTTTGGCACCAAACAAACGGAGGCACCTTTTTAATGTTACTAGCAGATGGATTTGAAAAAGCCTTACTTGGGATAGGGGAACGAGCCGGACAACCCACTATAGCTGTTTACGACTTTGACCGCTGTGTAGCCGTGCTGTGCGAAAGAGATAACATGAGCTTGGATGAGGCTGTGGACTTTATGTATTTCAACGTAGTTGGGGCATGGATGGGTGATGAAACCCCAATTTTTGTGCGGCAAGGACAAAGCATAGAGGAGTTAACTGATGTCGACTGAACGAAACAAAGCTATCTATGTGGATCGCGTCATCGAAAAGCGCACCCTCAAAGCAATAGCCGACAAATACAACCTGTCCCGCCAACGCATCTATCAGATAGTTGCCGAACAACAGGCTATCGTGGACCACACCCAAGACTGGGAAAAACCCTATAGGCCAGAAGATGGAAACTAAAATCTTCCGCATATATGGCCCGCCCGGAACCGGTAAGACCACGGCACTGCTTAACAAAGTAGACGAGGCCCTTGCCGCGGGAGTTGACCCCGCGCATATCGGCTATTTTGCCTTTACCCGCCAAGCGGCTAACGAAGCTGTCGAACGTGCCTGCACACGGTTCAAGCTAGATAAATCACAACTGCCTTGGTTTCGTACCCTGCACAGTTTTGCCCTAAAGCTGTCCGGCATACGCCAAGAACAGGTGATGCAACCAGAGCATTACAAAGAGTTAGGTCACGCTTTGGGCGGTATCGACCTGCGGGTGGACGCATCCCAAGTTAGCGGCGAGGAACTGTTCGACCTGAACAAAAACAGTAACCCGCTAATCAGCCTGATAAACCTAGCCCGCCTGCGTAAGGTAGACTTGCGCGAACAGTACGACGAAAGCCACATGGATATGCCGTGGAGCAACGTGAAGTATGTGGCAGACAGCCTGATAGAATATAAAAACCGATTTAGTCTGTATGACTTTACAGATATGCTGGATGTGTTTGTGCGAGAGGGCGCGGCCTTCTGCCCACGGCTGGCACTTACCTTCATTGACGAAGCACAAGACTTATCCCCACTACAATGGGACGTAGCTCACGTTCTGGAGCAACACTCAGAGCGCATATACTGCGCCGGAGATGACGACCAAGCCATCTACCGCTGGGCGGGTGCCGATGTTGAACACTTTATTAGTCTCAACGGTGGCTACGAAGTGCTGGAGCAATCCTACCGCGTACCAGCTTCCGTACACCCGTTGGCCGAACGCATAGTCAAACGCATCAATCGCCGCGTACCAAAGACCTATCTGCCACGCGAAGATGCAGGCAACGTCCAGCGCATCATAGATACAGGGCAGATAGACTTTTCTGAGGGATCGTGGCTCGTGCTGGCTCAAGCCGGATACTTTCTCGACGCTACCGCAAGTGATCTAAAAAGCAGGGGCTTCTTGTTTAGCCGTCGCGGGTATCGGTCAATCTCAGAAAGTTTGAGCGAGGCCGTCAATGGCTGGGAACAAATGAGGAAGGGCAAGCGTATTACCGGCAAGGCCGCACGAACCGTGTACAGTTATATGTCTGTCGGAGATAGAGTCAAGCGCGGATTTAAAAAATTACCTGCCTTAGATGACGACGAGACAGTCTCACTGGAAGAGTTGCAACGCGACCACGGCCTTGTCGCCACCGTTGATATGATATGGCACGAGGCTATGGATAAGATGCCCAGTGGCGAACGTGCGTACATCACGGCTCTGCTACGACGCGGCGAAAAGTTTAACGCCATACCCCGCATAGAACTGTCCACGATCCACGGCTCTAAAGGCGGCGAGGCTGACAATGTCGTGCTTTACACCGATTTATCCCCTGCGGCGGCCAAGGCGGCTGAGTCCGCACCGGATGATTTGCACCGCGTGTTCTACGTTGGTGTCACCAGAACCAAGCAAAATCTGTACTTGGTTGAACCCGAAGACACAAGCAGGAGTTATTGGATATGACTATGAAACCAGACGGCTATTATGATGTAAACCCTAACGATCCCGTGCCTTTTCGCATTCTTGCTGAGCACAAATTAAATGATGTGGGCTGGCATAGATCGCATACTAATTTGGTGGCGTCTTTGTTACAAAAGCTTTACCACACCTGCCCCAGCACAAAAATCGACATTGACGAATTTTGGGGGGAATACATTCAAACTTTAGATGAAGAGCTCGGCAATGAAACGCGAAGAAATTCTTAACAAGGCAGAGGGCTTAGTCAACGGCCCACGGGCCAAAGCCTATGGTGATGCCCACGACAACCATGAGCGCATTGCCAAGATGTGGTCAGTGCTTCTGGATAAGGAAGTATCTGTGTCACAAGTCTACCAGTGCATGGTTGCCGTCAAACTGGCGCGGCTCACCGTAACACCAGACCATGAAGATAGCTGGGTGGATATCTGCGGCTATGGCGCATTAGGGGGAGAAGACTAATGACTAAATTCATTCGCATCGAAATGCTCGACCACTATATAAAAACGGGCTGGACGGTTATACTCCAAGGCACAGAAATGGCCGCAGTTAGGAAAAAAGATGGCACTACAAATGACAATGTTCGGGCCTAAAAGCGAGTGGGTGCCACCCGCTGAGCTACCCGACATCTTCGATGCGAAGCAAATAGCCATCGACGTAGAAACCCGCGACCCCAACATCAAGACCAACGGGCCCGGATGGCCTACCGGTGATGGCGAAGTTGTAGGCTACGCAGTAGCTGTTGCAGACTGGGCAGGATACATCCCCATCCGCCACCTTGGCGGGGGCAATCTTGACGAGCGCATAGTTAATAAGTGGCTCAAGAAAGTGTTTGAGTGTCCGGCGGACAAAATCATGCACAACGCGCAATATGATGCAGGCTGGATACGCCGAATGGGCTTCAAACTAAACGGGCGCATCATCGACACCATGCTGGTTGCCGCCCTGCTAGATGAGAACCGCTTCAGCTACAGCCTGAATGCGCTTTGCTACGACCTGCTGGGCAAAATCAAGACAGAGAAAACTCTGCAAGAAGCTGCCCGTGAGTTCGGACTCGACCCTAAAGCAGAGATGTGGAAGATGCCTGCCATGTATGTCGGGCCCTACGCACAGAATGATGCAGAGATTACGCTCGATTTGTGGAACTACCTGTCCACACAACTAACTAAAGAAGAGCTCTGGCCCATAGCAAACCTTGAGCTACAGCTTCTACCGTGCCTGATTGACATGACTTGGCGCGGTGTCCGTGTTGACCAAGACCGTGTCGAGCGCACCAGAAACCACCTAATCAAACAAGAAAAAGAAATTATTAAACGCATCAAAGATGTGGCGGGCACCGAAGTAGAGCTCTGGGCCGCCGCGTCTATATCTAAAGCTTTTGATAAATTAAGCATCCCTTACCCCAAAACAGAAAAGGGCGCACCGTCATTTACAAAGGCGTTCCTATCTGACCACCCGCATGAGCTAGCTCAGCTAATCGTCAAAGCCCGCAACCTGAACAAGACCAGCGGGACGTTTATCAACACGATTATGAAGCATTGTCGCTCAGATGGACGCATCCACGGCCATATCAACCAAATCCGGTCAGACGATGGCGGTACGGTTTCGGGGCGCATATCAATGTCAAACCCCAACCTACAGCAAATCCCTGCCCGCGACCCAGAGTTGGGGCCGATGATACGCAGTCTGTTCCTACCAGAAGAGGATGAGCAGTGGGCGGCGATTGATTTCTCGCAACAGGAACCGCGCATCTTGGTGCATTACTCCTACGTTTACGGCAAATCCCGCGGCAAACAGATGGCTGGCGTGGAAGAATTTGTCGAGGGCTACCGCAACGACCCAGATATGGACTTCCATACAATGGTGGCAGAGATGGCTAGCATCCCGCGAAAGCAGGCCAAGACAATCAATCTGGGCATGATGTACGGGATGGGCGTTAATAAACTGTCCGACCAGCTAGATATTGATGTAGATGAGGCCAAAGGACTGGTTAAGCAGTACCACGACCGCGTCCCGTTCGTTAAAGGACTGATGAATGGCGTCCAATCACGGCTCAATGACCGCGGCTCAAGCGGCTCTATCCGGTCAATACTAGGCCGCAAGTGCCGATTCGATCTGTGGGAGCCCGATACGTTCGCCATGAACAAGGCTCTGCCATACCAAGATGCAGTCAAAGAGTACGGCGAGACCACCCGATTGAAGCGGGCATACACATATAAAGCCCTGAACAGGCTTATCCAAGCGTCCGCCGCGGACATGACAAAGCAGGCAATGGTGAATATTTATGAACAGGGGCGCATCCCGCTCATTCAAATTCACGACGAAATAGCTATTTCTGTGAAAAATCGTGAAGATGCAGAGGGCATTGCCAACATAATGGAAAATGCTATACCCTTGGAGATACCAAGCAAATGCGATGTTGAGATCGGCCCAAGCTGGGGCGAGGCTGAATAAGCTTTTTCATGGTATTCCTCCCTTAGACTGGCTCCGCTTCGGCGGGGCCTTTTTTCTTGTGCAAATACAACATCTCCTATATAGTCGCTTATATAAATACCATATCTAGGAGTTTTTTATGGATGTAACACGATGGAAGTCTGTTCTAGTGCCGATTGAGGTGTACGAACAGATAAGAACAATAGCAAAAGCAGAGGGCCGAACAATTTCGGGCCAGCTTCGTATTATGTGGGAAAGTTACAAAGAAGCCCGCGTAAAACAGCTTCAAGACAAATAGGCAACTACTATATGTGGTTGACCTATTTTTTTAGCTATGGTATGGGATAATTAACATTAAGTCTTATAGAAAGGATTACCAATGTTGAAATCACTGTTGAAGATGTTCTTTCCGATGTTCTTTGTTGAACCGGAAAAGCCCAAAGTTGCTCCGACTCTAGTCAAGAAGTCGGATGCTCCAAAAAAGCGGGGCAGGCCCAAGGGCAGTAAGAATAAAAAGAAAGCGTCTTAGTCGATCAAATACGGGAGAATAAAATGAGTGTCGAAAAACATAGTATTCTGTACGCAGTACAGTTTGCCCTGCATGAGTATGACGAAACAGGGGCCGTCTCACGCCGCACAATGGAAATGCTTGGCGCACGAGCCATCCTGCTCCGCTACGAAATAGAGGGCGAAATCGCCGCCACAATGGCGGAAAATAAAACCCCGCCTAAAAAGGTGGAAAGAGCCCCCGTCGTCAGCCGCGAAGTAAAGCGCAAGAACGGCAGGAAAAACTGCGCCCAATGTGGCACACGGCTCACGGGCCAACAACGCAAGTTCTGCTCCAAGAAGTGTTCCCGAAAGCACTGGAACAAAAATAATAAAGAACTGGTGCGAAAGCATAACCTAGACTACTACGACCGGCAAAAGGCTCTAGGCCGTGCTTGATGCCGCTCTAGTGTGCCTCGCTACGGCAGTCTACTTTGAAGCAAGGGGCGAACCCTTTGTCGGGCAGTCTGCCGTAGCCCACGTTGTGTTGAACCGTGTAGAAGATGCACGGTTCCCCAACACAATCTGTGATGTAGTTAAGCAGGGGCCAACTTATGCTTGGAAGGCAGATTTCCCCGTCCGGCATAAGTGTCAGTTCAGCTATTATTGTGACGGCAAGTCAGACAAACCTCGCGATGACCGCGCATGGCAAGTGGCCGTGATGGTATCCTTCGGGGCAATGTCTAACCGGACATACGATCCAACTGACGGCGCAACACATTATCACGCCAACTATGTCAACCCAGCTTGGGCAGATGTCAAATACCAAACCGTCCGGATAAATGACCACATCTTCTACCGATGGGAAGGTAACCGATGACATATAAAACTTGTCCAGAATGTGGCGGTGAGGGAGAGTGTGAATATGAAGTAGCTGTCCCTGCACCAATGGCATGGCGCGGCGGATGGCTAGAAGGCCGTATGATGGAGTGTGAGCTATGCCACGGATCAGGAGAAATCGAAGATGATGAAGAGACCGAAGAATAGGGAACTGCAATACCCAAGTTTTGGCGATGCCGGACGTATCCAAAAAGCACTGGACTCCGGCAGATGCCCAAAATGCCTAGTCAACTTGCCGCCTGCCGCGGACGACGGGTCTTTAAAATGTTATGTATGTAAATTAAGTATTGGAGGCCAAAGTGATATGCCCGAAGTGTCAATCGAAAAGCAAAGTTTATAACTCACGGCCCACGGATGACGGCACAATACGCCGGAACAGGGAATGCCTGAAGTGTAAACACCGGTATGCCACCATCGAAGTGTCTGCCGATATCAAAAAAGTTGTTGAATTTCCAAAACCAGAAGTGGTTGTTACTAAAAAGAAGAAGGTGCCCAAAAGACGGTATGCGGCACGAGATATTGACCGTCTATCCGATGATGAATTGCTAGAAGCCTTGGAAAACGGTACGATAAATCCTGACGAGTTAGACTAAAAATATATGTTGCAATTCCCATACAGTCGTATATAAAGGGACTTGTAGAGCCCCCAAGCTTTACATTCCCGTAGTGAAGCCCCCAGAGCGTCCAGTTCTGGGGGTTTTTTTATGTGTTGACAATATGTAGTAGTGGGATTATATAAGAGTTATGTTAATTATTACTACGGGAGAATAAGAATGACAGATGGTTTTATAAAATCTGAAAATCTTGACGCGGTGATGGCTGAGTCAAGGCAGTGGCTTGAAGAAGTTAAGAACTGTGATGATGACGAACAGTATGCTCACGCCTGTGAGATTGGTGGGCAGATAATGGACATCAACATTTGGGATGGGTCAAAACTTTCTGACGATAATATGTGGCACTGCGAAGCTATAGAGTGTTTCGAGGAAAACGGTTACCACACTCGCGGCTATAGATATCAAAATCTGTGGTCAATTCCAAAAAATTTCTTGCCAAAAGCGAACGCAGAGCCAACAGGTCACATGACAGAAGAGCAACTGTTTCAAAATTTATATCGCATGGTTGCTGGCACTAATGTCACCTACAAACAAGTAGATAGTGATTTAGATGAAGAAGGCGACGTTACTGTCTTCTTTACTATTCACCCTGATTTGGAGGGAGATTGAAATGGCTGAGAAAAACAACGCGGTTATCTTCACCGTAAAAGATTTGAAAGACCGTCTTAACCAAGTTGGACTGCCTTTCGATGAAGTTGAAAGCGGTTCAGACGGTGTAATTTGTTTGGTTTTTGCAACAGATGATGAGGAATATAACGATGGCTGATATGGTTATTAATTCAGATTTTGTTGACGGGGCAAGAGAAGCCCGCGCTCAAGTAGCCAGCGGAGAGATATATGATGTCCACGGTGCGCTGTATATGTTTCAAACTGACCCCGCCGATAATGATTTTCAGCGCGGTTTTGAGAAATACCTGCAAATCTTAGTAAAAGGCGACAACAATGATTAAAGACTGGACAGATGCCGCATGGGCAATCTCTAACATCTCAGCACTAGCCGGTGAATTTACCGCTAGTGCCAGCGAAGGACGCCACCTGTCATGGGCTTCAGACAAAGTCTACTGGATGCACCTGATAATCTGCGATGCCGGAAAACCACGCGTCCTAATCTACGAATGGTTCGCACCAGCTAACAAAATGTGGGGCGTTATCGGATATTGTAAATACAACGATATCCACCTTGAAATTGACGGCAATATGTATGAGGACGACAGCAATGAAGAAAAATGATATTGTTAATGATAAAGCGCGGACAATGGACTGGCAAACAGCCGTCCAACACCTTAATCAGGTGGTCTCGCTCTACGCATCACGCATCGCGGCAGAAGGTCAATTTAGCCGCGAAGCCATAGACAGGGCTAGCGAAATTCAAGCGGCTTGGCAAAGGATACAAAGAGGATGAGCAAAGATTTGGAAAAAGATTTTGATCTGGCTAGTGACATGATGAACGAACTGCTAGACGATTTCGATGCCAGCGATATGCAAGCAGGTGCCGCAATGGGCGGCGCACTGACCGCGCTACTGTTCCGCCTCATGGTATCCAGCCCAGATAACTCAACCACAATGGGGATGCTATCGTCCGCCATGAACCAAGCCGCAACCTTCGCATCCGCCTACGAAGTGGAAGAAGAAACCAAACACTAATGGACGGCGGCTCACTTTTTATAATCTCATATCTGGCCAGCGGGTTCGCCCTGCTGGCCTTTTTAATTTGGGATGCGTGGAAAGATGGATAACTTTTTAAAAATATTAACTTGACATATATGGGATTGTATGTTATAGTATAAGAACAATCAGGAATGATTGTGCTTGCCCCGATGGGCGGGGTGCGCTGTTTCACATTGTTAATTTCTACGGGAGGGTCTTATGACCAATTCTATTCGTCCTATCGTCCGCGATGCTTTCAAATGCGATGAACTGGTTTACCAGTTCGGAACCATTGATGTTGAAGACGGCCTACTAGCCGCCGACAACTTGGAAGCCGAAGTCAACGACAAATACTCAAATGAGTATATTATCGGTGAAGCGGAAAACAGGCTGGATATTGCATACCACAATATCCGTGACCTAACTAGCTGGGACGGCTCCACAGGTCACCCCGAAATGCTGGGCATCCACAAAAAGGAAGCCCGTCAAATCGAACGGTTCCTGAAAAAATATAAGTGAGCCGCGGCTCACGGCTCTTAGAGGGCGGCCTTCGGGTCGCCCTTTTTGCTTGTAGTAACGCGTTACACCTATATAGGAGCAAAATTAAAGAAAATAAAAAACGATGAAAAATAGGTGTTACCAGCGTTACCGGTGTTACCTGTCTCTGTAATGTATAGTACACAACAAAAAAGAGGGTAACATAAAGGGTAACACCACAGATTACTAAAATGTTACCAGTAAAATGCAGGATTTCCCTTAATGCGCCCAAAATCAAAAAAAATAAAAAAACTTTTTTCTGACCTATATAGGTGTATCCGTGTATAACTATGGAAGTAGGCCGTTTTAACTGGAGAAAGATTTATGACTAATACCGGCAAAAGCAAAGGCACGGGAAAGCCCCGTGACCGGCGGGGTCGTCCCCCTGCCACAATCGAACAGCCCCTGACTCGTAAGCAGGAGCTTTTTGTTAAAGAGCTTGTCAGTAAGGACGGGCAGATAACTTTACGGGAAGCGGCAATCAATGCTGGTTATGCCGCAGGCTCTGCCCACTCTAGGGCTTATGAGCTAACCAATCCCCATATGTCCCCGCACGTTGTTGCGGCAATCAATGCGTATCGCAGGGAACTGGACGAAAAGTTTGGGGTAACCTACCAAAGGCATTTACGGGACTTACAAAGCATACGGGATTTGGCCATTCAGAACGGGGCTTATTCTGCCGCTGTTCAGGCTGAGTATCGCAGGGGGCAAGCGCAGGGTGACATCTATGTCAGCAAATCGGAAATCCGTCATGGGTCAATCGACAGCATGAGTAAGGATGACGTTTTAAAAGCACTTGAGGAGATAAAGAACAGCTATGCCCCAATCACAATCGACATCACTCCCGAAGAAAAAGACAATGCCAGCAATCGCGACAAAGCGAGAGGCAGGCTTTTACAAGCAGGTGAAGGAAGCGGCGCAGAGAACGCGGAAGAAATGGAACTTAACGAGGATTGAAAACTACATCGGGGCGGGCATTCCTGACCTGATGATATGTGATGAGTCCGGTCTGTTTCATTTTGTCGAGTTGAAATTTACCACCAGCAACCGTGTTGACCTGAGACCGTCTCAAGTTGCGTGGCTTACTAAGCACCAGCACGGTTCCTGTTGGATACTAATTAAGAAACAAACCAAGCCGACAGAACCGGCAGAATGTCTTTTGTATCCAGCAAATGCGGCAGTTGATTTGAAGATGGACGGCATGGCAGATGTTGAACCTTTGTTCCGGTGCCAACAGCCTTTTCATTGGGAAACTGTTTTTGACTTGATTAGTCCTAGATAATCGCATATATATGAGACATCGTTCACAAACTACGGGAGTAAAACGATGAAATATTATATTGGGAACATTGACGAGCAGTATGGTGAGTTCGAGGTTGAGCAATCTTTTCTGTTCGCAACCGCCGGTGATTCGGACGCAATTATGGAACAGCTTGCAAAAGAATGGTACGGGGCAGAAGAATCCGAATTGGATTCTGAGGGTCTTCGTGAGGGTATGTATTGGAACCATTTTGAAATGGCTTATGGGGCTGGCCGTCATTACGAGGTGACCAAGGCCACCTATGATGAACTGAAAGACAAGCGCGTCTTTACTGAGATATTTGCTGACGAAGAAGTTAAGTACGATAGAACGCCTAAAACTTTTCAGGAGATGGACAATGCCTGAAACAATGGAACAGCGGATGCTAAACGGATTGCGCCAGTTGATTGACTATAACTGGTGCAGTGAACAGCAACACTTTTACGAAGAGGGTGAGCCCCAGAATCACGTTTTTCGGGTGTTGCAGGATTTAAACTTCATTCTGGAAACACGGGAGAATAATAACTAATGTTCATATTTACACTTATCGGCCGCCTGCTTTATGGCAAAGACTATGCGGAGCTTAGCCGCCGCGCCAATAAACCAACCAGAAGACGGCGCAGATAACTTTTTTAAAAAATAAGCTTGCTATATATGCGAGTTTATGAGACAACCAAACCAGCGGTGCAATCATGCCCGCTGGTTTTTCACATTTACGGGAGTTAAAATCATGGAAAACATTATCGAAAATGGAACTATCACAGACCTTGGCCGTCACAAGCACAGTGACCCAGTAACCGGCGCATATCAAACCAATGCTTTTCAGCATGGCATCGGTAACAGCGCAGTTTCATCACAATGGTTCAGCCGTCCGGATGACCAGAAGTTTTTGTCGCTGGATGATATGCTGGCACATAAGAAGCAGGACGCGCAGGCAATGAATAGCCGCATCGTCAATACGCATAAGATGCAGATTGTCGGCCAGCTTGATGAAGCCAACCCTAGCCGTGGTGATATCTTTGTTGAATACACTGACGAGCAGGGGCAAGAGGCGTTCAACACGCCGACAAACTGGTCATTCGGGCAGCTTGCCCAGTTGGCCGGTGCGCCTGCCGGTTACCTTAAAGACCTGCCCGCACCTATTGCGGCGGACGCCCTGCAATGGGGTTTGCGTTATAACCGGTCAAAAGAACTGGTGAAGGCATACGGCCATGCAACCGAAGGCGGTGACCTGCGGGCGGCAACCGGTGCCGACTATGGCCGCATCTTTGATTATGAAATCATTGAGGCCGTGCAAAAGTTTGCTGACCCTGACCGCTGGAAAATTCCGGGCATGATGACCGGTATGCAAAACGGCCGTGCTATTTATGACCCGTTCGTTCCGGTGACTAAAGACACGACAACCCTGTTTGCCAGTGACCGCGATGTTTTCCTGTTTTTGGTGGATGACACGCACCCCATTGAAGTTGGCAAGCTGGCCAATGGTGACCCTGACTTGATGTTTCGTGGCTTTTATGCGTGGAACAGCGAGACCGGCAGTAAGACCGCAGGCATTGCGGCAATGTATTTGCGCGGGGTTTGCATGAACCGTAATTTGTGGGGCGTGGAAAACTTTCAGGAAATCAAAATCCGGCATACTAAGTTTGCCCCTGACCGGTTTGCATATGAAGCCGCGCCAGCCCTGCAATCATTCGCACATGGTGCAACCGCTAATTTCTTGGACGGCGTGACCGCCGCGCAGGATGCTATCGTTGCCCGCAGTGACGAAGACCGGCTAGAGTTTTTGACCAAGCGGGCAGGACTAAGCCAGCGCATGGCCAAGGCCGCCGCCGCCCGTCATATCGAAGAAGAAGACAAGCCGGTGCGGTCAGTCTGGGACGCGGCGCAGGCAATCACCGCGCTAGCCCGTGATATCCCGCATCAGGACAGCCGGATAGACCTTGAACGCAAGGCGGGCGCATTGCTGGATAAGGTAGCCGCATAACCGGCCAGCACATAACACCGGAAAAGCCCCGTTATTGACGGGGCTTTTTTTATGCGCTATATATGGGAGAAATCTTATATAACTTTACGGGAAATTAGAACCATGTTGAAAACCACCGCAATCAGTACAGCCAAGAAAACCGCCGGATGCGCCGTTACATATCGCGCAGGCAATCAAGACAAGTTTGGCACCTGCCCCGCGTCCTGCGAATTGAACGCCAGCGGGCGGGGTTGTTCAGAATCGCAAATTGATTTTGATTATCTGGACGCCGTTTTAGATGCTAAGCCACGGCGGGGCGAATCGTTTACTTATTCACATTTCCACCCTCTATTTTGGGCGCATAAACTAAGCCCAAAAAAAACCGTTATCAATTACAGCGCCGCCAACCCCGCCGCCGCCGTGCTGGCCATGCAAGCAAGCCCCGCGCCGGTTGTCACCGTGGTTCCGGAAAACTTTTTCGAGAACGGGAAAAACGCGGAATATGACGGCGTCCGGTTTATCCGATGCCCTGCGGAATATAACAGCGCGGTGACCTGCAATAATTGCGGCGGGGATAAAGCCCCGTTATGCGCCCGCCTAGACCGTTCTTTTATCGTGACGTTTACAGCCCACGGGGCAGGCAAGCGCAAGGCCGGAACAGATGAGCGCGGCGGATGTTATGCGGACGGGGGAAACGTCAATATACACTGGCAAAACACCGCCAAGCAGGAACAGACCGAAACGGACGGCGAACGCCTGCGGGCTTTTGCTAAAACCCTGCCATCCGGAACCGTCCTGCGTCACCATGTGGCCGGTGATATCGGGCAGGAATAAACCCGCCCCAGACCATGCCAGCCCCGCCCTAATCCGGCGGGGTTTTTTCGTGGGGGTTTACATTTATATAATATTATCGCATATTATCCCAAGGCGGCCGGATTGGCTGGCCGCCGGAAAACTACGGGAGACTATCCAAAATGGAAAATCAAAACTTTATTCCAGCCGAAACCATTGACCCACGCGATGCCGAAATTGAAAGCTTGCGCCATCAGGTGGCCAGTGCGGACGCCGCCGCAACCCGCAAATCTCAAGAGCTGGACGCGATATTGACCCCGCTCTTTTCTGCTATGGAATCGCGCATTGAAGCCCTAGCCGAAGAAGTGGCGCATAGGGTGGCCGGTGATGCGGCGCGGGAAGAAATCGAAAACCTGAGCATTTCAGATTTTGAATATGAAATCGGCGAAATGATAGATGACCGGTTGCCGGAACGGGAAGACGAAGACGAACAGCGCGAAGCGGTGGAATCCATCGTTAAAGAAGTGTTATCCGGCGCAACCGTCACAATCGACATCTAAGCCCCGCACAAGCCCATAACGCCCCCGCTGGTACATAACCGGCGGGGGTTTTTTAATGCCCGCCAGCGGCCGCCCTAGCCCCCAGAATTAACCAGTTAAACCGGCCGCGCCCCGCCGCCCGTTAATCCCCTGAAACATACCGCGCCCCGTGATGCGCTGGCCGTGGTTTAACTTTTCCGGAAAGTTAGCCCCGCCGGATGCGCCGCCAGTGACCGGCACCGGATGCGCTGGCCGTGATATCCGGTATTTGACCGGGCGAACGCTGGCCGTGAAACATGGGCTTTTATGCGCTGGCCGTGCTTGCCGGTTGCAGGAATCCGGATTCCGGCATGGAACCAGAAAACCGCAGAAATCCGCCAAAAATCCGCGCACCCCGCGCCGCCGCCCACGGCTGACGGGACGGGGGCATGGGCCATGTTTCTCACAAATAATCATGTGAAAAATGATATAAATGTTTCACGTGAAACATTGCCTAATATTTAGGCAGATACGCGGGGCTTGTTAACTGTCTAATTATTGTGCATATTTGTGCACATAATATGTGCAATTTAGGGGCCCCCTATGGATGTATCCGATCAGGAGTTAAAGCTTCGCCTGCGACTCGCTCAAATCGAGAAGAATGAAGCCTGTAGAGAGACGTTTTTACCTTTTGTAAAATCTATGTGGCCGGAGTTCATTGCTGGTCGGCACCATAAAATCATTGCTGAAAAGTTAGAGCGGGTAGCGTCTGGCGAGTTAAAGCGTTTGATTATCAACATGGCCCCGCGTCATACGAAATCAGAGTTTGCATCCTTCTTGTTTCCCGCTTGGATGATGGGCAAGAACCCGCGAATGAAGATCATTCAGGCCACGCACACGACAGAACTTGCGGTCAACTTTGGCCGTAAGACAAAAAATCTTTTGGACAGTGACGAGTACAGAGAGGTGTTTCCTGATGTTAAACTGGCTTCTGATAGTAAAGCTTCTGGTCGCTGGGACACTGCTGCTGGCGGGATGTACTACGCCGTTGGTGTGGGATCGAACCTTGCCGGGCGTGGTGGCGACTTGGTAATTATTGACGATCCACATTCTGAGCAGACGGCGATGTCGGTAAACGGCTTTGACGATGCTTGGGATTGGTACACAGGGGGGCCCCGGCAGAGGCTCCAGCCGGGTGGGTCGATTGTTTTGGTCCAGACCCGGTGGTCAGAAAAGGATATGACGGGCCAGCTTTTAAGGGCGATGGCTAAAGACCCCCTAGCTGACCAATGGGAAGTTGTGGAGCTTCCGGCTATTTTTGACGATGACAAACCGTGCTGGCCGGAGTTTTGGTCTATTGAAGACCTGACCGCGGTCAAGGCATCTATCCCGCCCAGCAAGTGGAATGCTCAGTATCAGCAGAACCCGACGGGTGAAGAGAACGCGATTATCCCTCGCCACTGGTGGAACAAGTGGGAGAAGGACAGCATACCTAACCTAGAGTATGTCATTCAGAGTTATGATACGGCGTTTAGTAAGCGCGAGACGGCTGACTTTAGTGCGATAACAACGTGGGGTGTGTTTCGCCCAGAGGAGGCAGGGGGTCCGCCCGGTCTAATACTTTTGGACAGTAAGAAGGACAGATGGGATTTTCCGGAATTGAAGAAGGAGGCTTTGGAGCAGTATCAATATTGGGAGCCTGATACGGTAATTGTTGAGGCGAAGGCTTCTGGTTTGCCGTTGACGCAGGAATTAAGAAATATGGGCATACCTGTTGTTAACTTTACGCCGAGCAAGGGAAATGATAAGCTAACGCGAGTTCACTCTGTATCGCCTCTTTTTGAGTCCGGTATGGTTTGGGCCCCCGACACCGTCTTTGCTGATGAGATGATAGAGGAGGTGGCGGCATTTCCAAACGGGGAGCACGACGATTTGGTTGATAGCATGACACAGGCATTGATGCGTTACCGGCAGGGTAATTTTGTTCAACTGCCTAGTGATGACTGGGACGAGTCGGACGGTAACGTACAAGTTAGGGCTTATTATTGATGGGTGATTCTGCGGTAAATCTTGGGGCGGGCGGAACTGATTTTTCAGGGATGTCTATGGATGAAATGATGTTTGGGGCCAGCGACCCGGCAGCCGCGTACCGCGCAACACGGCCTTCGTATGATGAGTTTGGTCAGGGTTATGATTACCGTGACGGGCAGTTTCAACCTGCTGTTGATGAAGAAGGCTACAATTTAGAGATTATGAATCCTTCGCGGAGTCAGGCTATTCAGGGGCGTGAGTTTGAGCAGGAGTATGGTCGCGCTGATCCGTATGAAGGTTTGGCGGAGCCTGCTAAGCTTCGTGGTTTTTCAGAGGCTACAGAGTTATATTTGCAGGACGGGGGCAATCCGGCGGTAGAGGAAGCGGGCATTATGTCCGCTTTATTTGATCCGCGCATAGATTTGCCTAGTTCTGAAGAGCAGGGGCTTGTTCGTGAGTCGGCTCGTACTGGCAGCGAGGGTGCTGCTATGTATTATCCGGAAGGGTCCCCGACATTTGAGCAGGTTTTGATGGATCAGTATGGGTATCCGGATGTAGACCGCGAGATATATGGCGCTAGCACTACCGAGCAGATGCGGGCGGCTCGTCCGCGGCATGATATGCCGACTTATCAGGAGTTGGAAGATGCCCGGTCTCATGCGTTGCAGACAGCTTTGTTGGCCAAGGACATGGGTCCTGAGACGGCTACCAAGGTAGGCGGTCTGGGAGAGATGTTTGATCGTTATATGCCTATTTTGGGTACTGCGACGGATGCGGATGTTGTGATGGACAAGCGGAATAACGCTTTTGGGGCCCAGCTTTTGGCCAAGGCTGGTGTAGATGCTACGCCGCAGCAGCTAACTAAGATGGTAGATCAGGCTGTTTTTGACCAGTTGGATGTAGTTTTGGGCCGTGAGCCGGGGGAGAGGCGCTTTAAATCGCCGGACACGGGCATAGACATTTTCTTCCCGCGTGATGCACAGGGATTTTTTGATATTAACAGGTACGACTAGGCCCGCGGCCCACGCGCCTAGAAAGACGAGCCGTTCTATGATACGGTGGGCTTAGAGGAGAATTTAAATGGCACGTAAACCGATTGCTGGAATGGTGGACAAGAATGTCCCGTCGCAGCTTGATCCGGAGGATTTGGCCGCTGAAGTGGAGCTAGAGGTTCCGGGCAGCATGGACGACAACGTCGTAGCTTTTGAGGGCATGGCGGAGAACATGGACATTGAGGTGACGCCGGAAGAAGATGGTGGTGTTACTATTGATTTTGATCCTGAAGACCAGCGTGGGATGAGTGATGATTTTTACCTGAACTTGGCTGAAGAGATGCCGGAGCGTGAGCTTGGGCGGATTGCTGGCGAGTTGTTGGGTGAGTTTGATGCCAACAAGGCGGGAAGGCAGGAGTGGGCAGATGCTTATGCTAACGGTTTGGAACTTTTGGGATTCACTTACGACGAGAGAACGCAACCTTTCCGGGGTGCGTCCGGTGTCACGCACCCGTTGCTTGCCGAGGCGGCTACGCAGTTTCAGGCGCAGGCGTTCAATGAGTTGTTGCCAGCCAGCGGCCCCGTGCGAACTACTATTATGGGAAGCGAGACCAGAGAAAAGCAGTCCCAAGCTCAGCGCGTAAGGCAGTTTATGAATTATTATGTCACGAGTGTGATGGAAGATTACACGCCTGACATGGACCAGATGCTGTTTTATTTACCATTAGCGGGCAGCACATTCAAAAAAGTTTACTATGATGAAACAATGGGCCGTGCGGTAAGCAAGTTTATCCCTGCGGAGCACCTTGTTGTGCCGTATGACACGGCTGATTTGGACACTTGTCCTAACATTACGCAGGTTTTGCGTATGTCGTTGAACGATTTGCGTAAGAAGCAGGTAGCTGGGTTCTATTTGGACATTCCGGTGATCCCGGCCCAAGAGGAAATGGACAGTGTGGACAGTGAGCTGGACCGTATTGACGGTGTTTCTCCCACCCAGATTGACTATGACTGCACCATTTTGGAGTGTCATGTTGATTTGGACATTGACGGGTATGAGGATGTTGACGAGGACGGTGAGCCGACGGGCATTAAAGTACCATATGTTGTCACAATTAGTCAAGACAACGGGCAAATTCTGTCGATTAGGCGTAATTACCGCGAAGACGATGAACTGAAGCGCAAAATTGCATATTTTGTGCATTTTAAGTTCCTTCCGGGCTTTGGTTTCTATGGTTTGGGTCTTATTCACACCATTGGCGGGTTGTCACGCACCGCCACGGCGGCACTGAGGCAGTTGATCGACGCTGGTACGTTGTCCAACCTCCCAGCGGGTTTCAAAGCCCGCGGACTACGGATCAGAGATGACGATGACCCGCTTCAGCCCGGTGAGTTCCGCGATGTGGACGCTCCCGGAGGGGCTATTCGTGACAGCCTGATGCCGTTGCCATTCAAGGGGCCTGACCAGACGCTATTTGCGCTGTTGGGTTTTGTTGTTGATGCTGGTCAGCGGTTCGCGACCATTACTGACATGAAGGTTGGCGACGGAAATCAGGGCGCGGCGGTCGGAACGACTATTGCGATGCTGGAGCAGGGCTCTCGTGTGATGAGTGCGGTGCATAAGCGGCTTCATTACGGCATGAAGCAGGAGTTTAAAATCCTAGCTCGTGTGATGAGTGAGAGCTTGCCGCAGGAATATCCGTATTCTGTAGAGGGTGCGGACGCGACTGTGATGCGGACGGATTTTGACGACCGGATAGACGTAGTTCCGGTGTCTGATCCTAACGTATTCTCGCAATCTCAGCGTATTGCTTTGGCTCAGACCAAGTTGCAGTTGGCTGGTGCGGCTCCGGAGATGCACAATATGTACGAAGTGTATCGTGATATGTACGATGCGCTTGGTGTACGGGATGTAGACCGGATTATGAAGCGGATTCCGGACGATGAGCCGACACCAAAGGACCCTGCACAGGAGAACATTGATTCGATGGACATGGTTCCGTTGCAGGCTTTTGAGGGTCAGGAGCATGAGGCGCATATTATGGCGCACATGGTTTTTGGTTCGACGCCGATGGTTGGTAGTATGCCTGCTATTGCAATGGCTTTGCAGAAGCACATTATGGAGCACGTAAGGATTGCAGCGCGTGAGCGGGCGGCGGTTCAGTTTATCCAGAGCCGTCAGGCGGCTGGGGGTGAAGCGGCTACTGAGGAAGAAATGCTGCAAATCGAGGGTCTTACCGCACAGTTTATTGCGGAAGGTATGCAGATGGTCAAGCAGATGTCACAGCAGGTATCGGGCGAAGGGCCTGATCCTCTGGTACAACTCAAGGAGCAGGAGCTTCAGATTAAGGCACAGGCTGAACAGGCTGATGCACAGAATGACCAAGCGAAGCTTAACTTGGATGCACAGAACCAAAGGTTGCGGGCGGATCAGTTCCAGCAGCGGCTTGCGGCGCAAGAGCGGCAGACGGACAAGCGTATTCAGTCTGCTATGGAACGTGAAATGCTTAAACAGCGAGGAGACTAGAATGAAAAGCGTAGTAAAGATTGTAACAAATAAGCCGGGGGCAGCCCCAAAAGCTGCTGAATATGCCCAGATTGACAATCAGGGCCGTATTCCTTACGGCAAGACAGCGGACGTAAAGGTCCCAACTAGCATGAGCCGCATGACGGCTCGTGGCATGGGTGCTGCGGTAAAGGGCGGGGGTTACAACGGTTGTAGCTAATACTGTTACTTGGGGGCTCAAGCACTGCTAGAGGAGCGTGACAGAAAAAAAACATGAATACGGGAATTATTTATGGAACCATTATCAGCTTTAGCGGCAGCTTCTGCCGCTTTTGGAGCACTTAAAAAAGGCTTTGCAGTTGGAAGAGACATTGAGTCGATGGCGGGCGACCTATCCAGATGGATGGGCGCTCTTTCTGATATTGAGCAAGCGAATAAAGAAGCAAAAAACCCGCCAATTTTTAAAAAAATTCTAAGTGGAAAGAGTGTTGAGCAGGAAGCTATTGAGGCTTTTGCTGCTAAACAGAAGGCGGAAGCCCAGAGATATGAGCTCCAGCAGTGGATTAGCCTGACTATGGGCAAGTCTAAATGGGATGAGTTAATACGTATGGAGGGTCAAATCCGTAAAAAACGTCAAGAGACCTTGTATCGTCAACGTGAGCGGCGTCAAAAGTTTGTTGAGGTGGTTGCTTGGATTGTATTGGTGGGCCTTGGGGCGGCTATTCTTGTTGCATTCATAGTATTTTTGAAAGCTAGTCAGGCCAATGCAGACACTGCTTTAGTGGAGTGCCGGTTGGCTAAATACGAAAAAGTAAAAAACGAGTGGCATTGCTATTATTTGGGAGCAAACAACACGACAGAGTCTATGATAATCACGGAGTTTTGTCCACGGACATATATGTGCGAATACAGCCCTAATTCAGACAGCAAGATAACTAAATGGGAGTAGCGGGCTATGGCTCAAAAGAAGTTAGAAAAAAACAGTGGTTTTGACCAGTATGACATGGACGGTGACGGAATAGTCACTGACGAGGAGCTAGAACACGCAAAGCTGATTAAAGAGACGGAGCGTCAATTACGTAAAAGTTTGGCTCAGTTGCGTATGGCGCGGTTTACTTTGATAGCTATGGGGGTTTTTACCGCGGCAATGTTCTTTATTCCGATTGAGCGGGTAGAGGCTCTTAGTGATATTAGTAACTTATTTTATATTAGTGGAGCAGGCATTGTTGGTGCGTATATGGGCACCACCGCTTGGATGAGCAGAAAATGACAAGAAAGTTAAACGAAGGTAGCGAGTTTACTATTCCGCTAAAAAATTTACTGGGGCTTGTCGCTTTTACGGCGGTTTCAGTTTGGGCGTATTTTGGGATTATTGAAAGGCTGGCTTTTCTTGAGCATGAGCAGGAGATGATGCTTGTTGAAATAGAAGAAAATGACGACTGGATTGATGAGTTTGAGCCGCCCAAGGCCGTGCAGGAAAACATTGAGAGGGTGCGAAAGCTAGAGCTCCGTCTGAGGGAGTTAGAAGTCCGTATGGAGCTAAAATGATAGACGCTTTTTTGCTACTGGTTTACTTGGGAACAGGTGATTTTCGTAAGCTAGAAAGCGGGAATATGTATTTTTATTCGATTACGGAGTGTAACTATTTTGCATCACAGGCGACAAAAAGGTACGGAAATTATGTGTCGTCGCAGTACATTGACCCGCGGGACCGGGTCACTTCTTACTGTGTACCGCGACAAGTCAACCCGGATGTGGTAAAGGTGTACTAATGGATTTGGAGCAGCGCATAGCGGACTTGAAATTTCGTATTGCGGAAGCTAATGCAAAAGTAAGGGGTAAAAACGATGATGAGCTTATTGGGGAGTCTGTTGGGCTTCGGAACGAGTTTTCTGCCGGAGGTGCTGAATTTCTTCAAGGCGGGTCAGGAGCACAAGCAAAAGTTAGAAACCATGAAAATGGAAGCGGAGTTGATGGAGAAACGCTCCGCGCTCAAATTGCAAGAGCTCGACAAGCAAGCCGATATCGCTGAAACAAAAGGGATATACGAGCATGATCGAAGTATTGACGCTGGGGGATTTGTCAACGCTCTTCGCGGCAGTGTGCGCCCTGTTATTACTTATGCCTTCTTCTTGATGTTTGTGGCCACGGAGGCCGTCATCATTGTAAAGGTACTTGAAAGCGGCGGTGACTGGAAGGATGCGGTAGAGCTCATGTGGTCTCCAGAGACGCAAGGGCTGTTTGCGGCGATCATGTCTTTCTGGTTTGGTAACCGTGCTGTAAGCAAATACATGAAAGGTAGATAATGGAAGCTAGTTTTTTCAAAAGCCTCGATATGGTGTTGCACCACGAAGGCGGTTTTGTGGACCATCCGGATGATCCGGGAGGTGCCACTAACAAAGGCATCACGCATAAGACTTACGCTGATTTCTTGGATCGGCCACTGGAAGACGTTAGTGAGCTCAAAAACATTCCCGAAGAGCACGTTCAGAAAATATACAAGACAGGTTACTGGGATCGTATTCGTGGAGACGAGCTTCCAGCGGGGGTAGATTTCTGCATTTTTGACTGGGCCGTGAACAGCGGGCCGGGAAGGGCTGCTAAAGCCCTACAGAAGGCCGCAGGAGCGACAGTAGACGGTGCGATAGGGCCTATGACTGTTGCGGCGGTAAACGCCGCTGACGCGGCTCAAATCATCGAAGACGTAACTAAGGAGCGGGAGGAGTTTTATCGGAGCCTTCGTACTTTTGACACTTTTGGTAAAGGTTGGCTTCGCAGGAATAAAGAAACTCGTGACTTTGCATTAGAGATGGTATAATACTATATCAGATTTAATGCGGAGATATACGATTGGATGAAATACATTTTGCCGAAGCCGTTTTTCGGATAATTAAAGAACGGCGGGGGGCAGTTCAAGACTTGTTGTTATACGACAATGTCAAGAACATGGAGCAGTATCGTGAGCTTATGGGGAATTTAACCGCCCTAAATCACGTGGAACAGGAACTCAAGGGCCTGCTAGAAAAACAGGAGCGATCAAATGACTGACGCAAAGATTGACCTCGCAGAGGTTTCGGAAGGTGTGGAAAACATTGCTTCCGCGTATAAAGACGTTACCGATAAGGTATTAGACCCTGAAGCTATAACAGGGTCTCTCTTAGACAGACTGCCAAGCCCTACCGGCTGGCGACTGCTCATTCTTCCCTACCGTGGTAAAGGCAAGACCGATGGCGGAATTTATCTGCCAAATGCGGTTGTGGAAGAACAGACAGTATCTACTCAGGTTGGTTATGTCCTCAAAGTGGGGGATTTAGCCTTTTGTGACGCGGAAAAGTTTCCTTCTGGACCGTGGTGCGCGAAGGGTGATTGGGTAATGTTTGCCCGATATGCTGGTTCGCGTTTTAAGATTGATGGTGGCGAAGTTCGTATTCTAAACGATGACGAAGTTTTAGCTAAAATTGAAGAGCCTGAAGATATTTTGCATTTCTAGGAGATAAAAATGGCAGAAGAAAAAGAACAAATTGAACTCGATTTGGATGATAGCCAAGAGCAAGAGATAGAGCTTGAGGCACAAGAGGACGCGCAAGAGGCGTCGTCGGATGACGATAATTTTGACAAAGCTGAAAACGCCACGCAGAAGCGCATTGACCGTTTGACTAAGAAAATGCGCGAAGCGGAGCGTCAGCGTGAGGAAGCGGTAAAGTATGCGCAGAACGTGCAGGCTGAAGCTCAACAGCTAAAGCAGCGCATGGACACTTTGGACACTAATTATGTGTCGGAGTACACTAGCCGTGTTGAAACTCAGATGGGCGCGGCAGAGCAAGACCTTGCCAAGTCGATTGAGATTGGTGACACCAACGGCGTTATTGAGGCTCAGCGGAAGATTACTAAGCTGGCTATTGAAAACGACCGTGCTCAGCAGGCGAAGGTTCAGCAGGAGCGTTATGCTCAACAGGCTCAAGCCCAGCGTCAGGCGCAAGTACAGCAGCCTATGCCGCAACAGCAGGTTCGCAGACCAGACCCCAAAGCTGAAGAGTGGGCTAATCGTAATAGCTGGTTTGGCGATGACGAAGCCATGACGTATGCAGCATTTGGCATCCACAAAAAGCTTGTGGAAAACGAAGGGTTTGACCCGCAGTCAAATGACTACTATACTGAACTGGACAAGCGCATTGCGAATGAATTTCCGCATAAGCTTAACGGTGGTAGCAAACGACCCGCACAGACGGTTGCTTCCGTATCCCGCAATACCTCTGGGCGCAGTAGTGGGAAAAAGGTTAGACTCACCCCTAGCCAAGTCGCGATAGCGAAGAAATTGGGTGTGCCGCTTGAAGAATACGCGAAATACGTGAAGGAGTAAGTAAATGGCTGAAGAACAAAATGAAATGTTTGAAGGTTCTGTAAAACGGACTTCTCGCGCAAACCAATCTAGGGAAAAAACGGCAAGGCGTAAGCCGTGGGCTCCCCCGTCTATGTTAGATGCACCACCTGCACCGGATGGTTTTAAGCATCGTTGGATCAGGGCTGAAACCCGTGGTTTTGACGATACTAAAAACGTAAGCGCAAAAATGCGTGAAGGGTGGGAACTGGTCCGTAAGGATGAGTACCCAGACTTTGAGTCCCCGGTAGTCGAATCAGGTAAATACGAAGGTGTGTTTGGAGTAGGTGGACTTATTCTCGCACGGATTCCATTGGAAACAGTGGCAGAACGGACAGAGTATTTCTCTCAGAGAAACGCTGACCAGATGCAGGCTGTAGACTCTGACATGATGCGTGAGAATGCACATTCAACCATGACGATCAGTAAACCTGACCGTCAATCTCGTGTAACCTTTGGCGGTCCACAGAAATAATTCAAAGGGCCGCCCTGATTAGGAGAAAAATCAAATGGCAAATCAAGATACTGCCTTTGGCCTTCGTCCTATCGGGCTAAATGGCGCAGGTGCCAACACTACTGGCGTGACTCAATATGAGATCGCATCCAACAATACAAATGCAATTTTTCAGTATTCACCGGTAATTCCGTTGGCTGCTGGTGTGATTGACATTGTTGGTAATGCCAATGGTGGTACAGTTCCTGCTCTAGGCGTCCTGATGGGTGTTGAGTACGTAGATAGCTCTACAAAAAAGACTGTCTTCAAAAATTACTGGCCCGGTTCTAACAATGCTAGCATTGATACGAACTTCCCGGTAAAGGCTTTTGTAGCTGACAACCCGAACCAACTGTTCATGGTAGCTGCTGACGGCGCAACAACAGATCGTGCAACTGCACTTGCTGACGTTTTCGCTAACGCATCACTGGCAACAGCGACTTCTGGCTCAACTGCAAACGGTCGTTCCACTGCTGAACTAGACATTTCTACAGCAGCAACAACAGCAACGCTGTTTATGCGTATTGTTGGCCTCACACAAGATGTGGCTAACCTTGAGTACGCATCTGCTGGTGTGAACTTCGTAGTTCGGTTTAATTTCCATCACAACGCGCCTGTGGCAGCTTCGGCTTCACAGACAACGTCGTTGTCAACCGGCATTTAAGGAGGGGATAGATAATGGCTATTTCTCGCGCACAACTAGCGAAAGAGCTTGAGCCCGGACTAAATGCTTTGTTCGGACTTGAGTATGACCGCTACGAAAATGAGCATGGTGAAATCTTTGAAGAAGAGTCATCAGATCGCGCATTTGAAGAAGAGGTGATGCTCGGTGGGTTCTCAACAGCACCAGTTAAGGGTGAAGGCGCTGCCATCAACTTTGACGATGCTCAAGAGACATACACTGCTCGTTACACACATGAGACGATTGCACTGGCATTTTCAATCACTGAAGAAGCGATTGAAGATAACCTCTACGACCGTCTTGCGTCTCGTTACACAAAGGCATTGGCTCGTTCAATGGCTCAGACAAAGCAGATCAAGGCCGCTGCAATCCTGAACAATGCGTTCAGCACAGGCAGCCCTGTCGGTGATGGTGCAGCACTTTGCTCTGCCGCTCACCCGTCTCTGTCTGGTAACCAGCGCAACCTGCTGTCAACAGCGGCTGACCTCAATGAGACTTCTCTTGAGCAGATGCTGATTGATGTTGCTGGTCTGACTGACGAGCGCGGCTTGAAGATTGCTGTACGTGGTACAAAGCTGATTATTCCGAAAGAACTGCAATTCATTGCAGAGCGGGTAATCAACTCTAACCTGCGTTCAGGAACAGCCGACAACGATGCAAACGCCATGAAGAACATGGGTATGTTGCCAGAAGGTGCAGTGGTTAACCACTTCCTGACTGACACAGATGCCTTCTTCATTAAGACGGATGCACCGAACGGCTTCAAGTTCTTCAACCGTTCACCAATCAAGACTGCTATGGAAGGTGACTTTGACACCGGAAATATGCGGTTTAAGGCCCGTGAGCGTTACAGCTTCGGCGTTTCTGATTGGCGTTGTGTGTTCGGTACACCGGGCGCATAAGGTTCTAAATACCTTGACGAAAAAGGGCGGCTTCACAGTCGCCCTTTTTTATTGTATAGTTTTTTATATCCCTGACAGCCCCTAATGGGCTGACACTAGCCACGACAGGAGAAACACATGGCTACAACTACTTTTTCTGGACCTATTAAGGCCGGAACTATCAAAAACACCACGGGCACATCTCTTGGGACTAACATTGCAAATGTTGGCCAAGTTGTTATGGCTCAGACTTTTTCAGCAGACCTTTCTGGTGGCGCACTTGCCGCGCAAGTAACGGATGTTGTTATCCCTGCAAACTCCCAGATTATTGACTGCGTAATCGACATTATTACGGCAGCAAGCGGTACTACCAATCTTAGTATTGGTGATACGGTAGGGGGCGCAGCCACAATTCTGAATACCTTTGCATCTGGAACAGACGCTGGTCGAAAGTATCCCACAACACAAGCTGGTGCTGCATTGGCTTGGCAGGACACTGGAACAGCCGACATCCGTTTGACTGTAACTGCTTCTGCTGCAACAAGCGCAGGTTTGGTTCGTTTTACAATTCTGTATCAGCAAAACAACAACCTAGCTTAATAGGAGGCTGTTATGGCTGATTCTGATGTAAAATCAAAACGTGTGACTGCAACAGGTTCGCTTGCTGTAGGTCCTGCCCGGATTCGTCAGATACAGTTGAAAACAGCCGCAGGTACACCTCGCCTTACCGTCACTGACGGAAGTGGCGGGGCTACCGTGCTTGATCTGGATTTCAACGCATCTACCACGCATTCGGTAAACATCCCGTCGAACGGTATTCGTGTAGACGATATTTTTATATCCGTCGCCACAAACCTTACGGCGATAACGGTGTTTTATAACTAGGGGGCGCAGATGGCGGGGTCTGACATAAAGGCAAAAACTTTGACAGCTAGTGGAACAATTTCTGCTGGCCCGACAAGGTTAGTTGCTGTTCACTATATGGGTCACACCTCTACGGGCGTAATAGAGTTTAAAGATGGGGGCTCCGGCGGAGCTTCCGTTTTTTCTTTGCACGTAAAATCAAACGACTCCGGAGATTTAACCATACCGGCAGAAGGCGTTAAGTTTAATACAGACCTTTACGCAGACCTAACAAATGTAACAAGCGCAGCGTTTTTCTTTAAGTGAGGCATTATGGCGACAACAAAGAATGTAACCAGAACCCCGTCCGGAAAAATTAAATACAGGGGAGAAACATTTGCAGGTTATAACAAACCCAAGCGCACTCCGGGAAAGTCCAAAAAAAGTGCTGTCTTGGCTAAAAAAGGTGACCAAATTAAGCTTATACGGTTCGGAGACCCGAATATGTCGATCAAAAAAGATCAACCTAGTCGTAGATCAAATTTTAGAGCGCGGCATAATTGTGACACCGCAAAAGACAAGTTTAGTGCAAGATATTGGTCTTGCAAGGCGTGGTAAAATGAAAGCAGAAGATGTTTTAAAACTTTTGGAAAAGCACGAAGAAGAGTGCACTCGCAGGTATGCTGACATTCAAAAACAGTTGGATAAACTGGATACGCGCTTGTGGGGCATAGCGGCTTTAATTATTGCCGCGGCAGTCGTGCAGAAGGTGTTTTAAATGGCGTACTCACGAAAATCAAAAAGCGCCTCGTCTAAGAGTAAAGGCAGCAAGATTTGTCCTGAAGGTAAAGCGTGGGCAAAGCGCACTTTTGATACATACCCTAGCGCGTATGCAAACCTTGCCGCGTCAAAATATTGTAAAGACCCTAACTATGCCAAGAAGTCTAAGGGCGGCAAAAGGAAGGGTAAGTAATGGGTAAGTTGCAGGAGTGGTTAGATGAAGATTGGGTCAGAATTGATAGTAGCGGCAACATTAAAGGCCCATGTGGTACGTCAAAAGATAAGCGTAACCCTGACCGTTGCCTGCCTAGACGTAAAGCTCAAAGTTTATCGAAGTCTGAACGAGCTTCGACAGCGCGTAAAAAGAAGCGTGAAGGGTCTAAAGGAAAGCAAGTTGTGGCTAACACTAAGGCTGCCAAGGTAAAGAAGATGGCTAACGGGGGCGTAGCGGGCTACGAGACTACGGCAAAACGACCGTTTAGAGGCAGTAGTATTCCCGGCACAGCCGTGGCAAGAGGGTGTGGGGCTATAATGGGTAACCGCCGCAAGCGCACGAAGGGATCGGTGTCACAAGCATGAGTAACACGCGGTTTTACATAGATAAGGAAAGTCAGATATGCCAAGAGATTATGGCGTGGTCAGACCATACCTTGCATAAACCGAACCCGTTTTACAACGGTATGCCGCCGTGCCCCTATGCTCAAAAGGCTTGGGAAGATAACAAAGTTCTTATTCTATTCAAGTATGACACCAATATGCAGGTGTTATACAGCACGATATCTCAATGGGAAGACGCTTTTGACCTAGTAATTATTGTAGACATGGCGTTTCAAAAAGACCCGGATGTTTTCCACGATTACCTAGAGCAGTTAAATGAGGCTATTTCTGATGGCGTTTTTATTGATAGGGATATGTGGCTAATGGGTTTTCATCCGCACGATGAACCAAACGATTTCATTGACGACAACTCATTTATGCAGATAGTTGAAGATGAGTACGCAATGATTTTTGTTCAGCGCCTTTCTAAGGTACAGGAATCGGCAGACAAACTGGCTAAAAAAGGCTATTATGATAATTACTTGGAAGAGTACGATGCTGAACAAATCTTCCAAAACCGTGAACTTTTGTACAGGAGACTGAAATCATGGCAATGAAACCACGTAAGATGAAAATGAAAAAAGGCGGCGCAGTCAAGAAAATGCGCGGCGGCGGTATGGTTAAGAAAATGCGCGGCGGCGGCATGGTAAAGAAGATGCGCGGCGGCGGCATGGTAAAGAAGAAGTAGCATGGCCACTTCTGGAAGCACAAATTTTGAGCTTGACGTTGCCGACTATGTAGAGGAGGCGTTTGAGCGTTGCGGTCTTGAGGTTCGTACTGGTTACGACCTTAAAACGGCAAAGCGTTCCTTGAATTTGATGCTTGCGGAGTGGGCAAACCGTGGTTTGAACCAGTGGACAATAGCTCAGCGGACTCAAGCCATGACTTCAGGAACCGGCAATTATAGCTTGGGGGCAGACATTATTGACATTTTGTCTGTTGTTGTCCAACGGAGCGGGACGGATTATGCGCTACAGCGTATTAGCCGTGACACATATCTTTCCATCCCGACCAAGACAACGGAGGGTCGGCCATCACAGTTTTTCTTAGATCGGCAGATAACGCCGACTTTGAAGCTTTGGCCGGTCCCCGACAATAGCACGGATGTTGTGTATTACGACGCTTTGACCCGCATGGATGATGCGGATGAGTTTACCAACACTATGGAAGTGCCGTTTCGGTTGTACCCGTGTTTAGCTGCCGGATTGGCGTACTACTTGTCTATCAAGCGGGCACCTAATCGGGCGCAACTGTTGAAGGCGATGTATGAAGAAGAGTTTGAGCGGGCTATGGCAGAGGATCGGGACAGAGCGTCCTTCAATGTCACCCCACAGTATAACTATTTTGGTAGAGTATAATGTCGAGATTTGCCACAGGTAAAGATTCCTTTGCGGTATCTGACCGATCCGGGTTCCGGTATCGGTATAAAGATATGCGCCGCGAGTGGAATGGCTTGCTTGTTGGCAAGGACGAGTGGGAAGCAAAACAGCCGCAGCTAGAGCCTTTTCGTAAGGTTGTGGACGCTCAAGCTCTTCAGGACGCTAGGCCAGAGGTGGTAAACCCCAAAAAGCCTTTTTCTGTGATTACTACCAATGGGATTACATACTTGGGAAACGGTAACTGGAGCACCGCGGGTGTGGCCCAAATGCCTTCTGAGCCAGAAAACACCGACGCGCTTTTGGGTCAAGTCGGGCAAGTTACGGTGGTGATAACATGAGCTTTACACTTACACAGTTGCAGGATGCAATTAAAGATTACACGGAAAATCAAGAGACTACGTTTGTTAACAACCTTAATATTTTCATTCGGGGAGCGGAAGAGCGCATTTTTAAAAGCGTACAGCTTAACTTTTTTCGCCGTAACCAAACCGGCACACTAACTAGCGGTAACAAATTTCTAAACTGCCCTGCCGACTTTTTAGCTCCGTATTCTTTGTCAATCATTACGTCTGGCGGGGACAACGTATTTTTGGAGTACAAAGACGTTAACTTTTTGCAGACAGCATATCCAGACCCTACAGCTACGGGTGTCCCCCGGTACTATGGGTTTTTTGACATTACCAACTTTATCATTGCGCCTACCCCTAACGCGGCGTTATCCGCAGAATTGCATTACTATTACCGCCCCACCAGTCTTACGGCGGGTGCAGGTGGTGCCACAACATGGCTTAGTGTTAATGCTCCTTTAGCTATGCTGTACGGCTCTTTGATTGAGGCTTATACTTACATGAAGGGTGAACAGGATATTATCCAAAACTACCTTCTGCAATTCCAAGAGTCTATTGGTCGCCTCAAGAACTACGGCGAAGCTGTTGAAGACACTGATGCGTACCGTACAGGGCTTGTTATGCGGGAGAAGCTGTAATGTTTGAGATAAAGACAGATTTTCCTACAAGCCCAATAGTAAACGTGGTTACTACGCAAAACCGCGGGTTTACCCCGGAAGAGGTAGCTGAACGGTGCGTAGAAAAGATCATTTCTGTTTCGGATACGGCTCATCCCGGTATCCGGGATCAAGCGAACGCTTTCAAGGAGCATATTCAAAGCCTTGTAGCGTTCTACATGAGAGAGGCTATCCGTAGTGATAGAACTACGGTATGTAATGCCTTAAAGGATGCGGGCCATCCTGAATTAGCCGAAGCAATAAGGAGACTGTAATATGGCTATAACACAAGCAATGTGTACCTCGTTTAAGGTGGAGTTGATGCAAGGTAAGCACAATTTTACCGCATCTTCGGGGCACACTTTTAAACTAGCACTTTTCACTAGCTCTGCTTCTCTTGGGGCGGCAACTACTGATTATTCTACATCTAACGAGGTTAGTGGTACAAACTATACCGCTGGCGGGGCCGCTTTGACTAGCGTCACTCCAACATCATCTGGCACAACGGCCTTTGGTGATTTTGCAGATTTGACGTTTTCAAACGCTACTGTCACGGCGCGGGGTGCGATAATCTATAATACCACGACTGCTGGTGGATCAGGAACAACTGATGCCGTTGTAGTGTTGGATTTTGGCGCAGATAAAACATCTACTGCGGGTGATTTCACGATCCAGTTCCCAACTGCTGACGCGAGTAACGCGATCATCCGTATCGCCTAACGGAGTCCGTTATGGCTAGCGTTACCGGCTGGGGTCGAGGTACATGGGGATCAGGGGCGTGGAACGAAGCTGTTCCTGTCGCTGTAACTGGTATTGCGGCAACAGGCGGCGTTGGCTCTGTAACGGTCACCGGAGAAGCTAATGTTGCTGTAACAGGCGTAGCTGGAACTTCGGCGCTAGGTAGCGTTGCAGTCTCCGCAGCCGCGAATGTGCCGACTACCGGCCTCGCCGCTACAGCAGGTGTTGGCTCTGTCACTGTCAGTGCCGCCGCAAACGTGGTTCCGACAGGAGCCGCCGCCACAGGAGCAGTGGGAACTGCTACAGTATCTGCGGATGCTAACGTAAGCGTCACTGGGGTTGCTGGAACTTCGGCGGTTGGTTCTGTCACGGTATCTGGTGCGGCGGATGTACCTGTTACGGGTCTTGCTGCCACAGGTGGCGTTGGTTCTGTTTCTGTCGTGGCAGAGGCAAATGTAACGCCGACAGGTATTGCCGCTACAGGTGCGGTTGGTTCCCCAACAATCATTGGTGAGGCAAATGTTCCGACTACGGGCATTGCCGCTACAGGTGGTGTAGGCAGTGTTACGGTTCAGGCAAACGCTGACGTAGGTGTTACTGGTCTTGAGGCAGAGGCTAACGTAGGCAACGTAGAAGTTGGCGTTAGAGTCATCGTTCCTACGACAGGATTGCAAGTTACCGGAAATGTTGGTAATGTAGTTGTAACGGCAGATGCTAATGTCAGTTTGACGGGAGTGTCGGCCACCGGAGAAATTGGTGGTAATGTATTTGTATGGGGACAGATAAGTCCAAGCCAGACGCCGAATTGGTCGGGAATTAGCCCGTCTCAATCGCCAAGTTGGTCTGGGGTTAATCCTTCTCAATCGCCAAATTGGACGGATATCGCGGCGTAGGAGATTTAAATGGCTAGCTCGTTTAGCACCATATTTGGAATAGAAAAGCCCGCCACAGGTGAACAATCCGGTTCGTGGGGTGACACCACTAACTTCAATTTTGATCTATTTGACCGGTTAGCGGGTTACAAGTCTATAACGCTGTCTAATACATCCTCTACCCTAACAATAAGAGCCGCATCTCCAAACCAAGGCCAAAGCAACGTACAAGACGGAATGTATCGCGCTATTAAGTTTGTAGATGGCGGCGATATTGGCGGCAACGTAACTCTTACGGTAGGCCCGAACACTTCAGCTACTTTCTTTATGTTTCAGAACGCGCTATCTGGTAGCCGCGATATTGTTGTTACGCAGGGGTCCGGGGGGAATGTAACTGTTGCTAACGGGCAATCTGCCATTGTGTATTGTGATGGTGCGGGTTCTGGCGCGGCGGTTGTTGATATTGGCGGTAGTTTGTCTATGTCCAACGCCAAAATTACAGGCGGCACAATTACAGGAATTACTGATCTAGCAATCGCTGACGGTGGCACGGGAGCTAGTTCTGCTTCTGCCGCACGGGCAAACTTAAACGTAGATGAGGCTGGGTCAGCAGTCGCACTAGCTATTGCACTGGGGTAACAGATGGCAAATACATTTTTGAGTCAGACACAAACAGCGGTGGGGACGAGCGGTCTTAATATCTATACTTGCCCATCTTCAACGCAGACAACGGTTATCGGTCTTTCCTGCGCCAACATCGTGACTACACAGGTCACTGTGGACGTACAGCTTTTGGCAGCAGGCCGCACATCTGGTGCGGAGGACAACGTGTTTTTGGTTAAGGATGCACCGGTTCCGGTAGGCGGCAGTTTAGTTGTTGTTGGTGGGGATCAGAAGGTGGTCATGGAGCCGGGGGATATTATCAAGGTGATTTGTGACACGGCGTCTGGTGTAGACGTTGTGATGAGTCATTTGGATATAACGTAAGGGGTAGCTGATGGCGTATCAGGGTAATAAACCAGCCGTAAACTATCAGGCGGTTAAAGCTGTTCAGCAGTTTAACGGTGACGGTAGCGATACTACGTTTACGCTAAACACTACGGTGTCTTCTAAGCAGGACATTCTGGTTTCTGTTGACGGCGTCATTCAGGACGCCGCTTCTGCATATACGGTGCCGGATGGCACAACACTTACATTTACTGCCGCGCCTTCTTCTGGCACGGGTAACATCTTCGTAAATTACCTCGCACCGCAAGTGGGATCAGTTGTACCTCCTGCCGGTAACAAGGGCACGTTTAAAGCTGGTGGCTTGTTCCGTACTAACGCACAATCCCTTACAGCAGACACAACCATCCTAGCTACAGAGAACGCCAACGTAACTGGTCCGTTTACTGTGGCTTCTGGTGTTACATTAACCGTGGAAAGCGGTGGGACATTGGTGACGCTATGAGTACATTAAAAGCAGATACCATTCAGAGTACAGGCGGCGGTGCGGCTACGCTGACTAAGCAGAGTGCGGCGAAAGGTTGGGTTAAATATAATCAAGTTCTTAATCTTGCAGACGGTAGTTATAATGTTTCTAGCGTGACAGACATTTCCACGGGAAAGTTTGCTCAAAACCACATAAGCGCAATGTCCGATGCTAACTACTCTACAACTTTCACTACAGGTGCTTCTAGGGTTTTAGGTACAAATCAAGAAGACAGTAGTGGCGGTTCTCAACCTGATTCAGCAAGCGTGGCTTATTTTAACAGCTTATATAACTCGTCTGCCGCCACATATACTAACATTGATATGCAGTCGAACGGCACTGTAATCCACGGAGACCTTGCATGAGTAAGATTCTTGTAAACACTATAGGTCATACTGGCGACACCACCGCAATGACGATTGATAGCACTGGTCGTATTCTTATGCCAGCTAGGCCATCTTTTAAGGCAAAAACCAGTTCAACTACTGCTTTTGCGACAAACAACGACATTGTTTTTGACGATGTAACATCAAGCGGATATGGACTACATAATGTTGGCGGTCACTATAATACAAGCACTGGTATTTTTACTGCTCCTATAGATGGTATTTATTTCTTTCAGTTTCAAGTATCCCAACAAAGCACGTCAGATACAGAAGTTCTTTTATACTTAGGGACTCAAGACGTAGGGTTTGCAAGAAACTTTTCTGATGGTGCAAACTATGACAGTTTATCTTGCTGTCAAAACCTTATGCTTTCGGCAAGTAATCAAATAAAAGCAAGAGTTGTAAGTGGTACTGCTCATTGCAATGCCTCAGTTGCTAGTTTTAGCGGTTTCTTATTAGGGTAGGGATAACAATGTATAAGAACATATCAGAAAATTCTCCAGAAAAAGTACAGCAAGTTTTAGCCACAGCAGAAGCTATTCTAAAAGCAACAGACTGGACACAACTACCTGACAGTGGCTTGACAGATTCTTGTAAGGCATCTTTTGTGACTTATCGTGCGGCTATACGTACAATACGACAGACCAATCCAGACAGCCCAACTTGGCCTGACGCACCAGCAGAGGACTTTAGCTAATGGCAAACGGTAAAATCAAAGCAGACCAGATTGAACACAGCACCGCAGGTTCGCTGGATACAAAGTTTGTTGTAGAAGGTAGTGCGAAAATGCAAGCCAGCACTAATGCTTCTGCCGCGTCACGAACTGGTGCGCTTAACGTATCTAGCATTTCGGATACGGCAACAGGAAAGGTGACTTTTAATCTTTCGTCTGCAATGTCCGATGGAGACTATAACATCGTAGCAGGAGTCCAACATAGTTCTGCATCGGGAACTGGCGCATACTTTGTGCAATGCGTTTATGATGACAGCACAGCATCTGCTACACAAGTTTGGGTGTATCAAAATGGCTCACTTGCTGACCCCTCTTTTTATGGCGTTGCTAATTTTGGAGACCTCGCATGACAGTGACACCTGAGTTTCAAGGCACACACCTATTCGACCGACTATGTTGGGCAAAGGAAAACCTAGAAGGTGTGCAGTCTGACTATCGTGTAGTCTATGAGGACAATGTGGATGAGTGCGCCAAGATACTTGTACCTGATCCGAACTGGATGGCTTGCGCTTTACAAGGCGGCATCTTGCCACCTGTCCAAGTATATTGGGAGCTTGCCAAGGATGAGGCACAGCCCGACTTTGTAAAGCACACCAGAGGCCATTTGCTGCACAATACCAAGCCTGTCGAGGCTATGACCGAAGAGCAGGCCATTGAGTATTTGATTATGAAAGATTGCCCACAAAGCGTGTGGCGCGAGTGGGATAGCGGAAATAAGCCAAAGATGGTAATATGCCGCAAGGAACAGCTTCCAGCTACAAGAGAGTGGCGCAATGCTTGGAAGATTACTGACGACCTCGCCACTGATGAAACTGTTGCCGCATAGGAGCGTATTATGACAACAACTTATATAGTCGATAAAGACGGTAATCAGATTGATGCTTCAACTGCTACCGTTCCATCAGACCGCCACTTTCGTGGTGCGTGGTCACTTTCTGGTTCTGTAATCTCTGAGGACATGACCAAAGCAAAAGAAATCTTCAAGGACAAAATCCGTGAAGTGCGTGAGCCTTTGCTTGCGGCTAAAGACGTAGAACTAATGAAGGCACTAGAGGCTGGCACTAGCACAACTGCTATTGCAACAGCAAAGGATGCTTTGCGTGATGCCCCAGCAGACTCTGCTATTACTTCTGCATCTGACATTGCGGCATTGAAAGCAGCGTGGGATACAGCGGTACTTGGTGATAGCCCTTACGCATAAGGAGATAGGTTATGGCACTGACCAAAGTTGGTAACGGTGGCATTGAGAATGTAACTAATTCTGCAAATGCTACCTTTTTAACTATAGATGCAAGTGAACAAATTACAGTTGCGTCTGAAGGCGGTGCTGTAACCACTTCTGTTCAGCAGGGGCTGGCGAAGGCGTGGTGTCTGTTCAACGGGCAAGCGTCAACACCCGCTTTTTCTGATTCACTTAACTGTTCAAGTCTAACAGACACAGGAACTGGTCAATACAACCCGCAATTCACAAATGCGATGAGTTCTGCTAATTTTGTTTCTGCTACCTCTGGTCATGCCTCTGGTATTGCGTGGACAGCGGCGGTTTATGTTGGCGGCAAAACAACCAACCAAATGCACTACCAGACAGTAAAGTCAAGTGACCAAACTGCTGTTGATAGTAACCCTTGTGACATCGCATCTTTTGGAGACCTAGCATAATGTCATCATACATAGGTACATCCCCATCAGTAGGTGTTCGTAGCCGGTTCATTTATCAGGCTACGGCGGGTCAGACTACGTTCAGCGGATCGGACGCTGACGCGAAGGTACTGAATTACCCAGACAGCAACTACTTGGACGTTTACCAAAACGGTGTGCTTTTGAAGCCCGTTACTGACTACACCAGCACGACAGGCACCAGTATCATTTTGGTGACTGGCGCATCCCTGAACGATGTCGTTGAGATGGTGGTCTATGATGTTTTTTCTGTAGCTAACAGTTACACCAAGTCTGAGGCTGACACGCGGTATCCGTTCAAGGGCAATAACTCGATTATCCGTCTTAATGGCCAGACTATCACAGCAGACATCACGATTGACAGCGATGAGAATGGCGTAAGTGGTGGTCCAATCACCCAGTCCGCCACCGTCACTGTTAATGGATATTGGAGTATCGTATGACCAGCGTATTGAATGTAGATACTATTGCAGATAAGGCTGGCACTGGTCCTGTTGGGTTGACTAAGCAAACTGCGGCTAAACTAACACTGCATTATGACCAAGTTAATGGGCCTACTATTCTTAGTAGTTTTAATGTTGCTTCTGTCACTGATGCTGCAACAGGTCAATGGGAGGCGATACCAACTTCTAGTTTCTCATCTGTAGATGCGATTCAATGTTATTCCAACTCACAGCCCGTCACTACAAACGGTGGCTCTGCCGATTACTGGAGGAAGGGTTCGTCTAATGCGAGTAAACTACACATGAGACACTTTGAGAATGGGACGGCAACTGATTCGCCTTCAAATAGTCACGCAGCACACGGAGACCTCGCATAATGGCTAGTATCTTAAAAGTAGACGCAATGCAGGGTGTAACATCGGCTGGCTCTATTAGCGTTACTGGCGAGGGCAACTCAACCACGACTAATCTTCAGCAGGGGTTGGCGAAGGCGTGGTCAAACTTTAACGGTACGGGTACAGTAGCAACTCGTGACAGTTTCAACCAAGCTAGTCTAACAGATAACGGAACAGCAGATTACACTGTTGCTTTCACTGCGTCTCTTGGAAATACTAATTTTTGTTTTAACGGCACTTCAAGTGGAGATAGTGGAAATTACGGATATACATTTATACAAGGGCAGACGATTGGTCAAAACGAGTTTGTATATGCAGCTGGCAGCATTAGGTTAGCCACAGGATTTGCTTCTGCAACCAACAGCACAGCGTCTGGGGTTGATGCACACCAAGTAAATGTATCTGTTTCGGGAGACCTAGCATAATGGCAAGCGAACTTAGAGTTAACACATTAAAGGATGCCAGCGGTAATAACAGCGTGGGTATGTCGTATGTTGCAGAGGGCAGTGCAAAGGCTTGGGTTAATTTTGATTTTGCTGGAACACAAGCAATTACAAAATCGTTTAACACTGCAAGTATAACGGACGATGGCACTGGCGCATCTTCAATCGCACTCACGGCAGCAATGTCAGATGCTGATTATATTATAACTTGTAATGCTGTACATGATGGTAGCCTATATGTAGCAGGATTGTGTGTTAGGCATGACACGCCTCCAACTTCATCGGTATTAAAACTAGATGGCATGAATTATAATCAAAGTAATTATGATATGGAGATGGCAATGGGTGCTGTTCACGGAGACCTAGCATGAGTAAAGCAGCAGAACTAGCCGCACTGATAGGTTCTCAGACGGCGTTGTCGAACAGGAACCTGATTATCAACGGTGCGATGCAGGTGGCGCAGAGGGCTACGAGTAAAACTAACGTGGGGCCAAACGGAACTGGTGAAGGCTACACTGTATTGGATAGATTTCAGATTTCTCTAAGCGGCGACCAAGTGTCTACATTTTCACAAAGTACAGATGCCCCATCTGGGTTTTCTAATAGCGCAAAGATTGAAGTAACAACCGCAGACACATCTCTAGCCGCCACACAGTTTTGGCATCTTAGGTACGGATTTGAAGGACAAGATTTACAGTCTCTTGCTAAAGGCACGTCAGATGCTAAAGCATTTACTGTTTCTTTTTATGTAAAGTCCAACAAGACAGGTGTATACACAGTAGGACTTTTTGACACAGATAATAATAGACAAAACGCTTTAGCCTACACCATCAATAGTTCAAATACTTGGGAATATAAATCGCTTACTTTTAACCCAGACACCACTGGGGCATTTAACAACGATAATAACTTGTCCCTGCGTCTAAACTTTGCCCTTCTTGGGGGTGCAGACCTTAAAAGCGGTACGTTTTTTAATGGAACTTGGGGTGGCGATGTTGATGCTAATGCCGTAGACCCAAATCAGGTAAATTTTGCCGATACTGTTGGCAACGAATGGTACGTCACCGGCGTCCAGCTTGAGGTTGGCGAACAGGCCACGCCGTTTGAACATCGGTCGTTTGGCGATGAGTTGGCTAGGTGTCAGAGGTACTATGAACAAACTGGTGCAGGGGGTTTTGCAAAGGCAAATAGTTCTACCGAATTTTGGATTGGTCATAAGTTTTCGGTTACTAAAAGGGCAAACCCCACCACGTCAATCATTGACCCAAATTCTTATGTGCGAGTTTATGAGTTTGGAATTGGCGATAGAAACTCAGATAGTACACCGGAAATTAGTGGGACTATACCCAACGTAAATGGTGTGGTTACAAGAGTTGGAACATTTAGTGGCATTTCTGCTGGTGACACTGGAATGCTTGGCGGCAAAGATGGTGACGCTAATGCCAGCACATTTGCTTTTGATGCGGAGTTATAAAAATGAATATTATTCGCGCACAGTATGCTCAAGACCATAACGGCAATAATATCTGCATATTGGCAACCATTGACGGTGCTGAAATGTCAGTCCCCCTAGACCCAGCCAACCGCCACTACGACGAAATCCAGCGACAGGTCGCAGCCGGTGACTTGACCATTGCGGACGCAGATTAGGAGCTATGAATGCCGCTAACGAAACTTGCGTTCAAGCCCGGTATCAACAGAGAGGGCACTAACTACTCTAACGAAGGCGGATGGTTCGATGGGAATTACATCCGCTTTACCTATGGGTATCCGGAGCGCATCGGCGGCTGGGAAAAGTCTGGCTCCACAGCCTTTGAAGGCAATGTGCGCCATATGCACGACTTCACTACGTTAGCGTCTGAAAACCTGCTGTTTATGGGCAGCGAGAAAAAGATTTATCTTGAGGACTCTGGTGCGCTAAACGACATCACACCTATTCGTTCGACGGTAAACCTCCCCGCAAACCCTATCAACACCTCTGGCGGTGCAGGTAGTGGCGTGGTTACCGTAACAACGTCCCCGGCCCACGGTGCTGTAATCGGTGATTTTGTTACCTTTGCTAGCCTGACAGCAGTAGATGGTTTGACTACCGCGCAGCTTAACAAAGAACATGAAATTTTAACTGTACCCACAACCACGACGTTTACCGTCAATACCGGCGGTTCTGCTACCAGCGGTAGCACCGCGGGCGGCGGTTCGTCCGGCACGGCGGCTTTTCAAATCAGCGTTGGTTTGAACTCTACTGTTCTTGGCCCCGGTTGGGGCGCAGGCACGTGGGGTAGATTTACTTGGGGTTCGGGTTCGGGTTCGCTTGCCGGTAACACCTTACGGCTTTGGTATGCAGATGATTTTGGGGAAGACTTAATCTGTAACATTGCGGACGGTAACATCTACTATTGGGATGCTACAAATAACGTCACCACACGGGCTGTTCTGCTGAGCACTCTTTCTGGAGCATCGGATGTTCCGGCTGTTGCGCGTAAGATTTTGGTATCGGACGTAGACAGGCACGTGCTTTGTTTTGGAGCTAACCCAGTAGGTTCGGCTAATCAAGACCCGCTTCTTATCCGCTGGTCGGATCAAGAGAGCGCCACAGATTGGACGCCAACGGCTACCAATACTGCGGGGGACTTGCGGTTATCGCAAGGTTCGGAGATTATTACGGCTGTTCGTACTAGCCGTCAGATACTGGTGTGGACAGACCACACCCTGCATTCTGTTCAGTTTACCGGTGCGCCGTATGTATTTGGTACAGCTTTGCTAGCGGATAACGTGCGTATTGCAGGTCCAAACGTGGCTATCAGCGTAAACGATCTTGTGTTTTGGATGGGTCAGGAAAACTTTTATGTCTATGACGGTCGTATTCAGCCGTTGCCCTGCTCTGTTAGAGAGTATGTATTTGACGATTTGAACACGCAGCAGTCCTTTAAGTTTCACGTAGGAAGCTTGGCCAGTCAGACCGAAATCTGGTGGTACTATTGCTCTGCAAGTTCTAGTGAAATTGATCGGTATGTGGTTTACAACTACGGTCAGCAGATTTGGTATTACGGCACACTGGCGCGTACAGCTTGGAATGACCGTGCGGCAGGTCAGCGGAGTTTCCCGCAAGCGGCCAGCACAGACAATTTCTTGTACAACCACGAATATGAGCTAGATGATGGGAGCCAGACTCCTACGGTAGCGGTTCCAGCCTACATCCAGTCCGCTGATTTCGACATCGGTGATGGCGATCAGTTCATGCTGATCCGGCGCGTTATACCGGATTTGTCTTTTAGCGGTTCCACCGATAGCACCCCTGCGGTAACTTTGTCTATGCAGTCCCGTGATTTCAACGGCAAGGCGATCACAGAGACGGTTACGGGGACAGTAGAAGAGAGCAGTTCCGACATTTACACCAATCAAGTGTTTCTGCGGGCACGCGGGCGCAGTGTTAATTTCAAGGTAAGTAATTCTGATAAAGGCGTGAACTGGCGCGTGGGTACGCCCCGGCTAGATGCTAGACCGGACGGTCGGAGATGACCACGCAAGTTATTCGTACCATACTGCCGGTTGCTCCGAACGATTATGAACAGAATTATGTAAACCAGCTAGCTCGTAACCTTGACCGGGTTATTGACGAGCAGCGCAACCCGCTATTGAACATACAGAATATGCCCTCTGACGGAGTGGCAAACACATTAGAACTAGGTGATTTATACGAGCAGAACGGCTTTTTGCGTATTGTGCGGCAAAATGATATATTCTCAGGCAGTAGTAGTGCAACGGGGGCCGTAGGAACAGTAACAGTGAGTACGCCATGACAGATGACAACATTATCACAATGCCGGATGGCTCTAAATGGAGGCCGTCTACTAGCGTAGACACTGTAAGTTGCGCGTCTTGTCCTAACGAAGTTGACACTCCGGAAGAGATTGCAAGCTACCCTGACGGCAACTGCCCGGATTGTGGCAACGCATGGACAGGAAGTGAAAAAAGAAGTACACTAATTCAGGTCACTGTGCCGGAGGCACTAACCGGCGGAGCGGGATAATGGCAAAAAATGCGCTAAAAGAGGAAGAGTTTGTATTCCCAGAAGGGGGTATTGGCGATTTCTACATGGAAGACGACGAAATTGAGGCTTTGGGGCGTCTTGAAGCTGAAGAGGCTTACGGTTCGTCAGGAATTGCCACTTTTCCTGATCTTGCAGAGCGCATGGCCTCGTATGGCCGCCACGGTGATGACACGGTAGCCCACGTTGAAACGGGCGAATTAATTATTCCAAAAGCTTTGATCGAAGACAACCCGCGTCTTCGTGAATCTATATTTAGTCATTTAGAAGAGTTGGGCGTAGAAGACCCAGAGCGTTATGTTGTTGGTTCTGGCGCTAACTCTATCAACCCCGACACTGGCCTGCCTGAGTTTTTCTTTAAGAAAATTTTTCGG
>WLWF01000209.1_pt1 | contig 57491 bp, 65 predicted proteins | sample 6718331 | NCBI WGS metagenome assembly WLWF01 (sample SAMN12718692, study PRJNA515312) | sponge metagenome | isolation source: marine sponge | host: Mycale hentscheli | place: New Zealand: South Island, Marlborough, Capsize Point | collected 2003-05-01 | reverse complement strand
ATACACGCCTCCGGCGTTGCCGTCGCCGCGAGGTCGTGATCTTAGCTTCTCAGGGCCGCTCCCGCAGCAGAGCCCCAGCTCTCGAGTAGGTCTGAGACCTTGCTGCTGGTTTCCGTGATCTTGTCAATGGTTGTTTCGATTGTGTTCAATGTTTCTTTGTTCATAGTTATAGTATTTAGATTAATAAAAGTCGTAGTATATGTCCAGTACTTCGGATTGTTGTTCGGATGTAAGCTTGGAATAACATTTCTTGAATATGTTCATGCTTATTTTGTACAGGGTGTATGATTGATTTGCCATGGTTTATTTGGTTTTAGTTCGGTTAGTAAGTATTGTATTGATCCACATATTGTGTCGTTCTTGTAAGATCTGGTAGGAGTTCGTGTGTAAACTGTTCTCTTCCCAGTGATCGTACAGTCGTTGTTCTTTTTCAGTTAGTATCATTCTCATAGTTTATTATTTAATTTCAGTTATATTATATCTAGTTCCAGTAGTATATTTTCTAGTATATCCTCTTCGAGAAATTGTTCTTTGTCATACTCTTTTGATAAGATCTCAATTTGATCTAAGATTTCGTTTAGTTGTCCTGGATATCTATCCTCAATTAGTTGTTCGATTCGGTTCATAGTTTATTATTTAAGTTATTAATTATTATTATTATTATTATTATTATTATTTATATTGTTGAATTAATTTATTAATATCTTTTAGATTTGAGAAGTGATAGTGATAGATAACTTCTTTTGTATTTGAATTGAATATTGTAAAGTCATACATTTTATGTTTTGAGCAATAGTAAATTTGAAAGTAAGTAGAGTTTGTGAAGATTGAATTTGTCATTTGTTATTTGTTTTTAGTTACATTTATATTATCTATTAGTAGTCGTTTTAGTTTTGTAATATTAGAAGACTTTATATTTTAAATATTGTGAGTCTAGTATTTTAGTTATTGTTTCAAGATCTTTTGAGTCTATTAATATATAACTTTTGAATATTTTTATATTAATATTTTTGTTAGTAATTAGTTGAATAGTTTTAAAGTTTTTATTAAATTTTAATTTTAACATTTGATATTTATTTTAAGTTATTAATTATTTATTTTATTTATTATTATTAATTTCTTTATTCACTTATATTATCTATTATTAGTCGTTTTTGGTATGCTATACGCTATGCTATACGCTTCGCTTCGCTCCGCTCCGCTCCGCTGTGCTAGCAGTAAGTAGTAAGCCCCAAACCCTGGGCACAAACGCACGATTAAAGGCAAACCCTAATCCCTAATCCCCAAAATCAAAGGGGGAGTGGGGTTTTTGAATTTCGTTTTCTTTTTTAAAATCAATTTTGTTTTTAATATATAGCCCTATACCCCTAATTATGCAACAAAATTTTTTTTCACCCCCGTAGCTTTTGAATAATTCGTGTGATAATATATATTATAGTACTAAAATGTGAATAAATGGCCTCAAAACAAAAATTATCGCCTGCGGCGAAGAAAAAAAAAGCCGCTAGGGACTTAGCTTTTGCTAAAACTCCCGCTCGTAGGGCCAAAAAAGCCCACGCACAGCGTGAAAGGCGCAAGGCGAGGAAGAATGGTACCAATGTTAAAGGTAAAGATTGGGATCATAAGGACGGCAGATGGGAAACTATAGCTAGAAACCGTGCAAATGACGGTAAGGGCACAAAAAAAGAAGGTAAAAAAAGGTACAAGGTACCTAAACGCAAAAAAAAGTAATAAATGGGTAGAATTATAGCTTACCAGTACGATAACGTTATTGAGAACAAAGATGCGTGGGTAGGAACGGAAGCTAGATCCGGTAGAACTAAGCAATATACGGCAGAGGCTGTTGCTAGATACCTTAATATAAATGGTAAGGTGTCTATTGGAGGCCAGATGGTCTTTAAATATGTATCTTCGGCAGAATCGCAGCCGGGGACGTTTGCTTTACCAACGGGAGGAAACATAATTGCTTTTAGCGATGTTATTGCTTTAACATTTAGCGTGGAAGATTTAGGTGAGCAGGAAACTACGGCCTTTTTAAACTACCTAGTAGGGTCAGACATACTTATAAGCTCACAAGATGAGCTATCTCATTTTGGGCATTACACGATAGATTCGTATACTTTAATAAATGCATCGTTCTATAGAATGAATGTTACTTTTAAAGGGGGCAATAATAGCCTAAGACCTGATCTTACATATAATGTATCAAACTTTATACTAGCCGCTAACTCCGGCGATAAAAATTTTATATTCACACAAAGCTCCGCTTCGGACACGTGGAACATACAACACAACTTAGATAAATTCCCTTCTGTATCCGTAGTAGATTCAGCGGAGTCTTTAGTAGTAGGTGATGTCGCGTATGTAGATTCAAACAACGTAACATTAACATTTAACGGAGCCTTTTCGGGCAAAGCATATTTAAACTAAAAAAACATGGCAAAGTATTTATCTAACATTGATTTAAACAGGAATGAGTTACAGAACGCTGTAGTTCATCCTTTAGCAACTGCCCCCGGAACGGCAACGCAGGGGCAAATATATTTTGATACATCCACGGGGGACAAACATCTTTACCTTTATAATGGCACTCAATGGGTGCAGCTATCAGAAGATATAAATGATGCAAATGATTTTTTAACAGGATTATCTTTTAATACTTCAGATGGGGTTTTAACAGGTACTGTTTCAAATCAACCCGACGTAACGGTAGATTTAGACGGAAGGTATGCTCTTAGTAGCAGTATTGGAGATGGTACTTTAACTGTTAACGGAACTGGGGTATTAGGGGGCACTGGAACCTTTACTGCTAACCAGGCCGGGAATACCACTATAAATATTTCACATGACAATACATCGAGAACAGATACCACCTCTACTGACGGACCTGCTTCTGGTGGAACTTTTACAGCTGTACAATCTGTAACTACAAATGCGACCGGTCACGTAACCGCTATAGATGTATCTACAGTAACACTACCAGTAGATCCAGACAACTACGCGGATTCGCTTAGTTTTTCGGGAGGTATACTAACAATAGGTAGAACAGGGGCATTAGCTGATCTAACACAAGATTTAGACGGTAGATACCTTGAGCTAACAGGTGGTACAATGTCTGGTGACATTGCAATGGGAGCAAACAAGGTTACTGGTCTTGCAACACCTACGGCAAATTCAGATGCTGCTACAAAAGAATATGTAGATAACCTGGTAGATGGAGGATTAACATTTAAAGACGGATTTAATGCTACCACCGGAGCAATTGATGGGGGTGGCAACTTAACATCAGGCGGTACGCGTGTTGCCGTATCGGTTGGTGATTACTATGTTGTAACAACCGCTGGTGATTTCTACGGAGATTCATCATATCCATTAACTGTAGGTGATTCAGTAATAGCTAAAGAAGATGCAGCGGCTGGAGCTTCGGTTGTTACAGACTGGGTAATTATACAAGGTGACGAAGGGGTTATAGATTTAACTTCTGGTAACGGCGGAACTTCAACTGGTAATGCGCTTACATCTAACACAAACCAAAGAGGTGCTGTAACAGTTAACTCGTTTGCTTATGATGGGGGTAGCAATGTTGGTCATGTACCAAGCGGTGGTTCTGGAACTACTTTCTTGCGAGGTGATGGTACTTGGGTTGTACCTACTGACAACGAGGGTGTAACAAGTATTGCGACGTCTGCCCCAATAACAGGTGGCACAATTACAAGCACCGGTACGATAGGTATAAGTAATGCAACCGCAGGAGCAGTTGGTGCTGCTAGAGTAACAGCGGGCACAGGTATTAGTGTATCAGTTTCTTCTGGTAATTTTACAGTTACAAACAATGATAGAAATTCACAAAATACTTACGCAGTAACAATATCAGATACCGCGACCATAACTCATAACCTTGCTAGCAAAGATGTTATAATACAGTTATACGATGTTGGTACAGGAGAAACCGTTTATGCGGATGTAGTGAGAGCAGGCAACAATACAGCTACCATTACATTTGCATCAACTCCAGCAAATAATATTAAAGTGCTAGTGCAGAAAATAGGATAATAATTAAATAAAATACATGGCTAATCGCTTTTTAAATAACATAACGATTAACGATGAGTACACGCTGCCCAATGCAGATGGTACCGCTGATCAGATAATAACAACGGACGGCTCAGGTCAGCTTAGCTTTGTAGATCAAAGCACTATAGCAGCAAACTCAGCGGAAGTGGTTGAAGTACCTGTTAAAAACGTTCACACAGCAACTATACTAAAGGGAACACCTGTTTACATATTTGGATCCATTGGATCTTCTGGTAGATTAGAAGTAAAACCAGCAGACGCAAGTGTGGCTGGATCAATGCCAGCACTGGGACTTTTAAAGCAAGATCTAGCTGTAAACGCAGAAGGGTTTTGTGTTATTAACGGCAAGCTTAGAAACCTTATAACATCCCCAATAGATGGTGTTACTACTAACGATGGCGATGTGGTGTACGTAAAAGCTGGTGGAGGTCTTACAACAACAAAACCTACAGGTAGCGCTAATCTTATACAGAACATGGGTAAGGTCGGCGTTAGCAGCACGTCTAATAATGGTACTTTTGTTGTATCTTCAATACTTAGATCAAACGATGTCCCTAACTTATCAACTGGTAAAATATGGGTTGGTGATGGAAATACAGTAGAATCTACAGTTGTTCATTTAGATGAGACTAACGGTAGGATGGGTATCGGAACTACTAGTCCTTCTCAAAAGTTACAAGTGGTTTCGGATTCTATAATAATAGCAGACTTCACTACTACAGGTACAAAAGGGGGTATTAAAATATCTGAAGCTGATGAAGGCGGTTACTTATCCACAGAAGCTAATAGAATATGTTTAGGAAGTGCTATAGGTGTATCGACTAACAACCTAACGTACCATATGGGTACAAATAGCCTAGGAATAGGAACGGCTAGTCCTAGCACCCCGTTGCATATAAACGCGGATGCTCCAACTATAAGGCTTCAAGATGCAACTAGTGGAGACAATCACTATTTTACAGGTAATAACGGAGAGCTTAGAGTGCAGACCTCAGGGTATATGACTATGAGGCCAGGTAATGCGGTTTCAACTACATTTTTAGCTAACGGCAACGTAGGTATCGGTACGACTAATCCTTTACAAAAACTACAAGTAGAAGGACGGGTAAGAATAAACCAAAGTGCTGATTGGAACGGATTAGAAATATTCGGATTTGATAATCAATCCTCGGACTATATAAAAATACATATTGGTACTACACCAATGGCTAGGTATCAATCAAATTTAGCACATGTATTTTATGTAAATACTAGTAGGGTTTTAGATATAACTGCGACCAATATTGCTTTCAAGGCCAACGCTAGTCACGCTGATGATCTTATAGAAAAATATGGAACTAACAACGACTCGTATCTTGGATACAGTAATACCGACGATAAATTTAAAATAGGATTTGGTTCTTTAGGTGCCCCTACAGTAGACAGTAACACACAACTATCATTAGACGGCTCAGGTGTTTATGTAGAAAATAATTTAGGTATCGGAACTACTAGTCCTAGCGATAAGTTAGATGTATATGGAAATATAAAACTTGTACAGACTCAAAATTACATAAAATTTGCAAATGACTTTGTAACAATAAAAAGAGATACCTCAAATAATCTTTATTTTAGTGGATATGGAGGTTTTAAGTTTTATGACACCTTAGCGTCATCCGAAAGAATGCGTATTGATTCTAGCGGCAACGTTGGTATCGGAACTACTAGCCCGGTAAATAAGCTTCATGTGTTTAACGCGGGATATCCTCAGATGGCCTTGCAGTCTAACGCGGGAACTTGGCAAATAGGGGTAAGTACTGGCAATGACCTTGCATTTAGAAAAGGCACAAGCGGCTCTAATTATCCATTGTGGTTGGATAGTTCAGGTAACGTCGGTATCGGAACTACTAGTCCTAGTGTGAAGCTAGAAGTTAATGGTAATGCTAAATTACTAAATAAGCTAGAATTTACAGAGAACAGTGTAAATGACTATATAGAATCTTTAAGTTATGCGCTTAAAATTTCTGGTGATGACGCTATAAATTTTGCTGTTGGCGGCTCTGGTGTAATCAATGTTTACGGTACCCAAATAAGACCGCAAGCAGACAACAATGTAGATTTAGGACATTCTAGCTTTGGCTGGAAAACGGTTAGAGCCGCTGGAAATATTACAACAACCAGTGGATCTGTAGGTATTGGAACACTTTATCCTAGTGCAAAACTACACGTAGCAGCTGCCAACCCCGCATTTATATTAGAAGACACTACTAATCCAAACAAGTGTAGAATACAAAACGTTGACGGTAACTTAAGGTATGAAGCGGATTACAATAACGAATTTGGAAATTCAAGACATATATTTTTTGTAGACGGATCTGAAAAATTAAGGGTAAATTCTAATGGCAACGTAGGAATCGGAACGACTAGTCCGTCTCAAAAATTACACGTTCACGACGGGGCATCTACTAATTTCAAAATAACAAGTACTTCAAGTGGAACAGGGTCCTTAGACGGGTTAAATTTAGCAATCGGAAACGGATTTAGTCAATTATGGTATTACGAAAATGGGTATTTTAGAATTGCTACAAAAAGCGCTGAACGTTTGCGTATCACATCCAACGGAGACGTAGGTATAGGAACAACTAGTCCTAGTCAAAAGCTGGAGGTAGATGGCGAAGTTCTTTCAGACGGATACAGGCTTGCTGCAATGCAAACAGCACCTGTGGCTAGAAATTCAACAGGAACGTTGGGGGAAATAGTAATAGACGGAGATTACATATATGTATGTTACGCAACAAACTCTTGGAGCAGAGTTGCTTTAGAAACAAGTTGGTAACAAAATAACTAATAAATAACTAACAATAAACAAAAATTATGATTACTTACGATTGGAATTGCAAAACGGTAGACGCTTATATAGAGCAGGGCGGAAATGACGATGTAGTATATAACGTACACTGGAGAGTTACAGGAACAAAAGAAGACGGTGGCGAGCAATACACGTACACCGTGATTGGAACGCAAGCATTAGACACTAGCGAGATTACGGACTTCATACCATTTGATGAGGTAACAAACGCTCAAGTAGTTACTTGGACACAAGACGCAATGGGTGCTGAAGAAGTTGCCGCTATTGAAGCAAACATATCTAGCTCAATTGATTTGGAAATAAATCCAGTTTCAATTACACTTACTGTTGGAGAGCCAGTGCCCCCTGTAGAAGAGTAATAATTTACTCAAACCGTGTAGCTTTTGTAGTTTACGCGTAATTATATAATAAAATCTAATTAAATGAATCAAATAGTAAAAAAGTTTAGCTTTGGAAACAAAGGTAGAGAAAAAGTATTTAATGGTATCGAAACCTTAACAGAAGCCGTGGCCTCTACATTAGGTGGTGGCGGTGAGTGTGTAATATTTGAAGACGCTCAAGGGGTTCCGCAAATAACCAAAGATGGTGTAACAGTAGCAGAATTATCTGTACTATTGGATCCTGTAGAAAATATGGGAGCATCACTTGTAAAGCAGGCAGCTAGAAGAACTGTAGCTGAAGCAGGTGATGGCACTACGACATCTACAGTATTAGCTCATGCAATACTGAAAGAGTTTAATAAATCTAAAGATAATTTTACTAGTAGGCAAAAGCGAGAAGCTATAAATACTGTAGTGGATAAAGCTTTAAAAAACCTAGATAAGCAAGCAAAGCCAGTAAACGGAAGTATGATTGATGAGGTAGCTACTATTTCTACAAACAACGATGTTGAACTGGGTAAATTAATTGCGGATGCTTATAGAGCAGTAGATATGACCGGTGTTGTTATGATGGAAACATCACAAGATGGCAATACAAGTATAGAGGTAGTTGAAGGAGTGCAATATGAAAAAGGTTTTACTAATAATCATTTTGTAACTAATCCAGCAGCAAATACAGCGGAACTTGTTAATCCTAAGATACTGTTAGTTGATTCAGCTGTAGATACTATTAGACAAATTCAAACAGTACTGGAGTACGTAATAAAAAATAATATACCACTACTAATTGTAGGCGACGTTGAACCCAAGGTTGCAGCAGCACTCGCAATGAATAAAAAGAAGGGGTCTATAAAAGTAAATATAATTCCAGCACCTACACACGGCGTAAATAGAAAAGAAATATTTGACGATCTTGCTTTGTTAACGGGCGCTACGGTTATAAGTGAAAATTTAGGAGATGATCTAGATTTAATTGATTTAGATTCTTTAGGTACTTGCATAAAAACAGTGTCAACATTTAAAGATACTGTATTTCAAATAGACGATGACCAATCAGAAGAAGTTATGTCTATAATCAGTAACATTAAAGAACAGTTGTTGAATGAATCAAATGCTGGTAAAATAATTAAGCTTGAGAAAAGGTTGGCAATGCTAGCTGCTAAATTAGCTGTAGTAAAAGTAGGAGGTAACTCTGATGTAGAATTAAATGAAAAGAAAGATAGGGTGGAGGATGCAATATGCGCTACTAAAGCTGCTATCAAAGAAGGTGTGGTTGCAGGCGGTGGCATTGCGTTAATAAACGCAGCCAAAAGCATTAAAGCAAAAAATTCTGCGGAAGAAATGGTTTTAGAAGCGCTATTCTCTCCATATCACACAATAATGAAAAATGCCGGTTTAGAATTAAAATCCGTTGATAAAAAAAATTACGGAGTTAATGTAGAAACTGGTAAAACTGTTAATATGTTTAAAGCAGGAATTATAGATCCTGTGTTGGTTACAAAGTCGGCTTTAAAAAATGCTGCTTCAGTTGCTTCGACTATATTGTCAACTAACTGTGTTATGTCTAATGTAAGAGAATAATATGAAAGCAATAGGAAGAAACATAATAATAAAAAAGTTAAAAGAAGGTATAACCAAAACTAAAGGAGGTTTACTTTTAGCAGAAAGCCATAGGCAAGACATACGATATGTAGAAGCTACGGTTGTGTCTACGGGAAGCGAATGCGATGGTATTAAAAAAGACGATGTTATATATTACGACAGACACGCCGGACATAAAATAGAACTTGACCGCGAAACGTATCATGTTATAAAAAATAGTGATGTAGTATTTGTTTTATGAGGAAGTTAACTGGGCGTAACATAAAAGAGCTTGGGCTGTTAAAACATTATAGAATTATACGAAAGTGGGCTTGCAAAACAAATGGTATAACCGACGCGGATTTAGAATTGTTAATATACTTTGATTGTTTAGGGCAATTTAGAAAGCGCGATTTTGAAGACGGCAGCCTTACATACTCTTGGGATAATAGGAGATGGAATAGACTGCTTAAAGAAGGTTGGATAGTTAAATGGAGAGGTTACAACGGGGCAGATAAAAGCTACAGTATATATAAAATAAGTTTTAGGTGCAAATGTTTGATACAACAAATGTATCGTATAATGCTAGGAGAAGAGGATATACCTACTTCAACCCGCCGCAACCCTATAATGAAAAAAATATCTTACGGTGATAAAGTATATGCCGCCGCATTTAATAAAGTTAATAACGACAAAACACGATAATTATGATGAATATGATGGGACAGGTGCCTATGGGAAACATGGATGCTACTTCAGACGTTGCGATGCAGCGTGCTTTAGCTGCACAAGAGCAAGCTCAGCTACAGGCTAGAGGTGTACAACAACCAACTTACCAAACTAACGGAGTTAATCCTGCGTTCGCAGCGGTAACAGACGGAGTAATGGGGGATATTACTGCAAGAAATAACGCTATGAAAGGCTTAATATAAAAACTATGGATTACACAAAAAAAATGATAGCTAAGCCTACAGGCGGAGCTCAAGGTGCAATAGGAGAAAACGCTTTATGGGACGGACCATTAAGTCAAATGGGTAGACCCCACGGAAAAGGATCTTCTTCAGGAGCCAATGGAATGTCGGTATTAAAATACCCAACACCTTATGAGCCAAAACCAATTACACAGTGTGCGAAAGGACGGTCAAATGAGTCTTACTAGTAACTTTAAAAAATCTGAATTTGAATGTAACTGCGGTTGCGAGATGCCCGATGAAGTTTTCTTCAATATCGAAAAGCTTGCTAATCAGTTACAGTACATTAGAGATTTTATAGAATTACCAATAGGTATTACAAACGCTTACAGATGTCGTAGCCATAATAAAGCGGTTGGAGGAGTTTCCAATAGCCAGCATATATTAGGCAAGGCTGCTGACTTGCAAGTTAAAGGTATATCTACCGAAGAGCTATATAAAGTCATAGATACTCTTGCAGAATACAATCACGTAATGCAAGGCGGTTTAGGGCTATACGACACATTTGTTCATTACGACATACGTGTAAAAGAAACGAGATGGGATAACAGAACTAAAAAATAAAAGGCATGCCGGCAAAAAAGAAAGCAACTACTAAAAAAAGGGGGAAAGCACCTTCGCGAAAAAAGTCAGAAGGAAATTACGCAGAAGTAAAAAAAGGTAAAGGAACAGGCAAAAAAGCCGGGGGTGGAATGACCGCTAAAGGTGTTGCCAAGTATCGTAAGGATAATCCTGGAAGTAAGTTAAAAACTGCTGTAACTACGCCTCCTTCCAAACTAAAAAAAGGTAGTAAGGCAGCTAAGAGACGTAAATCATTTTGCGCAAGATCTAAAGGATGGAAATCAGAAAGAGGATTAGCAGCAAGAAGAAAATGGAATTGTTAATATGAAAAGAAGCAAACCAAATTGCGGGTGTTTAAGCAAGTATATGAAAACACCCCAAATAGGAACTAAAGGTTCTAGAGGAAGAAACGGCTGGGATGCAAAACCAGTTTTTAGAATAACTAATCCGGGTAGACGATGAAAAAAACCAAATCAAAAAAAGATGCTTGTTACTATAAAGTAAAAGGATCTTACAAAGTATTTCCATCAGCTTACGCAAGTGGTGCAATAGCCAAGTGCCGTAAGAATAAAGGTAATAGATAATGGCTGTTCGTAAAACCGCAAAGGGGGCATCTTTAAAAAGATGGTTTAAAGAAAAGTGGACCGACGAAAAAGGTAATCCCTGTGGCTCAACCAAAAACAAAAACACTAAAAAGTGTAGACCATCAAAAAGAGTTAGCTCTAAAACACCTAAGACGTGGAGAGAAATGTCACCTGCTGAAAAGAAAAAAGCAGTGGCTGAAAAGAAAAGAACTGGAATGGGTAAAAGAACTTCATCTTTAAAACGCAATAAGAAATGAGTAAGATAATTTCATGGCTAACAGGGGGACTTATTAAAGAGGTCGGTAGTGTTATTGATAACCTAACTACCACAAAGGAAGAAAAACTTGAGATTAAAAAACAATTACAGGTTATTCTTGAAAAAGCGGAGGCTAACGCACAGGCGGAAGTTACTTCAAGATGGAAATCAGATATGAGTTCTGATAGCTTCCTTTCAAAAAATATTCGGCCAATGGTATTAATATACCTAACGTTTATATTTTCTATATTAGCATTTGCTGACGGAAATATAGGTCAATTTAAAATAGCTGAAGCATATATACCTATTTTTCAAACATTGTTGGTTACCGTTTACGGTGCGTACTTCGTAGGCAGATCCTGGGAGAAAGGTCGTAAGATAATCAATAATAAAGATAAATAAAGTAGTTTTACGAGATTTTGTGTAATTATATAATAAATATAATAACAATTAAATCTAATACTATGAAAAATCTAATTATTGCATTATTTATTACACTAACATCATTTACGACAAAAGCACAAGAACAGTTTAACGGAATTTGGCAAAGCGAAAAAACAGATTACTTAAAAACAATACTAGCCTCTGAATATTCGGTTCTGGGATGTTATAATACTTCTTTTAAGGAATACAATATTATAACAGAAGAAATTGTTGTAGAAGATGGAAACAGATTTATCACAAAATTACACAATCCAGATAATGGATATCGTGTTACAATAGAGTACACATTAATAAACAGAGATTCAATTTCTAGTAAATATACCGGTGATGTTACCGGAGTTTACGGAATAAAACGATTATATTAAAAAAAAAAATTATGGCTTATAAACAAAACGCAGGTAGAGATGACTTAACAAATCCAAATATAGCAGCGCTAACCAAACCTTATAAAAAAGGAGATTTAAACAAGGCAATATATAGCGCTAATAAAACTATACAGGATATTAAAGCCAATGGACTAGGAACTGCTCAGCCAGTTGAGCCTATAAGCAATCCTAAGCTTTCTACTTTCAGGGTTAGAGGGACAGAGGCTTATAAAGATGCTGTTCAGCCAAAAGGAGAAGATATTACGTCTGGAGATATTTCTAAAAGCTTTACTAAAGAAGGGTCGGACAAAAAATATCCTTACTTAAGCTCTAGATTTAATACAAATCCCCAGGTAAAAGACCCGATAAACAGAAATGCAACCCAAACAATGCGCCAAGGAAGTTTGCTGAATGATTATCGCGATAGCAGAACGTATGCGGATATTGAAAAAACCAACCAAAACAGAAGAGCAAAAACCAGTTATCAAAATCACCCAAAAATAATGAAAGAAGCAGAAAAAGCAGCTAAGCTTTCTTATAATATTTCAAAAGACTTAACAAGCGCACAATCAACTGGATCAGAAAGTAAAATGTTATCCGCACTTAATCGAGCTATAGCCAGCACAAGCAGTAATCAGTATCTACGCTCTCATCCCGCCCAGGTAAAAAGAGATGGAAAATGGGAAAAAAATGATCCAGTATCATATGAAAATGCTAGCATGGTACAGCGCTATGTAGACAGAAGTCGCAGTGGCAGTAAAAGACAAGATAATGCAGATATTTTTAGATATGGGGGGCAAGATTTAAAAAGAAATATAAATAGTGGGAAATACGACTTAAATACAAATAGCAATTCAAATAAAAATATTAACTCTAGTAATATTTTTAAATCTAAAAAAAAGAAAGATATAACTAGCGGATTCAATTTTTAACAAATAAAAAAATAATATATATTAACAATTAAATTAAATCAAAATGAGTAAAAAAGTAAAAAAAATGGAGGTAACTCCAAAGGCAATTACAAAAGACGAGTTAAAAAAAGTAACTGATCTTCAAACCGAGCTACAATCTTATTTAGCTAATATTGGTGTACTAGAAGTACAAAAGGCTAAAGCTATCTATCAAGTTAATATGCTTGAAAAAGATATGGATGAGGTTAAGAAAGATATAGAAGCTAGTTACGGCCCTATTAATATTAATCTTACCGACGGTACTTACGAAGAAATTAAAGTGCAAGACAAAGAGTAAGATTATGGGAAGTGTTATAAGAAAAATTAGTATCGGGGCTGACTATAAAAACGAAGCAATGCATTACTCTGTTAAACAGACAGTTTACGGCGGCCACGAAATTTCTCATATAATATTTGAAGAGTCTGATAATTCTTATAACATATTTATTAAGAAAGTAGATGAGATAATGCCATGGAAGAAATTTAATTCTAACATGGCTATATCCGTTGAGTATGACCTAGAATATTAATGCGAAGTATATACGACTTTATCATAAAGCCAGTTGGTAATAGATATGATAACACAGTCAAGGTAGGGGAGCAAACCTTAATAACGAATAGCTCTATAGAAAGTTTTAAGCATGTTAATAATATAGCCGAGGTAATTGAAACTCCCGCGGCATTTGCAACGCCTATAAAGAAAGGCGATTTGATTGTAATACATCATAATGTATTTAGGGTTTTCTATGACATGAAAGGAACCAAAAAGAATAGCAGGTCGTTTTTAAAAGACGGTTTATTTTTTTGCAGTATTGATCAAGTGTATTTATACAAAAGAAACAAAACTTGGAAATCATTTGGAGACAGGTGCTTTGTTGCTCCAGTTAAAAATAAAGACATTTTAAGCAGCCAAAAAACAGCTGATCTTATTGGTATACTGAAAATAGGTAATAGCTCCTTAGAGAGCGCTGGAATCAATCCAGGAGACATAATAGGGTTTACACCAAATAGCGAATGGGAATTTGTTATAGACGACCAGATTATGTATTGTATGAAATCAAATGATATTGTTATAAAGTATGAACTCGATAGAAACGAAGAGGAGTATAATAGCCGCTGGGCGCAAAGCAATTAAAGAATTAGTAAAGGTAGCAGAGGAAAAGATCGTTGACTCAGAAGAAGATATATCCGCTGACAGACTTAAAAATGCTGCCGCTACTAAAAAGCTTTGTATATTAGACGCTTTTGAAATATTAAATAGAATACAGGAAGAGGAGAATATGATTGCGGAAGCAACTAAAACTTCAGATAAACCTGTGTTTAAAGGTTTTGCGGAAGGGAGATCTAAGTAATGGCTTACGAACAACAACTATATAGTATAGTCAAAGACTATATTAGACCTCAAGCAATTAAAAAAAAGAATCGCTACGCAAAGTGGGATTATGGTTATAACAAGGAGCACGATGTTGTTGTTATAAGCAAAACCGGTAAAATAGGAGATATATATTTAATAGGTGGAGTGCATATTGCATTACCACTATTACAGCATAAGCTTACTAAAGGTATAAACAAATGGAAGGCCGCTGAATACCCAAAAGAATTAAGCAAAATAAAAAGCGAAGCTGATTGGACTAAATACCCAAATGCTTTCAAAGAAAAATGGTATGGCTATATTGACGAAGAGTTTAATAGACGTGAAGAAGGTTTTTGGTTTTATAACAAAGACAAGCCTACTTATATTACTGGTACTCATTACATGTACCTGCAGTGGTCCAAAATTGATGTTGGGCAACCAGACTTTAGGGAATCAAACAGATTATTCTATTTATTCTGGGAAGCCTGCAAGGCCGATAATAGATGTTATGGCATGTGCTACCTTAAGAATAGACGATCTGGATTCTCTTTTATGGCTTCCGGTGAGACAGTTAACCAAGCAACAATATCTTCAGATTCGCGCTTTGGAATATTGTCCAAGTCTGGACCTGACGCGAAAAAAATGTTTACAGACAAAGTTGTCCCAATATCAGTTAACTACCCGTTCTTCTTTAAACCAATACAGGATGGAATGGACCGCCCAAAAACAGAGCTTGCCTACAGGGTCCCAGCTTCTAAATTTACAAGAAGAAAGCTCGAGTCGAATGCAACTCCAGAAGAAATCGCAGGGCTTGACACCACGGTCGACTGGAAAAATACAGGGGATAACTCGTATGACGGTGAAAAACTAAAGTTATTAGTACACGATGAAAGCGGTAAATGGGAAAGACCAACTAATATACTTAATAACTGGCGAGTAACTAAAACTTGTTTAAGATTAGGTAGCCGTATTATTGGCAAGTGTATGATGGGATCTACATCAAATGCTTTAGATAAGGGTGGTAAAAACTTTAAAAAATTATACGATAGTTCTGACGTAAAAAATAGGAACAAGAACGGTCAAACAAAAAGCGGTTTATACAACTTGTTTATTCCGATGGAATGGAACTATGAGGGTTTTATAGACGAATACGGTTGGCCTGTATTTGAAACACCTAAAAAAGAAATATTAGGTCCGCAAGGGGATATAATAGAAGAGGGTGTTATAAATCATTGGGAGAATGAAGTTGAAGGTTTAAAGGATGATGCAGACGCATTAAATGAATACTACCGTCAGTTTCCAAGAACAGAACAACACGCATTTAGAGATGAATCAAAACAATCTATATTTAACTTAACAAAAATCTATCAACAGATAGATTACAACGAGGAGTTAAAAAATAGTGCGATGGTTACCCAAGGTAACTTCCAGTGGAAGAACGGTATTAAAGATACTGAGGTTATGTTTTATCCCAATAAAGATGGTAGGTTTTATATAACTTGGGTGCCAAATCAAGATCAACAAAATAATATAATAATAAAAAATGGTATTAAATATCCAGGAAATGAGCACATGGGTGCCTTTGGTTGCGATAGTTACGATATTAGTGGTGTCGTTGGCGGCGGAGGCTCTAACGGAGCGTTACATGGATTAACTAAGTTTTCAATGGAGGATGTACCCCCAAATCATTTCTTTTTAGAATATATTGCAAGACCATCAACAGCTGAAATGTTTTTTGAAGATGTGCTAATGGCTATAGTGTTTTACGGTATGCCTATACTTGCAGAAAACAATAAACCAAGATTACTTTATTATATAAAAAGAAGAGGCTATAGAGGCTTTAGCATTAATAGACCAGACAGAACGTATAATAAATTATCTGTATCAGAACGTGAAGTTGGGGGTATACCTAATTCAAGTGAAGATATAAAGCAAGCACACGCATCAGCTATTGAAACATATATAGAAGATTTTGTAGGTGAAAAAGTAGATGGTTATGGTGATGTTTATTTACAAAGAACATTGCAAGATTGGGCTAGGTTTGATATAAATAATAGAACAAAGTATGATGCTTCCATAAGCTCAGGTTTAGCTTTAATGGCATGCAATAAACATAGATATACCCCTAAGGCTAAAACAGAACGAAAAGTTTATAGTTTAGGATTTAAGAAATACAATAATGAGGGAACTACTTCAAAAATAATATAATAAATGAATGTAAGTACAAATACTAATAGTCCATTTCCTGATCAGGTAGTAAGCGATGCTGAAAAAGCTACGTTAGATTACGGGTTGCAAGTGTCAAGGGCTATTGAGCAGGAGTGGTTCAACTATGGCGGTGCCGGGTCGAACAGATATGCTGCTAACTGGAATAACTTTCATAACCTAAGGCTTTATGCGCGAGGAGAACAAAGTGTACAAAAGTACAAAGATGAATTGGCTATTAATGGCGATTTGTCTTATCTTAATTTAGATTGGAAACCAGTTCCCATACTTTCAAAGTTTTCAAATATTGTTGCTAATGGTATTACTCAGAAACAATATGATATAACGGCTTATTCTCAAGATCCCGAATCGCTAAAGAAAAGAACAGATTATGCCGACAACATATTATTTGATATGTTGACAAAAAAAGCAAGAGCACAGGCTAGCTCCGTTATACCTATGGACCTAAGCAGATCAGGTATGCAAGAATCTGAATTACCTCAATCAATGGAGGAGAGAGACTTGCATATGCAACTTAAATACAAACCTGCTATAGAAATTGCCGAAGAAGAAGCAATTAATACTGTACTTGCTACCAATGAATATGATTTAATAAGAGCAAGAGTTAATCAAGATTTAGTTAATATTGGAATAGGTATTACTAAAACCAGCTTTAACCCCGCGGAAGGAATTGTTGTTGATTATGTTGACCCAGCATACTGCGTTTGGTCTTATACAGAAGACCCTAATTTTGATGATATATATTATGTAGGAGAAGTAAAATCTATAACAATACCTGAGCTTAAAAAAGAGTTTCCCAATATTTCTAATGAGTACTTAGAAAAAATACAAAAATATCCGGGTAATCGTAGAATGATACGCGGGTTTGAAAATTACGACTACAATACTGTACAAATATTGTATTTTGAATATAAGACATATACTGATCAAGTATTTAAAATAAAAAGGACTGACAACGGGTTAGAAAAAGCTATTGAAAAAACAGATCAATTTAATCCCCCACCTAACGATAATTTTGATCGTGTATCAAGATCAATTGAAGTATTATACGAAGGAGCTAAGGTAATTGGTACAGATATGATGCTCAAGTGGGAAATGGCTGAAAATATGACCAGACCATTAGCAGATACAACTAGAGTTGAAATGAGCTATTCCATGTGTGCTCCTCGAATGTATAAAGGGGTTATACAATCGCTTATAAGCAAGTGTATTGGTTTTGCAGATGTAATACAACTTACGCACCTTAAAATGCAGCAGGTGCTTTCTAGAATGGTTCCAGATGGAGTATTTTTAGATGTTGACGGTTTAGCGGAAGTTGATTTAGGTAATGGTACAAGCTATAATCCTCAAGAAGCATTGAATATGTACTTCCAAACAGGTTCTGTTGTGGGTAGGTCAATGACTCAAGAAGGCGATATGAACCGAGGAAAGGTACCTATACAAGAGCTATCTAGCTCATCAGGTATCGGCAAAATGCAATCTTTAATTACAGCATACAATTACAATATGCAAATGATTAGAGATGTAACGGGTTTAAACGAAGCAAGAGACGGCAGTATGCCTGATGCAGATGCTTTGGTAGGATTACAAAAAATGGCTGCTAATACATCCAACACGGCAACCAAGCATATTCAAAACGCTAGTATACAATTAACGTTAAGCACTTGTGAAAATATATCATTAAAAATAAATGATGTACTAAACTTCCCTCTTACAAAAAATTCTTTAATGAATAGTGTATCTACTTTTAACGTAGAAACCTTAAGGGAAATTGAGAACCTTAATCTTCATGACTTTGGTATATTTTTAGAAATGGAACCAGACGACGAAGAAAAAGCTGAGCTGCAAAAAAATATACAAACTGCTTTGCAAACAAAAGAAATAGATATTGAAGATTCAATAGATATTAACCAGATTAAAAACCTTAAGCTAGCTAACGAAATGTTAAAGCTTAAGCGTAAAAAGAAGCAAGAAAGGGAACAAGCCTCAGTGCAGCAGAATATACAAGCACAAGCGCAAGCAAATGCCCAGGCTGCTGAAAAAGCTGCAATGGCTGAGTTGCAAAAGCAACAAGCATTAACTGCAGAAAAAGTTGCAATAGAGCAAGCTAAATCAAACTTTGAAATGCAAAGAATGCAAACCGAAGCACAAATAAAAAAAGAACTAATGGCTACGGAGTTCCAATATAACTTGCAATTAGCTCAAATGAAATCGCAAGAGGAAAAAGCTAAAAACGATCAGATAGAAGATCGCAAAGATAAAAGAATAGAAAAAGAGGGGACGCAACAAAGTCAGTTAATAGAACAGCGTCAGACACAAGGGCTACCAAAAGATTTTGAATCAGCGGGTAACGACAACTTAGGAGGGTTTGATTTATCACAGTTTAATCCACAATAAATAAGTATTTAATAATTATATAATATCATATCATGAATGAAAAAACAGAAGGGTCTTTTAAGATCAAGTCTAGAAAAAAATTGTCGGATAAAGAAATAGCGGCTAAAAACAAGGAGCCTCTAGTAGACATTCCAAGCAATGTAACAAAAGTAGTAATACCTAAAGAAAAAGAAGATGCCGTTCAAGAGCCAAGCACAGAAGAAGTGGATGTACATGAATCATCCGGAGATAGCGAAGAGGTGGTCGAAGAAGTATCCGAACCAGTCATCAAAGAAATTACCGAAGAAAGTAAAGAACAAAAAGAAGAAGTAACACCGGAACCGGTTGTAGCACAGGCTGAATTACCAGAAAGCGTTAATAAGCTGGTAGACTTTATGCGCGAAACAGGCGGTACAATGCAGGATTACATTAGATTAAACACTAATTATGACGATGTAGATCGTGACGTTTTAGTTAAAGAATATTATAAAAGTACTAAACCCCATTTAAGTGCGGAAGAAATTGATTTTATGATCGATGATAGCTTTGCGTTTGATGAGGATATAGATGAGGAGCGAGACATCCGAAGAAAAAAACTCGCATATAAAGAAGAGGTTGCAAAAGCCCGTAAGTTTTTAAAAGATACTAAAGATAAGTACTATGATGAGATCAAGTTGAACTCACCTAAATTATCTGGGGATCAACAAAAAGCATCGGACTTTTTTAATCGATATAAAGAGGACCAGAAAAGAAACGCCGCTAACCACGAAAAGTTTAAAGCCAATACTAACCAGTTACTAAATGATGAATTCGAAGGTTTCGATTTTGATTTAGGTGACAAGAAGTTTAGATATGGTGTACAAAATCCTTCGCAGGTAGCACAAAAGCAATCAGACATTAGCAATTTTATAGGGAAGTTCCTTGGCAAAGATGGTATGATTGAAGATACCGCAGGGTATCACAAAGCGTTGTATGCAGGTGCAAATGCTGATAAAATAGCAAATCACTTTTACGAACAAGGTAAGGCTGATGCAATTAGAGATGTTGTAAACAAATCTAATAATACATCTAGCTCTGCTAGAAAAGCAGCGCCAACAGGTGCAGCCAAGTTTGGTGCGTACACCGTAAAATCAGTTTCTGGAGCGGACTCGTCTAAACTAAAAATTAAAAAATTTAAAAATTATTAAAAATGGCAAGTACATTAACACCACAATTTGGGAGTTTAATCCCAACACAAGTGCCACAATTATTATCAACTAACTACTTACAGTGGACCGACAACGGAGGAGCTGGAGGAATTCCTGATAACTTTGCGGATTTTGCACAGCAATATTTACCAGAAATCTACGAAGCTGAAGTAGAGCGTTACGGAAACAGAACGTTATCTGGATTTTTAAACATGGTTGGCGCTGAAATGCCAATGACATCTGATCAAGTAATTTGGTCTGAGCAAAATAGATTACATATATCTTATGATAACTGTACATTTGCTGCAGCTTCTGGAACTACTAACGTAATTACAGTAGAAGCAGTTGCAGGAGTTTCTAATGTTATTTCTGTAAATGATACAGTAGTAATTATAGAGCCATCATCAGGTATTGAAGCTAAAGCTATTGTAACAGCAAGCACAACAGGAGCAAACGGTACGTTTACAGTACAGCCTTTTGCTGGAGTTGCATTGGACAACGCCGCGATAGGTATGACAGCTGGGGCTGGATCAGACGTAAAAGTATTTGTTTACGGATCTGATTACTCAAAAGGTTCTGATACTACAGGAGGTAACGCTAGAACTAGCATTGAGCCTGTATTAACTCAGTATTCAAACTCTCCAATCATCATTAGAGATCAGTATGTTGTATCTGGATCAGATACTGCACAGATCGGATGGGTAAATGTAGCAACAGAAGACGGAACTGACGGATACTTATGGTACCTAAAAGCTGAGTCTGAAACTCGTTTACGTTTTAATGATTACCTAGAAATGGCAATGGTTGAAGGTGAACTTAATGAATTGGCGGCTACTAAGCTTTCTAACCCAGGAACACAAGGTTTATTTGCAGCTATCGAAGATAGAGGTAATGTAAATGTTGGATTTACTGCAGCAGACGGATTAGCTGATTTTGATGCAATTCTTAAAAACCTAGATACTCAGGGAGCTATCGAAGAAAACATGCTTTTCTTACAGCGTCAAACAGCACTTGACTTTGATGATATGCTAGCTGCTCTTAACGGAGGTAACGCTGGAGCTGGATCTGCTTATGGTTTATTTGAAAACTCTGAAGAAATGGCGCTTAACTTAGGGTTTAGCGGTTTCCGTAGAGGATCTTACGATTTCTATAAGACTGACTGGAAATACTTAAACGACGCATCTACTCGTGGAGCTGTAGTAACAGCTGCTGGAGATGTTAATCCTATTGAAGGGGTATTAGTACCAGCTGGAACATCAACTGTTTACGATCAAGTATTAGGAACTAATATCAGACGTCCATTTTTGCACGTACGATACAGAGCTTCTCAAACTGATGACCGTAGAATGAAATCTTGGTTAACAGGATCTGTTGGTGGAGCAAGCAACTCAACTCTTGATGCAATGGAAGTAAACTTCCTATCTGAAAGATGTTTAGTAACGCAAGCTGCTAACAACTTTGTATTATTCAAAGGAGCATAATAGCTCACATGTAATTGTTACCCTCGTTGTAATGACGGGGGTAATTATTACTTTTATTAACTATTAAATTATATTATATTATGGCAGATAAAAAGCCTACAGCTAAAAAAGCTGAAAAAGTGGAAGCAGCTACTGAAAAATTTGTAGCTCCCACAAAACCAAAAAAAGAAGAACCTGCTAAACCAGCATGGGAAATAAAAGACAGAATATATTATTTAAAAGGAAGACATACGCCTTTAACGTTTACCATACCTGGTAAACATACCCGTAAGCATCCTTTGCTTTATTTTGATCCCATAGAAAATAAGCAGAAAGAAATTAGATATGCAACTAATCATGATTCGCCATTTAAGCAAGAGCAAGATGGAGAAGCTACATTAGGGCATATAGTATTTAAAAACGGAGATCTTCGTGTTCCAAAAGAAAGACAGAACTTGCAAAAGTTACTTTCTTTATATCACCCAATGAGGGGTAATAAGTACGAAGAATTTGATCCCGTTGAAGAGGCTTTTGATGATTTGGAGCTTTTAGACTTACAAACAGATGCAGCCGTATATGCTAGAGAAATGGATATAGACGACGCTGAAGCAATACTACGTGTAGAAATAGGTAGTGCAGTAAGCCAATTGTCATCTAAGGAAATTAAAAGGGACTTACGATTATTTGCTAGAAATAATCCGCAGTTATTCTTAGAGTTAGCTCAAGATGAAAACGTAGGATTAAGAAATACAGCAATTAAAGCTACCGAAGCCGGTATCATTTCTTTGTCACAAGATCAAAGAACATTTTCTTGGGCGTCTAATGGTAGAAAGCTAATGAGCGTACCGTTTGATGAAAACCCGTACTCTGCAATGGCAGCTTACTTTAAAACCGACGAAGGTGGCGAAGTGTTTAGGTCTATAGAAAAAAAGATTAACTAGTAGTTTTTAAAAAAACTAGGTGATTATATTATAGATGGTCAATTAATTTTAGCCGGCTTCATCACTGGGGCCGGTTAATATTTATAATAAAAAGAAATAAAATGGCAGTAAATGTAGATATAGTTTATAAAACCGTATTACTTATTCTGAATAAAGAACAGAGAGGTAATCTAACTCCAGATGAGTTCAACAAAGTTGCTACGCAAGTACAGTTGGAAATATTTGAGAGTTACTTTGATACGCTTAATCAACAATTACGTAGACCAGATAATGATACAGAATATGGCGATCGTATTAAAAATGTTGATCATAACATATCTGTATTTAAAACATACGGCGATGCAACTTATGTATCAGCTGGTGGGTACTTTACTTTACCTACAACTTCAGGTGCGGGTGTGGCTACACAAACGCTTACAGGAAATGGAACTTCTATATCATTTCCTTTTACATCAATAACATCTTCGCAATTACAAACAAGTGTAATTTCAGTTACAATAAATGGGGCATCCACTACAGCATACACTATAAGCGGAGCTAATATTATATTTGATTCTATACCAGCATTGGACGACGCTATAGTTGTTACAGCAACCCCTGAGGACTTTTATAGATTAGGCACAGTTATATATAAAGATGTTAACGAAGCGCAGCTGTCACAGCGAAATGAGCTTTTATACTTAAACAACACGCCTTTATCAGCCCCAACCGAATCCTATCCCATATATTTATATGAGGATAGTAAATTATATTTATATCCTAAAACTATTACGTCGGATGTAACTGTTAGTTATTTAAGAAAACCAGTTGATGTTATTTGGAACTTTACAATTCCATCTGGACAAAACTATTATCAATACAATGCTACTAACTCTGTAAACTTTGAATTATCAAAAGCAGAGCAAGCTAATATTATATTAAAAATATTACTTTATTCAGGAGTTGTAATAAGAGACCCCTCTATAATAAATGTAGCGGCACAGCAAGTGCAACAAGAAAATCAACGCTCAATAATGTAAGATATGCCTATACCTAATGGCGGTTTAATAACCGAAACTAATGAACAATATTACGCTGGAGCACAGCGATTTAAGCTAGATGGAGCGACTTCAATAACTACTACCTTTAATACGGATTTAATTTTTGGGTCAGCGGATCCTACAAATCCGGATTACGTATTAAATAATTTTAAGCTATATGATAGTAATGATGGCTTAGCTGGAAGCTATGAAGAAATTACATCAGGGTACACTGTTAGCGGAAATACAATATCATTTACAGTTACTCCTGAGGATTATGTGGCTGTTCAATTAAAAATGGTAAATGGCGGTAGTTTTGGGGAAGAAGATGCTTACGGCGATACAGTAGAACAAAATTATGGAGGATATTCGTATACTTCTTTAAACGATGTTATCAATGGATTCATTGCAACTTATGTGGGCGAGCATAAATTAATAGGCGACGTTAAAAGAACTGATGTAATATTTCATGCTAAAAGAGGATTACAAGAATTTAGCTACGATACACTAAAAAGTGTTAAGTCACAAGAGCTTACAATACCAGCGAGTTTAAGCGTAATAATACCTCAAGACTATGTTAATTATACAGCAATATCTTACATAGATGAACTAGGTGTAAAACACCCTATATATCCTGCTAATAATTTAACTACCAGTCCTTACGAAGTGCCTATCCAAGATACGGAAGGTCAGCCTACTCAAGATAACTTTGGGGATAATTTAGAAGGAACTTCAGTAACTAATGAGAGATGGGCGGAAGCTAATGATAGGTTACTCAATGGTAATATATTGCCACGTGATTATTGGGCTTACGACAATTATTTAACGGGTAATCCTTTTTATGGTAAAAGATACGGTAACGACCCGCAGTATGCACAAAGAAATGGTTGGTTTAACATGAACGAAAGAGATGGCGTAATAGCTTTTTCTTCAAACTTAAAAGACCGATTAATAGTACTTGAATATTTATCCGATGGGCTAGCATACGATTTGGATTCTAGAATACCTAAGATGGCCGAGGATGCATTATACGCGCACATACTATATTCTATATTAGCGAGCAGAATAAATCAACCAGAGTACGTTATACAGCGTTTAAAACGTGATAGAGCGGCTAAGTTAAGAAATGCTAAGATAAGATTATCTAACATTAAGTTGAACGAAATAGTTCAAGTAATGAGAGGTAAATCTAAATGGATTAAATCATAATTGAATGGCACAGGAAATTAAAAATTCATTTCTAAAATCCAAGATGAATAAAGATCTTGATGATAGAATATTGCCTAACGGCGAATATAGAGATGCTCGGAATATATCTGTTGGTAGATCCGAAGATAGTGATGTGGGTGCTTTAGAAAATATCATTGGTAACGATTTAGTTACCGGCACAGACATAGGCTCTGGTCTAACTGTCATAGGAATTTTAAACGATAATTCTAATGATAAGTTATTTTTATTTTTAACAGATTACTTAGATCCTGATTCTAAAAATCCTACTAATGCGCCGTCTACTTCAAAGCATTATATATACTCTTACGATAATATTTCCGGAGACTATAATCTTTTAGTGCAAGGCGAATTCTTAAACTTTTCAAAAACAAATCCAATAATAGGTATAAACCTATTGGAAAACTTATTGTTCTGGACTGACAATAGAAATCAGCCTAGAAAAATTAACGTTAATCTAGCTGTTGCATTTGAGGCAGGATCTATTGCTGCAGGAGAAGACTATTATAGGAGTGAGCATCAAATATCTGTAGCTAAATACAATCCGTATCAAGCTATAGAACTTTACAATAGAGCTGATTTGCAGGTTTTAGCAGGTGCAACTACTACTATATTAGAAGTTTCTGGTAATAGAGAACAAGAGTTATTACCATTTGTAGGTGCCACAGTTGTATGTGCAGAAGCAACTACCCCTACCTTTGGAACTGATTACGTTAAAGTTGAATCTGTAACTGTCATTAGTACCTCTGGTCCCACTAGAATAACGGTGTCACCTGCTTTAAACTCTGCCCCTACCGTAGGTCAATATGTTTCGCTCATAAAATCTACCATGAGCAATAAAAATTCTGATAATACGTGGCCAGGTGATCCAGATTACTTAGAAGATAAGTTTGTAAGGTTTAGCTATAGATTTAAGTTTGATGACAACGAGTATTCTTTAATGGCGCCGTTTACTCAAATAGCGTATATACCAAAACAAAATGGGTATTTTATTAATGGAGATGAAAACGCCGCTTATCAATCCACTATAGTAGGGTTTATGGAAAACCTAGTTCAAAACATTGGGCTGGTTATACCCTTGCCTTGCTCCGCCAATGATTTGGTGTCTGACTATAAAATTAGTGAGTTAGAAATATTATTTAGAGAAAGCGATAGCATCACCGTAAAGGTATTAGACAGCGTTGCCGCCGGAGACATATCTGGTGAGGTAGGAGTTAATAACTATTATACATACGAATACCAATCAAGAAAACCTTATAGAACATTACCAGAAGCTCAAACAGTGCGAGTGTATGATAAAGTACCTGTAAGAGCATTAGCTCAAGAATCTTCTGGCAATAGAATTATATACGGTAATTTTAGAGATAAACATACACCTCCCGATACTATAAATTATAATTGTAAAATAGGAGATAAAAGCACTTCAGGCGCTTATAATAACTTTGTAGAATATCCAAATCATTCTGTAAAAAGAAATAGAAATTATCAAATAGGGTTTGTTTTAGCTGATAAATTTGGCAGACAATCACCCGTAATACTTTCTTCTGTTGACGAGGGGGCTGAGTCAAGTGGTCAGTTTTATTCTGGTTCCACTATATATAGTCCGTATGATTTAACAGCTACCGACACGGATGTTGATACCTGGTTTGGAGATGCAATTCAAGTGCTGGTAAACGAACCGGTAGCATCGGAAATAGATTCGGCATCAGGTACACCCGGTCTATATGCTATAAAACAACAAGAAGCTTCTACGGGAGAAGGGTTTGCAGTTGCAGCAGGGTTTGTGGGTACACCACCTTCTATATCCGGTAACGTGTATACATTTACACTAGATAGCACTGCGTTTCCAAATAATGTAAACATACCTATAGATACAGCTAATAATTACTTAAGAGGCGCTTATACAGATTTTGTTAAAGTAACAAACGTTGTTAATACTTCAGGTACAATTTACGAAGTAACAACTGACGGCCCGATAAGTGACGTATATTTAAGAACAGACAATTTACCCTCAGGTGATCCTGATTTAAAATTTGCGTATACTATTAACGACTTAGGTTGGTATAGTTATAAAATTGTTGTTAAACAAACTGAACAAGAATATTACAATGTATACCTACCAGGTATTTTAAATGGTTACCCCGGGCAAAGCGAAGTAGGTATGGACAACGGCCCTTTTCCTGGTGACGAAACTAATCTAACAGCACACACTGTTTTATTTAATGACAATATAAATAAGGTACCTAGAGACCTAGCTGAGGTTGGTCCCGACCAAAAGCAGTTCAGAAGCTCTGTTACATTATACGGTAGGGTATCTAATATAATGATAGCAGATGCTACAGGGTCCAATGAACAATACTACCCAAGATTAATTTCTACAGGCAAAAATGCTATCGACCACACTGCCACTACAATAGCTACCGCTGAAGATCTAGATATGCGCTATAATCAGCTATCTGATGATTCAGGCACTAATCCTAGAAATGGTAATTTAGTGTATTATCAAATTGATACAAATCCTTTAATAGCCAGAATATCTACTACAGAAAAGTCTATAGGAGCAACAAATATTAATACGGCTAGTACTGGGATACCTTATAATATGGTTCCTTTCTTAGCTGTATATGAAACTGCCCCGTTTGAATCAAATCTTGATTTATATTGGGAAACGACATCTGAGGGTTTAATAGTTGACTTAAATGCGGATATAGCTTCAAGTAATTCTGGCGTTGTAGGTTTTGAAAACATTAACTGGGAATTTTTAGAAAGTGATGGGGCAGGTACGAATGTAACAGGTTTCTTTACTCCTATAAATAACGAAGGGCAAACTTATGCTACCGCTCCCACGGGACAATTAATCTCTGCCGTAGATGGCCTTAATATTAATGTTGGCTTTTTTGAGTTAGAAACAGGGACAATAGGCACTGTTAACGAAGGGAAATTTAGAATAAATTATACTGGACAAGGGCTAGTTTTTAACTCGTCAAGTGCAATAAGAGATGTTTATACTTTTGTTATTAAAATGACCACTTCAGATGGCGATATAAGCCAAATAACTCTTGCGGGCGAACCCGGGGGATTTGGAGCTTTACAAAATGTCGTACCGTCTTTTAATAGTGTAGGAAATATAACTAAAACCAAAGACGATAGAACTATTATTCCTGCAGCAACTTTTGCAACAGCAGCAAACGGTACGATACTTACTGGTGCACTAAAAAAAGAAGGGCTAGTGTTCAGATTTGACCCATTGCCTGGAGATGATATCCCGGATAATTGGAACATGGACCCAAACAGTGGTGCACTAACGCAATCTATCCCCGGAGATGTTGTTGGAACTAGTAGAAATTTTTCTGGCAATGGATTAGGAATATACAATATAAGAATAAAAGTGTCAGATGCTAGTGATTCTGATACTAATAACACAACTCTTCCTTATCAATCTTTAGTTGCATTTGAAGATATATCTATAAGAATAGCTTATTCTACAGCTAATAGTGAAGCTCTTAGCACCACATGTGTTATCACTCCTGTGGCTACAAACCCTAATGGGTTAACAAGCGTACTTAGCGTTAATAATCCCGTAAGTTCTTTTAATTTTACATCTATGATGTATTATATTTCTAAAAATGCTATAGATACTAGTGTTAACGGAAATGAATTTTTTAATAACGGTATTCCACCCACGTCCAGAACTAACAATCTATATTATAATAGAGTAGGAACTGGGGCGCACAGAAGAGGTACTTTGGTGTTTACTTCTAATTTGTACGTGCCTTGGAATGGCGTTGACTCACAAAATAGTGTTACGGTTCCTGTAACAACATTTTATTATAGGTTTGTAGGTGATGCGCAATGGCTACCATTGCCTAGGTCAGTAGAAGAAAATAAAGCGGGTTCAAATAACATTATTACCTCTCCTTCTTCTATAAATATGAATAACCTTGAGGTCCAATCATTTGATTCACCAGATATATCAAATCCTACTGCTACATTTAATTTTAATCTTTTATTTGATTATGGCCCTAACCCTATGTGGGAACAGACCGTAAGAGCTATAGATTACAATAGCTTAACAAATACAGAAGAAATAGAATACGCAGTACTTATGGAGGGGTTATCACAGCAATTTGGAGCCAGCACTATATTTAATACGGCTAAGTCTTGGTTGCAGGTAGATGATTTACATTATCCTACTTGTGTGCCCTGGAAAGGAACAAATGCGGTAACCGCAAACGGAGGACCTGGTAATTATTTTAAATATTTTAGATCAGCCGGCGGCAGTAATTCTACGGAATATGTAGATATATCTGCTAGTACAGATGAAATATTTGCAGAAACACCTTATGGTGATTATGTAAATCAATTTTATACTTCTGCTACAAATAATGTGCCATTTATACCCACAAGTGCTTCATTACAATATTTAAACGTAAAATTAGACAGAAGCGGAATAGGCTTAGATCAATGGACTACTTACAATGGAGCTTTGACAACCCAGCCACCTACCACCCCTATTGATTTGCAATGGGTCGCGGGATATAGTAATACTGACGGGTTTAAAATAATAAATTCTTTAGTTCCTGCAGGGGTAAGTGCTGTTCAAGTGTCAAATGATCAGTCGTTCTTAACAACACAGGGCACATTAAGAATATCTAAAAACTAAAATTAATGGCAGCAATAATAGAATTAAAATATTTTAACACGTTTTGGTTAAAAAAAATCAAAAGTATTACTGACATTGTACCTAATGCGAATACGGGTATTTTATTTGCTAGTAACATTGGGACCGCTTTTACAGTAACTGGTAATTTATTGGATCCTGCAGCATTGGTAGCAACAGGGCAAGAGGTTACTATAGTAAGCGGAGTTAATACTTATTCTGGTTACGTTGTTGAAGTAACAAGCGCTACTACATTTATAGCGGGGGAAGCCCCCTCTTTTACTATAACCGGTACGCCAAGCATAAGTTTTGGCAAAATAATAAATTTTGATAATATACCGCAAGCTTATAACGGAAACAACGATACAGATTGGTTAATTGAAGAATCAAGAATTAGGGGAGGGTATAATAATATTTCAGTAGATTTTGGGGTAAAAGCTTATACAGTAGAAGATGAGCCTGATCAATCTCATAAATTCAGTTCTTTAATACACTCAGGAATATTTAACTCTAGGACGGGTATTAACCAAACAAACCAGTTTTCAGTAGGTGAAGATATAACAAGAACTATAGATCCAGCCAACGGCTCTATACAAAAGTTATATGCAGAAGATACCAACTTAATTATATTCCAAGAAAGTAAAGTAAGTAAATCTTTAATTGATAAAGATGCAATATACTCTGCAGAAGGTAATGCTAGTGTTACTAGCCGTAATTTAGTTATAGGTCAAAACGTAGCATATGGCGGAGAATATGGTATAAGCACAGATCCAGAATCTTTTGCGGTTAATGGTTATAGAAAATACTTTACAGATAGGGACCAAAACGTTGTGTGTAGATTATCGATGGACGGCATAACCGTAATATCTAGCTACGGTATGACAGACTATTTTAGGGATAAACTATCTACTGCTGAAGAAAACATAATAGGTGGGTGGGATGCCCATAATAAACAATACGTAGTTTCAATTCCACAAAAAGATCCATTTCCAAATGAAACATTAGCATTTGACGAAACGTCAAAGGGGTGGGTAAGCTTTTTTGATTATGAGCCAAATAAAATAATTAGTTTAAATAATAATTATTTTACAGCTTACGATGGTAAACTTTATAAACATTACACTTTGGCGCCAAACACACAAGCTAGAGGAGTGTTTTATGGAACACAAAAAGAATCAAGTGTTACTTTTGTGTTTAATGCAGGGCCATCTATTGTAAAAAACTTTCAAACTATAAACTATGAAGGTGATACAGGATGGCGTATGACAACATTTAAAACCAATACAGATAATGCACTATCTATATCACAAGCAAGCTTTGCTACTACATTAGAGCAAATGCAGAACTCATTATTAGTAAACAGTTTTAAATTAAAAGAAGACAAATATTACGCAGATCTTGTTAATAATACATTGGCACAAAGCGGAGAAATTGTTTTTGGTAGATCTTCATCTGGAGTAAAAGGATTTTTTGGAGAAGTAACTATGACAGTAAATAACTCAGCAGGTAAAAAGCAATTATTTGCAGTAAGTACAGGATTTGTAAAATCATCATAATAAAATAATAAAAATATGCCATTACCATTAGTAGCTGCCGCAGTAGGCGCAATAGGAAGTATAGCTGGCGGAATCATAGGAGGAAGCGCAGCAAAAAAGCAAGCAAGAGCGGCTCAAGCAGAGCGAGATAGAGTATCACGACAGATGGCCTTGTTTGAGCAAAACAGACAAGCGGTTATAAATCCATACTCAGGAGTAACATCTTTATCTGGTTTAGTAGATGAAATGAGAGAAGATCTCTCAAACCCTTTTGCTAATCTAGGTGTTGCCACAAGTGCTGCGGAGATCCAGATGGAACAAACAGATATTGCCTTAGCAAATACATTAGATACATTACAAGCAACGGGTGCGAGTGCTGGAGGTGCTACAGCGTTGGCTCAAGCAGCTAAACAAAGCAAAAAAGAAGTTTCGGCCAGCATAGAAAAGCAAGAGGCTCAAAACGAAAAACTAAGGGCACAAGGGGAGCAAGCACTACAGGCGAAAGAAATACAGCTTACCCAAATGGAAATGAGCGAAGAAGCTAGAATACAGCAAGCAGAGGCTGCAGGTAAGCAATTTATGTTTGGTGCTCAAGAAGCTAGAGATATGGCTACGCTTGATAGAATGCAAGCTGGTATTGACCAAGCTAATCAAAATTTAGCAAACGCTAATATGGCAGGAGCCCAAGCAACAGCGGGCATGATAAGTGGTGTTACTAGTGTTATAGGAGCAGGATTATCTTCCGGAGCATTTGATCCTAGTGGCACAACAACGACTACAAGCACAGGTGTAACAATACCTTCATTACCGCCGCCACCATCAGGGTATACCCCAACAACTACAAATACATTTGGGGGTTATACTGGAAACGAATTTAATAATGTAGGTATTGGATAGCAAGGAAAATAAAATATAAAACATGAGTTATAAAAACCCAAAAATAATTGACGACAAATCTGGCTTAGTACTTGGGCAAGCAATAGCTGCTGGAGCACAAAATATATCTAAAGGTTTGATAGCAGGTCAGGCTAGAAAAGAAAAAGAAGAAAAAGAAGCTAAGCTTGAGGCTGAAAGAAAACTAGCTAAAGAGCAGCAGCGCATTTCGCAAACATCAAAAGCGATCAAAGACTCTTATGCGGATCAGGCTGCGTGGGCTGAAAAGCTCAATGGAAACCTTGAGGGCCTTAATGATTTTACCGTAGAGCAGATGAATGGCTATATGGAGGTTGCCAAAAACTTAGAGCTTGAAAGAATAAACGGTGCTTACGGGCCTGATTATTTAAAAAGACTAGAAGAAAATCAAAAAAATATAGCTATGACTAACGAGTTTGCATCGGGTATTATAGGGGCTAGAGCAGATGCTGGAGCCGTTATAGATATGACTGAAAAGCAAAGAACCAGTGATACAGCTTTTATACCCGTTTACGGCGACACTGGTGAATTAGCAGAAGATGCTGTTTATGCAATTGGAGGATTAAAGGGTTACAAAATTGGTTACGACAAAACAAAAGGCGTTAGAATAACTAGGCCAGGCGAGGACGATGCTTTTATAGATATGAAAACTTGGAACTCCATTTCAGGTAATCTTTACTATCATAGAAAAGATAATACTACTACGGACATGCAGGGCATTATAACTGAAACCATGCAAGTAGAAAACTCAGCCGGCAAAATGGTTTTAGACACTAATATGATTTCTACAACCCCTGTTGGTATAGGTACTGGAACAGTTATTCCAGGAATTCCACTAGAGCCTATTTCTAGCGGTGTTAAAAATGGCTATTATACTTTTAAACAACCTTTCAATAAAGAAGCGGTAGACAATCTAAAAAACAAGGTAATGCAAGGGGTTTTTGAAAAAATAGAATCTTTTGGCCCAGAGACTTACAAACAGAATGTTTGGATGAAAGACCTGGAAAGAGGCGGGTTTAATAAAGAGGCTTATGCTAAAATAGAGGCTGATGTTAAAAACCAAAACCCAAATGCAACGGAAGCGGATATAACAGCTGTTAAAAAACAGTATGTAATAGATTCCGCTGAAGCCCAATTTTTAGCTATAGCAAACCTTAAAAAAGATGGTGACGAGTATTACAGAACAATACAGGGCCAAAAAGTTCCCTCAGCTAGTAAATCCGCTGGCCAAAAGCAAATTAATTTTGCTACAGCAGATACCGAATTTAAAAACGCTATTGCTGCCGCAGAAGGAGAGAGACCTTCTTTTAGAGAGCTTCTTGCAAACGTGGGTAGTATAGTAGAGTCGGGGGATATATACATTGATGGTAAAAAAACAATTAGAAATGTAAACACTTTTGGTGCTAATGGTATTACTGTTGCCTGGGGCCAACCGGATTATCCTGATACGGCAACCGGGGCTACAATAAAAGCTGCAGAATTAGTTAGAGCTGGGAAGCCTATGAATGTGGTAGAAATAGAAGGAGAAGATTATTTTGCAAAAGATGTAGCAGCTAAGGATGCTAATTCTATTTCTGTTGATTTAAGCAACAGATCACAAGCACTTGGGTTTATGGAAAACATCTTAAGAGTTGAAAGAAACCAGGCCATAAAACTATACGATACTTATTATAAATAAAATAACAATTTAAAAAACATTACATGTTTAGACTTATTATAAACGGTGAAACAATTACTTTTGAATCTCAGGCAGCAATGATGCAAGCCGCTAAAGAAGCCCAAGACAAAGGGTTAAGTGTAGAAGACGCAAGAGAAGAAAATATAGAAGAAAATGTATCTACAGAAGGCCCTCAAACAGAGCGAGAGGCCGTAGAAAGCAGTATAGTGGAAGAAGGATTTAAGCAGGATTTTCAGCAGGCTGCGCCCAGTGCAAATGTGGAGCCGGAAATTGTAGCACAAGAAGATACGGAATTACCGCAGGTAGATACTTCTTCGGATTTACCCGAAGATGATTTTCAAATTAAATTAGATAAACTTAAAAGTCTTAAAGACCGTAGAGCTAAATCACCTGATCGCCCTTTTTCAATAAACGAAGAAGGGTTTGAAAAGTTAAAAGACTACGATTATAATAAAGATTTAGGAATAATAAATACCGAAACAGGAGAAAAAGATCCTATAAAAGAAGCAGAGTTACAAGAATTTAGAGAATTTTCACGAAACAGTTTAGACTCGGGTATACTAGAAAAGTTAAATGTTAAAGGAGTTTCTCTGCAAGCTAAAATGCAAAATGGGCTTGAAGAAGAATATAGAAAGTATATAAAAAATAATTATAAAAATTTTATTACTACCAGGACAATTGCTGAAGTAGCTGTTAATGCTACTAAAGACAAACAAATGCCAACAGATTTTGCTATTGATGAAAGCGTTTCAGAACAATTGCAAGAGCTTTTAGAAAAGCAAAGAAATGAAAAAATAGAAGAGCAGCAAAAAATAGGTAAAGGAATTTCTTTAAGCCCAACACAGGAAGTAATTTCTGTTATACAAAATAGGATAGATGCATCCCCTCTTAATGACCAATTATTTGGTAGAACAAGCCAAAAACTTGATGCTATTGATAGAAAATTAGCACCTGGCAATTTTTTAACAGACAATGAACGAATTGCTTTAGAGAATGAAAGAACAAATCTAATTATTTCATCCGCAGAAGCTTTTGAAAAAATGAATCCTCCAGGATCTACCAATCCTTACAGAGAGGGCTTTGACTACGTAGGTAAAAATCAAAAAAACCAATTAAAACAATATTTTAATTTAGAAACTGGGGCACGTGTAATGCCCGTAAAAGCCGCTTTAAGCGATAAAAACGTTATCACGGCTCCCCCAGAAATGGTGGCTAAAGCTGAAAAATTAGCTTCACAACCCAGGGAACAATTAAAAGCTGCTTTTTATTACAATGCTTTAAAAGAAACCCAGATAAACAAAAATCTTAAAAAAACATTTGATTTTAACCCAAATAAAGCTTATGAGCGAAGAGCACAAGAAGGCAAGGGAGTTGGGTTAGGACCAATGGATAAATCCCGCTTAAGGGTGTATTTAGAATCCAAGGGGTACACCCCAGATGAAAATGGACTTTACACAAACGTAAAGGCTGAAGATTTATTACCGTTAAAAGATATGAATCTGTCTGGTAGGTTTGGTATATTTAGCGAAGACGGAGGGTCTATATTAGATGACGCTTTTGTTCCTCGAGAGGGGGACTTAGCTACACCTGCGATGTTTATACAGAATTTAGCAGAGGAAAGAATGCAGAATTCAATAGAAGGTAATGCGCTAAATCGTGCCTATTTATTTAACATTGATCCCGGCTCAGAAAAACTAGACGCAGGAGACTACGTAGCAACTTTTGCTAAAAAAGCCGTGGCTGGCACATTGGGCTTACTGCCGGACAGCATGACTTCAAGGTATATTGATGAGTTGCCTTTAACTCAGCGAGAAATGCTAGATAATTCCGAACAAATGTTAATGGATATTGGTATTGAAATAACTGAAGAGCAAAAAGAAACTTTTGCTAGAGGCTATGGGATGAAGGCGGTAGAACAGCTAGGTGACTTCGCTCCTATGCTTATAAACTTCTTTTTTCTTAATAAAGCAGCTGGGGCTGCTGGAATGACTAGAATGATCGGCACATTGATGAAGGGAGGACCGAAACAAAAAGCAATGGGGCTAATTTTTGGAGCTTTACTGGAAGAAGTAAAATTTGAAGCTGCTACTTATGGCGAAGCTAAAACATTAGGTGGTACTGGATTTTTTGCAGGAGGACAAGTTGCTAATGCTCTATTAAAAGGAAGAATGGGTGCGTTGGCTAGAAAAATATTAGGAGGAGCCGCTGGAGGTGTGGCAGGTAGTGAAACCGCTAAAGTTGCTGAATCAATGGCAGAAGATCTTATGGGTGACAAAGATTTTAAAACCAGTATGCGGGAATATTATGGTGATATTGATGAGGTTACTGAAAGGTTAATAATTGATGGCATAGTCTTTGGTACATTGGGGATGACTCACGCTAAAAAAATAGACTTTATGAAGCAAAGTGCTAAACAAAAACTTTCTTCAAAGCTAAATCGAGAGATTAATGATATGTCTTCCATACTTACTCCAAAAGAGCTTAGTAAAAAGAAAAACTTGAAAGCTGAACTTGATCAAGATCTAGCACTTAATAACGAAGCGTTTAGTAAATTAGCTATAGGGGATCAAGTACAAAATGCTAAAGCCGCTAAAGCTAGATTAAATGAATTAGACGCGCAACTAAAAAACGCCCCACTCGAAGGAGGACTTATGTCCTCTGTAGCTAAATTTGAAATGTGGGCAGAAAGAGGAATGCTAGAAAATATAATTTCTCGCGTAGAATCAAATAAAATGGCGGCTAGAAAGTCAATAAACGAGCAAGCTAATAACTTTAAAGAAAGTATAGGTAAGCCTGATATGCCAGTTATTATAACAGAAAATGGCGAAGGAATGGACCTTGGTAATAAAGGTGAATTTCAGTTTAAATCAGTTAAAGGCAAACCTTCTATATTAATAGATTTATCTTTGTACCAACCTGGTGTCTTAAGCCAAGAAGGATTTCATGCTCAAATGGCATTTGCTTTTGGAGAAGGATCAGGGCTTAGAAAAGGTTTAGAGCTAGATGTTGCTAAAAAGTTAAGACAAAAAATAGAGCCTGCTGTAGAAAAAGCTTTAGCGAACGAAAGATTTGTTATAAGTGATGGTAAAGGTGGAACTAAAAACGGTACGTTTAAAGAGGCTATAGAAGATGCTTATAAGGAAGATCCCGCTAAAACGGATGAAGAATACGTGGCTAACGTTATAGAATTTTTAGGTAATAAAAAATACAGAAATCTTTTGCTAGATAATTCTTTAATGGGTAAGCTTAATAAAGCTGTAAGGAATACCGCTAGAGATTTAGGTATAAGCAAACAAAATGTTGATCAGAACTTAACTACAGCGGAACAAACATTAGACTTCTTATATACTTTATCAGATTTTTCACAGGGTCCTGGAAGAGGTAAAAAGAACTTTGCTGCGTTTAAAAACCTTTCAATTGACGGAACTAAGTTGGTTGATATGAAAACTAACACGGAAATTACAACTGCGAAGGAAATTAAAAAAGACATTTCAGCATCTAAAGAAATAAAGCCTGAAGAGAAAAAAGATATATTTTCAAAAGCAACAAGCGTATACGAAAAAATGATGGCTGATGGCGAAAGTATGGACCAAATTGGTGTAATGGTTGGATACGAATTTCAGCCTTTAGTAAGATCTAAGCTGAGATCTTATCTTGCTGTTAAAGGGTTAGACAATGTTTCCGACCAAGTTATAGAAGACATTGTATCAGACGTTACATTAGGTAGCGGTAAAGGAGGCTCTCAAAATATACCGGGGCTAGTTAAATCATACAAGGAAAGTGGCGAAGCTAGTTTAACTTCCTATATTTTTGGTCAATTAAATAATAAAATATTAGGCGCATTACAACAACCAGCATATCGCGATATATTTAACACTTTTTCTATAGATGCAGATCCGGGTCAAGCTGAAAGAATAGCCGAAGGAGAAGGTCTAGGTGGAGGTGGAATTTCTGATGGATACGTGGATTTATCTTCACCAGAACAAAATGTTAGGATAAACAGAATTAAAGCGGAGGTTACACTTAAATTACCTGCTGAGTTAAAAGAAGATATTAACAGTATAGGAGAGCGCCTTTTAATGTCTACTCCATTAAAAAATATTGATGCAAAACAAGAAGGTAGTATAAAACTGCCAAGCGGTAAGACGGCTGAAATAGTTATATCTAAAAGTGAACAAGCTACAATTGAAATAGAGGGAGAGCCAACTGAAACTATAAGAGTTAGGTCACCTAAAATTTTAGAAGAAAAATTTGGAACAGGTAAAAAGTCTTTTGTAAAAAGACCTACTACTAAAGAAAAGCTTTATAGAGATGGTATTGACTTAATATACCCTAAATTGGAAAAAGCTGTGGGAGGATTAAAAGACAATTATACCGCTACTCCAGAATACGAGGCTTTTATAGACAATGCATATCCTTTGCTTAAAAATTATTTAAGTCAATCCGCTATTAATAAAAGATTTGCAGATTTTAAGGAACCTGCTATAGACAAAAAAACCGGAAAAATACTTAAGAAAAAAACCTCTGCGGGAGGAACTGTTTTTACAAAAAAAGATGTAAAGCTGGCTGAGTGGAGAAAATACTTTTTAGGGGACGGCAGCAAGCGTATAGATGGGCGTAGACGATCTATAATAGAGGCATTTTCAGGAGAATTTGTATTTGATTCTGTAATGGAGTCCTTATCTAAAGAGGCTACAAGAAAGCAAATAGAATCAAGACAGGAAGACATAGGGGTTGATTTACTAGATAATTACGTAGCGATTATGGCTAAAGAAATAGATCGTGGTAACCCAGGGGTTATGGCGTCTAAGATAATAAAAATTGCTAATGAGTTTGGTATAGATCCTTACAACATGCTTTTTGATAAAAACAATAATCTAAGACCATTAGATGAAATAGCAATGATGCCTGGGGGACCTGAAGCTTTAGGTGAATTATATAGAGCGGCACAAGCTGAGCTTAAAAGGCAACTACAAAACAGAGCGAAGGATCAGGAAATAAACACGGTAGATAAACTTGATAAATATTATAAAGACAACCCTGAGTTATTTACTCCTGAAATGCGCGAAGGAGTAAAAGAAGTGAGAACATTGTCAATGGAAGATTTCAAAAATTTTAAGGATCAAACCGACTTTTTAGTCACATTATTTCCAGAAAAATTTTCTGAGTTTTCTTTAGAGACCGTGGATATTGGTGTACCAAACAGTTTTTTATCTCAAATCTTTTCAGGAAACTCTAGAACAAACAAGGCCACGGAAGCTTTTTACATTAATAAAGGTTTATCAGCAGAAGCCGCAAAGAAGAAAGCCACCATTAACAGGGAAGATTTTACTAAAAAAATTAAAGGCAAAATAGGCACAAACTATAATGCACCTGAAATGGAGCAAGCTAGAGAAGCGTGGGAAAGGGTAATGGAATTAGCTGAGGAAAACAACATTGATCGAAAAATTCTTAAAAAAGGCGTTAAAGTACAAAGAGGTATCACCATACTTAAGCAAGCAAAAGAGTACCAGGAAAAGGTTGAAGGTATAATTTCCTTGACAAGATTTAATCCATATATGGCTCCTTTAACTGCAAAGCAAGCTAAGGCTGAAATTAGCAAAATACAGGGCTACGATGCTTACAAAAAGGCTATAGAATTACAAGTAGCTACATTAGATGCAATTTTACTTACATTTGGGGCAGCTTCCAAGATGGTAAAAGGAACTGCTGCAGAGCAAAAGGCCAGTAGAGATAATATATTCAAGGCTTTAGGCACTATGCTTTTAAACAACGATAAAGGGTTTAGAAATTTGTCACCTGAAATATACTACGAAATAAGAGAGGGTGGTATAAAAGATCCTAAAAACGAACATTTATTATCTAAAGCAGAATTTGCTGCTAGGGTTTTGATAGCATTTAATGAGGGAAGATTAAATACATTAGAAGAAGTAAAAGAAGTTTCTTCTGAATACGTTAGTTTAGTTGGTGAAAGAGCAGTGCAAAGTGCAGCAGATGCTTATATGGGACCTACTGCGGAAAATAACAAAGAAGCAAAAATGCTAGATTTTGTTAAAGGAGAAACAAATAGACAGTTTTCTACAGCAGATTTAATTAAGCTAGATTCAGTTATAAACTTAATAACAGGTAAATCTGCTTTACAAGAAATGATAGAAGCTCAAGCTAGAAAAGCATTAAAAATGCCTTTCCGCAGTGCAACAGAAGCTCTTTCTAATAATAATAAGATTTTATCAGAATCAGGTATGATGACTGCGGACAGCAAAACTACCGCCTCCGCTTCTAAAAAAATAATAAATCTTGATGAAGCATTTGAAAAAGGCAAAGATCCAAATAAAAAGCCTAAGGGCATTAGCGTATTTGATTTTGATGATACACTTGCTCGAACAAAAAGTAACGTGCTATACACGTTGCCTGACGGAACTAAAGGTAAATTAAATGCTACTGAGTTTGCTAAAAAATCCGAAGGCTTAGAAGCTAAGGGAGCAAAGTTTGATTTTAGTGAATTTAGTAAAGTTGTTAAAGGCAAGTTGGGACCATTGTTTTCTGAGGCTAAAAAGAAAGAAGGCAAGTATACTAATAAAGATTTATTTGTTTTAACAGCAAGGCCAGCTAATTCAGCTAAGGCTATATATGAGTTTTTAAAATCAGAGGGATTAGAAATCCCAATTGATAACATCGTGGGCTTAGGTGATGGTGCTGCTAAAGCTAAAGCAGAATGGATGGTAGGCAAAGTAGCTGAAGGCTACAACGATTTTTATTTTGCAGACGATGCTATTAAAAATGTAGAAGCCGTACGTAATGCTTTAGGATTATTTGACGTAAAATCAAAAGTTCAGCAAGCTATAATGGCTTCAAAAAAGATAACACTTGAAAAAGGACTGGCCGAGATGATTGAGCGCAAAAAAGATATATCTTCTAAAGAGCCTATATCCGCGGCAATAGCATCTAATTTAGGTAAAAAGAAAGGTCGCTTTGATTGGTTTATTCCGCCTAACGCAGAAGACTTTGCTGGATTGATGTACAAATTTTACGGCAAAGGCAAGCAAGGGGACAAAGACATGGCATTAATTAAAGAAGCTTTAATAAGACCATTTAACCGAGCAGAAAATGCAATAAGTACCTACAAACAAAATTTAGGTAATGATTATTCTGCTTTAGAATCTAAAATGGGTGATCTTAATATTAGTATGTCTAAAGAAACTAAAGCTAGCCTGGAGCAAGCTAATATGAATGCAGATCAAGCTACTCGGGTTTTTATATACAACAAGTTAGGATATAAGATTCCGGGATTAGAAAAAAATGAAATACAAAACATATCAAGAATAGTTAATGGAGATGCCAGGCTTTCTGCTTATGCGGAAGGTGTTATGGGTATAACCAAAACAAAAGAAATATTTCCTAAGCCAGGGGAAACATGGTACTCTAGTAATATACGCTATGAATTGTTTAAATATTCTACCGAAGGAGTTAGAGGTCATTTCTTAAAAGACTGGCAAAAAAACGTTGATGAAATGTTTACCGAAGAAAACTTTAGCCGAATTGAAGCTGGATACGGTAAGGACTACGTTAATAACCTGAAGGAAATGCTAAGCAGAATGAAAACAGGTAAAACAAGATCCGCGGATTTAGGTAAAGATGTTCAAGCTGGCATGGATTATGTCAATGGCTCCGTAGGTGTTATAATGTTTTTAAATACAAGATCTGCCGTATTACAAACAATATCCGCAGTCAATTATGTTAACTGGAGTGATAATAATCCATTACAAATAGGTAAAGCTGTTGCTAAACCAAAAGAATGGGGTAAAACTTTTATGGAAATATACAACTCTGATTTCTTAAAGCAAAGAAGAGGGGGACTAGAAATAAATGTGGAGGAAGCTGAGATCGCTAAAGCTGTAGAAAGAAGTAAAGGTAATGCTAGAAATTTATTTGACAGCATGATAAAAATAGGGTTTAAACCTACACAAATGGCGGATAGTTTTGCTATTGCATTTGGAGGAACCCCGTTTTTAATGAACAGAACCGCAACTTACATTAAGCAAGGTTTATCCGCAGAAGCCGCAAGAAAAAGAGCGTTTGAAGATTTTAGGGAGGTTTCAGAAGAATCCCAACAATCCTCAAGACAAGATAGAGTGTCTAATATACAGACAGGTGTTGCGGGCAGATTGATATTTGCTTTTGCAAATACTCCAATGCAAATGACTCGTATGACCAAAAAAGCTATGCTCGATTTAGCTAACGGCAGGGGAGATGCTAAAACAAATATATCTAAGATACTTTACTATGGAGCTGTGCAAAGTTATATATTTTACGCGCTACAGCAATCTCAGTTTTTAAGATTGTTCGGTGGAGACGATGAAGATATGACACAAGAGCAAAAAGATTTTAACAAAGCAAACAATGAAAAGAAAAATACTAGAATAGCAAATAGTATGTTTGACAGTTTTATATCTGGATCAGGATCACCGGGTAAAGTGGCAATAACCGCTAAGAATACTATAATGAAGTATTATTTAGAAAAAGAAAAAGGGTACAAGGCGGATTATGGTAATGTTATAAATGAAGCATTGTCCATATCACCTCCGTTATCTTCTAAGACTAAAAAGATTTATTCCGCTTTTAAAACTTATAAATATTATTCAACTAAGCAAGGACAAAAAGAATTAGCCGAATACGGGCAATATGCTTTTGACAATCCAATGCTTATGGCAAACGCTAAAGTATTTTCTTCTTTTAGTAATGTGCCAGCAGATAGACTATTGCAAAAAACAAATAATCTTTATTCTGCGTTTACTGACGAAACTTTAACTCCTATACAAAGTGTTGCGTTAGCCGCTGGTTGGGATAAATGGAGCTTGGGTTTATATGATCCAGACTTTATGAGTGCTGATGAAATTGCTGAAAACAAAATAAAAAGAAAAGAGCAACTTAAAAAAGAAAGAGCTGCTAAGAAAAAAGAAGCTATTGAATCTTATAGTTTAGATATGAGTGAGCCTGAAAGAAGGGAGATTTTAAAAGTACTTTCAAAAAAACAACAAATGGATTCTTTATGGAATTTAAATATAACACAAGGAGAGTTTAAAGCTTTGGGTAAAATGAAAGAAATTGACCGAATAGAAGCTATTATAAGATTACAAAATAAAAAACAATTTTATAAAGACATGAAAAAAACTAGACAAGATTCTTTAAAATAAAAACTAAAAACTATGAAAAAAATTATCGCAAAAATTAAACACGAATGGAATTCAATGTTATACTATCTTATGTTTAAAAAGAAAAGTAAGTAAATAACAACGCATTAAAAAAACACAATGGCAAACAAAATTTCCGAAAGTACCGAAGTAACATTAGATTTAAAAACCATAGGTATTATTGCCGCGGGAGCTGTATCGATTGTAGCATTGTATTTTACTTTGCAGAAAGATATAGAACTCGCTAAAGAATTACCTAAGCCAACTATTACCCGTACAGAATATGATCTTAAAGATCAATTGATACGAGAAACTATAATGAATACTCAAAAAAAGGTGGAGGAAAATAGTGAGAAACTTGATAATATAGATGAAAAATTATATGAAATAATTGTACTTGAACAAAAATAATTATGAAAAAAATTATAACCGCAATAGCTATATTATTATCTTTATACTCGCAAGCGCAAGAATATAGCTTACTAGAAATAAACGCTAAATGGAATGCCGGCAATAATTTGCCACACAAAGAATTATCAGGATTAAAAATAAATTTTGCTTGGCTAGAAGATCAACCTAACACTATAAAACAAAGCGTTAAGTCTGTGCCTATGCTAATATTATTGCATAATGGAAGAGCAGTGCACCAATGGCAAGCAGGTATAGATTTGAAATTGCACGTTACAGAGGAGGATGTTATTAAGGCATTGGAAAAAAATAATAAGTAGAATACACCAAACAGGCAACCACACCTCGAATATTCTATAATAAAAAAGCCGATACTTAATTGCATCGGCTTTTTTAAATTTAATATATTATCTAACCATCACATGCAAGACAATTTTCGTCCATTGCTTTAGCAGCCAGATCGCCACGCAAAACAGATTCAGTACGTGTATAGTATAAAGTTTTAACACCTTTCTTCCACGCTTCTATATGGACTTTGTTAAGCCATTTAGGTGTTGCTACTGCAGGAAATGCTAAGTTTAAACTAACAGACTGATCTATATACTGTTGCCTTAATCCGGCCTGGGCAACGAGTTCCAACTGATTGATCTCTTTAAATGTTTTAAAAACTTCTTTGGCAGGTATGTCATGATCACCCACGGTAATATTATCCAGCCCGTCAATATTTTGAATTGAACCATAGTCATCCAGTATTTTATTCCATGTTTCCTCATTGTTTAAATTATGTTTAGTTAATACTTTTGCTAACGTCGGATTCTTCCGAATGAAAGTGCCTTTAGCACTTTGCTCTGTGAAAACATTTGCAGCCCACGGTTCAATACCTGGCGAAACATTGCCACTAAGCTTGCTATTGCTAACAGTAGGAGCAACAGCACGTAAATGAGTATTACGCATACCAGTCCCAACACACCATAAAGGCTCGCCATAAATATCCGCAAGATCTCTGGAAGCTCTTTCACTTTCAATTTTAATTTGCGAAAATATTTTCCTAGTTTCAAACTGAGAGAGTAAACCTTCAAAAGGAATACCTTTCTCTTGGAGATATGTATGCCATCCAAGGACTCCCAAGCCCAGTGCTCTCCCTTTCTGTGCAGATCGAACAGCATTCTCGAACCCGCGTAACCCCTTGGCTCTTTGAATAAATTCCTCCATAACTCCATCAAGAAAGAACGTGGCGTCATATATAAGGTTAGTATCCTTCCATTCTTCATATTTTGCTAAATTTAATGATGATAAGCAACATACAAAACTGTGGCTTTCATCGGTGTGTAATGTTATTTCACTACATATGTTTGTCATATGTACCTTTAATCCGTTATCTTTATATGCCGGTGGATTCGCTTTATTAACGTTTCCTTTAAACATAATATACGGCTCTCCAGTTGCCTTACGTTTTCTAAGTAGTTTACTCCATCGAGTCCTTGCTTCTGAATCTCCTTGTTCAAGTTTACGCATAAACTTATCGCCAACAATTGCGCACTGATGTAAATTAAGCGACTGTCTGTTAACATCACCTTTAGGCTCTCGTATTTCCAACCACTCTTCGAAATCGTCATGCTCAATATTAATGTTAACGGAAGCAGCTCCTCTTCTGACAGATCCTTGATTGGTAGCGAGGATCGTGCTATCATAGATTTTGCAAAAAGGTACGACTCCGTCTGATGTTCCATTTCCTGTAATTTTAGCGCCGGCGGGTCTAATCATATTAATACCGACGCCAACTCCACCGCCATGCTTAGCGAGCAACATCATTTCTAAATTCTTTTGTCCTATATCTTGGATGCTATCAGCAACATCGATACCAAAACAACTAATAGGCAAACCCCGATCAGTGCCTGTATTAGATAGTACTGGGCTAGCGAGGCAAAGCCAGCCATTCCAGATGTACTCGAAGAAAGTTTCCGCCATCTCCGGCTTATATAATCTACGAGCAACCGTCTTAGCAACCCGAAGGTAAGCTTCTCTCGGCGTTTCTCCGTCAAATAAATATCCCCCGGATATAGTCTTCTTGTACACGTCGTTATCACCCCACGCAGGGTAATCCTTGTTTTTTTCCCAATTTTCATTCCACATATTATTTATTTATTTATTTTTATTATTACCAAATATCTTCAAAATCTTCTCCTTCGTTTGCTTTCGAGTAGTCAGTCGGCCTAGTTGCAAAAAAATCAGTGTGGGTAACGCCCCCGGTAAGATGATAAAACCAATCCAAATTGCTCGCTGCTTGTTTGTCATACGCAAAATAGTTTCCCAGGTCAACGTAACCCAATTCCACAAGTTTTTCATTTGTTCTCTTTTTAATAAAGTGTTTAAGATCATTTGATGATATACCTTCTATATCACCCATCTCAAACATTTTGTCAATATATTTTACTTCTAGCTTAACCATTGTTTCGGCAGCCGTTATTATATCTTCTCTACATAAATGTAGTAGCTGATCATTTTCTTCACACATATGACGGAATAATCTACATCCCATCTTACTGTGCAATGATTCATCTCTTACTGACCATTTCATTTGTTGGCCTATCCCCTTAAGTAGATTGCGTAACTGAAAAGAATACAAGACAGCAAAAGCAGAATACAAACTAACACCTTCTGCGAAGGCGCTAAATACCGCCAACGATTTCGCAATACCAACAGGAGAATTGCCACTGTATGCCACCAAATTATCAAATCTATCTGCCGTAGCAGGCTCATGCAAAAATGCCTCATAATCTTCTAGCTTTAATGTTTCATTCAAATAACTATATGCAACAGCATGTATTGTTTCTTGTGATCCAAACATCATTGCCATTTGTTGTATCTCGTGCTTAGGAAACCATCCTACAACTTTTTGTGTCCAATAATCTGACACTGCACATTCTGTTTGTGCAAAACCTAATAGTATATTACCTACTAAGTGTTTTTCTTTTTCAGTAAGCTTTTCGTTCCAGTCTTTAATATCGCTTTGCATTGATATTTCAGTGTGTAACCAAAAAGCTTGCGCTTGTTTTAACCAACCTTCAGTATAATATTCCGGATACTCAAAAGGTTTGTAAGGTATTCTTTCATCAAATAATCCCATTATTCATGTATTTTTATGTTAAACTCATCTTGTTTTTTTACTAATTCTTTCCACGATATACGGCCGCTGTTATTCCAGGACCATTTAATCCATTTATTTATTTGTCTTTCTCCATACGCTTTTTTAGCTAAGTATTTGTTATATTTATTTTCTTCCATCTAATATAAGTTTTATCATTATTGCTACGTCTTTTTGATTTTGCGGCTTATATAATGTTCTTGTTTCACCATTGTTTACTAACCATCTTTTAAATAGTTTCCACCTCAATGGAAATGATTCGTTAGCTCTACCTTTGCATTCAATTATATAATCAAATCCTGTAAAGTCCGGTGTATATTTAATGCCAAGTATCTTTTTACCACCCCTATTTACAAACTCGCCCTTGCCGTTAGCTTGCTTTTCGATAGATAAATTAGGGAGTGTAAAACCATCTATAATTTGAAATACTTCTACTTCGTACATTTCGTATAGACCGGCTTCTTTCAACGCTAAATACGTGTGCTTTTCAAGCCCTGATCGAAATTGAATCCCATCCGCGCTGGCTTTTTTAGCACGAACAGGACCTTTCTTTTTTGACTTTTTAAAGCGTTTCATTCTTCACAAAAGTTCCGTTAATCATACTGCCCTGTCGCTTGCTTATAACATCGTAGGCCTCATCAATACATTCTTCTATAGTAAAGCCTGATAAATGCGCTAGGTTAGTTAAAACGACAACCATGTCGCCTATACCATCTTTTATTTCAGCTTTGTCATTCGCTAGCAAAGCTTTTGCGACTTCTCCAGCTTCTTCTAAAAGTTTAACATATTGTGTTTTAACATCACCTTTATCAAATATACCTCTTTCTTTTGCCCACTCACGTATTTTAGGAAATATACATTTGCCACAAGCAGCAGTTGGTTTGTAATCATACGCATAAGTAGGATCATTAACAACCATGCTTTTAAAATCATTTGAACCAGTACCTGCAATTTGAACTAACTTATTATTATATATGTAAGTTCTTTCTGGGTTGTACATAGAAACTTTAGCATTTACAATAACTTCTTCTAAATTATCTAAAGTTATTTCAACAGGCTTACCATCTACATCTATGTTCATCGGCATGTTGTTTGTAATATACCTTTTAAGATTATGCAATGGGCATGGAAATGTTGTTGTCTGATTTGTAACGTTTATTTTTTGTTTTATCTTCATGTCATTTAATTTAATTAATTCTTGATATGTTTGTCTGTCAACTTTATATCCATATTCTTGCTGAAACTTTTTTTCATAGTTAGAAGCTATTTCCATATCTGGACTAGATAATAAAACTTCAAATTCAGATGTATCATAGCCTTGCTCGTCAATAACTCTTCTTTGAATATTTGTTGTCATTCCTATTTTTTTACCAAAAACGTGGTAAATATAATATCTTTTGTCTTTCATAATTTAATTGTTTAATTACCTACACTTAGTGGCGCTTTTATAGCAGGTAAAGGATTATACTTAATTAATTCAATATCTTCAGCGTCTGGAATATATACTCTACCACTATGCCCAATAGACAATCCACTGTGTAATCTTAGTGATGGCATAACTCTTCTTGGCCTGCTTAAATATTCTTTAGCTTGATCTAAATGATTGTTATACAAATGGCAGTCGCCAAGCTGTCCTATTAGCTGTCCGGGGATCAAATTAGAGCCTTTGGCTAACATCTCAAGTAATAAGCCATACATTGCAATGTCGTACGGCAGGCCAAGAAAAACATCAGCCGATCTTTGCTGCCACATTAAATCCATAACGCCATTGTTTACATAAACTTGAAAACCGTAATGACAGGGAGGTAAAACCATATCTTTTAACTCGCTAACATTCCAAGCGGAAATCATCATACGGCGACTATTAGAATCATAGTGTATAGCATTGATCAAATTATACAATTGATCTACTCCATTAAAATCGCGCCATTGTTTGCCGTATACAGGGCCTAGTGTTTCGTCTGTTCTGCCAGAACGTTCGTAATCTGGTCTCCAGTACTTAACGCCATTATCTTCTAAATATTTAAGATCAGTTCTACCTTGTAATATCCAAAGCATTTCAGTTCTTACAGCATTGAAGCTTATTTTTTTTGATGTAAGTATAGGAAAGCCTAAAGCCATATCATGCTTAATAGTTCTACCAAATACACTTTTAGTACCGGTTCCTGTACGATCTGACTTATCTTTTCCTCCGTGCAATATACCGGAAACAAGACCTTTATATTGTTCCTCTATGTTAATCATTCTTTGGTAATACTTTTTTTAGTTTTTCAATATAGTTTGATGCGTCTAGTAGTTCTTCTTGTATGTGCTGTAGCCATTTATGAATGTCTGACGCGTCTTCTTCAAGAGTTACTCCATACTTTTCGTAGCCAACATCTGATCTACTTACTAATTGATCAACTACACTCTCAACTATTGGATCTCTAAATTCAATTTCTTTCTTATTCATTTGTTATATTTTTTATAGTAATACATATAATATTCATACATCTTTTCCCATATAATACCTTTACCTAATTCATCTGGAGCTTCAACTGTTTTAGTATTTATTTGTAATACTAATTTCCATCTTGTAGGCACACCTGATGTTGTTGGCTTAGGATATATTTTTATGTTGTGACCAATACACCATCGTCTTGCTGCCTCTTCTTTCTCGCTGGGATTGTGAGATCCCATCATACTCTTTTTAATCTTAGGCATTATTCCCAGGGCATATTTTGTTCTTCAGGCTGGGTGTGTGGTATGTAACAGCCACTATTCTTTTCCCAAGTAAAATGTGTTTCAGCACCATTAGTACCAAGGTTTTGAAACTTACATTTAAGTACTTTTACTTTAACAGTGTTAGCTTCATAGTTCCTGTGTACCAATAGTCCATGATAACTAGCATCATACCATTCACCACCACCTTTAATAGAATACATTGTAGGCTCTTCAATCTCTCCAGTCTTTTGATTTTTATACATTTTAGTTGGGTGGGCAACTACAAATACAAGCACATCGTATTTTTTAGCAAACACTTCTATCTTGGTTAGATAGTCCATAGTGTATCTGTTAACATCGTCACTTGCTGCATCTATATCTCGTACTTTATTAAATGGATCTATAACTAAACACTTAATACCTTTACGCTTAACAAGCTCTGCGCCTTTTTTAAGAACAGCTTCTAGTGAATACCTTTCCATATCTATATGAAAATAATTGCTATTACAATGATCAGCTATTTGATTCCACTTGTCTGTGCCAATATCTTCCTTAGCAGGCATCCCCTCCCAATGCTTACGCATTAGTTTGTGGGCGTGTAGAAAGGTCGGTACATTTTCAGGCGAAGCATACGCTGTTTTCCAATTGTAACGTTTGTTATATCCCACAACCATTTGGTCCACAAAATCACTCTTTCCGGAAGAAGGAATACCAGTGACAGTAATAAATTGACCGGTATAAGTTGAAAAGATATTATCAAAGTTTTCAAGCCCAACCTGAAATCCTGGTGTAAAGCCATTACGTACAAAATCGGTAACTTCGTCTTCGATATCCCTAAACGTCGTAACATTCTCCATTGGTACAGGGTTTGCTCTTGCAATACGCTCTGATAATCTTTCTTTTCCATATTTTTGTAAGTATTCGTTTGCATCTTTACAGTCTTCAAAAGTTGTTATGTAACAAACTTCTGATCCTAATCTTCGTATAAGTTCTGTCTGCAATGCTAATCCAGCATCATCAGTATCTACTGCTAATATGATCTTCTCTTTATCATCGAAGTAATCAATACAATTATCAAGATATTCTAGGTTGTTACTATTCAATGTTGCGCCGTTAGGCACTGATATTGCATTTGTTATTCCCGCTTCATGTAATGCTAACACATCCATCTCACCTTCTACTATCACACAGTACTCAAATCCAACTATTGCATCTATATTATAGAATACTTTTTCTGCACCTGATACTAGCTTAAAGTTTTTACGTCCATCTCTATATTTAATGTTGGTTAATTCACCTCCCATAAAATAATTGAAATGTATTGCATTTTCTTTCTTCTGCGTTTGAGGCATATATGTTATGCCTTCAGTAACTCTTACCTCATCTAAAGTATTTTTACTAATACCTCTTGATGCAAACCATTCAACTACTTTTGATGATATTTCTTTTTCAACAAAAGGCGCAGGTTTTTCATATACTTTTTCTGCTTTACCTTTGCGTTTAAATGTATGTAGTTGAAAAGGTGTATTACAATTGTGACACGTACCAATACCCCTTTCCCAATCATAAGAAGCACACTTTGCTTTCTGATTCTTAGGCTTTCGTTTATGAGAACACAAAGGACATATACCCTGTTTCTTCTCTTCTAGCTTATGCACATTGTATTGATCAATTGCAAAGCCGTTAATTTCAGTTACCATTAGTTAAATACTCTTTGTTTAATTATTCTTTTATAGTCTTCAGGCGTTTCTTCTTGAAGTAAATCATAAACGTGTTGTGTAAGCTCTAAATTTTCAGCTTTCAAATCCGCTATGGCGTACTCAAGTTCTAACAATTTATTTTTATAATATTCTAACATAATATATAAGGGTTAAAAAAGGGAGCATACATTTCTATATACTCCCGATAAATTTAATTAGATTAATTTCCTTCTTCTAAGCATTCTGGACAGATGTCGCAATATGCAAAGTCACACTTAGTCATAACCTCGCCGCACATTTCGCATTGCTCTGCCACTAAAAAGGTAAATCATCTTCTACTGCAGCCGGAGCTGGAGCAGCTTGTTGACCGCCACCCTCTCTGGGCGCTGCATCTACGTTTGTGCCGTTAGTCCAAACAACTTTTACATTTCCTAAGTAAACTTTGTCTGCTTTAGCGTCACGCTCGTCTTTTGTTTGCTCTACAATTATAGGACCATTGTCGCCATAATTTCCAAGCTCATCATTAATTGTAATTGTAATTGGTAGATAGCTACCTTTCTTGCCCTTGTAGATCTTATCTTTTGGGATTGCAGCTAAATTCAAATTAGCCTTCATAATACTTGCCATACTTAATAGGTTTGTAATTGGTTAAACATTCTTGTTAATTGTTCTTTTGTCGCGCCCGTGTTTCGTCGAATGTTATCAACGGCTTTTACATGAGTTTGGTTATTATAAAAATTACTCGCTGCGGTTTTTATACCTGTTACAGAGCAGGTTTGTTTTGGTGTTCTTTTCATTTTAAAAAATTTAATTAGATTCATGTGTATTATCTTTTGTTGATCGTATTTAGTCTGCAACTATAATGTATCAATCTTAACATAGTCCTTAAGATCAAACAAAGGATCGTTTATTAGCGTTTCGTACGCTTCTACGGCATCTTTAACTTTCTGCTCGCCTCTATTATAGAATTCTTCAGAACAATCGTATATACCTATTTGATGTGTCTTTTTGCATATTACGAGGAATACTAAATCGTATCCGAATATCTCTTTATATATGTACGCTTGACTATCGTAGTTGTATATGTTAGCACTCTTTTTAAATCTATTAATATCACCAGTAGTTTTTATGTCTACTATTAAGGCTTGGTCTTTGTTGATGCAATCAGCTTTACCTTTCCACCAGGTATTATTTATTTTTTTGATACCAGGTTCTTCGTATATAACCTGCTCTCCTTCTAATAAAGATTGACATACCGAATTGTTTTTAATTTTATTAATCATTTCATTGCACTTGTCAACTTCTTTACGTAAGATCATCATCTTACCGTCATTGTCTGCAACATCTTTTTTATATTCTTTAGTAACTCTACTAGTGGCTTCTGAAATTGGATAGTTAGCTTCCAACTTTTCTGGCTCTAGTATTGCAGTATGTATGTATCCACCAATTACAAAATTTATATTTTGCTCTGTTGGTTTACCAAACTGCTCAGGATCATTAAGCAACTTATATATGTCAGAGTTAGATCTATATTGTCTACCTACACCATCATAATATTCTGCATCGCTTCTAAGTAATTCAATTACTTTTACTTGCTCGGCTTTAGTCATTATAACGTTTCTGTTTTAGTAGGCATTGCAGCTTCTAATCCTTTTTTAACTACAGCTGTCATTTTATATTTTTTAGATATAGCTTCTATATCTCCGCCTCCTTCAATAAACTTTAATGCTTTAGCATATAAAGCAGATTTTTTTGATGTAATTTCTTCTTTAGCTTTTGCACCTGAATGATCATTAGATGCGTCAGCATCTGCTGTATCATCGATAAGCAATAAGTTACCTAAAGCATATTTTTTACCATAAGACGAAGCTGCACCGTATTTTTGAGGCATTGACATACCCTTAGACAATAAATCAACACCGACAATACTGGAAGCGTGTATAGCAAGATCGCTATCGCCATCAAATATAGAGGCTGTTGTTTTAATTATAGGAGGATCAATACTAACCATCTCCTCAGATACTGTAACAGTAACTTTGTGTTCTAATAAGAACGGTTTAATAGCCTCCAATATATCTTCTGCAGCTCGGTAATGGTACTTACCAAATCCATTATATCTTGATTTCTTAGCTTTCAGCTTCGCCTGTATGTTAGCTAGTTTTTGGTTTAAATTTAATTTCATTTATATAGTTTTTATTGGTTTAAATGTATTGGTGTTATATATATAATTACACACTTTTTAAATAAACTACGCTTTATTTTTAATTATAAATTAAAGTAAATCAGGTAGTTGTGTGTCATTTGTCTTCTCTATTAACTTGTCAATAGCTTTACGTTTTATCTCTGATATACGTACTCCTTTCTTCTTATAAGATCCCTCAATACCCAGTATATCACATATCTCAACAGCATCGTGTTTATTGCAATCAAGGCCGTAACTTAGCCTTATAACCTCTTGTTCACGATCTGTTAAATATTTTTTAGTTAACGCTAAAAGATACTCATTTAAAAAATCTATATTATATTCTTTTGAGTCATCCGGTATCTCAAGTTCAAATCCAGATTCACTATCATTGTTTGCTTTAAAGTCGCCAATATATAATGACTTTGATTTACTTATCAAACTATTAACAGCTGGATCTTTAGAACCTTTGCGTATCTCAGTTATCTTCCATTCAGGTACTTTAATATCACCCATGTTATGATTAATGTATCTTCTAATGGTACCTTTAATTCTTTTTGATAGAAAAGATTTTAAAGTTTGTTCTATATTTTTAGATTCATTAAGTACAACCCAATCTATTTTATCAATAGCATTGATCAATCCAACATGCCCTGACTGTATCAAATCATTTATAGTTAATACACCAATTGCTTGATGTGAGGTAGCAAATTTACGTGCTAGGTTTTCTGTTAACGGCATGAACTTAGTTATAAGCTGGTCTCTGGTATATTCATCAAAGAATACTCCAGGTAAATTACTTAGTGTACGTTTAAGATCTTTTTGGTATCTAACGTAGTTACTTATATTATATTTTTTCATTCTGTATTTTTTTGTACGCTTCTGTCATAGCTTTATGATTAGCGTAGTATCTGTTATTTATTTTGCGCATCCACTCATCAAACTTACTAGCTGTAGTGGGATACTCGATGCTCTCATTTAATTTATCATTTGAATTCATATATTATTTTTTTTTAAACTTTAGCATAATACCATGCATGTTTGTCATAAAAACACGTGATTATATATGTATACTTAAACAATTTTAATGTTAGTTTTAATTTATTTTTTACTAAAAAATATAACATCTAGTTTAAATATCCATAATAATTTAGCGGGAGTTTTATTCACTATTTTTTAACTTCTGAATTGCAGAAAAAATGTTGGCTGCTCTGTGATAGTCTTCGACTCTTTCATAATATTTAAGCAGTAACGTTAGCTCTTCAATTTGCTCTTCATCAGTAGGTAGATCGTGAACAAACTCTTCAGACATTTCTCTACCTTTTATTTCCATACGTATAAACAATTGTTCTACAATCATATCTACGATCTTATTCATTTCTTCTTCTGTCATACTTTAATTTAAGTTTACAAGTTCGTACTCTCCTGATTTTATTTTATCTCGTGTTAGTTCGATGTACTCACCTAGGAATTCATTGCGATACTTGCCAGTAGTGCGTGAATAATTCCAGGTTGATTCATCTAATTGTGTTTTACCTTCGTTAGGTCTAAAAGCTATTGTACTTCTGTAGCTTTGAAAGTATGTACCCTCTGGTGTATATATTATAAACTGATTAGGAGCAGGGCTGCCACCTCTTGTATACATTTGTCTTACTTTAGTTCTCATTTTCGTCTTCTATTAAATTAAACATATCTTCTACTCTGCAAAAAATTTCATCACCTATATCATGCACACCATTGTATTCTATGTTACTTAACGCAATTCTGTTGTCATAGTCTATTTCAAAATCAAAATCGTAGGCATTGGTATCAGTAAAATCTATGTTGCTTATAGCTGATTCAATAGCCTCACTTATCTCATCTAAAAACTTTTTAGTAATTTTAGGTCGGTTAATTACACTTAGTTTATGCTCAGCGTCTTTAAGATCTTGCTTTAACATTTCAGTGTTTTTGTTAAATGAATCTAACGATTGAGTTAGCTCATCTACTTTTCTTTGTAATTCTTCTTTAGTCATTTCCATATTATATATATTTAGTTATTATTCAATTGTATTATCTATTAGTGATCGTGTTTAGTCTGTAATTTTAAATTCAAACTTTGTTCGTATGTGCTTACTTACAAAACCACCAACTGAATGCGCAGATTGTAATCCACGCCATACGTGAGTTGGTACATCAAAGTAAGTGTAAGTCGCACCGCGATTAAACATTACCATTAGTTCTTCTTCTCGGTGTTTATACTGTGCATAGACTACCGCTTCTGATTCTACGATCAGGATTTCTTTAGTTACTTTACTCATAATTTAATTTTTCTAGTTCGTCAAATACTTCTTGATAGGTTGAATTTTCTCTTACGGATTCATAACCGCTAAAATCTCTAAACATTACGGACATTTCGTAGTTACCATAGTATTTGTTTAGCATTTTCCACTCTGCGTGTTTACTTCTGGGTTTTACCTTCATAGTTATTTTAGTTTTTTGATCCATCCGTTTACTAGTCTAGCGATGCTTGGCCATAAATAGTAAAAGGGTAGGATTATAGTTAATAATGTTTTTTTAATTGGTAGTATAATTGGGCCACCGTAATCTTGAATTATAGTAGCCATATCTACTACTATGATTATCAATAACATTATCCAGTTAACTACATACAGTATTTTTATTGCGGATATTAGGGTTTCCATTATTTAAGGTTTTAGTCAAATTGTTCGTGTTTAGTGTATAGCACTTCCTTGTTTAGGTTAGCGCAATTTTGTTTTTCGTTGATATAGTAATTACGATAAGCAGCTACGGAATCACCTGAAACTTTATATTCGTCTGGCATGCATTGAGGCATCTCAGTCAAACCGACATCAAAGATCGGACCGGGTGTGTGACATAATACGTCTTCACACTTAGTTATGGTCAGGTGCTTTTTTCCGTAACGCTTAGTATATTCGTCGCCAAGAGCTAGCATATGAAAGTATAGCCATGCATAGTTTTGTTTAGATTGTCTGGTCCACACAGCACTCGGATGGTTCTTGTGGGTTAGTTTGTAGGGGACATCTATCTCACTGTCAAGCATGTGATGAGCTGAGCACAGTAGTTGTGCTGACTCAAGTATCATCTTGACGACGTGTTTATTGTATTGTTTTTCAGCTGCGATATAGGGATCGCTGTTTAAATAAAATATATTCATAGTTATTAGATTTTGTATTCAGTTATATTATCTATATTTGATCGTTTTTGTTATGCAACTGGTATTACTTTTTGTGACACATTGTCATATATTGCTAATTGTTTGTTAAACTTAGCTATTTTCATTGCGTCTTTAAGATTATTAACGCTAAGATTATAGTCAAGGTAATAAACACCATCTTGTTTGTCTAACCAACCACCAAGTAATTCGTGGTTGCTGTTAAATGCATCGTCAACTACTTGCCAAGTATTTTTTAAATATAGTGACGGGTTTTTACCTGTAAAAATATTTTTTATACTAACGGTATATCTTTCAACTCGGGTATTATTTATGTTGTGAGTAAAATTAGTTTGTGCATTAATTTTGTTAACGACATCTTGTTGTGGTGTTATATCTTGTAATCTTCCCATTTATTCGGTTATTAATTGTAATACTTTGTTGTATGCATAGTCCATAGCGTCAAGAAATTGTGCTTCTTGTAAATCTTCAACTAATGCGTCGGGCATTTGCCAGTTTATTGTTTCACGTAAGTGGTCTTCAATATAGTGCGCAACAGAGTCTGCTACGGCATCAAGTTCGTTTTTTTGGTGTTCAGTTAAGTTCATAGTTAATTGCGTATAGCATAGGCAGCGCCGATAGCTAGGTTAATAAATAATTTTTTTAATTTAGTCATAATAGTTTGGTTTTAAATTCATATATATTATCTGTAGGCGATCGTTTTTATTATGCGCTACCGCATGATGAGGTAAAATATAATAATTAGTACGATCGTTTTAACGTGTTTAGGGTTAGGTCTGTTCATTAATATCTTTTGTTTTTAGGTCGGTCGTCTTTTACATAGGTTAAGCCGTTGAGGTTGAACCACTTAGATATACCTTCTTGCTCGCCATCTTCGCTTGATAAGAAGCCGAATGAGTTAGGTAGTTCACCAACTTTGTATGGGCGATAGCCTACACCGTTTACTAATATATTTTTGTTTACTCGGTTAAATTTAATTGTATTCATAGTTATTTAGTATTTAGTTGTTCGCGAATTGCAAGTAACGCTAGTTTGTAGCCGTACTGCTTTGACATTTGCATTAATAAAAAATCGTTAGTTCCGTGATTAGCACCGACAAATTTGTCTAGGTATTTTTCGGTTGGTGTAGCGACAAGGCCACGACCTAATTTAGCTAATTCTACTTCAATAAAAGTGTTTACATTTTCCATAGTTATTTATTTTTAGTTACGTTTATATTATCTTATAGTTGTCGTTTTTCATTTGCAATGTCTGTAGCAAGGCGGTTTTGGCTCTGCATATTCGTCATAAGATGAGATTGCAGAGTGGTATGCCCACATACAACTGTTTATAAAGGCGTGTTCCGGTACATTACGTTGTTCGTAGGCAAAAGTGTAT
>WLWF01000208.1_pt1 | contig 57523 bp, 82 predicted proteins | sample 6718331 | NCBI WGS metagenome assembly WLWF01 (sample SAMN12718692, study PRJNA515312) | sponge metagenome | isolation source: marine sponge | host: Mycale hentscheli | place: New Zealand: South Island, Marlborough, Capsize Point | collected 2003-05-01 | reverse complement strand
GCCAGATCAGATCGAACAGGCAAGCTAGACACTCGTGCAGTGTATGGAGCGCAGGGTCGTGAGATGATGGCATGGTTAACACACCTTCAGCATATTCGTGAGAAGAACGTGATCTTTGTCGGCATTCTTGATGAGAAGACTGACGATTATGGACGCATCACTTACGACTTGCAGATTGAGGGTGCAAAGACTGGTCGTGAGTTGCCCGGAATTGTGGACGAACTAATCACAATGACAACACTCACCGCTGATGATGGCACGTTATTTAGAGCCTTTGTCTGCGACACACTAAACCAGTGGGGCTACCCTGCTAAAGATAGAAGCGGCAGACTTGACGCTGTTGAAGAGCCGCATCTTGGTAAGTTGCTTGAAAAAATGTCTGGTCCAAGGCCAGAGGCAATGAACTTTGTAAATCCAAAAACGGTCAATAATAAAGAAGAGGAAAACGTAGATGCTTGACCTTAACAACGTACCACCAATGGAAGGTGGAAGTGGAGACTTTGAACTTATGCCTGATGGAACTGTAGTAAGCGGTATTATTAAGCTTACCGGCGGTGACATGGAAATACCTGAGTATGGTGCTGGCACCTACTTTAAGCAATCTCAGACAACAAGCGCAAAATGGTTGCCAATTGAAATGACTATTGTTGGCGGCAGCTTTGACAAGCGCAAGGTTTGGCAGAACATCTTTGTTGATGGCGATGCCAAGGATGAGAATGGTATGTCAAAAGCCAAGAAGATTGGTTTGAACACCATTAAACAGATGGTTGATAGCGGTTTTGGTATCTCACCAAAGGATGAGAGTGAAGACGCTAGGGCAAAACGTGCGTCTATCCAAGGCATCCATATGATTAATGGCATGACCATCTCCTGCACTTTGGGCATTGAGAAAGGCCGTGATGGCTATCCTGATCGTAATAAGATTAAGACAGTCTTGACACCAGACTCTCCAAATTATATTCAGAGTACAGGACAAGCTGCACCTGTCGCGCAAGCGCCAGTCGCACAAGCACCAGTGGCTCAACCCCAACAAACTGTACAAGCGGGGGTAGCACCATCATGGGCGCGTTAGAGACACTGTGGGCATTTATTAGCGGCAAACCTTCACAGGTCGCTAAATCCAGTAAGGGGGGCGCTGGAGCCGTAAAGCCCCCCATTCTCGACACTAAGTTTGAAGATGGTGTTCCACCATATACAACTCATTCTGTTGATGATGTTCCTAGCTTTTGTCGGAAAAGTTTTAAAATGATTTCTCGTAAGAAAGGAGCAACAATTGACGAAATACACACGGTTGTCGGTAAAAAAAGGGACTCTATTTATAATCATGTCTATATGATTAAGCAGTCTGGTTATAATGTTGTGAAAACTTACGAGAAATCGTCAGGTACTCACAGGTATAGACTAGGCTAGTACAATGATCCTCCGTGAGTATCAAGAAGTCGCTGTAAACGATGCTTCTGATGCACTGGATAAGCACGGTAACACTTTAGTCGTTGCACCAACTGGGGCTGGAAAGACAATTATGCTTTCCGCCTTGGTTGGCAAGCGTCACAAGGGTTCACAAAATGTGCTTGTGCTACAGCATCGTGATGAGCTTGTTTCACAGAACTCCAATAAATTTCACCTTGTAAACCCATCCTTGAGAACCAGTGAAGTAAACGCTGCACAAAAGGATTGGTCAGGTGACGCTGTATTTGCAATGGTGCAAACGCTTTGCCGCGAGAAAAACTTGGACAATATGCCCAAAGTTGATCTGATCGTGGTTGACGAAGCGCATCATACTGTTGCGGATACATATCAACGCATCATTAACGCCGCAAAGAAGGCCAATGAGGGGGTTCAGATCGTTGGCTTTACCGCTACCCCCAATAGAGGCGACAAAAAGGGCTTGCGGGACGTATTTACGAACTGTAGCCATCAGATAGAAATTTCCACGTTAATTCGTGAAGGGTTCCTTGTACCGCCAAAGACATATGTGATTGATGTTGGGGTACAAGAGGAACTGCGTCAGGTACGCAAAACCGCATCTGACTTTGATATGACAGATGTCGAAAAGATCATGAACCGCCACGCTATCAACAAGCGTGTTGTTGAGGAATGGACAGAAAAAGCCAGTGATCGTAAGACTATTGTATTTTGCTCTACCATAATTCACGCAGAGAATGTCTGTGAAGAGTTTGTTAAACAGGGTGTTGTTGCTCGTGTTGTTACAGGCGATACACCAAAGATTATTCGCAAAAAAATTTTAGATGATTTGGCGACAGGTAACGTGCAGGTTGTGGTGAATGTCGCTGTGTTGACAGAGGGCTTTGACTCTCCGCCCGTGTCCTGCATCGTGTTAACCAGACCATGCTCCTATAAAGCAACGATGGTTCAGATGATTGGTCGTGGGTTACGCACTGTAAATCAAGATGAATTTCCGGGCATAGTTAAATCAAATTGCATTGTTATGGACTTTGGTACGTCTGTGTTGACACACGGCTCACTTGATGACGCTATAGATCTTGATGGCGCTGGCGAAAGAGAACCCGGAGAAGCTCCAGTAAAAGATTGCCCTGAGTGTGGTCAGGAGGTTCCGCTCGGTGTTCGTGAGTGTCCATTTTGCGGTCATATATTTGAGTCTAATGGGGAGCCTCTTGAGAACTTTGAGATGACCGAAGTTGATCTCATGGAGCGATCTCCGTTCCGTTGGATAGATTTGTTCGGGAATGGAGCCTGTATGGCTGCGTCTGGATTTAACTGTTTTGCCTTAATTGCTGACGTAGATGGGCTTTGTATTGCCATTGTGAAGAAGAAAGATGGCAAGACCAGAGCGATCTCTATTGGAACTAAAAGACACGTTATGGCATCTGCTGACGACTTTATGAGACAGAATGAGACAGGTGATAGCGCGAAAAAAACCAAGCGTTGGTTGAATGATGCGGTTAGCATTAAGCAGCGGGAATTGTTAGCAAAAAACGGTGTGAATGTAAGTCCTATTGATTTTTCATGGACTAAATATAGAGCCGCTTGTATGCTTAATTATATTTGGAATAAGCGTTTCATTGATCATCTTGTCAATGACATAATTTTAGAAGAGAAAAGCGCATGAATAGGGGCGAGGTAAAACTAAAGTTAGTTTTTGATGATGATGTGTTTCTTGAAGCAAATTATTTTGTGTTGTTTAAAAGTTTAGATGACAGAGAAGAGTTGAAGGACACAGTTACAGGTCTTCTTTGTAAATTGATTGAAGGCAAGGAAGAAACTTTTGAAGGAGCAGTGGTAGAGGTGGACATGCAGGGTTCAGATGAAATTTATGTGTGTGCATATGGCCCGTTATCGGAGGAGATTTTAGAATGGATGCGGAAAGAGGAGTACGAGACTCTTCATTAAAACAAGCAGGAGAATTGTTCGGGATTATTGGTTGGGAAAAAAGATTTTGTGATTTAAGCGAAGAAGAAGTTATCGCAATAACCTTAATATTAAAGAGAATATCAGAAGGGCTTGATGATGAATACTCTAGCACAGACCTTACAGAAATTTACTTCAGATATGGAGGCGGCAGAATCGGCCTCACTGAACAAGACATCCCTTTCTGATGCACAAAACATAATTAAAGAGCTTGATCGGGCGATTGTAGATAAGGAACGCAAGCAGCCAAGGCGCAAATACCTTGGCGCTTCTTCTCTTGGCGATCCCTGCTCACGCAAGCTCCAGTATCGCTACATGAACCAGCAGGTTGATGAGGGCAAAGGGTTTCCTGCGAAGACATTACGCATATTTGGCCTTGGTCATACCATCGAAGATATGATGGTTATGTACTTTAGGGACGCTGGCTTTGATCTGCGGACAGAGAAGAAAGGCGAACAATTTGGGTTTGAGACGGCTGGCGGCGAAGTCAGAGGTCATATTGATGGGGTCATATGTGGTGGTCCATTGCATATGACATACCCTATGTTGTGGGAGTGTAAGTCTGCTAACGAGAAGAAGTTTAATGAATTTGTTCGTAAAGGTGTGGCGGAAGCCAACCCAGTGTACGCAGCACAGATTGCAATCTATCAAGCCTACATGGATCTATCGGAAAACCCTTGTGTATTCACGGTGTTAAACAAAAACACAAGTGAGATATACATTGAGATGGTTCCGTTCAATGGTGAGCTTGCACAAACCACCAGTGATAAAGCAGTACAAATCCTGAAAGCAACCCAAGCTAACGATATGCTGCCGCGTGTTGCACAGAATGATGATTATTTTATTTGCAAGTGGTGCGAGTTCCGCAAGACTTGCTGGCAAAAAGAAGGGGCGGTATGAGCCGCCCCTAGTTGAAAACAATTATGCTTAACAAGGATCAATATAATGAGTGTGGTAAGGTTTGGCAATACTACATCTGGTAGTAATGACATAGTTGAGGAGATTTCTCGCAGAGTCCCCAAAGGCGAACAAATTCGGATTTTGCAGGATACGTTCCCTGCTGGGCGTGTTCACGGTAAAACATTTTACATCGGATCACTGCTTGGTGATCCGGGGCAATCGTTAAAAATTAACATTGATCCTGCCTCGCAGCACTTCATGCAGGGGCAGGATTTCAACGGTGGTGTTGGTATCGGGGGCATCGTCAAGATACTGATAGAAGCTCGTGGTATGAAGCTCCCAGAAATAAAGGAGATGTTTTCCAGCTACCTCGACAGCACTGGGCCGCAAATTGTTCTGGATAATGCGCCGATAGAAAACCCTATCAGGCCACAGTACAATGCAAATAGCCCGTATGACGCTGAGTATATATACACCAATGCTGATGGTGAAGTGCTTGTTACAGTTCGCAGGTACAATGTAAAAGACATTGCTGGCAACCCTATGCTCAACACAAAGGGTAAGCCAAAGAAAGAGTTTAGGCCGTTTGTCGAAGGCTCTCCATATTCTAAGTTCCCAGACATACGCCCGTTATATAACATTCCGAATGTATTAGCATCCGATCGTGTTATATGGGTCGAGGGCGAGAAGTGCGCTGATGCTTTAAACCATGCTGGGTACACAACCACCTGTACGATTGGCGGGGCTGGTGCGCTAACAAAGAAGACGGCTCACCAGTTTGACTTTTCTCCATTACAGAACAAAGAGCTTATTTTATGGCCTGATAATGATCCTGCTGGCAAAAAGCTGGCTGATCTCATACAGGACTTTGCTCTAGCTGCTGGCGCTAAGTCAGTCACAATGCTTACTCCTCCAATGGGCAAGCCCGAAGGGTGGGATGCTTCAGATGCTTTGTCTGAGGGCTACAACATTGAAAACTTTGTTAATACCAAAGCCAAGATAACCAAGACAAACATTAATCTTCTTGACGAGTCGTTTCTTGTTAGTCGATTCGCCGGGGCTGCACCCGAACAAAAGTTCTTGATTGATGGCACGTTTCCGCTCGGGGTTCCTATTCTGTTTGCCGCTGCTGGTGATGCTGGTAAAGGCATGATGACACTGGATATGGGCATGAAGATCGCATCAGGCAAGCCAATGACAAGCACGTTTGGCGGGCTAGTTAAAGAGTTCGGGAACGTGGTGATCTTTACTGCTGAAGATGACGAAGCTGAGATGCACAGGCGGGTTGAGCGGCTTGATCCATTTGAAGAACGGCGTGGCTACAACCATGATCTGAAGATTGTATCGCTTCCGAATGTCGGCGGTGTGTTTGCAATCATGAACGAGTCCAACGGCGAGTTTGGTACAACAGCAGAGTTTGAGAAGATATACGAACAAATCTTGCAGATGAGTAACCTGAAGCTGATTGTATTCGATCCGCTGGCATCTTTTGTCCATGCAGATGTAAATGCTGATCCTGCTGCGGGGGCTGCTTTAACAGGTCTGCTGGCTAGGATGGCAACAGAAACAGGTGCATCTGTACTGGTTTGCCACCACATGACGAAGATCAAGGACAACGCTGTAATCAAAACACCCGAAGAAGCTCGTAACCTTATTCGGGGTACGACTGCTCTTGTGGATGGGGTCAGGTCTTCATTTGCCATGTGGCAGGTTGATGCCCAACGCGGCAAGAAGACTTGTGAGCGGCTAGGCTTACCATACCAGCGCAACAGTTGTTTTGATGGCGCTGTGGTCAAGTCTAACGGACCAGCCAGTAGAAATGTTCGGCATTTTGTACGAGATCCAATGACTGGGCTGCTAAATGATCGGACTGAGGAGATTAAATCACTTAACAGCGGCACAGTTCTTGAGATGAAGCTGGATGCTATGGCTGATTGGATTATTCATTGTGAGCGCGAAGGCGTGGCTCTAACCCATATGAGTGGCAACAACGGAGTTCACAAGCGGTCAGAGGACGCTGATGCCCCTGAGATACTGCAAGGCATCGGGAAGCAGACACTAGAAGGATATGTTCGTAGTCTACAACAGGACAATCGGATTGATAAGTTCCAGTTGACGGCTACAGGCGGCAGGGTATGGCTCGGAGCAGTTGATGGGCCTATGAGTCGAGGTGAATACGAAGCTGTTACAGCGAGGGATAACGTATAATGATCATATCTTGGTGGTCTGCTGGCGTTACCAGTGCGGTGGCAACAAAGCTGGCGATAGATAAACATGGCAAGGAAAACGTGCTGCCGATCTATTTTCATATAGACACAGCGCATCATGACAACGAGCGATTTATCCGCGAGTGTGAAGAATGGTATGGGCGGGATATTATGGTCACTAAGTCCCATAAGCACAGCAATCAGTTTGAGGTCATTACTAAGGATAAGTATGTTAATGGCCCCGGAGGTGCGCGGTGTACTTTAGTGTTGAAGAAATGGGTTCGGCAGCGTTTAGAAAAAGAAATGGATTATGACGCACAGGTGTTTGGATTTGAGTATTCCAAGAAGGAGGTTAATCGCGCCATCCGCTTTAAGGAACAATACCCAGATGCCAAACCTATCTTCCCGCTAATCGAAAAGAAGCTAACTAAGCCGGAGTGTTTGTTTTACCTTGAACAAGCTGGCATTGAACGCCCGACTATGTACAAGCTAGGCTATGGCAATAATAACTGCATCGGATGCGTAAAGGGTGGAAAGGGATACTGGAACAAAATACGCAAAGATTTTCCCGAACAATTTGATCGCATGGCTGCGGCAGAACGTGAAGTTGGTAATTCTTGTATTCGTGGTGTTTTCCTTGATGAGCTAAATGAGCAAGAAGGAATACAACAAAAGTTTGTAATGCCAGACTGCGGAAACTTTTGTGACATTGAGTTTACGGAAATTATGCACAAAGACATTGAATTAATTATGCGTGAGCCAGAGCAATTGAGTTTGTTTTAAAATTGGAGAAATAATGTCTGATATTGATGATTTGTTCGGGGAATATGCAGATCCGTGGCGTAAAAAGCGGCTGAAAGAGATGTCGGAAAACAAAAAAGCCCCGGAGAAACGGCGCAGCACCGGGCCGAAGGAGAACATTTGTTCGTATTGTGGCAGCAATTGGGCTTGGCACAGCAGCGATGACGGGAAGACTTGGCAATGCAGGGAGCATCAAGAATGAAAAGGGCGGAAGTGCTGGACACAGCAAAGAAGTATGTAACGAAAGACAGAGCAGCGGATCATGGCGCTATGGAGGATAATTTCCGAACAATTGCTCGTTACTGGTCAGTTCATTTAGATATAGAAATTAGATCATCTGATGTAGCAGTTATGATGGCGCTGCTGAAGATTGCTAGAATAAAATCAAATCCAGAACACGAAGACAATTGGGTGGACGGATGTGGTTATCTTGCTTGCGGAGGAGAATGTGAAAATGATGCAGGATAAAAACCAGACAAACTACATTGATAAAGACTTAACAAATGTATCTGGCGGTTCGCGCAGAAGGGCTGATGCAATTCAAGGGATGGATAGAGCCTATAGAGATTATGTTGAGGCAAACAAAGTTGCGTGGGATAGAGCGACAGAAGGGCTGCCAAAAGATGCGTTTGCTGATGATGTGCCAGATGATATTGATCGACACGGTAAAGTCAGTTTAAACCCAACACATGTGCCGTATCGCATATCAACAGAAGATATTTAACTTTTTTTGTTGACAAGTATGCAAACACTTCTTATATCTGTTATCAGGCACTATCAATGGGAGGGCAAAATGAGTAAGCTTTATAGAATGTGGTGGAGAGATGGTAGCGATCAAACAATGTTTGGTGAAGATGACATTGGTAAGATGGCGCTCCGTTATGGCTTTGATCCAAACGACTTGTGGATGAACGGTGAGATTACTTTTACTGATGGCGATGGAGATGATGTTGGTGGGGTGGTCACAGATGGCTAGATCGACAGATTACTTAGAAGTTCAAGCATTGCTTAATCAAACAATCAACGCTGTGCATAGTCTAGTTACCAGCGATGCCACAGATCAAGAGGTTAAGTTGTTACTTGACGCGGCAGGTGGATTGCAGGAAGCGCAGTCAATGTTAATTAAAGCAAAATGGTTGAGGCTAGAGGAATGACAGTTAAACGTATTGAAATGGCCTTGCACGTTATGGAATTAGCGGCGCGGCACAAGATCAGGGTTTCTTATCAAAGCCTAGATGAGTCCGAGCCTAGATATTGGGCAAGACGCAATCCTCGTGAGATACAAATCCGTCCAACCAAAAATACTGGATACTATGTATCTGCCTTGCATGAAATTGGGCATATCGTGGGTAAACGTCAGGGCGATAATATCACAAGGCTAACGCAGGAATTGTACGCTTGGATGTGGGCAAAGAAGAATGCCTTGGTTTGGACTGATACAGCCGAGAGAATTATGCGTAGCGCGATGGACAGCTATGGCTGGAAGCAACGTCAGAAAGACATATGGGAGAGGGTAAAGTCATGAATAATGATATTCGTAAATTAAGCCGCGTTGATACGATTTATATGTATGAGCGTGTACGAGAAATTCTGGACATGGACGATCTGGCCTATGGTTTGTCACGATTGCACGATGAGTTAGCGCATAACTTTTATGTAGATACAGATCGCAAGATTGGCGAGGTGTATGATGGCTAAGAAAAAAACAATGGATGTCAAAATCAAAAACGGCAACAAATCCAGAAAGCAAGATAGCAATTGGGATGGCGTTGAGCGTATGGCTGATGACATGAAAAAGCGCAAATTGGGCAGGGATAGTCAGGGGGTTCGTTACTGGGAGGATAACGGACCCACCCTGTCCAATACCCTGTTAGCGGCTCTTGCAGAGCCAAAGAAGGGCATTGTTAGGTATAAGGGCGGCAAGTACGCTGAAGCGGCAAGACGCAACACACAGTCAAGCATTGCAACAGCGCAGAAGTTCGTTGTTAGCAATAGCATGGTCGAACATGCTTATCTTGCGTCTTTGTCTAGGCCGAAGTCTTTGCTTGAAATGCAACAGCGCGGCATTCCACCATTTAATAATATGTGGATTGAGTGGGATGAAAGATTTAGAAAATCAATTGCTAATCGTGAAATGCAGAAAATGGGATATGACCCAGCCGATCAACCTACCGAAGATCCAATAGTAAGGCTTGGCTACCACATTGAGATGATCAATGACCGTTTTGTATATAGTCTTTATTTTATGTCTAATGGGGAAGAAGGCGTGGCTTCTTCTCCTGTAGGTTTTCACATGTCTAATGATGGTCCAGTTATGGATATGGGCTGGTCTGAGCAAGATGTAGATGCTTTTATACAAGACAGATTGGCAACAGGCACTTGGTTGATGGGCAAATGGTATTCAAAAAAAGAAGCTGAAAAAGAAAAATTAAATCCTGATTTTGCAGACTTATCTACTTCTTTTATTCAAGTAAGAAGTCCCGCTGCACAATGGCTCGTATCACAAGAACACTTTGCACAAGGCTTTACAGCTAAAGAATTTGCTGAGTTAAAGGCGTTGTCATTAAATATGCAAGTTGGCGATGGGCGGTTTCTAATCGCGCTATTGGGTTTGCTTAACTATGACCTTGTTGTTCATGAAACAACAACGCCGCCAAAAAAGATTGACCATGTACGCTTTGGGCGTGTGGTTCCAAAAAATGAATATAAGGTGGTGACAATCCAGTTACCCAAGCCGCGTGGCAAGCGCATCTATGAGCAGATGTTTACAGGGCATGGAAGCCCCAAAAGAGAGCATTGGCGGCGCGGACATTGGCGGACTGTCCGGGACAAGTCTGGTAGATTTAAACGGCGTGTGTGGATTGGTGAGATGAAATGCGGCAATCCAGCGTTAGGTACTATCGTTCATGATTACAATTTGGAGAGTAAATCATGAACGTACTTAGTTTGTTCGATGGTATGTCGTGTGCAAGGCTGGCTCTTGATAGGGCTGGCTTGCCTGTCACCAGTTACTTTGCCAGCGAGGTTGATAAGTATGCAATCACAGTTGCCAAGGCTAACTACCCAGATACAGTCAATCTGGGCGATGTAACGAAGATTACAGCAGGTGATCTGCCAGCAGTTGATCTATTGATCGGCGGCAGTCCGTGTCAGGGATTTTCATTTGCAGGAGGCCAATTGGCGTTTGATGACCCGCGCAGCAAATTGTTTTTTGAATTTGTTCGTGTTCTGAAAGAATGCAAACCGAAGTATTTCCTGCTTGAAAACGTCAATATGAAGCAGGAGTTCCAAGATGTCATAAACGAACAATTAGGGTGCAAACCCGTGGATATTAATTCCAATCTTGTTAGCGCACAAAACAGGCGAAGACTGTACTGGACAAATATTCCCGTCAGGTCGTTGCCAGAAAACAAGCGCATATACCTAAAGGACATATTGGAAGATGGCTTCACAGACCGCGATAAAGAGCATTTCGTGGATGCTAATTACTTCAAGGGCGGCAATCTAAAGTCATACTTTAAAAAGCACAGGCGGCAGTTGGTGTTTGATTTTGCTGATGAAGCAGACGCAGAAGGCACAGTTCTGGCGGGAGAAGCTGATCTAAAGGGGCATGACTACAACAGGCGTGTTTATCACCCAGATGGCAAAGCACCAACGCTTGCAGCGGCTAGTGGTGGCAATCTGGAGCCGAAGGTTATGAAGGGTGTTAATTGGCGCAAACTAACTCCAATTGAGTGTGAGCGGTTGCAGACCGTTCCAGATAACTACACCAACCATGTATCGAATACACAAAGGTACAGGATGTTGGGCAACGGCTTTACAGTTGATGTAATAGCTTTTTTACTGAGGGGCATGAAATGACTAATTATGAAAGACATGGAAGTGATGAATACTGGCAAGACTATTATGGTCAGTTGGAAGGAGCTAAGATTACCAAGTTCTGGATGGGCGATGATGGATACCCTACATTCGGGTTAGTTCATCCCAATTTGGGGGCTTTGGTTATTGAAGTTAGCCGTGACCCAGAAGGCAATGATCCTGGATTTTTATTTATTAGCGATGGAAAGGAAGAACAAAATGGGATTTAAAACAGGAAATTATATGACTGGCGCAGGGTTCTTACTCGTGCTGCTGATGTCAGCAGTCGAGCCTATGCCACATAGCTTTGAATTGTTCTGGTTACATATCGGACTGCTGGCAATCGGAGCAGTGCTGATGGGATCGGGAACATACCTTACATGGAAGGGAAAATAGGCGTGTTCTTGATACGTTCTGGTTTAGGTTTAGAAGTTTATAAACCCAAAGTTGGTACCCCAAAGTTCATAAAGTTGTTATGTATCAATGGGTTAAGAGGTTTTGGTTTGGGTTTGCAATGATAGCACAAACAAAGTAAAATAGGGGTGTTAAGTCATTGAAAAGGCTCAAGGTTTAATGTTTGGGTTTTTTACCCTATTACATAGGGGTATAGGTATAAACAAACCTATACCCTGTAACGTGTGGTTGCTGCGAAATGCAACCCGAAGAATTGTTCTACTTAGGAGGGCGTAATGCCGAATGTCGGAGAAGATCTACCAAAGGAACAGCGGCTAGCTGGACACAAAAGATTAACACCCCAGCAGCAACAGTTTCTGGATATGTATCTGCACAAGGATATGACACAGACCGAAGCGGCTAGGCAAGCAGGGTACAAAAACCCCACAGTGCAAGCTGTGAGGCTGTTGCGTAACCCAGTCGTAGCAGAACGCCTACAGGAGATGAGACTGGAGACACAGGCTCGTTTCGGGGTAACAATCGACAAATCTATTCGGGATCTAAAGAAGATCAGAGATCAGGCGTGGGAAATGGGTAAATTCAGCGATGCGTTGAGAGCAGAGGAGTTGCGTTTGAAGGCAGCGGGACTACTGATCAACAAGCAGCACGTTGTCAAAGAGGAGATTACAGCGAACACAAAGCAGGATATTGCGAACAAATTGGCGGACTTCAAGCGTTTGGCTGAGTCCCGTATGGTAAATGTAACACCAGATGTAGGGATTATTGAGCATGACCCACAAGATATAGCGGAAGATAGCGAATAACCCAGATATTCCCATAAAACACCCCATGCGGGGGGAGGGGGCGGCGACCATCGGGCTTTTCGGGCCTATACCAGTAGAATTGTTCGGGTTCGGGGTCACTGGGCTGCTGCTCGGGGCATCGGGATCGGGGTTTGATCGGGGTCGGGCTTGACATCGGGGCTGAATCGGGGTCATCCTGTCCTCTCCTCCCTTGGAAACTACCCCCGGTGGCCCCGTGCTGCCGGGGCTTTTTGCTCGGGAATAGTACAATTGTTCGGGATCGGGGCCACTGTCCAGTTGCAACAGAGTTGTTTCCAATAGCAACAGGTTTGTCTCCAGCAGCCTCCCAGTCTTCGATTCACCAGTACAATTGTTCGTGTTGTTTTTGCCGTCCCAGTTGGCTGCGGCTTTGTACCAAATGATACTTTTTTTATTTTTTTGTGCTTTTTGTTGTTGACAGGTGTTGCAGTGATTGCTATATATAATAAGTAAGCCAAAAGTATAACGCCGTTAGGTTATTGTAATTGTGGCTAGGTCAGCGGATAAAGGGTTTATATGGATACGTCCATACCTCCGCTGGCTGCACTTAAACAGGAGGGCAAAATGTTAATAGGTGGATATAAAATGATTGATCGCGGTTTTGCGATTGAAGTTGAAGAGTACGAAGCTGGATGGAGTTTCTTGTTGCAGGGTGACGATGCAGATCACTTTAGATCAGCATGGGAACTGGCAAAAGAATACGGCAGCAGCTTCGGGGAGTTTTTAAAAGATCACGAATACACCACACTTTTCCAATAGGAGGAGAAACATTTTCATTACCTGACCCGGCGAGAGCCGGGTATTTTTTTGTCCGTGCTGCGGCCCCGGCGCTAACCAGTACAATTGTTCTGGTCGTTCCCCGGCGCTGCTGACTGGCACCCGTTGAAAAAAAATTCTTTTTTTCTTTCTTTTCCTGTTGACAGTGTGTGCAATGATTGCTATATATAATGAGTAAGTTAAACAGGAGGGCATAAAAATGGAACAGGTAGACACACAAGATCAACTATTTCAGCAAGTCAGACACATTGCAGATCAAATTGAATCTGGAGAATACGAGTCCAGTAATGAGGACGAGAAAGGCGCTTTTGATTATCTGTCTGACGCACTTGATATTGAATACACAGTTGACAGCAAAGGTGAGTATCTAGGAGCAAGGGTTCTAGTAGCTTTTGGAGGTCCAAATATTTGGATTAACACAAGACACAAAACTGTTGAAGGCTATTGGTGGTCTGATAGAGCAGAGGCTAATTATCAGAATGATGAATTAGGTTTGGATGACGCATTAGAAGAATTATGGAACATAAGGCGTTAATATGGAGGTAGACAAATGAGTAAATTATACTTCGCCTATGGCTCAAACTTGAACAAAAGCCAGATGGCACTTCGTAGCCCCACCGCGAAAGCGCTGGGGTCTGCGTACTTTCCGAATTGGAGGTTAGTCTTTCGGGGTGTAGCCGACATAGAACATGGGGACGAGTACGACCTTTTGCCCGTAGGCATCTGGCGCATTGAAGAAGCAGACGAGGCCGCACTTGATCGGTACGAGGGAGTTTCTTCGGGACTCTATCGCAAGGTGGAGATCAACGGGATGCTAACGTATCGGATGAACTCATCGGGGACATACAGCCCCAGCCGTCAATACTTCGATACTATCCTTGACGGGTATCGGGACTTCGCTCTGGATACTTCCGAGCTATTCAATGCACGGGACAACGCGGGATTCGAGGAGGATCAACGGATATGGATATAAATTGTTCGGGTTATACTGGGCTGCAGCCAGGTGCTGCGGCCCATTTTTTTTGCCCAGTCCCAGGCAGCACTGGTAATAACCCGAACAATTGTTCTGGTTTGACTGGGCCTAGCCAGGCAGCGCCGGGTTGAATCGGATCGGGGATCGGGGATCGGGCTTCGGGGTTGGGGTCATCTGTCTCTGCTAGTTACTGGTCCTCCTTTCTTTCACGCGCACGCGCACGCGCATCCGATCAATAATAAAAAAACGAACAATTGTTCTTTTTGGGGTTTACCTATGCAATGATTGCGTGCTAGTTTTCAGAAGTGGCGCAAACGTGCGTCCACAAAAACAGAAAAAAGGTAATGAAAACAATGGCTTACTTAACAAACACAAGTTTTTTGACTGCTGGCGTAGAGCTAGAATTCCACAATAAGCGCGGACAATACCGCTCAATTGACCAATGGCGCACGCTTTTAACCGATGCCGGTTTTGATTGGTTGCTAGTAAAATATGACGGTTCAGCAAATGTTGACGTTGAAATTGTATTCCCGCCAATGCCAGCGCATGGCGCAGGTGGCGCAATGGATGATATACGCGCCGTTATGCAATTTATTGAGACCAATGGCGGCAAGGTATCAAAGAAGGGATGTGGCTTGCATGTTCACATTGGCAATCGTGCCGTCAAAGATATGTCACCCGCTTATTATTGGACGCATTCCAAATTGACGATGGCATCAACAGGCGCGTTTTTTATGCCTGCTGATGATCAATGTCATGACGTTATGCCAATGGCATTAGTTAAAGATGTGATTGTACGTTATGCCAATCAGCAAAACGATGTTGATTTACTATTGCCACCATCAAGACGCGAGAATGGTTGCCAAGCTAGGTTTTGTCATTCTATCAGGCGCATTGCCGACAATGGGCGCAATCATGATGAATTTAACAATGCAACAAGCGCAAATGAATTAAACCAGATTTTGGGGCGCAAATTTGCAAGTGTTTCTCTTGATACATGGGCGCGGGTTGGAACGATTGAGTTTAGGCAACACCAAGCAACATTAGAGATTGCCAAGTTAGAAGCATGGTGCCTGCTTATTGATGCCATGTTCAGGCATAGCGATGCCAACCGTATTGACTATAGCGCGTCTCGCACCGTCCAAACGTCTACACCTGAACAACCATATCGTAACGGCTCACGCATTGGCATGATGTGGTCAACCATTCGTTGCGATGGTGGCGCAACCGTTGCCGATATATCAAGCGTAACCGGATGGGATGCCGGAACAATTCGCGCTAGGGTTTCTGAAATGCGCGCGCAACATGGTGACGATGCAATCATATGCCACAATATGCAAGCTTATGGTCATTCATATGGCGACAGCCAAGGCAATCATGATCTAAACGGTTATGAAGCTATTCAATCAGTCACTCGCACCATTGAAGGCGAAGCGGCATTGTTGCCAGAAAACAGACTAGGCATTGCGTCAATCTTTGCTGGCTTGGATGATCAAACCTATGAATACTTAAACTCAAGACGTAATGCGCTAAACTAGCGCATTACACAAAACCGCTACTGGAGGCGCTTGCAGCGCCTCCTTTTTTTGTGCGGTAGGTTACCAGTACCCGAACAATTGTACGCCATAGGCGCAGCCCTACGGGCGATTAACGCAGTGTTTGCATCTAAGGTACCCTATGCCTTGGCAATATGTGACAAGATCGGGACGGGACGGGTATCGTCCCCCCCTTTTCTGTCAGCTTGACAGGCTGACACGTTGCGCCAAGTTCCCCACAAACAACCCCCAAAAAATTTTAAAAAAAAATTTTATATAATATTTCCCTTGATTGTTTGCAATCTTTGCACTAAGTTATATGAAACAACCAAAGGAGGGGCAAATGCCTAAGTTTTTATTAAAGATCAGTGAGGATCCTATTGAGTTTGAGGCTCCTACTGCTGAAGCGTTCTTGGAAGCATGGAAGGGTGTGTTTCCGTGGGAGTATGACAATGACAACACATTCATGCGTATGGCGGCGAGGTCTGCATGCGACTGGAGTGGCAAGTCTATCAGGTTCGATACTGTTGAGGCATTCACTGCCGACATGATTGACGCTGGTATGCTTGAGGAGGTGGGTGATGTACAAGGCTAAAGACTCCTACAGCATGTGGGACAGCAAGACGTTGGTAAAAAAGCGTAAGGAGCTTAACGTAACGCAGATGCACATGGCCCGTTCTTTGGGCGTGAGTCATCGAATGTATTGTTACTACGAGAGTGGTGAGCAGGACATTCCGCGTTCTATAGAATTATCTGTGCGTTACATGGAGAACACGAAGGGCAGTGACGTTTTGATGCCGACAGGCACGTTAAGTAACTTTGACAAGGATCGTATAGGGCGTTTGTGTAGTGCGTTGAGCGGCGTGGAGGGTTCAGACGTTCATACTGACAAGGTTTTGAGGCAATCAAAGACCGAGTTAGAGTATCTGTTGTCAAAGTTTGAATAATAAACTATCATTGGCCTCGTGTATTTTTCATAGAGGGTTAGAGCATGACAAGTTTCATGGGGCCAATGGCACCTCCACCAGCAGCACCTCCACAGCCACAGGCTATGGATTTCCAGACAGATCCTACTAACAGGCAGCGTTTTCGTCAGTTTTTGAACAATCGCATGCAGCCTCCCATGATGCAGCAGCCGTCTATGATGCAGGCTCCTATGATGCAGCCTCCGGCGCACATGCCTCCCATATTACCTGAAGTAGATATATTTAATCCGCAGGGTTATGCTGACGGTGGTCTTGTTGGTGGTTTAAGCGCCCTTGGCACCATGTCTAAGAAAATGATTGATCATTTAAATAATGCGGTATACGGCGGTGCTTCTGGTACTAGTATCAATTATTCGGATAGTGGCATGTCGTCTGCCCCACAAAACAGACTTGGAGGTGGCCTGTTTCAATTTGATCAAGCACCGCAGCAATTGAATATACGAAAAGAAATGTCTCCAGACTCTCCGTATTTTAATGTTCCAGATACAAGTCAGATGCAGCCGCTTGGAGGTTCTAACGCGAATAATCAAAATCTAATGCTGTCGCAAGGTATATTGGGGATTCCTGATGCAACACCGTTGGGGCAAGGGACGAACATGCGTTCTATTTTCGGCTTTGAGGATGGTGGTTCTGTGCCACCGCGCCGTACAGACATTCGTGGTCAGGATCACATGTTGTCGTATATCACGCCTGATGAGGCTGATATTCTGAAGGCTTTAGGTGGATCTGGCGAAGCTGGTCCTATGGGTATTCCAGCATACATTGGGGACAATGAGGGTGGTCAGAGTAGTTCTGGTGCATCTGAAGGTGACGTTGGCGCAGGGTCTAATGATAGCGATGAAGAAGGCGGCGGTTTTAGTGAAGCTGATGCTGATCAGGGTTATGGCGGCGCTAATGGTAGTGGCGATAATGACAACAGTAGTGACACAGGTGAAGAGGCTGGCGGTTATGAAGAAATAGGCGCTCCTGCTGGATATAGTGATCCTCCTGATCAAGGCACAGATGGATTTGACATAGATGTTGACTCAGTAGAAGTTGCTCAAGACCAACAGGACATGGGCTTTGACATTTTTGACACCGTTGAAGACTTTAATCAGCAGCAAGACAAGCAAGCAAAAGACAAGGCTATTAAAGCCGCTTTTGTCACGGATACAAGTGGTAAGCCAATTGGCACACCCGATTCTCCATCAGGAAAATTTGGTGGCAATCTTGGTAAAACAGGTGTTGATCAAGATACTATAGACAAAGCGTTAGGCATTTTAGCGGGCGTTCCTGAAGAGACTACTGGAATTTCGGCTGTTTCTGGCGTTAATCAAGACCCTATTTCCAGCAGTAAAGCGGCTCTTTTAGGTTTACCACCACAAGATTTATTAGCGATACAGAACTTTGAATATGCACCTCCTGCACAGACAAATGTAAGTCTTTCTAAGAATTCTCCTGTCTCTGAACTTTTAGGAATTTTTTCTCAGGGTGTACCTTCAGTATCTAATCCCATTGGTTTGCAAGACATTCAAGAGATAGATGAGCTTTCTTTTGGTCCTCCGGCTCAATCTGTGTCTTTCAATGATCCGCAATACGGGAACATTTCACAAACCACAGATTTTGATTTGATGGGATCACCCACAAATAAAACCACGACCTCTGACTTGGCTGATTTTAGTAAAACAGAGACTTTTTCATCTCCCATGAGTAGTGTCTCTGCCACTTCATCTAATGTGGCTAATCCCAATGCTCCGGGTCAGCTTTCTTCCGAACAAATATCGGCTCTTGATGCGTTAGCAGATAAGGGTTTTGAAGATGAAACCGCTGCTATGGGGCTTCGTGCTGATGATCTAACATCTAGTCAGATTGCTGATAATGTTGCTGCGAACATTGGTTATGATCCAAATACGGATATGCCTTATGGTTTAGAAACTGTTACTGATCCGCAGACTGGCGCTCAGATAACAACGAATTTAGGTGGTTTGACAGAGCAGCAAATAGCAGATCAATCATTTGCAATGGACATAGCGAATTTGATGGGGTCTAAGCCTTACGGGTATGAAATTGATCCAGACGGAAAGGTTGTTGGTCAGGTTGGCACTCCCGGCTTGGGTTATTTGGGCAACGCTATTTCTTTTGTACAAGATATGTTTACGGGACCGCCGGAGGATTTAGACGATCTTTTGGCAAGAGGCGCTTATACAGGAACGAGTGGGATTGATCCTGTAACAGGTGGGGGCGGTGATGGCCCGGTAAATAAGAAGTCTGTATTAGATCCATGCCCACCCGGGTTTAGTTTGGTAAATGGCGTATGTACGCCAGTATCAGATGCTGGATCTTCTGGCCCTGTTGCTGATCCTGCCGCTAACCCTGCCGCTGCTTCTATTGCGCCATTACCTGTAATTGTTCCATCAAGTCGTCAGGCTATGCCATTTACAGGCACGATGCCTTCTGGTTATGGTACTGCGGTAACAGGCGGTGTTAATCCGCTGGTTATGTCAGAGATGCAGAAGTATGCAAAGTTACTGTCGCGTCCACAGCCACAATATCCTGTTGGTTTAGCGAATGGTGGCCCTGTATCTTCCAACTTGGATATGGCAGCGGACAACTTCTTAAAGGCATTGATGCCAGCGGCGTAGTAGATGGATGAAGTCCTTGATATACCTACTGAGTTCCTGACTGATGCGGAGCTTGAGTCTCTTGGCAAGCATTTGGACAAGTACAAGGAGCTTCATGACAGGGAAGAGTATCAGGACAAGTTTTTAAAGTTTGTAAAGCATGTCTGGCCTTCGTTTATTGCTGGTGATCATCACAAGATTTTTGGTGAGAAGTTGGAGCGTGTGGCTAGGGGTGAGTTAAAGCGTCTGATTGTTAACATGCCGCCGCGTCATACGAAGTCCGAGTTTGCTAGTTATTTGTTTCCTGCTTGGGTTATGGGGCAGAAGCCTCAGACAAAGATTATTCAGGCAACGCACACGGCGGAGTTGGCTGTAGGTTTTGGTCGTAAGGTCAAAAACCTTTTGGACAGTGATATTTACCGTGATGTTTTTCCTGACATACAGTTAGCTAGAGATGCGAAGGCCAGTGGTCGTTGGTCTACGGATATGGGTGGAGAGTATTACGCTGTTGGTGTAGGCGGTGCGCTTGCTGGTCGTGGTGCTGATCTTTGTATTATTGACGATCCTGTATCAGAGCAGGATGCGTTATCACCAGCCGCGCTGGATAATATTTACGAATGGTACACATCAGGACCGAGACAGCGACTACAGCCGGGCGGCGCGATCATCATTGTGATGACGCGGTGGAGCATCAGGGATTTGACAGCGAAGGTTTTGCAGAAGCAGGCCGAGGGCGGGGCGGATCAGTGGGAAGTTGTGGAGTTCCCAGCGATATTTCCAGAAACAGACAACGTGTTGTGGCCCGAATTTTGGAGCAGGGACGAGCTAGACGGCGTTAGGGCTTCTATACCTGTAGCCAAGTGGAATGCACAATATCTTCAGAACCCTACTGCTGAAGAGGGTGCGATTATAAAAAGGGAGTGGTGGAATGTTTGGGATCATGATGATCCACCTGTCGTTGATTACATCATCCAGTCGTATGACACGGCGTTCACAAAAAGCGAGAGGGCCGATTATTCGGCTATTACGACTTGGGGCGTGTTTCATCCTGACGAGGGTGATGAGGCTGCGATCATATTGCTGGACGCTGAAAAAGGTCGATGGGAGTTTCCAGAGCTTAAAGACGCGGCAATGCGCTTGTATGAGGAATTTGAACCAGACATGGTGTTAATAGAGCAAAAGGCATCTGGAACGCCGTTAACGCAGGATTTGCGTAAGATGGGCATTCCTGTGTCTGGATTTACGCCGGGTCGTGGTGCAGATAAGTTTTCTCGTATGAACGCTTGTTCACCTGTGTTTGAGTCAGGTATGGTTTACGCTCCAGATACCAGATGGGCAGAAGAGGTCATTGAGGAATGTGCGTCATTTCCCAATGGAGAGCATGATGACTTGGCGGATTCGATGACACAGGCTATACTGCGTTTTAGGCAGGGTAGTTTTATACGCACCCGTTCAGACGAACAAGATGATGATTTTGCAAATTACAAGCGTAGCAGGGAGTATTATTGATGGGCGGCAAGAAGATTGACATCACCACTGCTCCTCTTGAGGATTTAGATAAGCTTATCGCGCAGTTAAAAGGTGATCAGGCGAAGAGCAAGAAAACACCTGTTAAGAAAAACAACGGCGGCACTGTAAAAGGCTTTAGTCCAATAGCCCGTCCACAACGATTTAAAGGAGTATTCTAATGAAAGGCGGATTTTCACGGAAAAGAAAGCTTGGTAAAGCTTTGTCTGGTGGTTTGTTAAGTCAATTGCTAGGAGAGACTGGCAATACTATATCAAACGCTGATAGAGCTAGGTTGCAAGCGATGATGGGTTCCGCAGGTGCGGGGGCTGGAGCAGCCGCTGCTTTAGGGGAGTCTGGAAATTCCATATCAAATGCTGATATGGCTAGGATTCAAAAACTTTTAGGCTCTATGACAAGTCCACAGCCTAAAACTGACAGACAGCTTATGCAGTTTGAAGACGGCGGCAAGGTCAAGAAGTCTAAAAAATACAAAGGCCCTCTTCCAAAGTCAAAGCCGAAGATGACCCCGATTGAGGAATTTACTGGCAAACGTAGTGCTAACAAGTCCCTTTCAGAAGAAGAAAAAAAGTATATTGGTGACAAAATGTCGGGGAAAGTTGTTGCGAAGATGAAAGATGGCGGCGCGGCTATTCCATCTGAGTTCAAGGGCTTTTCTAAGTTGCCAGAGGCAGTGCAAGTAAAAATGGATCCTGTTGCGGCTAAAAAATATAACGGCGGCGGAGAAGTCCGTGGTATGGGCAGGGCTTACATGGGTTTGTCCAGAAAAGCTAAGATAAGGTGATGTTGTTTGATTTTGGTGTTATAGTGCGAGAGAGGCTGGCTTATGGCTATGCGGTCATGATTGATGCCCTTCTCGTGATTGCGCCGAAGTCAGCCTCACCCAAAAAAAGGATTAGATATGGCTATTGAAAAAGGACTAGGGGCTACAGGTGATATTCCAATCCCCGAAGAGGCTATTCAGGCTTCTATTGATGTAATAGAACTGCCAGAAATGCCCGGTGTAGCTGAAATGGATGATGGATCAGCTATTGTTGGAGAGCTTTTAGAGCAAGATCCTATGGCTGCACAGGATGTTCCTTTTGATGCAAACTTAGCCGAATTTGTTGATGATTCAGAATTAACAAGAATTTCATCTGATCTTGTTAATGAAATTGAAGAAGATATGTCTTCTCGCCAAGACTGGGAAGATACATACAAGCGAGGCATTGAGCTTCTGGGCATGAACTACGAAGAGCGTAGTCAGCCTTTTGAGGGAGCTTCTGGTGTTGTGCATCCTCTGCTTGCTGAGTCTGTCACACAATTCCAAGCTCAAGCTTATCGTGAGATGCTGCCAGCGGGTGGCCCTGTTCGCACACAGGTTATGGGTGCTGATACTCCAGACATTGCTATGCAAGCGCAGCGTGTCAAAGATTACATGAACTACATGATTACCTACGAGATGGAAGAGTATGATCCTGAAACAGATCAGATGCTTTTCTATTTACCGATCATTGGCTCTACATTTAAGAAGATTTACTTTGATCCTTTGCTTCAACGTGCAGTTAGCAAGTTTGTGCATGCTGAAGATCTTGTTGTTCCTTACGGAGCAACAGATTTGCTAACATCTCCTCGCACAACTCATGTTATTCGCATGGATAAGAATGAAGTATTGAAGCTGCAACTCTCCGGCTTCTATCGTGAGACAGATATTGATGGCAATATGGAGTCTGAAGATTATAGCGAGATTCAGGAGTCTGTTGACAAGGCTCAAGGCGTACAAATGTCTGGATCTGGCTCTGAAGAGGTAACTCTTTACGAGGTTCATACATCTCTTGACCTTGAAGGCTTTGAGGATATGAAGGCAGACGGTGAAATGAGTGGTTTAAAGCTGCCTTACATCGTGACAATTGTTGAATCGACAGGTGATGTTCTGTCTTTGCGTAGAAATTACTCTCAAGATGACCCTATGATGCGTCAAAACCAGTATTTTGTGCATTACAAGTTCCTTCCGGGCTTGGGTTTCTACGGATTTGGCCTTACACACATGATTGGCGGCTTGTCTCAAGCCTCTACAAGCATTTTACGCCAGTTAATTGACGCTGGTACGCTTTCTAACCTTCCTGCTGGCTTTAAAGCTCGTGGCGCTCGTATTCGTGATGAAGATGAGCCTCTGCAACCCGGTGAATTTCGTGATATTGACGCTGCTGGGATGGATATTCGCCAATCTCTCATGCCTTTACCGTTTAAAGAGCCTTCACAGACCCTGTACAGCTTATTAGGCTCCCTAATTGAGTCAGGGAGGCGCTTTGCGTCTATGGCTGACGCGAAGGTAGGGGAAATGGGTGGAGAGACCCCTGTAGGCACCACAATGGCGATTATGGAGCGTGGCACAAAGGTTATGTCCGCAATTCATAAAAGGCTTCATTATTCACAGAAGATTGAATTTAAGCTTTTAGCCAACATATTTGCCCGTAACATGGCTTCCATGTACCCATATGCGGTTCCGGGTGCGCCTCCAGAGATTAAACAGCAGGACTTTGATGATCGCATTGATGTTTTACCTGTTTCAGACCCTAACATCTTTTCTATGTCACAGCGCATTGCTTTAGCACAAACACAGTTACAGCTTGCTCAATCAAACCCTGAAATTCATGGCGGTCCGCAAGGTCTTTATCAGGCATACAGGAAGATGTACGAAGCTCTTGGTGTGACAAACATTGACAGTGTTTTGCCTGTTCCGCCACAGCCTCAACCGATGAACCCTGCAAAAGAAAACCAAGAAGCTTTGCGGAATCAGCGATTGCAGGCGTTCCCAGAACAAAACCATGCGGCTCATATTGAGGCTCATTTAGCCATGTTGTCTACGCCAGTAGCGCAGGCCAATGCTAACATAATCATGACTATTCAAGGCCATATTTCAGAGCATATTGCCATGATGTCCGAGTCTCAGGCTCAACAGGAGATTATGGCTGAGTTGTCTCCTGAAGCTCAGATGATGATGCAACAAAATCCACAAATGATGCAGCAAGTTCAGAATGAAGTCCAAAATCGAGCCGCAGAAATTGCTGGTGAGATGACTGAACAATATGCACAAGCAGTTGCTCCTGCTGATCAATCCGATCCCTTGGTAGCGATACGGCAGCAGGAGCTTTCATTAAGAGGCGCTGAAATACAGGAAAAATCACGCCAATTTGAAGACAAGCAACAGTTAGAGCGAGAGAAAGAACGTAATGATGTTCTCTTAAACCAGCAAAGAATTGATCTATCTGAAGAAGCTAATGAGGAAAAGGTCCGAATAGCAGAAGATAGAATTAAGACCCAGCGTGAGATTGCTGCGGCAAACCTACGGAGTAAAATGCAATGAGCGCAAGTTCAATTAACCGACAGGTAGCTGAAATAGAAAAAGCTAAAAAAGTAGAGCGTAGAAAAGCTTTGATGAAAGAAGTTTCTCCTGTCATTGAAGCAAAACCAGAAGAGCCATCAATCGTTAATGTTGTGGATTCTGGAAAAGTTCAGGCTAAACCAACTTCTTCTAAAAAGCCTGCTCCCAAAAAGAAGTCTAAAAAATGACAGACAGAACACCTCCTCTGAAAGACGTTTTGGGTGGCTTAACTGAAGAGCAGCTAAAGATAATGAAAGAAGCTATAGAGGCTGGCAAGAAAGGTTTTAAGTATGATACGAAAACTGGGCAACGTGATTTTGGGTTTAATGGAGGCGGTGCAGTCTGTCGTGGTCAAGGTCGTGTCTCGCGTAAAAAAGACTTTAAAACGTATTAATGGTTAAGAAGCTTTCAGAAAACTCTAGGTTCGCTCAATTTGACCTAGATAATGACGGCACTGTGACCGATGATGAAATCGCTCACGCGAAAGATATGCTTGAGTTAGAGCTTCGTGAGGAAAAGGCTGATGCTCAAAAGAGAATGGCTTGGATTGCTGTGGCTAGTATGGTTGGTTTCGCGCTTTTGCCGCTGGTTCCGTGGATACCAGAGAGCAGACTAGCTTTTCTCGCTAGTTTAAGTGATATGCTGTTTCTTAGTCAGGCATCTATTGTAGGCTTTTATTTTGGCGCACAGGCTTATATGGCGAAAAAGTAATGTATCAAGCAATTGTTATTGCTTGCATGATGGCAGATCCTAGCATCTGCATTACGTTTGAAGGGCAGCAATGGTTTGATGCAGAAAGAGCTTGCAAGTCTCGTGCATTAAAAATGGCAAGTGATGTCCATAGATATTATAAGGGGTATAAGCCTACTAGCTATAAATGCAGGTTTTTACCTGAAGGAGCGTTAACAAAGTAAGGGTTTGTATAATGGATAAAGGGTTCCTGCTGGTAATAAGTATGTGGGGGAACACTGGCGCAGAATGGGAATATATTGGCAACCAGATAGTGTTGCAGCAAGTGATGACAGAAGCGCAATGCCTTTACCTTATTGACGAAGAAATGTGGAAAGCGTCCTACAAGAACAAATATTATCAGATGATGGCGCATTGTTTCCCTGAAGATTGCGCTGGGAAGAAAGATTGTGACTGAAGAAAATAAAAAACCTGTTGAAGTTACTGTGGGTCAAAATAGCTTTGAGCTAGTGCTTCGTATCTTGGGTAATGAATTTGTAGCTATTAAGATTGGTTCGACCAACTTCAGCGGCAAGCTAATAGCTGGTTCGATCTTGTTGCTGTTCTTTACCTTTATTATGCTTGAGGTGTTTGGGCTGTCAAAGGTTCTGGGTGTTGAATAGTGGCAACTAAGATAAATGAGAACACTGAATTATCCATGCCCATACGCAACCTCATGGCGATGGTTGTAGGGGCGGCTATAGGAACATGGGCGTATTTTGGCATCATTGAACGTCTAAATACTATGGAGAATAAATTTATATTGATGGAGGCTGACTTAGGGCAAAACACAGAGTTCCGCATAAAATGGCCTAGAGGTGACATGGGTGTTTTGCCCGCCGATAGTGAACAGTATATGTTGATTGAGCATCTAGCAGAGCAGCTTTCCAAGCTTCAAGAGCAGATTGATGAAGGCCGCGCACCACATGACCAGCAACAAAAGTTGACATTAGATTTTTATGAAAAGAGAATTACAAATATTGAGAGTCAGATAGAGAAGCTTAGGAATGGACGCAACAGTAATTAAAACCATGACATTGATTTTGTACATGAGCGGAGATGTTTCAGAGCATACCGCCTATGAAAAGATTTCTAAATGTTTGAAAGCCAAGCGCACCATTGAGCGTAATCTATACAAAAAGTCCACTTCTGTGCGGTATTCTTGTGAAAATAAGACAGTTGAGGTATCAAAGAACACAGATGGCACGAATTATATTGTGAGGATCATAGAATGATACAAGCACTTTTAGGACCCTTGAGCAGTCTTGCTTCAACTTGGCTTGAGGGCAAGGTTGAGACTAAGAAAGCCGAGGCAGGGGCAAAGGTTGCTAAAGCCAAGGCTGAAGCTGTCATTATGGAAAAGAAAGCCACTGGAGAGATCGACTGGGATCTTAAAATGGCTGATGCTTCCGCAAATTCTTGGAAGGACGAGTGGCTTACAATTTTGTTTTCTGTTCCATTAATCTTGGCATTCTGCGGAGAATGGGGTAGACAGATAGTAACGGATGGGTTCACAGCATTGAACGCCATGCCGGAATATTACAGATACACGCTTGGAATTATCGTAAGCGCAAGCTTCGGAACAAGAGCGGCAACAAAGTTTTTTGGTAAGAAATAATGGACGCTATACAATTAGCGGAATACATGTTGAAGGACATACGCCAGCAAAAGGCTGATTATACGCAGCGACTGGCTGATGGCTCGGTAGGAGATTGGAACGACTACCGTTTCATAGTAGGGCAAATACGCGGATTAACCTACTCTGAAGATTTGATCAAATCCGCGATGAAAGGCATAGAGCTAGAAGATGGCTAAAAAACTATTCGTCCCTGAGAGGATGGCAAAGAGCGTTGAGTCCAGCCCGGTACCAACGGCAATATCAAAAGGGTTTGAAAATTTAGAAGACCCAAATCAAAAGAATACAGAAGATCCTTCGCAGATGGATGTGTCTGCGATAGACAGATTACCACAGCCTGTTGGTTATCGCCTTCTTGTGATCCCCTATTACATGAAAAAGAAGTCTGCTGGTGGAATTATTATTCCAGACTCTGTTCGTGAGCGTGAAAGCTTCGCAACAGTTGCAGCTTACGTTGTTAAAGTTGGACCTGATGCCTATTTGGACGCAAACAAGTTCCCTTCTGGGCCTTGGTGTGGTGAGAAATCATGGGTATTAATGGGAAGATATGCTGGAAATAGGTTTAAAGTTGACGGTTTAGAGGTAAGACTTATCAATGATGATAATGTTATTGCTACAATACTTGACCCAGCCGATATTTCTTATGTATAGTGGGAGACATGGATATGAATGAAAATCAAGAAGCTGAAAAAACAGAAATTGAAGAGAGCGTATCTTTTGATTTTGATGATGACAATAATTTGGCATCTGAAGAAGTTTCTGTTTCCGAAAAAAATGAAGAAACCCGAACAATTGTACGGGAATCTGATGACGGCGCTGAAGATTCAGAGCTTGAAAATTACAGCGACAATGTTCAGAAAAGAATTAATCAGCTAACTGCTAAAAGAAAGCAGGCCATTGAAGAGGCCGAAGCTGCTTATACATATGCACAGCAAGTCCAACAACAAAATGAAGAGATGAAGAAAAAGCTCTCTGATTTAGATAAGGGCTACATAAACGAGTATGGATCTCGTGTTGAGAGCCAAGAGCTTGCTGTTAAAAAAGTTATGAAAGATGCTTTTGACGCAGGAGACATGGATAAGGTTGCTGAAGCGCAATCAACAATGTCACAGCTTGCTATAGACAAAGAGCGTTTAAGAATACAAAGGGCGCGGTCAGAGCGTCAAGCTGTTCAACAAGAGCAGGTTGCTCAACAGCCGCAACAACAAGTTCAACAACAGCCAAGGCCTTATCAACAGCCTGACAGAAGGCTTATAAGCTGGATGGAAAAAAATCCTTGGTTTGGTGATAACGGTGACGCTATTATGACTGTTGGGGCAAAAGTTATACATGAACAAATTGTTGTTAATGAAGGGTTTAATCCTAGTGAAAACCCAGATGAGTATTATCAGGAAATTGATCGCCGTATTCGCAAAGAATTTCCTCACAAGTTTCAGGAGCAACGGCAGAACGCCCAAGCAGTTACTCCTGCGTCCAGTGGACGGTCAGCTACCAAAAGTGGGCGGAAGAAGACGGTGGAATTAACGCCGGGACAAGTGGCTTTTGCCAAAAAAATGAAAATTCCTCTTGAGCGGTATGCCAAAGAGGTTGCTAAACTGGAAAGGAAGCAAGCGTAATGTCTGATCGCACAAACCGGGAGTCGCAAACCCGTGAACAACAAGCGAGAGTTGCCGATTGGAAACCGCCTTCAGCCCTTGAAGCTCCAGAAGCACCTATTGGTTACAAGCATAGGTGGATTCGTGAATCTGTTATGGAATACGATGATCGTAACAATGTTCACAAACGCCGCCGTGAAGGATGGGAGCTTGTGAAAGCAGAAGACCACCCTGAGTTTGATGCCCCCGTCATTGATGAGGGAAAAAATGCAGGCGTGATTGGCGTTGGTGGTCTGGTTCTAGCCAGAATACCAGAAGAAATCGCGGATCAGCGTAATTCTCACTATCAGAATACAACGCAAAACCAAATGGAGGCTGTGGATCGTGATTGGATGAGAGAGTCCAATGCTGCGATGCCAAAGCTAAAACCACAACGTAGCTCCTCTGTGTCCTTCGGTGGACCCAAAGGGGTAGCTGACAACTAGGAGAAAGAAAGATGGCGAATCAAGATGCCGCTTTTGGCCTGAGACTTTCGCGTTCAGGTAACGGCTCCGATCTGATTGGCATGCAGAATAAGTATCGCATTGCTGCTAACTACAACACTTCAATCTTCCAAGGTGATCTGGTAACAGTAGCCACTAACGGAACGATTACTCGTGTTGCGGCTGGTGACGCTGCGCTTATTTTGGGTGTTTTCAACGGATGCCAATATGATGACCCTACAACTGGCAAGCCAGTTTGGTCTAACTATTACCCCGCCTCTACTAACGTAGCAGGTATTGAAGCTTTTGTTATTGACGCACCTCATGCTGTTTACGAAGTACAAGCAGATGCGGCTATGCCAATAACAGATCTTTTTGGTAATTTCGACATTGTTGATGCGACTGCTGGAAGCACTGCTTCTGGTATCTCTAATTCAGAGCTTGATGTAGGAACTGGCGCGACTACCGCTGGATTGCCACTCAAGGCCATCGACATTTCCACAGACCCAGAGAACAGTGACACTGCTACTGCTAATACAAATGTGATGGTTGTTATCAACAATCACTTGTTTAGCGCTGGCACCACTGGCTTGGCATAAGGAGGCTGATTAATGGCTATTTCTCGCGCACAACTAGCGAAAGAGCTAGAACCCGGCCTTAACGCTCTATTCGGAATGGAATATGATCGTTACGAAGCCGAGCATGCTGAAATCTACGACACCGAAGCTTCAGATCGTGCATTTGAAGAAGAGGTGATGCTCGTTGGTTTTGGTAACGCACAAACCAAAGCTGAAGGCGCTGGAGTCAACTTCGACAACGCCTCAGAGGCTTACACAGCACGTTATACGCATGAGACAATCGCTCTTGCGTTTGCGCTGACTGAGGAAGCAATGGAAGACAACTTGTATGATCGTCTGGGCGCACGTTACACTCGCGCACTCGCACGTTCAATGGCTCATACAAAGCAGGTTAAAGCTGCTGCAACACTGAACAACGCATTTAATGCTGCCTTTACTGGTGGTGATGGCGTTGAGCTTTGTTCTGCTGTTCACCCGCTTGCTCAAGGCGGAACTTTCCGCAATGAGCCTGCAACTGCCGCTGACCTTAACGAAACCTCACTTGAGAATGCCTTAATTGACATCTCAACATTCGTTGATGAGCGGAACATGATCATTGCCCTTCGCGGCATGAAATTGTTTGTCCCACCACAGCTTCAGTTCGTTGCTGATCGTCTTCTTGAGTCTACACTCCGCGTTGGCACAGCCGACAACGATGTAAACGCAATGAAGAACATGGGTATGTTGCCGGAGGGTTACACAATTAACCACTTCCTGACAGATCCAGATGCGTTCTTCATTAAGACTGACGCTCCAAACGGCTTTAAGCACTTTGAGCGGACTGCGCTTTCAACCAACATGGAAGCTGATTTTGATTCAGGTAACATGCGGTTTAAAGCTCGTGAGCGTTACAGCTTCGGCTTTAGTGACCCTCGCGCAGTGTTCGGTTCACCAGGCGCGTAAGCGAACAATTATACGGAAAGGGCGGCTTAACAGCCGCCTTTTTTTGTTGTATAGTGTATTTACCCTGACAGTCTCAATGTGGGACTGACACTAGCCACGACAGGAGATCATAATGGCTACTACTACTTTTTCTGGTCCTATTAAGGCCGGAACCATCAAGAATACAACAGGTACAACAGTTGGAACTGACATTGCGAATGTTGGTCAAGTTGTTATGGCTCAGACTTTTTCTCTAAGTCTTGCTGGCGGTGCAGTTGCAGCGCAGGTTACTGATGTTGTAATTCCAGCAAACTCTCAGATCATTGACTGCGTGATTGACATCATTACAGCGGCAAATGCGGGAACCAACCTTAGCATTGGCGATACAGCAGGTGGTGCTGCTACTATTTTGAACACTTTTGCAAGTGGAACAAATGCTGGTCGAGTTTACCCGACAACACAAGCTGGCGCTGCATTGGCTTGGCAAGACACTGGTGTATCAGACAGGCGTTTGACTGTAACATCTTCTGCCGCAACAAACGCAGGTCTTGTTCGGTTTACTATTCTGTACCAACAGAACAATAACTTAGCATAGTAGGAGGATAATATGGCTGGTCCAGTAACCGCCTATAATGTCCTGCAAAGCGGCGGCGCACAGGCTGTTGGCCCTTCTCGCTCTCGCATTCGTGCCATAACTATATTTGGCTCGGCTGCTGGAGCGTTTACGATCACTGATGGAAATGGAGGGGCGACTCTCTTAACTCAGAAGTTTCCAGCGGGTTTTAATGGTGTTTATATTCCTGACGATGGGATTCTCGCCACTAACGGTGTTTATGTTTCTGCAATATCAGGGGCAAGCAACGAATTGACTGTGTTTTTGTCGTAAGGATAAAAAATGGCTCGTGCAAAAAGTAACATGCCAAAACGCAACAAAAAGAATTTCCGCTCCACAAGTTCTGGAGCGGGAATGACTAAGGCTGGGGTTGCTGCGTATAGAAGAAAGAACCCCGGAAGTAAATTAAAAACAGCGGTTACAGGCGATGTTAAGAAGGGGAGCAAATCCGCAAAACGCCGTTCTTCTTATTGTAGTCGCTCAAAAGGGCAAATGAAAATGCACAACATTAGTTGCAAGAAAACGCCGAAAAAACGTATTTGTGCAGCTAGGCGGAGATGGAAATGTTAAGTAAGCAAGTTGTAGGTGGGACTTTGTTTGTAGCTTTTGTAGGTATCTGCGTTAGTGCTTTAGGCTGGATTGCAACCACTTTAATACATGTTGATAAAACTATTGCGGTTATTGCTGTAAAAGTAGACGCCAACCATTCTATGCTTCAGCCTATGTGGGAAGAATTTACAGGAAGGACGTATAATGACAATCTCGCGGAGTTCCATCCCAAAGCAAATTTCAAGCCCACCAGCAAAACGGAGTTCTAAGATGCCTAAAGATGCTTGTTATAGTAAGGTAAAGGCTCGTTATAAGGTTTTCCCAAGCGCATATGCTTCAGGAGCCATTGCGAAATGTAGAAAAGTTGGGGCAAAGAATTGGGGCAATAAGCCTAAAAAAATGGAAGGTGGAGGGACAGTTACAAGGGCGAAGCGCCCTTCTAGCAATCCAAATGTTGCTAGAGGTTGTGGGCTTGTCATGAGTAACAAAAGAAAAGAAACTAAATATTCATAGAGATATAAATGGAACCGATTTCGACTGCTCTTGCAGGATTCGCATTATTTAAAAGTGCAGTCGATGGCATCAAGGGTGTTATTGGAACTGCTAATGATGTTTCTGAAATTGCTGGATATATTGATAATCTGTTTGAAGGTGAAAAACAGGTTCAACATAAAAGAAGCAAGAAGTCTGGTGTTGGTGTAAGTGATCAATTTGGTGTTACAAATGTTGCAAGAGAGGTAATTGACGCTAAGTTAGCTCAAGAGCAAATGCGCGAAATAGCGCAAATGATTGATGTTCGTTTTGGTCATGGTACTTGGAAATCTATCACAGAGGAGCGGGCTAGACGCATACAGGCCGCCAAAGAAGCGGCGGCGATAGCGAGGCGGAAGAGCATACAAGAGGCTAGAGAGTTTGAAGAAGGCGTAAAGCAAGTTTTTATTATTGGCGGTGTGTTTCTTGTCACTGTTGTAATTTTTCTTTTACTAATTGCTATGATAGCAAGAGCAGAGACTAAGCTTGTTGAATGTAGACTTGAAAGATACAAAAAAGAAAATGGTGAATGGCATTGTATTTATTTAGGGGCAAATAAGACTAGGACATCAATGATAGTAACTGAGTTCTGCCCTAAATCTTATATGTGTGAGTATGATCCGAATAGTAGTGATAAGCTTTTAGAGTGGTGATAGGGTTTTAGCATGGCGGTTAGGAAGACCAAAAGTGGGCTGGCTCTCAAAAGATGGTTCAAAGAGGACTGGAAAGACGTTTCCACGGGGAAAGCGTGTGGGCGTAGCAAAGGTGATAAACGGAAGACTCCATATTGTCGCCCCTCCAAACGTGTCTCCTCTAAAACTCCCAAAACAACCAAAGAAATGACAGCAGCGGAAAAACGTAGTAGGGTTTCGCAAAAGAAGAGGCTTGGGCAACCAGCGGGTAAGCCAAGAAGGGTGAAGTCATTAAAAAGAAGAAAGAAATCATAAAGTTAATTGAAGATTGGGTTATGAATGATTTAAGTGTGATTGACCCAGACTTGGGGTTTGCGCCTTGTCCTTATGCAAAAAAAGCTTTTAAAGAAGACAAGTTAAGAATAGTTGAGTGTGTTAGCAGGCAGGATTTATGGGAAACTATAGCGGCACAGTGTAAGAAATTTAACGATAAGCATTCAATTGTAATCTGTTTAGAAGAGGAACCATCACAAACATACGAAGAAGTGGAAGCAGCTTGTGTGGCAATGAATGAGTGGTTTGCCTACAATAAAATTGATCTTTGGCTGCTTGCTTTTCAAACAAATTTTACGATGGTATTCATACAAAGATTGTCAGAATTAGATGAGGCTAGTCAAAAGCTGGAAAAAATGGGATACTATCAGAATTATGACACAGAAGATTACGTTAATTTGATCTTAAACCGCAGATACAGGAGACACGAGAATGGTAGGTGCCAAAAAACAAGCTAAACGTATGCGTGGCGGCGGTGCGACTGCACCCAAAAAGATGATGGGCGGTGGTGCTGCTAAACAAGCTAGGCGTATGCGTGGCGGTGGTGGAGTTGCTCCCAAAAAGATGAGAGGTGGCGGTGCGGCTAAACAAGTTTCTCCTCGTAAACTCATGGCTATGGGCATGATGCGTGGCGGTAAGGTCAAGAAATAATGGCTGTTTCCGGGTCAACTGATTTTGAGCTATCTTTAAAAAGGAAGAAGTAAATGCGTGTTAATTGGGATGCGGTTACGACTGCAATGCTTGAAATTGCAGTTGGCCTCACCAATAATTTAAGTCCAGTTGCAAATGCTGTTACAAGTGGATTCGCCAATGGTGACTTTAACGAAAGTGGCAGTATTACTTCGGCTGATGCACTTGATGCGACTAAATTTGGAGCGGGAGTGTTGCCAGTAGGTACTGCAAAAACACGAATTGAAAATATTTTTGAACCGGCACTAATACGAGCATATACTATTGATACAGTTACTTATAGTGCATATATTTTGCATCTTGCTAACTTTGAACTTGATGTATCTGATTACATTGAAGAGGCTTTTGAGCGTTGTGGCCTAGAGGTTCGCACAGGGTATGACTTAAAAACAGCGCGAAGATCTTTGAACTTAATGCTGGCTGATTGGGCAAATCGCGGCCTAAATCAGTGGACAATTGAACAACGCACACAGCCCCTTTCTAAGGGAACCGGAAACTATAATCTTGGAACAGACTTAATTGATGTTCTGTCAGCATCACTTCGCAGAAGCAACACAGATTACTCAATGAATAGAATTAGTCGAGATGAATACCTATCCATTCCGTCCAAGGCAACCGAGGCTCGACCTACGCAGTTTTTCGTAGATCGTCAAATAACTCCAGAAATAAAACTTTGGCCTGTCCCAGAAAATAGCACAGATGTTGTTGTATATGATTGCTTAACCAGAATGAATGATGCTGATAATTACAATAGCAATCTTCAAATGCCATTTAGGTTTTATCCATGTCTTGCCGCAGGATTGGCTTACTATATAGCTATAAAGAAAGCCCCTGACCGTATTCAAGTTTTAAAAGCCATATATGATGAAGAATTTGAAAGAGCGCAAGCTGAAGATAGGGACAGAGCTTCTTTTAGTGTAACCCCTAATTTGCAGTATTACAGAGTTGGTTGATGGGGAAATTCGCTGTTGGTAAAGATGCTTACGGAATATCAGATAGGTCTGGTTTTCGTTATCGTCTGCGCGATATGCGGCAAGAGTGGAATGGTTTGCTTGTTGGAAAAGATGAGTGGGAAGCAAAACATCCACAGCTTGAAGTCTTGAGGCATTTGCCTGATCCTGAAGCTCTTAGAAACCCGAGACCAGATTTAAGAGCAGAGCCAACCGTAGAGCGTCTTCTGCCGCTAAACCCTTTTCGATCAGGTGACGCAGGCTCTTCAGTGATTACTGTGTTTGAGCCTTCTCATGGGCGCAGCACACTTGATTTTGTTGTTTTTCGTAAAACACAGGCATTTGACGGTTTCACAAAAACCATTTTAGAAAGATCTGAGGGGTACACAATCACTGTTATTGACGTTAACTCATACACGTTCACTGCTATTGGGGGAGCAGCATCCATTGGTGGAGTAATAGGCGGCGGCGGAGTTGCAACTGCTGATACTGGTTCTGGTGTGGCATCAACAACAGCAGAACTTGTTTCTCAGTTTACAATGACTGCAAATGGTATAATTCTTTCAGCATCGACCTTTGACTCGATAAGTGTTACATTCGATTCGGCAAGCAAGACTTTTGACGAGGCTTAAATGGCAAAACAAGCAGTAGGAATTGGATCATCAGCAAATGATGGGACGGGTGATACCCTTCGCGCAGGCGCGGACAAGATAAATGACAACTTTAATGAGATATACAGTGCGTTGGGAAATAGTTCCAATGTATTAACGGATATTATAGATACTAATGGTCTTTTAAATGTTAGTTCAGGCGCTAACAAGATTGTTTTTTATTACGGCGCTTTGACTGATTTGCCCAGCGCATCAACATATCACGGCGCTGTTGCTCATGTTCACGCTACAGGTGGACTCTATTTCGCTCATGGCGGTGTCTGGATAAGGTTAAATGATGAAGCCACAGGGCCAGTAACAAAGTACACTGCCGGTACTAACGGAAGCTCGGCGTACACATTCACTGGTCCGGGGGCTACTTCAGGTAACAACCCAAACTTTACCTTTTACAAAGGCCATACATACTTAATTGATAATACAGCCAATGTAGGTAGCCATCCTTTGCAGATCAGAACATCCAACGGCGGCTCTGCTTTTACAACAGGGGTGACCGATAACTACAATTCTACCACCGGGTTAACACAGTTTATTGTTCCGCATGAGCCAAGCGATACATCTCTGGTGTATCAATGCACTAGCCATAGTAGTATGGTCGGCAATATAACAATAGTATAGTGAGCAGGTGAAATGTCGTTTACATACACAGAGCTACAAGATGCAATAAAGAATTTTACAGAGAATGAAGAAACTTCTTTTGTAAGCAATCTGCCATTATTCATTCGCAGCGCGGAAGACAGAATATTAACCGTTGTTGACCTTGAGTTCTTCAGAAAAAACGCAACATCACAGTCAACTATTGGTGATCCTTATCTAAGTGTTCCGGCTGATTACTTGTCATCTTTTTCAATGCAAATAACAACCGCTAATTACAAGAATTTTTTGGAATTAAAAGATGTTAACTATTTGCAAGAATACAATAATTCTATAGGCAGTCAGACCACTCCAAAATATTACGGTATATTTGACGTAGACAACTTTATTTTAAGTCCAACCCCTAATCTAGTGTATGATGTAGAATTGCATTACTATTATCGTCCTGCAAGTATTACTGCTGGGGCTGGATCTGGTACAACATGGCTTAGTGAGAACGCCCCTAACTCGCTACTTTACGGTTCGCTAGTAGAAGCGTATACTTATATGAAGGGTGAGCAAGATATGATGCAGTTGTACGAGCAAAGATTCGTACAAGAAATACAACGCTTAAAGGATTTGGCAGAAGCTAGAGAGAATAGCGATGCCTACAGGAGAGGTCTACCTGATAGGCCGCGCACTTAACCCACGGAGTAAAAGACAATGGCAACATCTAATGCAGCAACCACCTTTTTGGAGAACAAGATACTTAACTTCTTGTTTAAGAACAACGCAGGCTCTTTTTCAACACCCGGCGATAGTATTTACGTTGGCCTAGCAACTGCGGTAAGCAGTGCAGAAGGCGGCTCTGTAACAGAAGCTACCTTTACAAATTATGCGAGACAGCAAAAAGCAGCTTCAACATGGACTGTACCCTCAACGTCTACTGATGCTCAGATAGCAACAACAACTCAGATTGAGTTTCCGGCTTCTGGTGGGACAAACAACACAATCACGCATGTTTTTATTGCTAGTGCATCTAGTTCTGGGGACATTTATTTTATTGGTGCGCTTGATGCCAGTAAAGTAATCGCGTCTGGTGATATTTTCCGCATTAACGCTGGTAATCTAAGCATTCAGTTGAACTAATCTAAAACGTGTACTGAGGGTAAACCAAGATGGCACTTGTTCTTAGAGATCGGGTAAAAGAAACGACCACCACTGCTGGCACAGGCACATATACTTTGGCTGGTGCAGTGACTGGTTTTGAAACCTTTGCCAGTGTAGGTAACGGAAACACCACCTACTATGGGTGTAGCGATGGTGTAGACTTTGAAGTAGGTATTGGAACATACACAGCTTCTGGAACGACTTTAGCTAGAACCACGATACTTCAGTCCAGCAATAGTGATAGTGCTGTTAACTGGGGGTCTGGAACAAGAACTGTTTTCTGCACGTTACCTGCGGAAAAAATGTCTTTCTTGGACGCTAGTGGTAATGTAGTCGCCGCAAATGGAAGTGCTTTAACTGCTTTAAACGCCAGTAACTTGGGATCTGGAACAGTAGCCAATGCTAGACTAGACGCACAACTTCAAGATGTAGCCGGGTTAGCTGTAACTAACGGTGGTTTCATTGTAGGTGATGGTTCTAACTTTGTACTTGAGACCGAAGGTACAGCGCGAGCTTCATTAGGTCTTGGCACTTCCGCAGTTCTTGACACGGGCATATCTAATACAAATGTGCCTAAGTTCACATCTGGCGTAGCTGATGATGATTTCTTGAGAGTCGCTGGAACGGCTATAGAAGGTCGTTCTGCATCAGAAGTTTTGTCTGATATTGGCGGTCAGGCCAGTTTGACATTTGGCATATCAAACACCAATGCGGTTAAGGTTGACAGTACCTCAGTAGCAGATGATGAGTACGCAAGGTTTACTGCTAATGGCTTAGAAAGCAGAAGCACAAGTGAAGTCCTGTCTGATATAGGAGCCATCACAGCTAGTTCCTCCGACACACTTACTAACAAGTCTATTGCATCTTCGCAACTTACAGGCGCACTTCCAGCAATTAGTGGTGCAAACCTGACCAACCTGCCAGCCGCTGGCGCGGCTCTATATGCCGCCAATGAGAGTTCACCAGCGGCACAACCAAGCGCGACTGGAGTCAATGCAATAGCGATTGGTGACCAAGCAGTTTCAAGCGGCACTGATTCGTTCGCAATAGGTACGGATACTGACGCTACAGGGACTTCATCATTAGCGGTAGGCAAAGGCGCACAAGCAACTGCAAATCACAATTTGGCTATAGGTTTAAACGCGACCGCATCTGCCGAAAGAGCTATAGCGATTGGCAACAATGGGGTGACCGCAGGTTCTACTTATAGTACAGCAATAGGTCATAACTCAGGTATACAAGGCTCTGTTACTGCTACTGGTTCAGGCGCAATGGCTCTTGGCGGGTCTTATGCTAGTGGAGTAGACACCCTTGCCGCAGCAATTGATAATAACACATCCTCTTACGGAGCGACAGGAGCTACTAGTACTGCAATAGGAAATCTTGCAAAAGCCACTGGTACTAGTTCTGTGGCAATTGGAAAAGGCAGTGTAGCTGAAGCAACAGAGGCGTTGGCTATGATGGACGGAACTGCGTCAAGTCAAGATGCTGTCGCTATTAGAGGACTAGTTTATTCTGGAGCGACTGGCGGCGTGGCGATTGGCGGGGCTGCAACCGTTAGTGCAAATTATGGAACTTCATTAGGCTATAAGGCAACAAGTATAGATACTTATTCTACGGCAATTGGTTGGAGTCGTGCTGCTGGTTCACACGGATTTGCTGCCGCTATAACCGATAACAGTTCAAGCTATGGAACTACTGCCGCTAATGCAATTGCGATAGGTTATCGGGCAAAAGCCTCTGGCGCAAAATCTATAGCACTTTCTGGAGAAAATGCTGCCGCTAGTGGTGCAGGGTCTTTTGCCGCTGGTGGTGAATATCAAACTGCGTCTGGCGCATACTCAGTAGCAGTAGGCGGTTCTGTTAATACGGCATCTGGCGAAGCGTCTTATGCTTTTGGAAAACGAGCTTTAGCTGCACAAACTGGTAAATATGCTTACGGCGCATTCTTAACAGGAACAAATGGCGCAACCCAAGGTGGCATGATTATTTTAAATGCAGCCACGACCGATGCTACAGCTACGGTTTTGAGTTCTGATGCAAACGCCGCAGGGTCTACTAATCAGCTTGTAGCCGCATCTGACACAGCGATAACATTTGATGGTTCAGTAACAGGCATACAAAATGGCGCACAAGCTTTTGCCTCGTTTCTTATTTCTGGTTTGTTGGTCAACGATGGTGGAACAACAACTTTGGTAAACAGCGCAACGACAGTAATTGACAATCAATCTAGTTGGGTTGTGGCTATGACAGCCGATAACACAAACAATGCCTTGGCTATTACTGTAACTGGTGAAGCCTCACACAACATCCGCTGGGTGGCAAACATACGAACCAGTGAAGTCACATACGCTTAAAAAGGAGTTAATTAAATGGCTATAAAAAATAATATCGCAGAAAGTGCAAGCCAATACGGTATTGCTTTCAACAACGCTTACTACCGTATCGTAACGGCGGCAATCTCGCGCCAACGTGGCACAGACCCAAAGTTCCAAGTAATGATTGACCTGTCAGCATACGCTACGGCATCACCAACAGACGACACTCGTGAGGTAGACTTTAAACGCTATCATGCAAACCTAACAGACATTGAAGCCCTCTCAGGTGATACTTTCTTAGACAAGTGTTACAAGTGGGTAATGACACAAGACGACATGGATGGCTCGTCCGCCGTATAGGTGTAATATATGTCACTTACCATAAATCATCAGACAAATGATATTAGCAATTCCACTGGTACTGTTAAGCTAAACGGCACGGCTGTCGGTGGTGACAACACTCCGCCTGTGTGGTTTGGTAGTCGTGGCTTGTTCGGTGGAGGCAACACAGGCTCAAACTCAAACGTAATTAGTTATATATCTATAGCCACCACAGGAAATCCTACAGATTTTGGTGATTTAACAGCAGCCCGAAGCATACTTGCTTCTTGTTCAAATGGTACAAGAGGAGTTTGGGCTGGGGGAAGTGGCACAAACACAATAGATTATGTAACTATAGCTAATACTGGCAACGCCACCGATTTCGGTGACTTAACAGTAGCTCGTAGTTATTTAGGGGGATGTTCAAACGGAATTAGAGGTGTATTTGCTGGTGGGTATGATTTAGATACGATAGATTACATAACCATTGAGACCACAGGCAATGCCGTAGATTTCGGCAACCTAAGAGCCGCCACCTTTGCTGTAGGTTCTCTTGCTAGTAATACAAGAGGTCTTTTTGCTGGTGGTACTGCTGATGGCAGTGAGATTCAATATGTAACCATATCTTCTACTGGTAACGCTACCGATTTTGGAGATTTACTCAGTAGCACAACCTATATAACTGGTCTCTCTAATGCGACTAGGGGAGTTTTTGGTGGGGGTGCAGCTTACCCAACTCTTAATGTTATTCAATATGTAACCATTGATACAACTGGTAATTCTACTGATTTTGGTGACCTCACTGTTGACCGTAAAGCGATGGGCGGCTGCTCAAGTGGCACAAGAGGTGTTTTTGGTGGTGGTGCGAAAACAGTGGCCTATAGTGACTCTAGGGTAAATGTAATAGACTACATAACCATAGATACTCTTGGCAATGCTACAGATTTTGGTGACCTTGCTGCAGATACATCGTATTTATCCGCATGTGCGGGGGATTAATATGTCATTAACAATCAATCACCAACTAAATGATATAATTAATTCTACAGGCACTATTACTATAAACGGTGTAGTTGCTGGTGGGGATAACACTCCGCCTGTATGGTTTGGCGGCAGGGGTTTGTTTGGTGGTGGCACTTATCCAGCAACCAATGTAATACAATACATAACCATTGCTAATACAGGCAACACTACAGATTTTGGTGACCTCACTGTTACTCGTTCAGGCTTAGGCTCTTGTTCCAATGGCGAGCGAGGGGTTTGGGCTGGGGGAGGCTCTAGTAACGTCATTGATTATGTGACTATTTCCACTACAGGAAATGCTACAGACTTTGGTGACATGACCAACCAAGGGAATCCAGCGGCCTGTTCTGATGGTACAAAGGGCTTGTTTGCAGCCGCGCATTATCCCTCTGGCGCTTCTAACGTCATTGACTATATAACTATTTCTACCACAGGAAATGCCACAGATTTTGGTGATTTATTGGCGGCAAATGGCTACAAATACGCTTGCGCTAGTAACACTAGAGGTCTTTTTGCTGGTGGATATAATCCATTAACCGCTGCAATAGATTATGTAACGACAGCTACCACAGGCAATGCTTCAGATTTTGGTGACATGACTGTTAGTAAATTCCAAGGTGCTGGTCTTTCTAATGCAACATATGGCGTTTTTTGTGGAGGAGCCACCAGTAGCACTCAAACAACTAACACAATGGACTATGTAACTATGGCAACAACAGGAAATGCTACAGATTTTGGCGATTTAACTCAATCACGCAGGAATTTAGCTGCATGTTCAAGCGGTACTAGAGGAGTTATAGGCGGAGGGGGTGGTACAGCTTTCCCGCCTGTAAGATATGACGTAATAGACTATATCACTATAGCAAGCGCGGGAAATGCCACAGACTTTGGTGACCTAGCATCAGCTATTGAAGAATTAGCCGCGTGTGCGGGAGACTAATATGGCACTAACTTTTAATCACCAAACAAACTCTATCACCAATGCCACAGGAACCGTGACCTTTAATGGTGTGGTTGTTGGTGGTGATAACACTCCAAATATATGGTTTGGCAGTCGTGGTGTTTTTGCAGGTGGTGATGTTAATGGCGCTGGATCGGCTCAGAATGTAATAGACTATATTACAATAGCATCAACTGGCAATGCTACAGATTTTGGCGATTTAACGGTAGCTAGAAGAAACCTTGGTGGAAGCGGCTGTTCAAACGGAACAAGAGGTGTTTTTGGCGGTGGTACTCAGTCAGGTGATAATGACACTATAGACTACATTACGATAGCCAACACTGGCAATGCTACTGATTTTGGTAACTTGTCTGTAGCGCGAACTATTGGTCCCGCTGGCGCTTCTAACTCTACTAGAGGTTTATGGGGTGGTGGAATTGGCGGAACTGACGTAATAGATTATATAACAATAGCCAACACTGGTAATGCTACAGACTTTGGCAATCTTTCAGTTGCTAGATGGGGTGCGGGTGCTTGCAGTAATGGAACTAGGGTAGCATTTGCTGGCGGGGCTGGTAGTGAATATGACGTAATAGATTATGTAGCCATTGATACCACTGGTAATGCCGCAGATTTTGGCAATCTCAGCGTAGCAAGATATTATGTGTCTGGTTGCTCTAGTGAAGCTGGAAGGGGTGTATTTGACGGTGGTGAAATTGCTGTTAACCCATTTATTACAGATGTAATAGATTACATAGATATTTCTACTACAGGCAATGCTACAGATTTTGGTAACTTACTTGCTGCAACTAAAAAAATAGCAGCTTGTTCTGATGGGTCTAGGGGTGTATTTGGCGGCGGGGCAAATTCTAGCAATTCAAGCCTCAATACTATACAATACATAACCATAGCATCAACAGGCAACTCCACTGACTTTGGCGACCTTACTGTTGCGAGAGATAATCCGTCTGCGGTTTCAGGAACATAATATGAAACAAGAAATAATAAAAAAAGATAACATAACATTTAGCCTTACTACAGTAGCGGCAAATAAAATAAACAGTGCGGCTGTAGCGAAGGTGAATCAATTTCTTCCAGAAATAGAAGAAAAGACTAGAGCCTTTGACCGCAACAATAGTCAAACTACGCTAGGTTTAATGACATTGACTATGCTGAACGGTCAATCGCCATTCCGCATGATGCGTCAAGTAATGGCAGAGATTGAAAAGCGTAAGATGGCTTTGGCGGAGGCACAGGTTAGCCACGCTAAAACCGTTAAAGAAATGCAAGAGCTTGAGGGTGATGTTGACCCTGTAGCTGAAGCTGAGTATCGTCAAAAAAGTGTGAGCTTATCTACGCTTGAAAACAAGATTAATGGTTCATTCAAGGACGTTGCCACACTCATTGACCAGTACAATAACATTAAAGCAGCAAACGGTATTGATGAGTGGGATGAAGAGGCATTTGAAGCTGAAGAAAAACGTCACCACGTTCGCAGAGGCTTTGAACTTATGTACCGTAACCTTCTTGATGGAGGCCGCGCTCAAACCGCTACAATAGAATATCTACAACAGCATGGCGTACATCCACAGGTCGCATTAACAGAAGTCTCTGGCTATGTTCAACACTCAGCGGAACAAATTGGTAAAGGGGATTTGCTACACTCAAATCATTTAGAAGATTTTTTAGACCAGATGGCGGATAAGTATTGTGCTAATGTAGATAAAACAGCAGAGCGTTTATTTGGCAAGAGCGATTTCGTAAACAAGGACTATATGCTGAAATTGGAGAGTAAAAATGATTGTTGAGTACAAGCTAGATGCTGGACCACAGGGCATGACCATTCCTCTCTGGGTAAAGGATGGTGGATACTACTATGACCCAGATAAATTTACTATGGTAGGTTGGACCAATGATGCGCCTCGTGAGTTTAAAGTTCCAGATACGGTAACCGTTTTAGACAAGGCGGGTCTTACAACTCGGGTTCTTAACATTCACAGTCGATATGCTATGCAGAAAGAAAACAGTGATCGCGAGTTAGTTGATATGACTAATGATGAAGTCACCGCTGAAGTGTCTGCTTGGTTTGATGCTTGGAGTTAATATTAACTAATGTTTGGACAAGCCCCCCTTTCCACTTTTGCAATAGCCGAGCAGGCTATTGTAGCACTTTCCACTGTGGAAATGATTGGCACGTTTACAAAAGTAAACGTGGGTTCTGGCACCTTAGCCGGTGTTTCGGAACAAATAGGTAGCTTCACTCAAACATCTACTGGTAGCTTTATTCGTGAGGGTGTTTCTGAACAGATAGGTAGCTTCACTCAATCGTCTCTTGGTGGTTTCTTGCGAGACGCGGAAGCCGATTTAGAGTTTGATTTTACGCAAACATCAAACGGAATCAGCCTAAATATAACCGGCTCTAATATAGAATTTGATTTCACTCAAACTTCTGTTATATCGGCGACTTTTTCTGGTACGTCTGAGCAGATAGCCAGCTTCACACAGTCCGCATTAGGTGGTTTTCTCCTGACTGCTGAAGCTGATCTAGATTTTAACTTCACACAGTCTTCCAATGCCCAGCTTGTAAAACATATAAGTTCGGCCTTAGACTTTGATTTCACACAGTCATCTGACGGCAGACTTCTTACATCAGGTGTTTCTGAGCAAATAGCCAGCTTCACACAATCCTCCGTTGATACCATTATCTTTGTCGGTGTTTCTGAGCAGGTAGCCAGCTTCACACAATCCTCTGCGGGGATCCGCGTACAGGTTACCGGCTCAGACCTAGAGTTTAATTTTACTCAAACATCTGCTGGTACTCGTGTTCAGACGGCTATTGGAGAGATGGACGCTGACTTTACTTTAAGCTCTCTTGCAAGTATGATAGCGTCTGGGTCTTCTGAAATAGAAGCGGTGTTTATACAGACTAATTTAGGGGGACTTTTAGTTCCTTCTAGTGCTGAATTAAGCGCAATATTTATTATGACAACAGATGGTCGCCTTCTTTGGGAACAAATAACTCGTACTGGTAGCGATACATGGACAACAATTAATCCGATTACCATACAATAAATAAGGTGGTATAAATGGCAAGTACATATACTTCAAATACCGGGATTGAAAAACCCGGCTCTGGCGAACAGGCAGGTACTTGGGGTACAACCACCAATACCAACTTTGATATAATTGATCAGGCTGTTCATGGACAGATCTCTATTACAATTACTAGCAGTAGGGATCTAACGACAAATGACGGAGCAACAAGCGAAGGCGCTAACCCTGTTATTGTTCTTACAGGAAGCCCCGGTTCTACGTTTGAGTTGCGGGTAACACCCACAGATCAAAAGAAACATTACACCATTAAGAATGAAACTGACGCTGCGTGCCGAGTTATTTACAAAGGCGTTACCTACTCTACATCTACTGGTGTGGAGATCTTGGCTGGTTCAGCCTCCGCTGTAACAGGTGATGGTGGTGGTGGATCTGGTGTATTTAAAAGCCTGACACCGCTCACAGACTTGGTAAACGACCTTTCTCCCCAGCTTGGTGGCAACTTAGATGTCAACGCAAAAAATATTTTGTTTGGAGACAGCGGTGGGGCAAGTGACGATAGGCTTGTGTTTGGTGCGGGGACCGATCTTGAGATATATCATGATGCCACCGACAGTATAATTGATAACAGCACTGGCGCTTTAAAGATACTTGGTGACGATATCCAAGTAAAAAATGGAGCTAATGACGAAACGTCAGCTAAATTTATTGCTAACGGAGCGGTTGAGCTATATCACAACAACGTAAAAAAGATAGAAACCACAGCGGACGGGGTGGACATTGTTGGAGACATAAGTCTGACTGGTGGTAGCGGGTGGGGAATTTCTGTTGTTAGCAGTAGTGCTACCGCCGTTTCAAACGGTGCAGTTTCGTCATCAACAGCCCTTACTGTTGATGGGAACAGCGGGACAATTGTTGTGGGCATGAGCGTAACGGGGACAGGTATTTCCGGCAATGTTAAAGTTGCTACTGTAACTTCGCAGACCGCTCTTGTTTTGGACACAGCTATTTCGATTGCAGATGACGTTTCTTTAACCCTTGCTAGTAATAACTTAGTGTTTTCTTACGGTGGTACAGCGGTGGCTAAAATAGCTTCTGATGGCGCAATAACTTCTGTCGATAACTTAACTGCATTTGGAACAATCTAATGGCTTTACCGGCCTCTGGAGTTCTGTCTATAAGCAATCTAGCTACCGAGTTTGGCGACAGCACACCTAACTCTATGTCCGAGTTTTATAGGGGTGGTAGTCTTGTAGCAGATAACGCAGTTAACCTTAATGTGCCTTCCAGCGGAGCAGTTAGCTTTAACAAGTATTATGATAGCGCGGGTACTCAGACTAGAAATATTTCAATAAACCTTGGTTATTTAAGCCCATCAGGCGGCGTGGGCCTCACTACTATCAGCAGCACTGGAACTCCTATTTCTATTGGCGGATCCGCTAACACAGTGGCTTACCAACCTGTTTTTCACGCTGGAACAGGTTTTATAACTAACGCATCCATTACCATTCAGCAGAACGAAGATGTTGCTCCGAATGACGAACACGTTATTTTGTACGGTGGAACATCTGATTCTACGACAACAAACATTGTGGCGCAGTGGAATGCCAGTATTAGCGGCAGTCAAGGCGGGAGCAGAAACTATGATATTGTTTGGGATAGCGATGGCCTTATCAACAGCATAACGTACACTGGTGGTAGCTACAACACGGGGATTATAGCTTTTGTTACAAACGACACAGCGGCTGCAAGAACGGCGGGGTATAAGTGGTACGGGTTTAGGTTAAAGATACCCTCAAGCTTTGCAAAAGGTTCTGCCATCATGACTGGAACTTTTTCCAGCACTAGCATAACGCAACCAACTTAGGTGATACATGCCACTAACAAAGCTACAATTTAGACCCGGCATTGTTCAGGACCTTACCTCATACTCTAATGAGGGTGGGTGGCGTGACGGCGACAAGGTCCGCTTCCGTTTGGGATACCCGGAGAAGATTGGTGGTTGGGAAAAGTATACCAGTTCCACCTTCCTTGGTTCCTGTCGCGCTCTTCACAACTGGATTGCTTTGGATGGTTCTAACTTTCTTGGTTTAGGTACAAACCTAAAGTATTATATTGAAGAGGGTGGTAGTTTTGTTGATATAACTCCTCTTCGTACTGGATCGCCAACGAGTGCAGGGGCTGTAACTTTTAGCGCGGTTACATCCAACCCATTCTCTAGCACAATTACCGTGACTCACACCAACCACGGTGCGGTATCCGGGGACTTTGTTACTTTTTCTAGTGTAGCCAGCCTTGGCGGCAACATAACAGACATCGTATTAAATCAGGAATACAGCATCGATCAGGTTTTAAGTGCTAGTTCCTATCAAATCACAGCCAAAGATCTCCTTGGGGCTACGGTAACATCTAATAGTTCTGACACAGGTAATGGCGGCAGCAATACAGTAGGTAACTATCAGATTAACGTAGGTCTTAATACCACAGTAGGTGGCACAGGCTGGGGTGCAGGTTTATATGGTGGCAGGACTTCAGCGCCGTTGCAGACAACAGTCAACGAGGGCGGCACCCTTTCGGCAAGTGACACCACAATTACTGTAACCAGCGCCACGGGCATCGTGGCTACTGACATTGTTATGATTGATAACGAGTTAATACTTGTTGGTGGCATTTCTAGCAATGATTTAACTGGTTGTACAAGAGGCCACTCTGGCACTACAGCAGTTACACACACTGACGGCAGTTTGGTTATCTTAGCCAAGGGCAACGCTGATGCGGCTAATGATTTCTTTGGATGGGGCGTTGCAGCTTCTGGCGGACTGACAACAACTACTCAAATAAGATTGTGGTCGCACGATAATTTTGGGGAAGATCTTCTTACAAACCCCAGAGACTCTGGTGTTTTCTATTGGGATAAATCAACTGGAACAAATGCTAGATCCGTAGAACTCTCTACGATATCTGGCACCAAGAGAAGCGTTCCAACAATATGCAAACAAATTATGGTATCGGACAGGGATCGTCACGTTCTTGCTTTTGGGGCAGATGGCTTGGGTGGCTCGACTGATGTGCAGGGAAATGGGGTTCAAGACCCTTTATTGATACGTTTCTCCAGCCAAGAAAGCCCAATAGACTGGTATCCAACCGAAACTAATACTGCTGGAGATTTGCGTCTTGGGTCTGGATCTACATTTGTTAGGGCGATTGAAACTAAGCGTGAAATCCTAGTGTGGACAGATACGGCGCTTACGTCTATGCGTTTTATTGGCCCTCCATTTACCTTTGGCTTGCAACAGCTTGCTTCTAATATAACTATTGCAGGTCCAAACGCTGCTGTTGCTACAGAAGATTTTGTGTTCTGGATGGGTATTGATAACTTCTATGTCTATGCTGGTCAAACAAAGCAATTACAATGCACTGTTAAGGACAGGGTTTTCAACGATATTAATCTAGACCAGAGCGACAAGATATATGGCGGCGTTAACTCAGAGTTTAGTGAGGTGTTCTGGTTCTATGCGTCATCAGGGTCGCAAGCCAACAACAGATATGTAGTATATAACTATCTGGATAAAATATGGTACTATGGCACACTTGGCAGAACAGCTTGGTTAGATCGTGGAACTAGACCATTCCCATTAGCCACAGATAATAACGGTTATTTATATAACCAAGAGTTTGGTCATGATGACGATGGATCAAGTATGGATTCATATATAGAGTCCGCAGTCATGGACATTGGTGATGGGGATAGATTTACTTTTATAAATAAAGTTATACCAGATTTAAGTTTTTCTGGATCAACAGCTATATCCACACCTCAAGCCACATTTACAATAAAGTCCAGAGACAACCCGGGCCAAGATTTTGACAATACAGGTGCTGGCACAGCAATCAGAACACAAACCGTACCTGTAGAAGAATACACACAACAACTTTACTTGAGATCAAGAGGACGCTCGTTTGCCATGCGTGTTGAGTCTAATGCTATCGGTGCTAAGTGGAGATTGGGAAGCCCACGGGTTAATATTCGTCAGGATGGGAGGCGCTAGTGTCTAGCAACCAAGTCCCACCACCAAGACTTCCAGAAGCCCCAGAGGAGTACAGTGTAAGCTATATGTCTGATTTAATAAGGGCTTTAGAGATATTTATTGAGCAGGAACGTAACCCCGGAGGCATTCGTGCCTCTACTGCCACTTTAACAGGATTGCCTACAAGTGCATCTGGTCTTGAAGTTGGTTCTTTGTATAATGACTCAGGAACAGTGAAGATAGTGACATAACAAGATTTTTCTGTATAATTGTTCGTGTTAGTAAGGATTTAAACTATGGGTTTATTAGATGATATAGCCAAAATAGCTCTGCCTGCTGTAGCTGGTAGCTTTTTAGGGCCTGCTGCCGCCCCTTTGTTTAGTGGTGCAACTGGGATTATGGCAAACCCAGCCATACAAAATGCTTTGCTATCAGGAGGCATTGGCCTGCTAACTGGTCAAAAACCTAAAGACGCTCTGAAATCAGCATTATTGGGCGGAATAGGATCTACCATGTTTGGACGGGCAGGTGAGGCCGCTGGGCAAAATGCAGAAACTTCACAGTTTGTTCCTAACACTGGAGGCAGGCCGGATTTTGTAACAGGTGGTTCTGCTAGAACAGGAAAATCAAATGTCCCAGCAGGCACAGGCGCAAGCCAAGCAGTTGAAGCAGTCAAGCCCAAAACCATGTCCGCTGAGTTATTACAGGGCCTTGGAATGGGTGATAACAATTTGTTATACAAAGTTTTAAACACACAGCTTGGAGAAGGCGCAGCAGCAGGTCTGCTTGCGGAACTTTTAGCCAGCGGTGATAAAGAAGACACAAGAACGGCGTTTGAAAAACGACCATATGCTGGTGGTTTGCAATATGGTAAGCTTGGTGGCATAAATTACAATCAAGGTGGTTTAGTTCAGTATTTTAATCAAGGCGGCGCGACGGATAATTATCCAGCGAATCCTCCTAGAAGAGATGGACCTATTAACCCATATGAAGGATCTGGGACTAAAGACGATGTGCCAGCATTATTAACGGCTGGCGAGTTTGTAATGACCCGTGATGCTGTTAAAGGCGCTGGTGGTGGTGATTTAAACCAAGGTCTCAATCGAATGTACAGTATGATGGATAAATTTGAGGGGATGGCATAATGTCTACACAAACAGTAGAACAAATACAACGTCTAGCTCCCTATCTTGAAGGGTTGGAAAAGCGCCTCCTTGGAACAGCATTCGGTGAGTTTGACTCATCTGGCGGTCAAACTTCACTAGGTCTCCTTGATACCCCTATTGATCTACCGCAACAACAAGTTGCTGGGCTTGACCCCCTACAACAACAAGCTCTTAACATGGCTCCGGGCATGGTTGGCTCTTACGCTCCGTTTACGCTAGGGGCTTCAGGGCAAACGCTAGGTGGACAGGCGGCTCTTTCTGCTGGTCTTGGTTCTTTAATGGATTTGCCAGCTATGGCTCAACAATACATGAACCCATATCAGGGCAGTGTTATTAATGAAATAAATCGTCAAGCGGCTATGGAACAAAACAAACTAGCAGGTTCGGCTGTTGGCGCAGGGGCTTTTGGCGGTTCTCGTCAAGGTGTGCAGGCTGCTGGCGCAGAAGGTCGTAGATTGGCTGCTGTGGGAGAAGCGCAACGTAAGGGCTATCAAGATGCAATGAATACTGCACAAAAATCCGCTCAACTTATGGGTGGAATTGGACAGGCATATGGGCAATTAGCTGGCACAACAGCCGATATTGGTCGTGTGCAGTCAGAACTTGGCAGGGCTGATCTTGGTATGCTTACACAAATTGGTGATATTGGTCGCAATCTTCAGTCACAACAGCTTGAGGCTCAAAGACAAAACCAGTTGGCGTTGTCGCAAGAGCCATTTACACGCCTTGAAATGGGACAGTCCTTGCTCAAGGGCATGCCTAGCGCTGGTTTATCGTCTACATTTAAATCAGCTACAACACCACAAACCAATCCTTTCTTGGCAGGTGTGGGCGCGTATACTGCCTTACAGGGCATCAAGCCAACTGGCAGCGCATAGGAGAGCTTAGATGGCTCAAAATCAAACACTACCTTTAGGCTCTGGTTTAGGGGCGATTAAAACGCCATCTCTGCAAGGTGACGCAAACGAAGCGGCATTTCGTAAGGATGCGGCAAGCGGTGGTATACTGGGTGAAATATTGAGCATGTACCCTACTCAGACTGAAGCAATTAATGCAAGAAAGTCTGCTCAAGGGGGGATTCTTCAAGCAATAAAAAATCTTACAAGTGGGACTGGATCAAGATTGAGTGGCGGTCTTAATATTGTTTCTCCCCCTGAAACTTATGGTCGAAGTCCAGAGCGCACTAGAGAAGCGGCTATGAACCGTATTAAAAGTATTCTCCAAGGCGGAGGTCTTTTAAGGCCTGATGATCAACAAGGACAATCTATTATTGCTGATAATATCTTTAGTCCAGATCCCTCTGCTGGAGGCACAGGGCTTGAAAGAATGCCTCTCACTGGTGATGGCGATCTTGGTGAAAGTAATGAAAACCAACCTCTCGTGTTTTCTGAAATAGACCCGAACTTAAATGTTGATATTGGAGCCGCTGGTCTTGGTGTAGAGCCTCCTGCTGACAGTGAAGGATCTACTCCGTCCACAGCAACCACTGGCGGCGCTGGTAGCGGCGAAGAGGCTGGTGGGCTTGGTGAGGCTAATGCAGATCAAGCTCTTGTGTTTAGTGGCTCATCTCAAGGCGCTGGAGACCCAACAAAAACACCAAAGTCTGCGTTTGAAGCGGCTTTGGTAGAAGCCATGAAAGATTATGAAGATACTCAAGCTGGAGAAGACACTGGCACTAAAGATATTGATTACTATAAACAAAAATTTTCAGAGGCCACTGGCATAAACACATCTGGACAGGTAGATAAATCACAAGCTTTAATGGCTTTTGGTCTAGCCCTGATGCAGAACAAAGCTGGTAAAGGATTTAATGTTGGAAATATATTAAACGCAGTTGGAGCGGCTGGTGAAAAAGCGCAACCACTATTAGCTAAAGCTCAATCAGAAGCTCGTGCTGCTCAGTTGGCTGGTGGTAAATATGCCCTTAATCAAGTTGCAAAAGATGAGGCTGATAGAAAATCGTCCATAACCGCAGCGCTTCAAAGAGTTCAAGCCCTTCAAGATAAAGCTATAGATGCTCAAGATAAAGTTAATCTTGAATTGTTAAAAGGACGATTAAAAGCACAACAGGAAAGAATAAAAGCAGAAGGCGCTGTAAGAAAAGCTGCGGCTGAAAAGGGCGATCCTGATTTATATTTAGAAAAAACAGAATCTCTTCCATTGTTTGATGACGCTCCAGATGCCTTTAAAATAACTGCTTTTTTACAAGCTCCAAATGTTGATAAAGATATACCAGTCAAACTAACAAATGGCTCTGTGGCTGGTTTAAGGGCGCAATTCAACGCATCTGAGCGAGCTTTAAACAAGGCAGAAGACGAGCTTACAAGATTAACAGGCATAGTTTCAAAAGATGGAATTACCACACAACAACAAATCGCTTCTTATATAAATAGTTTTGGAAGAGGTTTTGGTATAAATGTAGATCAATCCTTAGATCCTGTAGCAGAAGCAAAAATCATTCTTGAAAGAATAGCAACACAACAGGCTCCTGAAATACTTGGAGAGTCTGGTAAAACAATTTCTGATGCTGACAGAGAGAGAGTGACTAGAATTGTTGGAGATATTGGACTTTTAGCAAAAGCAGACCCTCAAGTTATTATGCAAAAATTAAAGTCTGTTTATGGACTTATTGTAGAGTCTGGCAGAAACAATTTAGATACAGCTTATAACAAACTTCATGCTATGGGATATGACTACGGACCTTTTGCACAACAACAGCAACCAGACCAGCCTTCAAGTGGTGGATTTACGCCAAGCGATCAGCAACAGAAAATTCTAGGCAAATACGGAATTTAAAAAGGCATATAATATGGCAAATATGGAACAGCTTGTTAATGCGTTGCAAAAAGCAGATGCTGCTGGAAACACTCAAGACGCTCAAGCTATTGCTGAAATGATTAAAGAAGCGAGAGGTCAACAACAACCATCACAGTTTGTTGGCAGACGCAGATCATTTGATGATATAACATCAGCGATAGAAAGCAGAGATAAAGACGAACAATTGTTCGATACTAAGTCTGGTATTAAAAATGCTGGATTTCGTGCTGCTCTATCTGTTGCTGAAACAATACCAGAAGAAGATGCTATTCTTAAAGAACGATACGGCTTTGGAGAAGGTGACTTTACCCGTGATAAACGTGGTAGGCTTGTTGTTACTAGGTCTGGAGGGAAAAAACTAGGTCTTGATTTAGACAGAGACACCTTAATGGATGAAGAAGGTTTCTCCCGTTATGATTTTGTTGATTTAGCTGGCATTCTGCCAGAAGTTGTTGGGGGTGTTGGTGGGGCTATAGCTGGAATACCTCTTGGGCCTGCTGGTATTATTGGTGGTTCTGTTCTTGGAGCTATGGGCGGCGCAGGGGCTGAAGAAGCTGGCGAAGCGTTACTTGGAGTTTCCAAACAAACCGGATCAGAAATAGCAAAGGACATAGCCGTTGAAGGCGCTATCACGCTTGCTGGAGAACTTACATTTGGTTTAGCTGGAATGGCTTTTAGAGCGGGCCGCAAAGGGCTTTCTGTGAAAAAATTACCAGACGAAGATGTGACAGCAATTGGTGAGGCTCTTACATATAAAATAAAAGATCCAAAAACTGGTGAGTTAATTGATGTTCCAATAACTCCAGAAGCTGGCGCTGTTGGTGCGCCCGGTCTTATTGCAAGACAATTTAAAATTATGGAAAAAGTTATTGGATCTTCTGATCGTTTAAAAAATAACTATGATAATATGGGAAAAATTTTAGATGATTTTAGGGGCAGGTCTAACGCTACTAAAGCCTCAACAACAGAGGATACTGGCGAGGCAGTCCTTGACTCTGTTTTTAATGCGAACCAAGCATTAATCGCTAGTGAAAAGGCTGCAAGAGAGGCCGTGGTTAAAACCTTGTCTGGAGCAACAGATCAGTTTATGACAGCAGCTTCAAAAGGAGTTGATGTTGATGAAGAGGCTTTTAAAATACTTGCCGATGCCAGCAAGGGATTTGATGAAATTGCCGCTACTAAGTTTAGTCAAATAGAAGATTTGGTTGGTTCCGTGACAGGAACAAAAGAGTTTATTAACACATCAACATTAAAAGACATATCTAAACGTCTTGAAGGTGAATATGGGGCTTCCATAGCTGCGTCAAGGTCTACGTCAGAATCAGTTAGAGAGAGCGTAGCTGGCGATGTTTCTGCTATTATTAACGGTATTAATAGTCTCGGTAACAAAACAGGTTTTTTACAGCTTTATAATTTACGCAAAGCGTTGAATGATGGGAAGATGGCGACTAACTCCACTACTGGAGTTAGAGAAATACAGAAAGCCATTGATGAAATTGATCGAATGCTTGAACCCAAAATGTTAGATTATTATGCGACAGGATCGGCTGGCGCTCTTGATGGTCAGGCGTTAGACACTTTGCAATCAGCGGCTTCTAGTCTAGGAGCAGCTCGTGGGTTTTTTAAAGATGGTCAAACAGCCATTGATAACTTGCAAGATGCAATAAGGATTAAAGATTTAGCTCAACGTGCTAGAGATGGAACTATACCACCAAATGTTGATTTTTTGTCTACCCTTGTTAAAAACGGTAAGCCTGAATCATTAAAAAGAGCAATCAAAGTTGTTGAGGATTTTGGCGGGACTGGACAAGCCGAACAATTGCGCGGGTTAGTTGCAACTCGTTGGTTACAAGAGGCGTTAAAAAGAACAATGCCTGATGGTGTTGACGCAGCTTCCTTTTCTGGCAAGTCTTTTGCCAAATCAATTAATGATTTAGGCAAAACTGCTGATGTATTATTTGGCGGTCAAGTTGGACAGGTTCGCGCTTTATCTAAGCAAATAGAAAAAGCGTCTTCATCAAACATGACAGAAGAAGCTATTCTTAGAGCCGTTCAAGAAGGCGGAGGTGAAGCTGGTGGGGTTGCAGGGATACTAAGATCTGTAAAAGAACAGCAAGACGCTTTAAATCAATTCACAACTGACAGAACATTAAAAAAATTATCTTCTGGCAATATGACTGCAATTGAAGCGGCAGAGTATGTTGCAAGCCCTAAGTCACAACCAGAAACAATTCGATCTGTTTTAAATATGTTAAGACAGCAAGGAGATGATGAGGCTTTAGATAAGGTTCAATCTTTTTACATGAATAATGTTCTTAAAGATTTTGGTGCAGATACCTTTGTTGATGGAAATTCAATTAAAACATTTGCAAAGAACTTCAATGAAGCTGGCAAGAGCGGAAAATTTAGAATAATTTTTGGTCAAGAAATGGGTAAGGACATGGAAAAGTTTGGTCGTGTTCTTGCTGTTAACGCTAAAACAGCACAGGGCGGCGATCTTGTGGCTGCTAACATTGCTGCCAGTCCGTTAAATAATCTTGGGAAAATATTTAAATATGGTTTATTTACAAGATTTTTAACTTCGGCTCCGTATTATAAACAAGTCCTTAATCAGTATGAAGCTCTTTCAGGAACCTTGCCGCCAAAGAAAAAATCAGAAATTCTTGGTAAAATAATGAGTCAATTATTTGTACAAACGCCCGGACAACTTACACAAGAGGCATACAATGAAGGTAACAGACAAATTGGTGCCTTAATGGAAAACACTCAAGTTGGTCAACAATTGTCCGCAATCCAAAGCCAGATGAATCAGCCAAGCGCAGCATCTAGTCTTGGAGGGGTGAACGTGACACAACCAACAGCCCCAGCAGGAACCAGTACAATTCGACAACAGGCAGCGGCTAACCCCGGTGTAGCTCAAGCCTTGGGTATTAGAGGCCCAACGGCAGGTCTGTTAGGAACAGGAAACCCATAAGATGAACAAAGATGTGTTGCGTGAAGAAATAGCCGCTGACGAGGGCTGTAAGTACGAGGTGTATTTAGACCATTTAGCACTGCCAACGTGTGGTGTGGGTCACTTAATCACTGAAAACGATGAAGAGCATGGTAAGCCAGTCGGCACCGTAGTCGAGCAAGAACGGGTGCGAAAATTGTTCGCATTAGACATTGCTGTAACGATTGACGAGTGCAAAGTTCTATATCCAGATTTTAACGAACTGCCAGAGGAAGCCCAGCACATCATTTGCAACATGATGTTCAACATGGGCAGGCCTCGACTGTCAAAATTCGTTGGTATGAAGGCTGGAGTTGATGCTCGTGACTACAACGAAGCCGCCAACCAGATGGTAGATTCCAGGTGGTATACACAAGTCCCCAACCGAGCTAGGCGTTTGGTAGACCGCATGAGGGCGCTTGCTGCCTAAATACTGCCCCTTATGCGGCTGAACCGATTCCAGAACCCACTTCATTCCCATATCTCTCCCGATAAGAATCAAAAACAAGTTTTGAAATTTGTTGTGATACTTTGCGATGATCCTCCGTAGCCAGCTTCACAAGCTTCTTATGTGTGGCAAGGTCAACAGCAACGGACTTGTATTGTTTCGTATCAGTCATTATAATACTCCCATGAATTAACAACTATGGGCATATATTAGCATGTATAACTACAAACGCAAAGCGAACAAATTCGGCGCAAAGAAAACAACCTTTATGGGGATCAAGTTTGACTCTAAGTGGGAAGCGGAGCGATGGGGTGAGTTAACTTGTATGGAAAAAGCTGGTTATATAACAGACTTGCAAAGGCAAATCCCATACGAAATTTTAGTCAACGATCAGAAAATTTGTAAATATATAGCCGACTTCAGATATAATAAGGTAGACGATTACGGTAATCTTGAAGAAATTGTTGAGGATGCTAAGGGCGTAGAAACCGCTGAATTTAAGCTAAAAAAGAAACTCATGAAAGCCGTTTACGGAGTTGAGATTTACCTGTCAAAAAAAAATAATAACAATTTTCTCAAAATACCCTTGACTTGAAAAGATTGCATGCCTATCTTCCATTTATGTTTAGCGACAAAATGTGAAAGGTAAGGCAATGAACGCTATTAATCTACATAATGATCTAACCGCTTTGTTTGACAAGCGCGAGGATCTCAAATCTAAAATTGACGATCTGCAAAAAGAATTGAAGATCGTTAACAATTCCCTCAAAGATCAGTTTGAAGAGACTGCCAAGATGCAGCTTGCTCAAGACGGCAAGGATTTTGGTCAGACTACAATGAACAATGGTGATTTCAAAATTACCGTTGATTTCAGAAAAAAGGTTCTTTGGGATGAGACTGTTCTGTTGCGCGTTTTGAACTCTTTAGATGAAGACACTGCAAGGCATTTGGCTACTGTCAAATACACTGTAGCTGAATCAAAGTTTCAGAATGCTACACCAGATCTGAAAGCAGCATTATCAGAAGCTCGTACTGTAGAGTTGCAAGGTGTGTCTGTTGATATGAAAAGAAGGGAGGAAAGTTAATGCTAAAAATAATTAGCGCAGAAGAAAGGCTTGCCGAAAAACGTGGTCACAAAATTGTGATTGGCGGCAAGTCAGGAGTGGGGAAGACTTCACTGGTGCGTACCTTGGACATGAGCAAGACATTGTTCATGGACTTGGAGGCTGGTGATGCCGCCATCGAAGGGTGTAAGGTTGATGTAATCAGGCCGCGTACTTGGCAGGAGTGCAGAGACTTTGCATGCTTCCTTGGTGGGGGCAACCCCGCATTAAGCGAAGACTCACCATACTCAATGGCACACTATGAGTATGTGTGTCAGACATATGGTGATCCAGAAATTTTGTTAAGCAAATATGATACAGTCTTTATTGACAGTATTACTGTAGCTGGTCGGCTTTGCTTTTCGCATAATCAAAACTCACCAGAGGCCAGATCAGATCGAACAGGCAAGCTAGACACTCGTGCAGTGTATGGAGCGCAGGGTCGTGAGATGATGGCATGGTTAACACACCTTCAGCATATTCGTGAGAAGAACGTGATCTTTGTCGGCATTC
>WLWF01000207.1_pt1 | contig 57533 bp, 53 predicted proteins | sample 6718331 | NCBI WGS metagenome assembly WLWF01 (sample SAMN12718692, study PRJNA515312) | sponge metagenome | isolation source: marine sponge | host: Mycale hentscheli | place: New Zealand: South Island, Marlborough, Capsize Point | collected 2003-05-01 | reverse complement strand
GCACCAGTCTCTTTCTCAAGCGTTTCTCGCAAGTCGAGAGCGGCTGCCATATCAGGTGCAGGACCAACGACTCGTTTCTGCCCGCACCCCAGACAAAGTGTCACCGCAAACAACACAAACATGATTTCATAACAGCGTGTCAGCATCTCAGTCGATTCTCGTTTTCTCCAAAAAAAGCAAATAGGACCAACTATGGTCCTCTATCAAATTAGTTAAACATTTTGGCATCTACAACGATATCACCGAGGTCTGTTCCACCCTCTTCAACAGTGAAATCTATTCGGCCCCTTTTTGCGGAAGCCTTTTTTCCTCCGAGTGTAAACTCGTCAAGATATCCGCCCTTCTCGTGCCAGAGCTGAAATTCAAGTTCCTCACCCACCGGAAGATTCTCTATTTCAAAACTGCCATCTACCCCGCTGACTGCGCCATATGGATTTGGACGAATCACCAAATACGCTTTCATCCAAGGATGGATATTGCATGTCACTGATGCTGGAATAGCTTCGTCACTACTGAACGTCACATCCGACGAACCATTACTCGGAACAAGGCTATTGCTTGGCGAGTTTTTCATTGTTGCGATATTGCTGTTATGACCTACTGAGTCAGAGTTTTTAATTGTCAACGTCTGTCCCGTCTGGACGAATCCGACATGCGGCTGAAACCGACAATCTTTGTTATCCAGAATGACTGGATCTGCCTTGGACCCGTCTTCCAAGTCTGGATGCACCGTGACTCCCTTTGAGCGAACAAACAGAACCACGTTTGCGATTCCCATGTCATCCGAAACAACAAGTTCCTCGTTAACAAGCTTGTGCTTGCCACACACTTCAACGTCCTTATCGGCAGTGATTTCAACAGGAGTTGGCGGTGTGCCATCGAAGACAAACCGACCTTTGAGACTCGCCCACTCAGCAGCCGACAATTGACTCGTAAGCGCGAATACAAACAAGCAAACGAACAAATTGATTGCAGGATTCAAATTTCGATTGACGCCCACAGAGTTCTTGCTACGAGCCATGCTGAAATCCTTTCAAAGGGGAGATTCTACTTGAGTTACGGTTCTATAAGCTTTTGCACCACGAATTGGTAATTCCGAAAAGCGTGAATTCTTGGCATCGATCGACTCACCAGTGCCGCTCATTACGGAAATGTCATTTGGCAACGGATCGTCCACCTTCACCTGTTCGTCAGAAGCTTTTGGGGCTTTTGAGACGTCCAGGCTTTGATCTGCGGATCCCTCAGTGGCCTGCTCTTCGGCAGGAGGCGATGCCACTTTCGGAAGATACGGCTCCAGAGAGAATTGCCGTTTCGTGAATTCGTCATAGTGCATAAGCAAGTCAGTCAGAGCGCCAAGTTGTTGATCGCTATCACCGACGTACAGGTCCTGGCTAACCGGTTTATCGTACGGAATATTCACAGGCATTCCCGTGTACGGAAGATACCTCTTGGGATTTGCTATCCAGCCATGGACATAGTCCGGACGAAGACGCTCGTGCACTCGCTCAAGTTGAGGAGCAAGAGCCTTCGGGTTACCCGGCGGCGCGTAGTCACCAACCAGATGGCACTTTACGCAATAATTGTTATTTGTAACTATCCGCATTGCTCCATCGAGGTGCCCAGGATGCTGCTGCTCAGCAATATCAACTGCCGACTCATCGAGACGCGGGTCGTAAACATATGGGTACTCAGCCCCATCTACTACCGAAAAATAGTCCACTAATGCGGCAGCCTGGCTCGATTGCAGATTGAACTTGGGCATCCTGAGGACAGCCGCTGGCCGAATCGGATGAGGGTTCAAAAAGAACTTGTGAAGCCACGGAGACTGGACCTTTTTACCTTCACCGACAAGTGGTGGAGGAAGCCAACCCCACGCATCACTCGGTTTGACATTGGGATTGATTACCTTCTCATCCTCAATCACGACTGGGAAGAGCAGTCTCGCGAGATCTCCACCTTTTGCCGGGTAGTGCTTCCCTGCCTTAATCGCGTCTTCGGGAATAAACACATTCGGCCCACCAACGAGCCTCGCCTCACCATCGACAAGAGCATCTTTCCAGAGGGCCACAGGCCGATGGAAAATAACATCTTCTTCATCTGGCTCGACAGGAATTCCGTCCTCATCAACCAATTGTGGAATTCCTGTTTCAGGATCAAGAATCGGCATACCAACGATCGACGTGCGCCTTCGACCGGCAGTGTCGACCTCGAGCGAATCACGCACCTGATCCGGTGAGAAATGCCCTCTGAAGAACGGATAGTCATTGAAAGCAGGAGGTTCGCCCATCGTCTCAGGCTCGTACGCAAGATCCCAACGGTCCATTTGGAGCGTATGGCATCCGGAGCAGTTAAAACGCTCAGCCACCACAAGGCCATCAAGCCTTGCCTTTTCACGAGGTGTCGGGCTGTAGACAAATTCACTCGCTGGAGGATCAGCGACGAGACCAAGAACAAAAGTCATGACCTTTTCACGCTGCTTTGCATCAAACGGGAACTGCGGCATTCGGTATCGCTCGTTATACGATTTGTTTTCAACTTTTTTGTAATCGTAGCTCCGCGGGCGTCGCAACTTCTGCCAAAGAAAACCTTCTCGCTCATGCCCAAGCAACTTCTCTAAGAAATAGCCCGTATCCGGGTCCAGACTCTCTGGTGAAATATGATGCTCTTCTTCACCAACCCCGTAGGCCAGTTCAGTTGCAAATACATCGTCTTCTGCAACGCTCGCTTCACTTGTTCCGTGAGTTTTTTCGCCATGATCATTATGAACAGATTCAACTTCGGCACCAGCATGGGTCGCATGCGAGGACATCATTCCCTTGTGCGGATCATCATGATGACCACCGTGCGAAAGATCATTCATCACGAATTGAACAACTTGCTCAAAAGCAATTCTTGAGGGATCTTTCCTTCCCCAATCGGCAAGTGCCGCACCAGCAGGTTTTGCATCTTCGAAGCCTGGAATGTCATGGCATGAATAGCAAGCAAGTTTTCCGATTGTTTTTTTCCCGACGTAATTGAGGAGCACCTCATTACGCTCGGCAGCAGCCAAGCCGACAAACACGTCTTCATCACCGACAATCATCGTGCCCTCGGGGAGCCCATCACGGAGGACGGTAGAGGCCTTTTGAGACGGAAAACGACCTTCCAGATAGAGCATCGCGAGTTCTTCAAGCGCGGTTTTCTCATCACCTGACATTGTTGCTGCCGGGATGTCTTCTGGCTTCCATCCTTCTGTTGACTGCAAGAGGTACGCCACCGCATCTGCAGCTGGATCACTCACTGACCCGTCCGCATTTGTGACCGGCTCAAGCAACACATTTGGCATGATTGTTCGTGGGTGGTAGGCAGCCGGATTACGAAGCCAACTGTAGAGCCACCGCACACCGTTTGGTTGACTCGCAACCTTCGCCCCAATTCGTGATAAATCCGGACCGTGATTGCTTTCAGCGGCAGGGAAATCAGCATGCTGATGGCATGCAAGACATCCTCGAACCTCCACCACTTTCTTACCCCGAACCACATCCGCAGGGACTGTAATCCCTTGATACGGTTCAATGTACTTGAACGGCTGACTACTTGACGTCAGATAGGCGATCATGGAACGTATTTCGAGAGGCTCGTAGCGCTCAGACTCCTCAAGCCCCGCTCCCTCAAGATGCTCCCATAGCCCAAAGAATCGTGGCATTTTCGTAGACGGCCGAAAGTCCTGAGGGTTTCGCAGCCAGGCATACAACCACTTGAAACCAACTTTCGAAGCAACATGCCGAAGACTTGGCCCTACCTTCGGAAACATGCCGGGCGTCTCGGGCGTCTTCAAGAGAGATGCGAGTACGTGAGTTCGATCGGCCAACTTCGCGTCATCACCAAGTGCAGCATCTGCATCAATCGCTTCACGAAGACGCTGCCGAGCGTCATTGCCGTCAGGACTTGAGATTACGTCGGTTACCCAATCATTAAAAGTACCGTCCATTTCCTGCGAGCCAGGGTCAATAGCAACAGCCTGAGCCACCTCATGATAATTTGGCTCGAGTCGCATGTCTGGGCCAACTCGCTGGTCTGGACCCGACCACCCTTTGATTTCATGACACCCATAACAACCGTACTGACGAATCAAGTGGTAGCCAGCAACAACCTTAGGCGCTGGAGGCTCCGGAAATCGCTCGCTTGGCTCGAGATCAACAACCTCATGGTGACACTTCAGGCAACTTGATTCCTCAAACCGCTGTGGCAGCATCGGATAAATCCAATGATGGTTGTTAAACCAACCGTATTCATCATGCCAGACGTGAGACTGCTTCGGCGTGTTTGGTGTATGAGAAGACCACTTGAAACTTGTTGCACTACCCTGCCCTTGATGACAGATAGTACATCCAAAAGTCTGCATTGAATGAGGGCTGGAGTCGCTCACAAAAAGGTCAAGCCGCGGATGCGTTGCATACGGCTGAGGGACGCCACGCTGAAGTTCTAAACGCAGAGGCGTGCCCCATGAAACATTTTTGAGTAACGCAGTAACTGCCAACTCACGAACAGAGGTACGACCACCACCAACGGATGTAATTACATCCCCACTCTGAAGACCTGCGATTGCGGCTGGAGATTCGGGCAAAACAATGCTAATCGTCGGAGCATCCTCACGGAATAATCCTTTTGCCGCAAGCTGAAAACCAAAAACATTCTCCATCTGCAGCGATTCGCTCTCGACAGAACCGGACGCAGGCGGTTCCTTCGGTGTCGGCAACATCACCTCGACCGTAGCGGCCTCTGGATAGGCCGGTTCCGACGGTGACCCCGCTGCAGATTTATTCATACCTTGGTGGCATGTCGTACATCTATCGAACCGGGCAACATCACGGAAATTGTTATTGAGAGTTAGCTTCGGAAGCCAGATCTGATCGATTCGTAATGGACTATTAAACGCATCAAGAACTGGAAGCTCAAGAACTGTCTTACCGATATTTGGAGCCCGATCACTCAGTGTTTTTTTCAGCAACGCCAACGTCTGTCGATGATCAGCCAGACTTTTTGATGCGGCATCCTCAGCCGCTGTGATCTTCCTTAACGTCTCAACAAGCTGCTTCCGATGTGTGTTGGCTGCCTGAAAAGCAAGCGTTGCCTCTGCGACTTCTTTCCTGTCGCCAACGGCAAGACCTAACAGTTCCTTTTGCTTCGAAGCATCCGCTTCTTCGGAAACAGCTAGCTCGTAATCAGCTCGCCGCTTATCAAGCTTTGCCTTTCGTAATTTTAAACTACCGGCAAGGTTATCTTCACGAAACCTGGAACGATCAACGATGTCTTGAAAACGTTGCAGTAAGTCGCCCCGGATCTGAAATCGACTATCTGGATCCTGTGCTTCGCGCAAGCGGTTGACGTCTTCTTTTGCAAACGCAGCGGCCTCCGTGTCCTCCTTGACTGCTCCCGCCTGATCGAGAAATTCTGTAACCAAAGTCGGGTCAAGGTCTGCCCTTCGAACTTCGGCAAGAGAGGCCTCTAGTTCAGTCGATTTTGATTGAAACGCTAACGAATCCTCTGAATCAACTTGCGCCGACGCCGACCACGTTTCAAGAGCACGAAATGTTCTCTGATATTTTTTCCATGGGCGATTATGATCTGCGGCAAGCATCACCACAGTCGCAATTAACAACATCACCGCCAACACACAAAATGTGATATGGAGGACGTGCATATTCCACCAAGTTTTTTCTGTAGCTGGCATCTATAAGCTCGCGGGGGTCGATCTACTTAATTAATCGCTTTTCGGTCTAAAAAGTCAAAAATTTAACGAGAACTCCGGGATACTGATTATGTACTTCAAATTGACTGTCCAGCGGAGAATCATTTTGAGTGGAAGAGTAAGCATCAACAGCATCAAATTCGACATTACCATGTATCTAATAAAGCCCATTTTGGCATAAAAACCACGAAATATTGTGACGGCCATCAAAGGCGGAAGAACTACTAAATAAACGCCCATGATCAGCAATCCGGGCGCCTCTCTCAAAAATATGAATCCGATTTGTGATAAGACTCCGGCATCTTGCGGAGCGCGTGGGAGAGGCTGATTAAGCCACTGAACCCAAAACATTTGTGGAAGATCAACGTTATTGAGAACTTCCACTTTATACGGAGTCCAATACTCAAACGGACCAAAGAAATTCCAGTTGGGGCCCCTCAGGAAGGTGCCAAGAATAATCAGGGTGATCCATAACTCGAAAAAACCGAACTGGTACACGAGATAGCTAAACTTCCGCTCCTCAATTGAGTAATAGCCATTTCCTTTTTTATTGAAGTCGAGATAGGGCATCGCCATCAAGCCAAAAACGACAAGGCTCGGCAAAACAACACCCGCATACCAAGGATCGAAATACACCAGCATTTCTTGGAGACCAAGAAAATACCAAGGCGCCTTCGAAGGATTTGGTGTCTTCACGCTTGAAGCTGGCTCCTCAAGAGGCGCGGGAAGAAAAAGGGCCCAGACGAGAAGCAAGGCAGACACACCGACCATGCAAATCAATTCGGTGTACACCAGATCTGGCCAAACAAGCACCTTCTCGTCATTTACTTTTTCAACAACCGGCAAACCCTGCTTTATTCGTTCGTCGTTTACTACTGCCTGCTTTGTTGCCACCCACGTAAAGAACGCCAATAGATAAACAAGACCAACAATCGGTACATTGTCTGGCTTCATTACAATGGCTGCAAAGTTTTCATCTGCCATCGATAAGCCAAGAAGGAGCAACGTAAAATTCAATACCGACCAAGCAACCATTGGCTGGACAAAGAACTTTCGGAAAACAAAAAGCCCAGTAAATAAAGCAGTTGTTCCAAGCGTGTAGAGCACTGGGCCAGAAAGGCTGTTTACAAGGCTACGAACTGCCATCGGCAACGCAGGGACCATGGATTTTGACGCCGACAAGGCAAGGCTAGCCAAAATCATCATCACGCCCGCGAACACAGACCACACGAGCGCCCACCCCGGTGCATCCTTCTTCCGCCACAAAATAAATGCAGCAATGCCATTCATAAGTGCTAGGAAGGTGTAATAACCACCCAGGAACCCAGCAACGTCGTTAAGAAAAAAACCACTTGAATGCATTTTGAACGATTACTTTCGACCGTGACCAACGTGAACAGGAAACGCTATTTCGCCTAACCAGCAGCAACATTCGTATCGATTACAGAGGACCACTGATACCACCGTCTTTACGAACTCTCCAGAAATGAATAGCCAACAAAAGTGCAGCCGCTAGCGGTATAGCAATGCAGTGCAGTACATAAAACCGATTCAATGTTTCTTCACCAACGAACCGGGCGCCAAGAAGCCCAAACCGTGCATCAGATCCATCTGTAATCATATCTATGCCGCCAATGGTTAAGAGCTGCTGACCAGGCCCTTCATACCCAAGAATTGGTGTGGCTCGTGCCATGTTCGAACCCACGGTAATCGCCCAGATCGCCAACTGATCCCACGGAAGCAAGTAGCCCGTGAAAGACAACAGAAGTGTGAGTAAAAGCAGAATGACTCCGATCACCCAGTTGAATTCTCTTGGAGGTTTATAGCTACCAGTCAGAAAAACACGATACATATGTAACCATGTTGTGATAACCATTGCGTGCGCACCCCACCTATGCAATTCCCGGAGGATGCCGAGACTCGTAACATCCCGCAGCGCAAGAATATCGTTGTATGCCCACTCGAGCGTTGGACGATAGTAAAACATTAAAAGCACGCCTGTTACCGTTTCAACAAGAAACAGGAAAAAGGTGACTCCACCCATACACCACGTAAAAGACAGTGCAATCCCCTGTTTCTTAATCGAAACTGGATGAAGGTGGAGGAAAAAGTTCGTCAGCATGACGACGATTCGGTTCCGACGATCTAACGGCATCGGATGTCGAAAGATACTTTTCCAAATTTGTGAATTTCGGATTGTTTCACCAATGGCCATTGAGTGCAGCCCAGTCAATTGAGTTTAAAAGTACTCGCCTTGGCGAGTTGTATTATTTTCATGCTGTTACGTACGACGCCGGGTCATTCCACTGCCCTAGTTCTTCCTGAAACGATTTGCTTTTGTCGATCTCAAGTTGACCGTCATCAGCAATTTTGATCGCATATCGCTCGAGGGGCCGCGGGGCGGGGCCTTCGAAATTGATCCCATCTTTATAAAAGCCACTGCCGTGACAAGGACATTTGAATTTTTGTTCCGCCTCGAGCCAATTTGGAGTGCAACCAAGGTGCGTGCATACAGTTTTGAGGGCATATATCTGCTGGACACCCTCAAAGTCTGCATTCACAACCCAAACGCCATACTGGGCGACGAATTTTGTTTCAACTACTCCGGAAGGAAATCCTTCCTTACTCCCAACTTTGAAACTACTTGGCGGTTCTGCCAATACGTTTGGAAAGAAGAACCGTGCAAGCCCCATACTGAAAAGCCCACCGGTTACCGAGAGTGCCGTGAACCCAACCGCCATAAATGAGCCGACCGTGTAGGCAAGGAATCCCCGGCGATCTTCGCTGGCTCCTGTCTTCGCGGCTCCTGCCTTCGCGGCTTTCTCCGACTTCTGACGAACAGGTCGTGGTGGAACGGGAGGCGGGGGTGCTTTGGCAGCCTTTTTCACTGCAGGCTTTGCCGTGGGTTTAGAAAAGCCAGGTGCTTCCGACTTGCTCACCGGGCCCGGTTTCGTTCCGGCTCTCGCTGCCTCGAGAATGCTTGCGGTATCTCGCTGCACATTCTTTTTCGCGCCGCTTACGACCGGTTGTTTTGCGGCGACGGCTTTCTTGGCTGTCGGTTGCTTCGCTGCTGGTGCAGCCGACTTTTTCGGCTCTTCAACAGGCCTTCCTTTCCCTGACCGAGCCATCGCAAGAATATCCGAAACGCTCGGACGTTCTGATGACCCAGCGGATACGGGAGCAGTTTCTACACCACTTGGCTCCGCTGGACTCGAGTCAGCTGATGCAACTTCTGGTTTTGCCGCGGGTTTTTCAGCATCCGGCGCAGACTGTTTGTCGGCTCTCGCCGCAGCCAATATGTCCGCCACTGACATCTTTTTCTTTTCAGCCATGAAGCACCCTCACCCAACTGCAACGCAACTTCCCTGTACCGGCGGCACAACTCGGAGGACTCGTGAAATTAATGAACGTTCTCAACAGCACTCTTCCTTCGCTCGCGTCTTGCCAAACCGGCTTATTTCCGTATAAAAATCCATTTTTCTCGGACCATGGGCGACTTCGTGATTTTTTTCACGAACTCTATTTAACTTTATCTATCACACCGCTGGTGTCAACGTCGGATGGAGCAGGAATGCACCCTTGTAACCCTTATTTTCGGGTTGTTTTCAGAGTGTTTTTGAAAACCTACTCAATTCCCTCAATACTTTTTCAAGAATTAGGGCAGAATTGAGAGATACTGACACCCTCTCACGATACACCAAGAGCAGAATTTTTAACCAGAGATATAAAATTTTTCATGCACAGATCAATGAACGTACTTGTCGTAGGCAGCGGAGGGCGAGAACATGCCCTCGCTTGGAAACTGGCTCGCGACGGAGCTAATGTCTTCGCTGCTCCTGGGAATGCTGGGACCGCACGTGAAGCGACGAACCTACCTATTCAGGCAACCGACAGTGACGCCCTTCTCGCGGCCGTGAAACAGCATAAAATCGACCTTGTTGTTGTCGGCCCTGAGGCCCCATTGGTTAATGGCCTTGTTGACAAGCTTACCGCCGCAGGTGTTCGAACCTTCGGGCCAAGCGCTCTCGCAGCCCAACTCGAGGGCAGTAAAATTTTCTGCAAAGAATTGCTCCATACAAACGACATTCCGACTGCGACCTATCGGAAGTTTAATTCACTCGACAAAGCTCGTGGCTTTCTCGAGTCCCGTGAAGATGAACCTGTTGTTGTGAAAGCTGACGGACTCGCCGCCGGCAAAGGTGTTTTCGTGTGCAGCAGCCGTGAAGAAGCACTTGACGCAATAAACCAATTACAGAGAGATCCGCAATTTCGTACAGCAGCATCTGGCGTGCTCATTGAAGAACGGCTCGATGGCGTTGAGGTCAGTGTCATTGCCATAACCGATGGCCGTACCATCGTGACGCTACCACCGCTGCAGGACCATAAAGCTGCGCTTGATGGTGATCGTGGACCGAATACTGGTGGGATGGGTGCTTTCTGCCCTGCTCCCTTTGTGACCCAGTCACTCATGACAGAGATAGAAGAACAGATTCTCGTCCCAACTGTTCACGGTATGCGTCGGCGTCGAACACCTTTTCATGGAATTCTCTACGCCGGCCTCATGCTTACGTCACAAGGCCCTAAAGTCCTTGAATTCAACGTCCGGTTTGGTGATCCTGAATGCCAGGCTCTCTGCATCCGACTTGAATCGAGCCTCCTTGAGCTCATTGACGCGGCTGTTGATCGGCGTCTCAATGAAATAGCCTCACCAACATGGAAATCTGGGGCGAGTGTTACTGTTGTTATGGCTTCGGAGGACTACCCAGACACCGTTGAAAAGGGACATGCGATTCGTGGGCTTGGTCAAGCTGACGAACTAGACAATGTCGTCGTGTTCCATGCCGCAACAACAACAAGCCCAGACGATCCGGAAACAGTACTCACCACTGGTGGCCGGGTTCTAGGAGTAACCGCTCATGCTGAATCCCTGGCCCGTGCAAAACTCAGAGCGTACGAGGGAGTCAAAAAAATCCGCTGGCGAGGCGCATGGTGCCGTAAGGACATTGCTGACAAAGGCTTACGACACGAACAAGAACAAGCTGCCGCTGAATCCACTGATTCGAGCTCGCTACCTTCAGAAGGCACGGCATGAAACTGGGCGTTGCAATTGTCGGCCTTGGTGATCGCTGGGAAGGGCAATACCTTCCAGCGATTCGATCGCTGGCTGATCGATTTGAAGTTCGAGCAGTTTGTGAACAAGTATCACTTCGGGCTGCTCGTGCAGCGTCTGAACTTCACGCCGAAGCAGTTGATGGCTTCAGGATCATGGCTGGCCGTGAAGATATCGATGCGGTTCTCTGTCTCGGTGACCAGTGGTATGGAACCGCTCCTATCCTCGCTGCGTGCGACGCAGGAAAGGCGGTGTACTCGGCGGCTTCTCTTCCGGCCTGCCGAAGTCAATTGAGCCAGCTATTCAATCGGGTTGAATCCTCTGGGATTGCCTTTATGGCGGAACTATCACGAAGACATGCTCCAGCAACGGTTCGACTCAAAGAGCTCATTGCCACGCAACTTGGGCGACCCAAGATGCTTTTCTGCCACCATCGACTCCCCCAGCCGTCGGATCCGTGCAAACGATCTGTACGTACAGCAGGCAGTGACAGCTGGGATCTTCTTGAGATGGTCGATTGGTGCCGTTATGTCGTGAACAAGGAACCAACAAGCGTTGTCTCAGTTCACCACACCAGTCGCTGTCAGGATGAACTCTCTGATTACCAGATGATGAGTTTGGACTTTCCGGGCGATGAAGATTCCACGACTCGTTCCTTGGCCCAAATTAGTTATGGCCAATACATCCCTTCCTCATGGCAGGAAGCTGTCGCTTTTCGGCCTCCAGCTGCGTTGCAAGTCGCGTGTGAGCACGGCATCGCATTTATCGACCCACCGACAAACCTTGTCTGGTTTGATGAAGCCGGAAGACACCAGGAGTCACTGGAAAATGAACGACCCGTCGACGAATCAATGCTGCTTCAATTCCATCGATCGACAATGAGTCTCGTTCGCCGAATGGGTAGCCTCCAGGATATTACGCGAGCCCTCCAGATTGTTGACGCCGCTGCCCGTAGCCAGAAAACTGGAAGTCGTGTTTCAACAATGACCGCGTAAACTGCCTCAGCCTTACCCCGGCACATCGAGGGCGGCAACTACTAAGTCACCAACCTCACTTGTACTGAAACCCATGCGTCCGGCAGCCTGGCTCTGCATTTTCGTGCCTGTGACAGAGGCTACGGCCTTGTCAATTCGTGCAGCTGATTGGGGCTGACCAGAGTGCTCAAGGAGCATCGCCATCGCATTGATGGCAGCAATTGGATTGATCTTGTTCGTGCCAGTGTATTTCGGTGCACTTCCACCCATCGGCTCAAACATACTCACTCCACCGTCGTCTGGGTTGAGGTTTCCGCCAGCTGCCACGCCCATCCCTCCCTGAAGGATACCACCCAGGTCAGTGATGATGTCACCGAACATATTCGTGGTCACAATGACATCGTAAGCATCAGGGTTTTTCACCATCCACATGCAACAGGCGTCGACATGATTGTAGTCTGTATTGACATCCGGATATTCCTTTGCAACCTCCTGAAACGTTCGCCACCAAAGATCGTGACCAAACGTTAATACATTCGTTTTCGCGACAAGCGTTAACGTCTTCTTGGGGCTATTCCTGCGACGGGTGTACTCAAAAGCCCAGCGAATACATCGCTCGCAACCCTTTCGCGTGTACACAGCTTGCTGCACAGCAACTTCGTCTGCAGTTCCTTTCTTCAAATACCCACCAACGCCGCAGTAGAGGTCTTCGGTGTTTTCTCGAACAACCACAAAGTCGATGTCGTCAGGCCCACGGCCCGCAAGTGGTGTTTCGACTCCAGGCAAAAGTTTCACGGGTCGCAAATTGATGTATTGATCCAACTTGAACCGCAACTCAAGGAGGAGCCCTTTCTCAAGAATACCCGGCGCAACATCTGGATGACCAATTGCCCCCAGAAAAACAGCGTCCTTCGATCGCAGCAGATCGAGCCCGCCCTCAGGGATTATTTCACCGGTCCGCAAATACCGATCGCCACCCCAATCAAGCGATTCGACAGTGAATTCAAATCCGTCCAGACGGGCAACTGCATCGAGCACTTTAATGGCCTCCGATGTTACTTCAGGGCCAGTCCCGTCTCCGGCAATGGTGGCGATGGAAAGCGTAGTCGTCGTCATGAAACTTCTCCTGCAGAGGCATTGAATATCCAAAACCTACTGACCAGCCACAGTTCCGCAAGCGTGACACGAAGTTCCTGCTAAAAATTGAATCCCAACGACCGTACTCAGCGGCTCATCCGGGACTGTAGGAAAAAAGAGGACCCTGCTTCTGCGGTAGCCACACGCGATAGGAAATGATGCGTTTGCGTCTTGCACCGTTGCGAGAATCACTTCGCCGACAAGGAATTAGTTGTCACTAAAAGTAAATGACTTGTTTGACTGAATTCCTAAAGGATTTTGCAGGAAACGTTGCCGACACGCATCACACAAATCAAATCGAAGTGACCGAGTGCCGTCGTCAAGAAATGCGGCGAGATCCTGCTCCTCGAGTCTTTCGAGAAGATCATGCATATCATCAAGGTGATCGTCACCGAGAGATTCGCTTTCGGGCGAACAGCTCTCATCATTTTGGGAATCAACAGCAGGAAATACATTGATCTTCACAACGTGGCGAATACAAACCGCAGGATCGATTGGCCTTTGACAGAAATCACAAGAATAGTGAAGCACGTTTGCCTCCAGAGTCTGCCGGAATAATAAATAAAATATAACTCTGTGACGGGAACTCTCTGGTTTTCGCCCAGTGCATCTCTTACCCAGCCAAGACGCTATCCCTTAAGACGTTATCCTTGAAGTGTGACGGTATCTGACGGGAAAGGCAAGTCATAAACCTTCCATCATTTTGCCCTTCCGGGATTATGTTCTGCCGGCTCGAGTCAACAATCAAAGAAAATCCTGATTTGGCAGCAGTTTAAGCGAGCAAGTACACTTAGTTTGGGCAAATGGATAAGTAGCTAGCAACGTAATCAAGGGTACATCGTAAAAAAGGGCACAAGGATGAGCACTGCAACAATCCTTCCATTTCAACGACACACAGCACTGGCCATGAGTGTTCTGGTGCTGAATCGCTCCTTTGTTGCTGTCCATGTCACGAATGTCCGTCGGGCCCTCGCTCTTCTTTTTCGCGATGTTGCCGAAGTTGTGCACATTGATCAGGGCCATTTTTCAGCTCACTCTATTGAATCATGGCGAGAACTCTCTGCTCTTGAGGCACTCGATCGCTCCCCCGATCAGGACTGGATTCGAGGAGTTGGGTATGACCTCCAGGCCCCTCGCGTCATTCGGCTCCCTCGTTGCAACCAACTGCCACGAGAAAACATGCGATTTAATCGCAAGAATGTTTTTGCCAGAGACGCAAACCGCTGTCAGTACTGCGACCGAAACCAGCCGACAAGCGAACTTTCGCTCGATCACGTTATCCCAAAGAGCAAGGGCGGCCCAACCACGTGGGACAACATCGTTTGTGCATGTGTCGCCTGTAATGTGCGTAAAGGTGGGCGGACTCCACGGGAAGCAGGAATGAATCTCATTCGGAAACCTCGCAAGCCTAGGTACAGCCCTCTCCTCACCATGAAACTACATAACCCAAAATATGTGAGTTGGAGAAGTTTCGTTGACAAAGCGTACTGGCTTGCGGATCTTCAACAATGAACAGAGCCTCACTGCTTTGAGAAGCAGTGAGGCCCCATTTATTTGTGTCTTACGCATCATGAATGCGGAGCGTCTACAGGCAGAAAGCTTTAACAGAGAGGGTCCTTCTTCTCTGTAATTACCGGCAGTTGCGGCGACATCTCAGCGTTTAATTCGGTAAAGGGTTTCCATTCTTCCGGCAAATTATCCTCGTGGAAAATTGCTTCTACCGGGCACTCTGGAACACACGCCTCACAGTCAATGCATTCATCTGGATGAATGTAAAGCATCTGGTCGCCTTCATAAAAGCATTCGACCGGGCAAACAACAACACAGTCTGTGTACTTGCAGGCGAAGCAGGGTTCAGCAACGACATGCGTCATATCAGGCTCACTCCTTATCAAAAGACTTTAAACCAGCCTATGTGCGACTACGCACATAGGCATTCCAAATCAGCCAAGAAGTCAAGCCGTATCGAATAGGCAAAACCTATGGATATCGACGGACGTCCCAACAGCGGCATCGTAGGCAGCACTGAGCCACCTGTCAACGAATTCTCCATCGGACAGACAGGAATCCGAACTTCAGCAAGAGTCTCCAAGGGTGCAGAATTCGTCTCTTCGGCACACACCCGACTTGGTTGTTGGCAGAAACAGGGGGTATAGTTCATAAACTGGAAACTTCCGCGGAGACGTCGGCGTGACTGAGAGCACGAGAAACTTGGGTGAAGAGAATCGGTCTCACTGCTCCCCTATTGATCAGGCACTCATTGAGGCATGCCTTTCTGGTGATGCCCAGGCGTGGAATACATTTGTCAGGCGATTTGGACGTCTTATTCGTGCAGTCGTCACCAAGACCGCACAGAGACGTGGTTGGAGCATCACAGCCGCTGACTGTGATGACATCACAGCCGAAGTCTTTGCCCAACTGGTGTACCGAAATGCAGCCTCTCTCAGACTATTCGCTGGTCGCTCAACATTAACAACCTATCTCACGGTCATTGCTCGGCGGGTTACCGTACGAGCCATGCTCAAACAAAGTACACATCCAAAAACTCTTTCCAAAGACACTTCTCTACCAGAACAAGCTGACCGTACTGTCCTTCCGCAACAACAAATTGCACAACAAGATGAAATAGAACATTACCTGAAACATCTCTCGACAGAAGAGCAGGTACTTCTTCGTATGCACGACCTCGAGGGGCATAGCTACAGCGAGATTTCCCACGCAACCGGAATCCCAGTCAACTCAATCGGACCTCGGTTATCCAAAGCTCGTAAGTCCATCCGTCAGAATGATCAGGTGACAGGTAATGACAGTAGCGTGCCAGATGAGACCTGATAAGACTCATTGACCAGGCGAAGCAACAGCAGGGGCGATGACGACCGATGGGTCGGCTAAATCAATTGGCTCGTACCCATCGTACGCTGGCATCTGCCAGAGTTGGCCCGGATCAGTCGACGGAATATTCGTCACTAAACTTGTCACCTCCAAAGTAAACTCAACTCCAGATCCCGGCCAAGAAACATCAATAAGCCGCGGTAACGCTGCACCCGACCCGGGGTCCACTCGATGTCGTGATGCACGAACACTTGCCAAACGTTTACCAGTAGACGTAAACAAGTGCTGCTCTTCGACAAGCCCTGTCATCGGATGGAGGATAATTGATCGAACGAGTTGTTCGTCTGGAGAATCAATCGTGCTGCGAATTTCGAGTCGACCGTCGGCAGTCATAAACGGCCCTTCATGTCGATGCTGAGGACTGAAACGAACCAGACCCAATAGCTCCGGCATCCAGTCCGCTCGAATTGGCAATACCTGTCGAGCAGAGGATTGTTCATACTTATCATGCTGACAAAACAGCATAATCGGTGGTTCATGCCGGCGAATCCAGAGCCAAAAAAGATCATCGTTACTGCCAATATCGAGTTCATTCCCAGTCAGTGACGTTTGCGCACGCAACCGAAATCGTCTCGGAGGCTCACAGGCAACCTGAGCAGAAAGCCGTGGCACCCCTGGCACGACGAGGACCGCCTGAGTGGCCGCATAACTGCGCACGCGTGACGTATTATCCTCAATGGCTGCGATGATCTGCTCGCGGGTTGGCTGCGCCGGAAGTGTCCGAGGCAATGGCATCATTCCAACCTGGTAACCACGGATTACGTTCGGGCAACTTGCGCCACTGCCGGCAACAAGAACAACAGCAGTCACAAAAAGCACTAATGGAACAGACGTTCGAGCCACCAACCTGTTAGAAGCACTCATGACTCGCCTCCAGACCAGAGAAGCGAGGCCAGCCGTTCTTCGAGTGCAGCATGCTCTTCGGCTTCAGGCATGACTGCCACAACCTCGTACGCACAATCTCTTCGGCGGCAGACAAGCGACACGACTTCATCTTCACCTTCACATGTATCGCTACTTTCCGCCTCTTCTTGACCGGCGCTGTCAGCAAATCGAAGCACCTTACGACGCAAAAGCTGGAGGGCTAACAGGTACCGAAGTGTCGCTTCCTCAGGCTGGTCAGCAAGTGATTCCAAGGTGTCCAGAAGAGCTTCAACGGGGGCTAGAGAGACCCCTCCGTCTTCTTGCTCCGGCACAACGCTTCGCCACCATGCGAGTGTTTCATCAGGAGCGCCTGTCCACTCGTCATGGGACCAATCATAGCGTAGGAGTTTTCCTTCCTCTCGAACGAGCGCAGAAAACATTACATCGCCAGCCTTGAATTCAGAACCGGACTTTTTGCAGGTTGGCGATGGTCGCTGAATCTTGAGTTCCATGTAGATTTTCCATGTGCAGATTCGGCGTTTCAACCGAATGGCATGACAGGAGAGACACGACTATACCTCTAGAGAACACGCCTTTTTCTCACAAGGCGAGTCGTTGAAAAACAGCTCGTTGTGGCAAGATGCGAGGGATAGGCGCTAGCGGCTTGTGAGAATCTCTACTAAGTCAAGAAGCCCACCGGATTCGTGGCAACCAACGACATGATCTGCGGCGTCCTGTACTTCTTGGCGTGCATTCCCCATCGCAACACCAAAACCAGCCCCAATAATCATTGGAAGGTCATTTCGGTCATCACCCGCAGCACAAATAGCTTCGGCTGGAATTTCCCATGATTCTGCAAGCTGGAGAACACTCGACCACTTGTCAACTCCAGCAGGAGCAATCTCACAAAGCCAATCACGATACCGGGGACTGCGTATCGTATGGACAGACAACATGTCAGGGAAACGTGAATTCAGGGTAAACTCGAGCGCCTCCATTTCACGGACATTTCCCATGACAAATCCTGAAAACGTATTTGCAGGTGGAGATTCACAGAGCGTTGCCTCGACCCGGGCCAGCTGTTTATTTTTCTGAAGATATTCACCAAATCCGGTCAGCTCACCATCTTTATTACGTGCGACAACCGTCCGACAATAAAAGTCAAAACCTTCATTGAAACTGTCGGTGTAAAGAACTGGCTCATGGCCAAGGCCGACCACACACTCGAGAACTTGCGAGAGTGTCGTATCCTGGAAACCTGAGCAAAAAAGTGTTTCGTGATGCACCGGCATCTTTACAAGTGCCCCTGAAGCAGTGACGACTGGCCCAACGAGCCCCAGTTCAGTCACCACAGGAAGGACGTCCCGATACCGACGACCGGTCGCTAACATCACACGTATGCCAGCGGTCTGCGCCTTCTGTACAGCTTCCTTCGCTGCTGCTGTGACTTCGTGCCGACTATCTGTAACTGTGCCGTCTACATCAAGCACCAGGAGTTTGATTAATTGGGGCACGTTGTTTGCTCGTATTAAAAAATGACGGAAAACACAGATGATAGATCTGACGATTCAGATATCATAGAGATGGAGCACACATGACGACTAACACCCCAGATATTCCCTTCACACCAGTTCTTTCTGCTGGTGATATACCGGCTGGTGAAGGCCGCACGTTCGAAGTTGCCGGACGACTCATCGCGGTCTTTTTCGATGGTGAATCCTACCATGCAATGGACGACCTCTGCCCACATATGGGTGCATCACTTGGTTCCGGACCTATCGTTGAAGGTGTCGTCACCTGCCCTTGGCATGCATGGCGATTTCAGACATGCGATGGTGCTTGGTGTGATAATCCGGCTCTCAAGGTTGATGTTTTCCCAGTGCGAGTTGTCGACAACAAGGTCGAAGTGCAGGTACCAGAAAGCGAATCGATCGACTGAAACCCTTTCGTTTTCTTTGACTGGCCTCCTCGCAATATTCAATAACCAGAGCTTCTTGAGCCTCGACTTACTTGAGGGTTACTGATTGTCCTGGTGCAGGCACCTGCGGCTCAGCGACACCTCCGTCACGAACGCATTGCGCCCATGCCTCCACGTCCTGCTCAATAGGAGGCCATGTACCGTAATGACAAGGCATCACCAACTTTGGCCCTAAGAGGCGTATCGCTTCGAGAGAATCGGCTGGTCCCATCGTAAACATGTCACCGATCGGGAGAATTGCCAAGTCAAGTCGCCTCCCTTGACTGTCCGGCTTGCCGATGCGTTCCATATCAGAAAAGAGGCATGTATCACCCGCTACAAATATCCGCTTCCCTCCTACATCGAGCAACCAACTCGCTGCGGGACCGGCATATGTGCCATCCGGCAGACTGGATGAGTGGTGCGCCATTTCCATTTTCGCAGAACCACCCGGCACGTTCGTCGTGCCACCGAGATTCATACCTACAGCACCCTCGATGCCTTGCTTGGCTAACCACTCGGCTATTTCAAAGGCACACAGAACCGGACATTGTGTTCTTTTTGCAATCGATACGGCGTCAGCAACATGATCAAAGTGGCCGTGAGTGATCAGGATTGCATCACAATGAACATCTGATGCCTGAATGGAGCACGATGGACATTCATCAAGAAATGGATCGACAAGAAGCACCCCTGCTCCAGTGTCGACAAGAAACGTTGAATGTCCTGTCCATGTAATTGTAACGGCCATTTTTTCCCCACACCTACGAGCATTGAGACCTAAGAACGCCAGGCAATAGAACTTCACTCACCCATCGGGGCGAAGCCTCTTCATCATGAATTTTTTATATGCCTCTACGCCCGGCTGGCCGTAAGGATTTGTTCCAACGAGTCGTCCCTCGACAACCGTAGCGAGCATAAGCATCTGCAGAAGTTGACCAATTGTAAATTCATCGATTTGGGGCAAGTGAATCGTGGCCGTTGGACGCTTTACCGAGGCATATGCTTCATTCGTACCATCCGTCGCAGCTGCAAGCATGGATGGCCAGGTTGTGCCAATAAGGTCATCGAGCTGATCTTCGTTTCCGGTAGAACCGCTCAGCGGCGGTAGACCAAGGTGATCACGGCGTGACTCACCAACACACAAATTCGTAATGATCTTGTCGCGGCGACCATCTTGATGCTGCTGCCCCCGTGAGTGAAGATCCCGTGTGGTGACTGTAGTAAGTGGTGTCGCCCCCTTTTCATTCTTCCCAAGACTTTCAGAGAGTAATTGGTCGTACCAGAGACCGACTGATTCAAGCTGATTACTCCAACTCGAAAGAACTCGAATCGTTGCTCCCATTTTTTTCTCAGCCAAGTGGGATACTGCGACGTATTGCAGCACGGGGTTTTCAGAAACCGGTGACTCACGAAAGCGTCGCGTCATTGCTGCAGCGCCCTCAAGCAAACGAACAACATCGATTCCAACGAGTGAGGCTGGCAATAGACCCACAGCGGTAAAGACAGAGAAGCGGCCACCAACGCCATCAGGAATCCCAAAAACATCAGGGCATCCGAGCGTCTTTGCGAGGCTGGCCAGTTTCCCACTTGCTCCGGTTACCGGTACAACTCGCTCTGCTACTCGCTTGGCGTCACGGCCAAGTGATTCAGAAAGCGCACTGAGAAAAAGTCGTGTTGCTGCAGCGGTCTCAAGCGTGCCACCACTTTTGCTGACTACGAGCATCCCCCATTGAGCGAGAAGATCATCCCCGTCGCCACCGCTTGGGTGTGATCGAAGTACATCGAGAAGGCCTTGTGCAGAGTCATTATCAATATTGAATCCTTCGAACGACAGCCGAGGACGTCCGCCTCGTTCTCCACGAGAAAGTTCGTTGTGAAAAGGATGGCAGCATGACTCGAAGAGTGCACGCGTGCCCATATAGGACCCACCGATACCGAGAACGACAACACGATCAACGGCTTCTCGAAGTCGCCGTGCCGTCTGAAGTATCGCAAACAGTTCACTCTCCGGACGACTTGTTCCGTAATCAGCCAAGAGTCGTTCCGGCAAATCAAGAAACGCTGGATCGAGTGACTCTTCGCCAGCACCATCTACTCGCCAACGATCGAGATCATTCAGGCTTTCTTCCCTTGCAGTAGAAAGCGGCCCCTCAAGGTCATCCAAATCTATTTGGTGAATTCCGCCAGTAGCAAGCACAGCAGCAGCATCATAGGAAATTGGATCATCAGACGATTTGGATCGAACAGCACTCATAATCGGGATAGCTCTTGAAGGAATGAGAGGAAAACATGGAAACACTGATGCTCAGTCTTGAGCATGCTAGGCTTTCAGTCGAAGCGAAGCATACCAACCATCGCATTGAGACTGCGAAACCTTACCGGAGAAGAGGATGGCTCAGCAACTCTTTCAATTAACAAATACAATTGCACTCCTTGCTTGGATCCCCCTGATCTTGTTTCCGAGACATATTTTCGTCCGGGACACACTGTGCAAGCAACTTGTTCCTGGGGTATTGGCCGCCATCTACCTAGGCATTATTTCGTGGAAATTCGCCACAATTGGCCCTCCACAGGCCGACGTGATGACACTTTCCGGACTCCGCTCTATTTTCAGTGATGACTTTGTATTCGCCGCGGCCTGGACTCATTATCTTGCCTTCGACATGGTGGTCGGAACCGTGGTTGCCCGCGAGGCAGTCGCGTGCGGCATCCCCTGGCCGCTCCGCAGCCTCGCTTTGACGCTTACCTTTCTGTCAGGCCCGATTGGTTATCTGACCCATCTCGGCTTCAAGCTTCGCTGGCAGCACGAACGTGAAGCCCCTCCCCTTGCAGACCCCGGCCCTGAAACCGACAACTGAGAATCCGTCTGTCTGTTTTTCTACCGTCTTCTGGAGACCCTGTTGTGACTGAACACGAACTGATCCAAGAACTCAAAAGCACGAATAGCTCCAAGATTATTATGCTCGTTGCAGATGGGCTCGGCGGGCTGCCGTTGGATCCGGGTGGAAAGACAGAGCTTGAGACTGCTGTGACACCGAACCTCGACAGGCTTGCTGGACTTGGCACAAGCGGCTCGAGCATCCCAGTGCTACCTGGTATCACGCCAGGTTCAGGCCCCGGGCACCTTGGCCTCTTTGGCTACGATCCACTCGAGTTCAAGATCGGCCGCGGAGCGCTCGAGGCGACCGGCATTGGCTTTGAACTTGGCCCTCACGACGTCGCTGCTCGTGGTAATTTCTGCACACTCGATACCAACGGACTCATCAGTGATCGACGGGCTGGTCGTATCCCTTCAGAAGAGAGTTTTCAAGTTGTCGAAAAACTTCAGGCTGTTGCAATCGACGGCTATGAAGTCTTTGTGAAGCCGGTCAAAGAGCACCGTTTCGTTGTTGTATTCAGAGGAACTGGCCTTGATGGCAGAGTTGCTGATACCGATCCTCAGGCTACTGGCGTACCACCTCTCGACCCACAGCCGCTTGATCCAGCAGCGGCGAAAACTGCCGATATTGCAAAAGAGTTTGTTCGGCAGGCCTGCGAAATTCTCAAGGATGAGCCAAAAGCGAACGGTCTGACACTACGGGGATTTGCTGCCAAGCCAGCCTTGCCGACGTATGAAGAGCTCTACGGGCTGCGAGCGGCTGCAATTGCGGTCTACCCAATGTACAAGGGGCTTGCCAGTCTTGTCGGCATGAAACTTGTAGGCACACCGCAGACACTCGAAGAGCAGGTTGACGAACTGAAAGCCTGCTGGAATGACTACGACTTCTTCTTCCTGCATTTCAAGTACACCGACTCAACTGGCGAGGACGGGAACTTTGCAAACAAAGTGAAACAGATAGAGGAACTCGACAAGATGATTCCTCGTATTGAAGAACTCAAGCCGGATGTTCTCATCGTGACTGGGGATCACTCCACTCCGAGCAAGCTCAAAAGTCATTCCTGGCACCCTGTACCGACTCTTCTGGTTGCTGACCCATGTCGTCCAGACGGGGCAACGGCTTTCGGTGAACGAAATTGCCTCAGCGGTGGTCTTGGGCAATTTCCTGCCAAGCACCTCATGCTTCTGGCCATGGCTCACGCCGGTCGTTTTGGCAAATATGGCGCGTGAATTCGCAAAGGTTGTCACAACAAACGACGGCGACTGAGCGAGAATAATTGCAAACAGCAAATCAGCCAGGCATTACCAGTTCATGGTTTCTTGCTGTACTACATGCGGTACTGAGGAACCCGAAGCGTCTCACCATCGCGAATCGCTGATTGGTGCGCGACAATACCCGCAACGGTCATGTTGAGGGACTGTGCGACATCTATCCATGGTTTTCTGTCACGCAGAATAGCGTCTACAAATTCACTGGTCAGGTGACCGTGCGAGCCACCATGTGATCCAGCAGCCATGCCAGGTGGAAGTGGCGGCCGGGCAGTTGACACACGAACTTTCTCATCCTTTTGACCATAGACTCTGCCTTGTTCTCCATGAGCAGATGGCATGTCCCACGAGACGGCCATTCGCGACATGCCTCCCTCAGCTGTTCGAAAGAGTCCAACTTCTGATCCAAATGGATTTTTGTACTGATTGTTCGTGGGCTGTAGATGGGGCACAACACTTGGGGTTCCGAGTGCAGACACCTCAGCGAAACAGTGGCCGCTTACGCCAACATAAAATGCTGTCGCATGTGTTGGGTACCATTGAGGCGGCAGTCCCTTGCGCCAACCGTTTCTATCAACAGTCCGTGTTTTCGGATTGTATCCACCTAAAGGCTTACCGAAGTAGTGATAATACTCTCCCTCGGAATACACAATCTTCCCAAGGGCTCCCGCATCATACCGACGGTGCCATGCGTAGAGATCTTTATGGAAGCATGATGTTTCAAACATCATGTAGTGACGACCCGTCTTCTTGACGACCTCGAACAGCCTATCGGCATCTTCAAGTGAGCCAAAAACTGCAGGCACCGCAGACGCGACGTGCTTACCCCGCTGGAGCGCAGTAATCGCCAGCTTTGCATGGCTTGGTGCATCCGTGGCAATATAAATTGCTTCAATGCTGTCATCATTGAGCATTGCTTCACAAGATTCATACACTTTCTCGCAGCGACATGCCTTCGCTAACTCCGCGCGACGATCAGCAATCAAATCAGTCACAGCAGCTACTTCAACATTCGGATGATCCTGAAAGCCAAATTGTGCACCAAATTTACATAGACCATATCCTGCGATACCAACACGTATTTTTCGATCAGAGAAGGGTTTCCACAATCCGTCTGATTCTGCCGCTGGCTCATTTGTTTCAAATCCGGCAATCACTTTTCCAGAGGCATCCACAGGAGCATCGTCTGCACGAAGAAAGGAGGTCGTCATAGCTGCCCCAGCAGCACCAAAAGCCATACCTGCTGTACTCACGTGAGTAACAAATTTTCTTCGTGAAAGATCAGGGGATTGTTTCGCAGGCACTTCAGACTCCAGTCGTAGTATTTTTGCGTTCCGTTCCCATTTGCGATTGATGCCCTAGCCGTTACCCACTCAGTTCAGGCTCTTGGGCAATCATCACATGAAGCAAGATCTTTGAATATTACCCAAGCATGTCTACCTAAGACATCGGGCAAACACCTGATTTGAATCAAGCCTTTGCGCCGTCAATTCTTTCAAACTCGTGCACAAAAAGACCACTACGAAGTTTCGGCTCAAACCATGTGCTTTTCGGCGGCATGATCTCATCTGCGTCTGCAACCGCAAGCAGTTCATTTGCGCTCGTCGCGTGCATCGAAAAAGCAACACCATGTTCGGCCGCACGTTTCTCCAATTCTTCACAACCACGGACACCACCAACAAAAGCAATTCGTGAATCCGTTCGTGGATCACCAACACCTAAGATCGGTGCGAGTACACGGTCTTGCAGAAGGGCAACGTCAAGGCTGGCAATAGGATCATTTCGATCTATCGATGACTCTGGGAACGTTAGAAGCCACCACTCACCAGCAACGAAAACCAGAACCTGCCCTGGATTTTTTGGCGTCCCGGCCTGTGCCCGCTCGAGTGAACCCACTGCCCGCAACCTGCTAAGAAACTCATCTGTAGAAAGTCCATTCAGGTCTGCTACAACGCGATTGTAGGGCAGTATTCTCAATTGATCGTGAGGGAAGACGACTGCCAGAAACCGGCCATATTCTTTTTCTTCACTGGCATTGGCATCTGCTTGCTTGGATGCTGTTGCTGCACGCTCCGCCCCAGCCGATCGATGATGACCATCCGCAATATAGAGCCTATTCAGCTGTCCGAATGACGACACATACCTCGCTGGCTCAGCCACGCACCAGCCTGTGTGCTGCACACCATCTGGAGCGACAAAGTCAAACAGAGGTGACGACTCCATATCAGCCTCCATCATCGAATGAATGGTTGTGCCCTTATTTGGTTCATCACGAAAGCACAAAAAAACTGGCTCAGCATGGCTCGCGGTAGCAAGTAAGTGACGAGTCCGGTCGTCCTCTTTATCTGGTCTGGTTTTCTCATGTTTTCGAATCTCACCAGAGCGATACTGATCAGCCTCAACGCATCCAACAACACCCACCTGGGCAATACCTTCCCGTATTTGACTGTACAAATAAATGCTTGGCTGCGACTCTCGCTGAAGCACCCCATCAGCAATCATGCCCTGAAGATTATCACTCGCTTTTTGATAAACCTTTGGTGCATGACAGTCTGTTTCCTCTGGCAAATCGATCTCAGAGCGAACGACATGAAGAAATGACTTTGGTTTCCCCACCGCACGCTCCCTCGCCTCGGTCGTTGAAATAACGTCGTAGGGATCACTCGAGACTTCTGAGGCATCCTCAAATGAAGGTCGTAATGCAGTAAAAGGATGTATCCGTATCATGAAGTCACCTTGGTGGGTTTTGCAGGAAAGGCTGTGAAGAATACCCACTCTCGCCGAGGTGGTGCAAACACTGAGAATCTCTGACGGGCAATGAGACACTTCTGAGACAAGATTACAAAAGAATAGATTTTCCTGGCGTGAAATTACGTCTCAAGCACGCACCTGAAATACATCCTATAGGCTCTTTCATTTAATCCGCGTCTGCCATCTGCTGAAACCTGTCTTGGGCATAGTGTGCGATAGGTGGTATATATTTTACTCGATGGTCTTTTGGAGAATCTACACTTCGTGCTTGCGTTGCACCCTCACGCCCGTGGCAAAACAGGACCCATTCGATGATTCGTTCACCAGCAACGCTGACAATCGCGAATTTCAATCGACAAACACTTGCTGATCTTCTCCGCCCTGTTCTCGATCGTGCAATGACACAGGGCATGGTCGGCACAAATGTTGTCCTCGAAATTGTCGCCGAAGCACTCAGCAAGATTGATGACAGTGAGATTCGAACATTTCTCAATCCGAAAACAGGGAAACTCCGCGGAGGACTTGAGATTCGTATCGAGGAGACACTCAGCATGTCAAAGAAATGGCGCGACTGGGACGCCAACCACGGCAATGAGGACTGGATGCTTCGCAAGAGTGGTCGCACTGTCAAAAAAAATGAATTCTTAAAAAGTCTTATTTTGAGCTCTTGGCGATCAATGCAGAAACTGCATGGCCTTGAGCCGAAGGATGTCAAAACGCTCGTTGAAGGAGTTCGCAAGGTGTATGATGCGATGTGCGATGTAAAGCCAACGGACAATCGTCCTGGACTTGGAAATACTTATGGAAAGTAGATGCCGGAAATAGGACGTCGGGTTACATTTGAATGAAGACCAAGCCAGCAACACCATGATGGTGCGTATGGGTATGGCGTGGTGGTATCGACGTTACGACAAGACGGAAGAACTAGAGGACGCCGAACGATACGCCAAGGAAAACAAGATTGGCCTATGGGCTGATAAGAATCCAATAGCACCGTGGGATTGGCGGAAGGGGAAACGTTGAGGCGTGGGAGGAAGCCCAGGAAGCACGCCTGAAGGCACATAAGCCACAATACGCACCAGATGCCTGCTTAATTCTCTACCGATAGGTAGGGTGCAGCATTCAATTTTTAGCGTAGCAAGGAACGCAATGGCTCAAACATACGCAAGGAGAACATCACTTGGCTTGCTGAATAACCAACCGATCCGCCCCGGAAAAAGCCTTCTGAAATAAAGCTTTCATTAAGTTGATAAAATCGATAGCCAACGTCAAATGTGACTTGATCATTGATTTCATAGATAAGTCCACCACCAGCCTGCCAGGCAAAAGCAGATATCGGGGGAGACCCGAGATTTACGGGAGAAGGAATACCAAGAGTTTGGTTTACCAAAGTAAAACCACCACCACCTATACCACCACCTCCGTAACAACCAAATTTAGTTGTAAACATGTAGTCTCGCCACAGATTTGCCATCACGGACCAATTGTCGGTTACGGTGTCTCGGCTTCGCCCTGCAAAAGGTTGAAACTCGTATGGTGCTGCCCAGAAATCTCTTTGCAGCCACTCGGCTTCCAATCGCAATCGACCACGTTGTCTTTCAAACGAAACACCACCTGCTATGCCAGCCGTAAAAATGTTTTCAGTGTTGTTTTGTTGAAAGGTTGCATAATCTTGTTTCAGAGTTGCAGCAGAAACGCCCCACAGACCGGTGATATAAAAGCGTCTGGAATTCTGTCCATTCGAATACCCTACATTTTGAATCGGCGCGTCACAGGCATCAATAATTGATGGAATATCTTGAAAACTTGTGAGATCAATTTCTGAAAAAGAATTGTCTGCTTTTGCTAAGCCAGTAACTGCCAGCATGCCAAAGATCAGTCCGTATATTTTTCTCACAGTTGCTCTCTGCCAGGAGTTAAGGATTTAGAGTATCTGAGAACATAATCGGATTTTTGAATCTTTAACTAAGGAAAGAGTTATGGAAGCTCAATTACTGACCTAATCGTTAATGTCCAGCGGGCTTTTGCAAATTCCCTGCTAAGTTGCTGCTCCATATATGCAGTAGAAAGCCCCCATGGGCTGACCCCAGCCCGATAGCACCGTGGGATTGGCGGAAGGGGAAACGGTAAGTAAAAAAACGCCGCCCCTGTCTGACCAAACCGGAACCCAACTTTACGGTCGTTGTCCCCCAACAGAGAAAAAGAAGGCAGCAATCACTAGGCTTGTAATGAAGTGGATGATCCGCCAACGCTGTGACAAGTTATTGGCGAAGATAATTTTAGTAGACCCCAATAATCCAAAGGCGATAAAGATTATCCCGAACACGACAGCGGCCTGGCCCGTCCACGTATATCCATAATACGAATGGTCTGAGTGCCACTCCTTACGTTGTCCTAGTCCCATATAAAGTTTTTGAAACAAAACGCCGTGGAGTCCCGTCCCAGTAAAGCAGGCCGCCACAACGACTCCAATAAGCCAATCATCGGCACTGAATGCTTTTCCTTTCGAATGCTCTGTTCGAACAATCCTGTCTGATCGATTTATCCGACGCAGTTTTTTATAACTCATGTTCCATTGACCATATATTAGGAAACTCTGGTGTCATTATGCGTTCAAATACCTTGTTGTCAAAAAAACGCCACCCCTGTCTGACCAAACGGGGGTGACGGTCTCTCATCAAAAGCAGAAAGGTAAACCTTTTGATGTTTCCGAATCGTGTGGTTGATCCCTATTTCTTTTTTCCCTTCTTTGTGTCTTCTTCTTCGTCTTCAAGATCAGGGTCATCAAGTTCCGCATAGCATTCGCCAAAGCACTCTGCTGGTATTTGTACTGGTTCATTGACGCCTGTACATAGGTCGTCTGTGTCGCTCCAGAAGAGGTCCCAACTCTCTTTTAGGTTTTCCATGTTCTCTTTTGCGTTTTCCCATTTTTGCCGCCAATCTGACGCGGAATCGTCTTGGCCGTATGGCTTTTCATACGCAGGAATGTCCAGCCCGATATCATCTACTGGACAATCATCAACTGCTGGCATTTCTGTGGCAGAAAACATCGCCCTTGATTCAAGAAGTTCTGTTTGGAATGTAGGACAGGTTCGGGTTCGTCTAATTTTCTTTTTATCGAAGAACATGGTTTCACCTTTTTATGAGTTGGTCGTATTTGCTGTGAATGGGTATTGATACTTAATACAAACGGCGTGCCAAAAGTCCTGTGAACCAAAAAGAGACTTGTTTCGTAGTGCTATTACTACTGAAGCAAAATTCATTGCATTCCGCCGCACCGACGCAATATGCGTCGGCGTGTCGCAATATGCAATTTCAACCTGGCGGATTATTCACGCTGGGTGGGTCAGGAAGGCGTTGGGTTGCAAGGGGAAATGCCACCGACCTTGAGTAGAAGAATGGCGGCAGCGTTTATTCGTTGCCACCCTTCACTTTTTTTCTGTAATAGCACTTGTGAAGAACCACGCAGCTACCAGCAACAACCAAAACAGTGGGTCAAAGCCTAGTTCTTCGAAGTAGTCCCAAAACAGAAATCGTTCGTGGAGGTAAAAGTGATACCCTAACCTCAACAGGCAGTAACCGATACAAGCAGCAAACGATAGGTACGCAAAGAGGGCTTTCATGATGTCCCGTATGGATTTGGTGGTGTTGGCGGCAGCGTTTATTCATTGCCGCCCTTTTATAATCGTGTTACTGAACCTAACGCACATACTGCCAACCACCGTTGTTATTCTCTTCACACAGTTTGCGTATCCAATCAGAGTATTCTCTGGAAGAAACAACAACTTCCTTTAGCTCTGTCAACAGTCTGGAAGACTCATACCGACCGTCAAAGTGAAGAGTATGCTCAAATGGTTCTTTTAATACGGTGTACTTGATAAACAATTTAGCCTTACCGTTATTCATTTTAATTAGGCATTTAAAATCGGGTTTACCACATTTTTTTCTAACCTCCTCAACAGTCATTCCTGGAATTTGATCGGTACTACATCGCAGACTTTCCAGGTCTTCAATTGTTACTATGTGTGAACATGCACTCAACGTAACAAGCACTAAAGCAGCAATTAAAAATCTCATCATTCCTCCCCGTACATATTTTGTGGTGTTGGTGGGTGCGTCGTCCAGCATGTCGCTCAGGTCATCGTCATCAGGATCTGGTGCATCGTCTTGCATCGATGCAGTTTACCCTCTGAGATTAACAAGGATCCAGGCCACCAACAGTAACGCTAGCAGCCTGAGAGAAAACACTATGAGTTTTCGTCTGTTTGAATTTGGTGGCGTGACAGGTGGATCGTCTTGCATGGGTGCAGTTTATCAGACTGCTGCACGAAGCGGTGTGCATAGAAAAACCCGCCAGCAGGTAACGGGGATGTGCTGCTGACGGGTTCAGATGTGGCTTGCAGTAATTACTACGGTTCAAAATGTGTTTTGTTCAGTAGTTGACTAAATTTCATAATTATCTACTGACGGGTCACTACTATCTTTATTTGCGCCAAAATAGGCCATTTGCCATTTTGCTATCAGCTTGTACCAACTGATTGTCATCAGTAGTCAATGATGCTGACGCCCATCTAACGATTCCCGGATGTATTGGTTCATCGTGCTTCTCACAGTAACGCACAACATGAGCTAACATCTTTAGTGATAGTGGCTGCGTCCTTGCATCGACAACTACATTACGGTTGCTCACGCCATGAGTTGCTGGTGTAGCAAAGGTTAGTATTAGAAAAAACAGAAGAGCAAAAGGAATGGCAATAAGCACTAATTGTTGTTTAATTTTCATTTGTTCAATTCCTTTTACATAAGAAAGCCCACCCGCAGGGAAATGACGAAACCTACGGACGGGCTACTACTACAGACGGTTATCTAGAACTGCGTTTACTTTCCATAGGCCAGGTGTCTCGTATCGCCTCAGCTATAAGACTGACATTACCAGCGTGGTGTTTTTCAGGATGGTCATGGATGTATTCCGCAACAACCCACACAGGTTGAAAGGCTTCGCCCCCGTCTGGAATTGTAAATATGGGATGTGACACCAAAAATTGGTCACGTTGCACAACACCAATAACGTAACCGGTGAAAAAAAACCGTCATGCGTGTCTCTGTTGTTTAAAACATCTTCCGCACCTTTCAGTATTGGTTGATCCGCCCCATAGCCAGGCGTCACCATGACAGCGGCCAGCAATAAGGCCGCCAGTGTTGTTTTAGTTTTCATCTATTCAATTCCTGTAGTAGTAGAAAGGCCCGCCAGCAGGGAACCATGAACCTGCTGACGGGCGGAGGTTGCGTAGGGATATTACGACGACAAATGTGGCTGGTTCAGGACGTCCTGGCCTTGTCCACAATACGCACACAGGAAACCCGCATTTGCTGCAAATAGGTAGGGTGTTGCGGAAGAATTAGCCAGAAACCGCACACAAAAAAAGACATGCCTGTTCGACCTAACGGGGCTGACGACGACAACAAGAATTGGCTTCCCGATCCAGGGATGATTGGCAGCGGAGGTTGATGCAAAGGCGGTGGCATCATGAGCAAGGGCTGGATTCGCTTGCTGGCTCACGCTGACCCGCTCTGAGTCGTTACGCAACTTCTGACGTTTTTAGGAACGAATGTTGCGAAATTATTCTTGCTTCATTTCTGACAGACTCTTATATTCAAGCAATCATTAGGGTTTCCCCTTCAACCATCACATGTCTCGTCGGAAAACCAGCGGGCATGTATAGCATGGATGACGTGCTTGGAATTTCATCTGGAAACTAAGGTTGACACTATTTACCAACGCATAGCAAAACCCAATCGACAACTTTTGTATTGGTAGCCGTAATTGGCAAATACCAATTACGTCTTAAAAGTGCCGAAAGGGGTTCGAAATTACAAGTTGTCAGAGGTGATTCTTACTCGTTGGCAAGTTGAACGTTCTCGGCACATGGGCCTTTTTGTCCGCGTGCTTCGGTGAAAGTAACGCGCTGTCCTTCACGAAGTTCGTTGTACGTTGTTCCTTCAACACTGCTGGAATGAAAGAACAGGTCCTTGTCGGTACCAACGTCGATGAACCCAAAACCTTTGTCAGTAAGTCGCTTGATAGTGCCTTCGGCCATTATGTTTCCTAAAAAGTGGAGCAGCTTTCAATTGAACGGAATTGTCCAATCCGAAGCTCTGCGGAAACATTCTACCATCAAGATCGATAATTAACAGGGGTTAAAGGAAATCCCGGCATGGGCTGATATGACCCCGATTGCCCCGTAGGATGGGTGGAAGGTGAAGCGGTGGGGTGTGATCGCAGGTGATAAGGCCGCGGTGTTGTCCATGGTCACCGTGTCCAAAGTAAAAGGTAGAGGACGTAGGTAATCACAAGAGTCGAAATTGAAACATCGACTCAGTCCTCCAGCCAAACACATCAGGGGCATGAGAGTGCCGCATGGCTGTCCTTGCTCACCGTATGGATTTGGTGGCGTGGTGGGTGCACCGTCCAGCATGTCACTTAGGTCGCCATCTTTTTGTGGTGGATCGTCTTGCATAGGTTAAATAAACCCAATAAACATGCAGATCAAAAAGATTGCACCAATCACCATGACAATAAGGCAAGCGAAGAGAAAGAAAATTGTCAACGGGGAAAAGTTTTGTTTCGCAGTTGAATCAAACCACTCATCTGTTTCAGGCAATAGTCCAGAATCACCGTACGTCCCGACGTACGCTCCTAATTTCTTTCCCGGTGCTGGCGCAGTCACTCCATCTGCATCACCAAAAAAGTCATCGTCTTCGATTACGTCTTGTAGTGGATCGTCTTGCATGCGTGAAGTGTAATGAATCCATCACTGTTGAGGGAGGTATGTTCACCCTGAAAGCAAGCGTTTCGCGAAACGTCCGCATGGGTTGGGGCTGTTTTAATTGAAGTAGTAAATTTTACCGTCGATTGATCTCATTGATTTTGACATGGTTGCCTTCGTTGTAGTTCGTGAATGAATGCATCCATCCATGATACACACCCTGCCTTAAAAGTGATTGATAGAGAGGGTGGGGCCTGTCACTATTTTGTAGCAAGCTTCAATCGCACGACACGATGGTTCCAACTGTCGGCAATATAGAGCCAGCCGTCATGGACCTGGACACCATGTGGCCGGTTCAACTTAAACTTTCCAGCGCCAAGCACAGTGGTGAGCACTCCGGTTTCCGGATCAAAACAGCGAACCAGATGATTGTTGTCATCGGCGATATACACGGCACCGGCTGAGTCAATCGCTAGGTGCTTGGGGCCGTTGAGCGTGGCCTCCTTGCCAAAACCATCAGCTTTGCCTTTCTTGCCACTTCCAGCCACGGTTCTTACTTTACCGGTGGTATCGACAACACGCAGTGCGTTGCCACCGCGTTCGATGATGAAAAGATTGCCAGCTTCGTCGTACGCTGCAGCGCGGGGGTCGACGAGTGGCGCGGTGGCGGCGTTAGTACCATCCACCGGCACATCACGTGTGCCGTTGCCCGCAACGGTCTCAACCCGTCCGCTGCCGAGCGTGATTCGGCGAATGCGACGGTTTTTGATGTCGGCAACCAATAGGTATTTCTTGTCTGGACTAATCGACACGCTGATTGCCATGTTGAACTTCGCGTGTTCGACCGGCTCTCCATCACCTGCGAATCCCGCCTTGCCACCGGCATAGGTCGATACGTTTCCTTTGTTGTCAACGCGGCGTATCGCGTGGTTGGCGTGATCAGATATATAGAGCGAATCATCAGGGCCAATCGCCACGTTATGCATGTCTTTGAATGATGCCTGTGCCACCGGGCCACCGTCGCCTTCATACCCAGCATGTCCGAGACCACCAAACTGTGAGAGGTCTCCCGCTGGGGTGCGTTTGAAAATTCTCCCGCCTTTGTACTCGACGATGATCATATTTCCGGCTGAATCAAAGTCGATGCCGAAGGGATAGCTGAGTTTGCCAGGCGCGATCGTTTTTCCAGGGTCTGCGTCGTGTGAACCAATGAGTACCTGCACCACAGGGTCCGTCGCATTCGCAACAGCTGTAAGTGTCACCATCGCTGCGATGAAGGCTGTCCGTTGCATTGTCGATCTCCGGAAACCTTCTTGAACGAATTGTCACTAATACGACCCTAAGCAGCCAGTGGCAGACCGCTGGAGTATTACATATTGTTTCGAGCGTAAGCAATCATTACTCGGACCTGCTGTCGCAGCCGATCTCTTCAGAACAATCGTTGGGCTCCAAAGTGAAAGCAGCTTTCTGTACGCGGCATTTGTGCAAAGGCGTGTGCAGGAGGCATGCATCTGCGGGTTCCTTTCTTGTACCAGTTTGCGTTGTGGTATGTGCAGGGGCGAAGGGCAAATGTATTCGAGCACCCGTTAAATCATGCTACCGACAGAAGGCAAAACACCCAACATGAGGCTGTCCAAGGCTGGGGGCCATCGCCACCAAAGAACTGAGTTGGTTGAGTGTCCAGAATGTAAAAAACAAAGGCGAAACGCGGTAACGCCTCGATGTGATCAACGTCTCATGAAGACGCATAATTGTGCTCGACTCGGCGAAGGGCTGCCGGGTAAACTTTCCATCAAGATAGTATGGATCCATCGAGGGTTATTCATGACAGACGGCATAGACGCAGCGCAACGTGAACAACACGCCAAACATATCGCCATGAATGGTGCAGATATAAGTGGCCCCATTGAACGGCACAGGGCCGGCAAAAATGGCTTTGTCATTGATGACTTTGGTGAACACCTCGTCCTGAAAAATAACGAGGCAATCACTGTCGTTGCTGACGGGAAAGAAAGAGTTCTCGCCGCATGGGACGTCTTCCGTCAGTCACTGAATGGACTAGATCCAGAACAGGCAAAGCGTATAGACGAAGCGGCGGTCTTATTTGCCAGTCGTTGTTCTCACATCGGTGGTGAAGTGAGCCGCGATATTGACAAAGCAAACCTTGCGTGGAAGCGTCGCTGAAAATTAGCTCTCATTCAATGTGTCCAAAGCAAGGCACCTCTCGCAGTGTCTGATCGCATACCAAAAAGCCAAGTGTTGAAACGGTTACTGTATGTTGCACGACACCCGTATTGCCCATGGTGAATAAACGCGACCAATCCACGTTCGTGAGCTGTCGCAAAACTGTTAGCGACGGATATCAATGACTCCGACAGCAAGTCGTTTGTCCGTGAAATAGGGGTCACCCCCGCCATTTTTCCCTTTTGCGAGTTGGTGAAACTCTTCTACCCAGTAGTATCCATCGAGCTTCCCTGCTGCGATCGCATCATTGACGAGTTTATTTCGTTCCTGATCAATGTTAGGCGCAATCTTGTGAGTGATTCCTCCAGTGGTGCGGCTGATTTCAACACGTTCATCATAAGTCGCCGCTCCCAACCAAAGTGGTTTTGAGTTTGAGTCAACTTTGTTTGATTGCCAGAAACGGACATGGTGACGCTGTTTTGGGCTGTTCCCAACCGGCTGTTCAAAAGCTGCGTCTTGTTTGCGTCCCCAGAGGTAGAGATTACTGACCGGGGCGTGAGGATAAGGTTTCCGTAAAACAACATCAGCCACTATGCGAAAAGAGGTTTTCGAAGTGATCGGATCTGCTGCGTACCAGCCCGATGTCGAAAGCATGTGATGGAGTTCTTCTTCAGACCCAATAAAGGCAACATTGATCGCGTCTCCAATACGACCGGATGACGTTGTCGCGTGCGTTGGTGAATCAAGGAGGGCCGGATGACCATTAATAGTTTTCTCTTGGATGGTACCTTCGGCGTCTTCGCCATGAACGGTCGAGCACATGGCCATCCCACACAGCGCAAGCCGAAGGATTGAAAGAAATACTGTTCGTTGGTACTGGACGAACCAGCAACTTTTTTCATGAAAAACTTCCATTATAAGTCACCTTTTTTCCTGCTTTTGACCTAATTGCGGATTCACAAGTGAAGGGGACGGTAACGGACTGTGAGGATTGGATTCAAGGCCAGCTACGTGGCACCATACCACGCTCAAGATGGGTTGCTTTGCATCAGGAGGACCTTCATGCCCACTACAATAGAGTTGCGGATGCAGGGACTGAAGGAAGAAACGGTGATAGAAACCAGGTTTGCGAATTCAAAACACGATGCTCGCAATGGGGACTCCACTGAAGGGTTGACGAACTGTGATAAAGGTGCCGGCTCGCTACAACACCGAGAACACACTGACAGCTACCGTGTCTAAAGATGGAACAAGTGAATTTTTTGATTGCACTGACGTCCAAAGACGAGCAAGGATAATCAAGGAGAAAAAGGTGATACCAGGTGGCATCGGAAATCGAAACTATTCTCCACATCAGATTCAGTTGTTTGTGATGTACGTGTAGTGGTCAGGGTGTGACGGTTTTTGTTTGGGCACGAGAGAGAAGCCACCATCCCAAAATCAATTGCACGAGAAGGATAACAAGCCCAGCTCTCGGTATGCCTGATGCCATATAGGCCCATCCAAAAACAAGACTAGCAAAGAAGCCAGTTAGTTTTGTGCCGACTTGCATGACTCCAAAAGTTGCCGCGTGATGACCGGGGGGTGCTGAGACCGCGAGCATGGCACGGAGCACACTTTGTATTCCGCCAAGTACCAAAGCTAGCAAAACTGCCAATGCGTAGAGCTGTGGAACAGAGCCAATGCCCCAGGCCAGCCCGAGGACAAGCGACCACCCTGCGAGGCAGATATTAGCTGCTCCGTGACGACTCCAAATACCTGATAACCAGCCGATAAGAATCGCTCCCGGCAGTGCTATGAATTGCACGAGAAGCACAAGCTGTACGAGTTGAGGGGGCTTGAGGTGAAATGTCTGCAGGGCGACGTTTGAAAATTGAGGGATTGCAGTCTGAACGACACCCAAAATGGTGACTGCGCCAAGCATCAGCCAGCCAAACTGGGGAATGCGGTGGCTGCTTTGATTGATCGGAAAGATTTTTTTAAGAAACAGAAGAAGTTCTGTCGCGCTTGTCCCGCTATGGTTTTCTGTTGATGCTGTGCCCATACGCACACATGCAGTGGGCAGTGAAAAGATAAGCCACCAGAGTCCCATGATTGCGAAAGACCCACGAAGTGCTCCCGCTGCTGAGAGCCCAAAGGATTCTCGTGCTGCAATCAGACCTGTTGCGAGAATGAGCGCAATTGCCCCACCCCCGTACCCTGCGGCGAATCCGACCGACGACAGCGTGTCGGCGGCACGCCCTTGGGCAAGTTTTGGAAGCAGGCTTGCTGTAAAAATCGAGGCCATATCGAATGACACCGTTGCAACGATAATCGCGGCAATGATCCCGAGTTGTGATGTGGATGGCAGGAGAGCAAGAGCAATGCATGCCGCTGCACCGAGCATGGAACTTGTTACAGCCGCTCGTTGGTGCACGTGGCGTCGGTCAACCCAGGCTGATAAGAACGGTGATACAAGTGCAGAACAAAGCATGGTTGCCGCGAGAGTCCACGCCCACAACACACCCCCAGGAAGGCCCCATCGTCCATCGGCAAAAGCTATTTGGTTGAAGTAAGCTACTAAAAGGGTTATCGAAATGGTTGAGAACCCACTTGCTGCCCAGTCGAGAAAAATCCAGGCTAGGACAGGAGCACGAGAGGCATGCTGCGGTGATTGAATGGAATGTGTAGTGATAGGTCACCGAGAGAATGAGATGGTGTCAGCAGAGCTAGGTGGTGATGATGAAGACTGTTAGATTAAGAAGACTGTTAAATTAAGACGACTGGTAGATTAGAGAGTACGTCTCTGGTTTGGTTCAACAGGGAAATATGTCTGGATGGAAGACGCGCAGGGAAAGCTGTTTCAAGTTGTGGGCCAAGACAGTGTGGGGAAAACAGTGAAACCTTTCTGACATGGTGATGTGCTATGCAAACAAATACACGAATGCTGCGACGTCTTCTTCAGAGCGGCGGTGTTATTGTTGTTGGTTTGTTCAGCAGCATGCAGGGTGCTGAGCCAGCACCTTCGGAGTCCTCGGTCGGTCTCAGCAACACCGTTACGAAAGCAGTCGAAAAGGCGTTGCCGTATCTCTGGGAAGAAGGCGAGCGATGGATCGATGAGCGTGGTTGTGTGTCGTGTCACCAGGTCCCATTGATGGTGTGGAGTCTCAACGCGGCAAAGAAAAGTGGCTTTGCAGTCGATGCCAACCGGCTTGAGAAACGTAAGCAATGGTCGCTTCGTCCCGAGTCATTTGACGCACCAGAAGAAGGTGAGTTGTTTCAGCTGACACGTGCACTAAAAGGCAACACGGATACGATGAGCATGTTGCTCCTTGGTTTGGGTGGTGACGGTGTTGCGGGTGATGAGTGGAAGAAAATATTTTCGGACGCACTGATGGCAAACCAGAAAAAGAATGGACTCTGGGATGCCTGCGGGCAGTTGCCGGCACAGAGGCGACCGCTTGAAGAGACCAACCGTGTAAGCTCCATGTGGGTGGTGCTGGCACTTCTTCGGCAAGGTCATGGCCTGCAAGAATTCGATATCGATTCATTGGTATTCGAGAATACCCCTGCAGTTTCGACGGAATGCTGTGCGGCACACCTGTTACTTGCGGAATTCGTCAATACAAAGACGGTTAGGATGAGAACGAAAAAACTTCTTGATCGACAAAAGGTCGATGGTGGGTGGGGCTGGATTTCAGAACAGCCGAGTGACGCATTAGCCACCGGAATTGCACTCTATGCCTTGCGGGTAGCAGGGAAGGCCGATGGGCTTGCTGTTGCCTTGAGGGAAGGTGAACGATTTCTTATTCAGACGCAGTTGGAAGACGGGTCCTGGCGTGTTCCAGGGACGAAACGAAAAGCAGCCAATCAACCAACTGAAACAGCAAACTATTGGGGGACAGCATGGGCAGTCGTCGGACTTTTAGACAAATGAATAGACTGCCGGCCCCACTCTTGTGTGCGGTTGGTGGGCTTGTTCTGATCGGTCCAGCCTTGCCAGACTGCTCTGCAGAATCACACTGGGTGCGTCATGTCATTTATGAAGGCGAGCAGGCAATGACAGCTGTTGCGGGAGACTTTTCCGGTGATGGTCTACCAGATGTCATTTCGGACTCAGGAGGTTTGACGCGACTGTTCGTTGCGCCAGATTGGCGGGAAGTCATTCTCAACGACCATCCTGAGTTTAAGTGGTACATCCACAGCGAGTTTTTTGATGTCGATGACGATGGCGATCTTGACTACATAGCTGCTCGCTACAATCCCGGGCAAGTGATCTGGTTAGAGCAGCCAGCACATGGTCTGACGGAGCGATGGGCAAAACATCTGATTGACGAAACAATTCATGGGATTCACGGGCTGATGAAAGGGGACATTGGCAATGATGGCCGGTGGGAACTTTTTGCAACCAGTGCCCAGCCGAAGGAGCCGTACCCCGAATCACTGGTATGGTTTGCTGTGCCAGAAAACCCTCGTCAGGCTGCTCGGTGGGAGCCACATATTTTCGCAGACAAGAATGCCCCCGGGTTAACCCATTATATCGGCGTTGGTGATATCAACGGTGATGGGCTTCTTGATGCAGCAACAGGAGCCAAGGGAGGACCTCGGGCAGCTTCGCAGGGCGAGTGGTTTGCCTGGTGGGAATCACCTCTTGATCCGACCCTCCCTTGGGTAAAACATGCTGTGAGTGATGAAGAGCCTGGAGCTACAAATATTCATCCAGTTGACGTGAACGGAGATGGCGAGATGGACCTTGTTGCCTCGCGTGGACATGGCGTGGGTGTTCTCTGGTTTGAGGGGCCAGGCTGGCAGGTGCATGACATTGATGCTGCGATTCAGGAACCACACTGTCTCGTTGCCGTCGATATGGATGGTGATGGAGATACAGATGCGGCAACATGTGCCTTTGGGAGCCAGGAGGCAGCCTGGTATGAAAATGATGGCAGAGGAAACTTTCTAAAGCATGTCGTCGGTCGTGAGCAAGAAGCGTATGATATCCGCGCGGTAGACATGGATCGTGACGGGGATCTCGACCTTCTTGTTGCTGGTCGTGGCAGTCGCAATGTCGTTTGGTATGAACACGTTCGGTAGGGTGTTCTTTAGTCTGTTCCGATATTTGAGGTGACCACAACGTTGTCGAAATACACCTTCGTATTCGGGTCACCTAAGGAAATAATTTGAATGTTCGTAGCTCGGTCGAAAAGGTAGTCTTCGGCAGGAACGTTCCGCTGCCACATATCACCATGTTCTGTGGTTATCAAAATGCGGATCATTCGATCGGAAGTCTGACTTAAGTCAAATTGAAGATCGAAATGGGTCCAGGTTCCAGGCTCAGTCGGTGCGATGAGAGAGGTGTTGACCCGTATGCCATCTTGAGCAACTTCAATCGTAGCCAGATTCGTGATACCCGCGTTTGAATTGGTACCAGGTATGCTGAAGGAAAAAATTCCGGGCCTATCTTCGTCAAGCATGGCATCAAATGAAATCTGGTATCCAGTTGGTGCCCCCTGCTCTTCCGAAAGAAGAGGAATGCTGACAAGTGGCATCCATGGTTTGTTATTTTCCTTGCATTCTTTCATGAGGAGGCTTTGCGTACCGGTAGCAAAATACTCCTGTGTGAGAGAACTTCCAGTCCCGGTGATTTGCAGGTCGCTGAGGTCGGTGCATTCAAAGTCGCAGATGGCAAGCTGATGTGCCGATGGCGTAGCCGACAGTCTGGTGTGGTAGGTTCCTGCCAGTGAGAATGTTTTGTCGTGTGTGGGTTTTGGAAACCCGGCAGATAGAGCGGTGTCAACAAGGCTACGGTCTTCTTTGGCCAGGGTCGCGTCATCAAGTGATGGATAGACGGTCAGGAAGTTATTCTCATCAATCAAATTGAAAAAATAGTGCGTGGTTCCTTCTGGAATGCTGAAGACTGCCTCCGTGGGTCCGATTTCGCCATGGGCGCGGAGCCATTCCCGGCCCTCGTTTGGTGTGTAGATGAGATCGGCGTGTCTGATATCAGTGCCCTTATTTTCATAGGACACCACGGCCCGATTGTCTTCCTGTGCATGCCCAATGATTCGGGGAGATTGATTGCTCTTTGGAATCTCTGAAGCCTGAGGGTTGAAGTGTGGCTGTCTACCACCCATTTCCGAAATCAACTTTGATAGTTCCGCAGAGAGGACCGCCTTCTTTTTTGGTAAGTCTTCGGAGAGGTCTTTTGATTCCTCGATATCACCTCTGGGGTTAGATTGGTTCGGTATGTAGAGCCTGTAAAGCGATTCAACAGATTCTGGAGGTCTCGCCTGATAGTGACGAAAGAGCTTGTACTCACCCCTTCTTATTGAGGATGAATTTTCAGCGTGTGGAAAGTGCCAGAACATTGTGTCACGAACTGAGCCAGACTGAGTACGTACAAGTTGAGAGTCAGAGGGGTTCTGTTTGAGGAGTTGACTAAGATCACACCCGTCGAAGATTTTTCCTTCTGGTGCTGTTGCATTGGTCAGCGTGAGAATAGTTGGGTACAAGTCGAGTCCGTTGACCATGACATCAGTTTGCACGGCCCGAGGGATGCCTGGTCCGGTGATGACAAGAGGTACGCGGGTGCCTCCTTCCTTAAGAGATATCTTTCCACGGTCGAGTGGATTGTTGTCGGTATAGATCTCGCCTTTCCCGCCCTCCATGCCGCCGTTGTCAGACGTGAAAAAAACGTATGTGTTTTCCATGAGTTTGTGTCCCGGCCACCGCGGGTCGTCAGTGGTTTCGAGTGAGTGAATGACCTGGCCGACGTAGTAATCAAGTTGTTCAACCATCGCGCAATAAAACGGATTTGTCTGTCCGGGGGTTTTCCACGTTGTTGCGTGTTCTAGCTTAAGAGTCACACCAAGTTTTGCTTCATATTTTCGAAGGAGTGCCTCACTCCGCATGACGATTGGGGCGTGAACAAGCCAGGTTGCGTAGTAGAGAAAGAATGGCTCCTCTTTGTTTGTTTGAAGGAAATCAAGTGCTGCCTGTTGTGGTGTATCAAAGGGAAATCCATTCTCGTCGAGTCGGTATGGATCTTCTGGGTTTGAGGTGGCAAAGCCTGTGAGACGGTCAGGCTTCATGGGGACCTGAACGCCACGGTCGTGTACAGAGCTATCAAAACCGTGGTGATAAGGTTGTGGATAGTCATAGTGGTTTTTGGAAATGTGCCATTTTCCGCAATGGCCGGTTCGATACCCAGACTGCTTGAGTGCCTCAGCGAGGGTGAATCGTTCCATTGGCATGCGGGCAAGAAAAAAGGGTGAAATTTGTGGGGAGTTGCGGTTGCGTGGCCGTGGTGGGAATCCACCGGCCACAGAGGTCATACCACCACGTGCTGGATGAAGCCCGCTCAGTATTGCTGCCCGACTTGGTGCACAGACGGGTGCAGGAGAATACGCCTGCCAGAACATGACTCCTTGTGAGGCAAGACGGTCAATGTTCGGCGTCTCCATCGGGGAGGGTTCGTCAATGTCATAACAGTGCACATCCTGCCAACCGAGGTCATCTGTGAGGATTAGCACAACATTGGGTTTCTCAGGACGGCTGATTGGGCTCCGCTCATTGCCGGAAACAGTGCTTCGTAAGAAAGGTGTCGAGAGAGCCAGAATTCCAAAGAGAATCTTCTGCATGGTTCGTAGTTCTTTATTGACGTGGGCTGGGTCTGGCGTGGTGACGGTGAGTTGTCTCGCCGAGGCGGAAGGATTAAGCGTCAGCACTGAAATTACCATTAAATTCTTGTTGCTGTGGTAGAAAAAGACATCGGGTTTTCACAGGAGAAGGCGGGTGCCACCAAAGCGCCTACCCGTTTAATAGTCGGTATCAGTAGTATTCCAGGCATGAAATTCATGATACGAGGGAGAGAATGAAAAACCTTATAGGCGTTCTTATTTTATGTGTGGGTGGTTCGGCTGCGCTCAGTCGAGCTGAGGAGTCGAGTCCTCCAAATATTGTGTTTTTATTCGCTGATGATCAGCGCGCCGACACGATCGCCGCACACGGCAACAACCATATTCAAACACCGAGCCTAGATCGACTGACGCGTGAAGGTGTGAGTTGTCAGCAGAACTATTGTGCGGGGTCGTATTCGGGTGCAGTGTGTGTTGCCAGCCGGTCAATGATCATGACTGGACGACATTGGATGCGGATCGATGACACACGCAACTGGACTGGGCTGCCGTTACTGCCCGAGGTACTTGGTGAAAACGGATATGCGACGCATGCTGTGGGCAAATGGCACAATGGCCGCCCAACACTAGCCCGAGGGTTTCAGTCAGGTAAGGCGATCATGATGGGTGGCATGTGTGATCACACGGAAGTACCACTTCAAGATCTCACTCGAGAGGGTGCACTGACCAACAGCCGTGTTGGAGATGGATTTTCGAGCACGCTCTTTGCGGATGCGGCGATTGACTATCTTACGACCCACGGCAAAGCGAGCGAACCTTTCTTTCTTTATGTCGCATTTACTGCTCCGCATGATCCGCGGAATCCGCCGGAGTCAGTCCGGCAGGTGTACTATGACAATCCACCACCACTTCCAGAGAATTTTCTTCCACAGCATCCGTTTGATAATGGTCAGGTAAGCGGAAAGGGGCGCGATGAAAGTCTTGCAGATTGGCCACGACAGCCGGAAGTCATTCGTGATCAACTCTGTGAATACTATGGGCTCATAACCCACTTGGATAAACAGGTTGGCCGTATTCTCGATGCGATAGACACTCTTGGGTTTGGTGAAAATACCATTGTGGTCTATGCCGCTGATCATGGCTTGGCATTAGGAAGCCACGGTCTGCTAGGAAAACAAAATGTGTACGAGCATTCGATGACGTGTCCGTTGGTGGTACGGGGCCCGGGTATACCCGCAAATACATCGACTACGGCAATGACCTATTTGCTGGATCTGTATCGTACGCTGTGTGGATATGCAGGAGTCGACGTACCCGAAGGTGTTGACGGATGCGATCTCCGCCCAGTCTTTGAAGACACCAATGAAACAGTGCGAGAGTCAGTCTTTCTTGCTTATCAGGACAAAATGCGAACCGTTCGGGACAACACCCTGAAACTCCATGTCTATCCAGCAATCGATTATCGGCTTTTATTTGATCTCGAAGCTGATCCTCAGGAGATGACGAATCTTGCAGAGAACCCTGAGCGGGCCGAAGACGTGGATCGGCTTCTTGGTGAGATGAAGCGGTGGCAGAAGCGACTTGGTGACACCCTTCCCCTTTCTGTTGAAGATCCAAAGCCGAAGGAAATAAATCTCACCGGGAGGCCGCGGGTTCCTGATCGGTGGCAGCCAAAATGGATTCGCGACAAATACTTTGGCGGGCGCGATGCGCCTGTGGCAGTGCCAGCTACCAACAAAAAACGCAACGCTCAGAAATAGTTTTCTAAGGGTTTCTTTTGTTGTATCGGACGAAGCATGTGGGACCTGTGACAGCAAGCCGTCGTAAAGGGTTGTAGTCAGAGCGTATTTTGATGTGTTTGAGGTGGTGGCCAACCCATCTCGTGGGACACTGAAATTCGAGATGATATGCTTTCTGCTCTATCAGAAAGCGAACCCACAGAGGAGAGAGTCCAAAATATGGATATTATCAATCAAAAAGACACTGTTCCGTTTACAACGGCTGATGGATCAACGATTCGTGAATTACTAGCGCATCGAAACTCTTCAATCCGGCACCAGTCGCTGGCGGAGGCTCGTCTTGCACCAGGTGTTGCTACCACACCACATCACCACATGGCGACGGAAGAAATTTATTACATCTTGGTCGGTGAAGCAGAAATGACCCTTGGCGAAAACAATCGTGCTGTTGTGCCTGGTGATGCGATCGCAATTCCGCCTGGTGAACGCCACTCGATCCGAAACACCGGTGATGAGGAACTCGTCTTCCTTTGCACCTGTGCACCTGGGTATGAGCACGCCGATACGTTTTTAGAGGGTTAGCAACGTTCATCCTGTTGGCCCATGTCTAACCGTGAAACCAATGCAGGTGTCAACGGTCAGAGAGACAATTCGGAATGGTGATTGGGTTGCGATGCTTGGAGTATGCTTCCAGCTGCTGAGTATCGGAGAAAAATGAACATAAAGTGAGGACAGATGGTGAAAAGCACCACTCAGATTCTTCCGTCCCAAACATAAGGTCTTTGCAACCATGGAACAGGACAAAACATCTCAGTTTAGGGTTGAAAAAAATGTCATCGCCGGAGCACTCATTGGCAGTCGGGGTTGGGATGCACTAGGTGCGGGTTGTGAGTCACTGCCACAGTCCTCTAAAAAACGGAGTCCGGAAGGAGCTCGAAAGCCTCCAGAAAAAGATCGATGAGTCAGTCGTGCTAGGACTGAAATGGTCAGTCTGAAAGTTCTTTTATCTGGAAGTTATCGAAATACACTGTTTCTTCAGCAGTGGTCTGCCAGGAACTGTCTCCACCACCAAAAAAAGTACTAAATAAGAATCCGTCAATTGAAAACGTATCGGTGTCACGGAATCGAATAGTGTCCATCTTTAAAACAAGCTGGTCGTCGAAGAACGCTTGTAGCCTTCCATCGCGTTTACCAGGCGTGTTCATAACCAGTCGATGAATGATTGTGTGCCACTGCCCTGGGATGAATCGAACCTGTTTGTCTGTGGTCGGATCCACCCACGGTATCTGGTGGCCATAGCGTTCTGGCTGGTCAGGATAATAGAGATATTGCACAGCCCGTCCGTCTTCGCGCCACATCATGCGAGCTGAAAAGCCGTCACGACCAGTCGGTTTATTCCCACCGGTATTACCTTTGCCCCCAAATAACCCAGGCAGTTTGCCTCCTCGGACAAAGTCAAACCCTTTTTGGAACATCACGTCAAATCGTACTTCAACAGCAGAGTAAGATGAATCAAATTGAAGTCGCCATACGGCGCCATTCTTTTCAGAGCCGAAGGTATGGGCAGGAAACTTTACAGTGAGCGACGTTGTTCCCGAATCGGGTTGCACCACCCACACCCTGTGTTCTTCGATACCGTCTGACCAACTTGGGTTCTTCCAGTCCTCTTTCATTTGTGCTTCTGTGTAGAGACCCATTGCTGTGTGCTCAAAGTCTGCACTAAAAATCCTGCGAACGTGTACGTCGGTTGACGGGACACGAGAGGATTCAGCCTCATCGGCACGCAGTGTGATTCCCACGGGTGCCAACATCGTCAGGACTGCAATTGTTTTGACGTTCAACAGAAGTTGCATTCATTCCCCACGGCACAGGTCAACTGCGATACCCCTCATCACGTCGTCTTTGGTGACAAGAAAATACTTGTCTTGCTACGTGAAAGCTTTGCGTTCTACTTTTGCTCCCAATGCCAGCTTGCGTTATCGTTGCGCCGTCTTAGACGAACCTTATGGTAGCAGGTGCTCGATTGTCAGTTTTTTTGTATCAATTTCAAATGTGCCGAGGTCCCTCAGAGATTTACTTTCTTGGATCTCACACGTGAGAGAAGTGTCTGTCGGTCGTGCAAACCGATTCTGCAAGCGATCTTTTGGGATGGGGTCGAGCAACGTCTTTTGGGGCTGAGCCCAACGAAAGGTTATGGCATAGTTGCCAGCAGGTGCCCCATCGTGTGTTTCGTATGTTGTGAGCTGAAACATGCCATCGTCACCCGTCATTCCCGAGGGCCGAAACGGATCACCTTCGGCGATGAGTGTCGATGAATGCAGTGTCACGCGAACATCACTGGCTGGATCTCCATCGATCGTTTGGACCCGTCCACTCACCGGGTACGTCAAATTAGGATATTCAGGTCTCGTGCAGCCAGGGAGAAAAAGTATGAAAACTAAAACAAATTTATACAAAACGAACTCCGCAGGTGGTCAGGTAGTTGTGTGTACTCGCAGCAGAAACTACTTGATCAATCGCCACCATTTCGTGTGATGAAAGCGATGAGTGTTTCGATATTGATACTCTCGTTGATAAATTGAACCGAGCCATCCACGAAGGCAACGTTGGCTCCTCCGGGATGAAATGAATAAAGTCCAAGGTCGTTGCTGCAGTTTACGCCACAGGCGCCCGGTCCTGTGGTACCGGTTGGTAAGCTTCCAGTGAGCTTTGTGTTGCCGCTTGTTGTATCGGCCCAACCGCCTAGGCCTCCGTATGCTCCGGAAATTTGAGTACCAGTGTCTGTGCCTTTCTGCCACACCATGTCTTTCCCTGCAATCTCGACCAAAAGCACAGTATTGGAAGTACCATCAACGATCTCCGCATAACTGGTCTGGCCATCGGATGAGTCATCTCTAGGAACAGCTTCGAGGCAGCCTGCTAGCTGGGACGCGGTAGCACTTTTGCCAAGGTAGGTGATGAGGTTCGGGTCAACTCGAACAATAGGTGACATGTCGGCGACATAGGCCGTCATTGGAAGGCCAAAACCACTGAATGTGTAGGGCCCATCAGGCTCACGGCTGGATGGGCAGAGAAAGTCGTCAATGCGAGTGTTTGATACCGCTTTGTTTTGGATGCCATAGGCCAGATTCTCAAAGAAAAATGGTGCATCAAAAGAGTATTGGTCGTAGAGGTTGCTTCGTTCAATAAAGGGAAGAAGAAAAAGTCCCCATCCACAGTTTCTTGCATCCACATTCACCGCGAGTGGTGCGAATTGATTATTGTTTGCTGACGCCTGATTGGCATAGGCGAGTGCAGTCTGTTTGAACTTGTTCTGGCAACTGAGCCTGCGAGCTGCCTCTCGTGCCTGTTGGACCGCTGGGAGAAGAAGCCCCACAAGGACCCCAATAATTGCAATGACAACCAATAATTCAATAAGAGTAAAAGCTTTTTTCATGGTGACCTGTAGATTTATGCTGGTGCGATCTGGTGACGAATTGCTTGCCGAAGAGGTCACGTCGTCATGGAACGTGTTTTCTGTACTATAACCCGAGGTCCGAGAATATTATAAAAATGATACGGAGTTTGGCTCGTTTCGTCTATTGAACAAGCAAATCCCGGGTGACAAGTTATTACCGTTGTATGTCGTTGCTGGTGGACATTTAAATTATGAAACGGAAAACTCTGCTTGTCTTCGTTGGACCAAGTTCGCTTTCTGAAAAATCCACCGATAATTAGTAGAAAGAATGGCTGAGTTAGGACCCAGAGAATCGAGGCGGAAACCAAAGTTTTCGGGATAGCTACCCGACGCCGTAATAAGTCTTGGGAGTAGACATTTTTGTAGGAAGAGACCGGCCCTAATCCTGGCCAGGCAGGTAGAGTTCTTCAGCCTTTTCGTCTTGACGGGTCTGACGCTGCGTCTGCCCAGAGTTCTGTTCTTCCTCATTCGTGCCTCGTTTTTTTCTTGCATGCAACCGGTGACGCTCGAAATAAGTACGAGGGTAAGGATTAGTCGAGAGACCATGACAATGTATTCTTCCTGCTCGAGAATCTCTGTGAAGAGGTGAGTCTATCTACGTCCAGGGATGTTACGTGTGAGGATTGTCTACACCCTCTAATGTCGACGTTTCCCACTCTCCGCACCAGTCTCCAGCCTTTGTCGAGGGCCAGATGCCTGCGACCACCAGCTTATCATCAACAAGATCTGGAAGTATCGGTGGCATACGGCGACATTGGCCCCAGTCATTTACATCGCGAAGCGCTTGCTTACGCCAAAATCGGCACGTGTCGCAGGACCGGCTTTCAGCGTTTTGAATTGGTAGTACAGTCATGGAGAATCCAATGTGCTCGCGAATTCTGCTCTCAATGTGGCCGGACCAGACTTTAATCCTAGCCAGTACCCAAAGACACTGGCAGAAAGACCATAGAAATCTGAAGGAATCACCAGCATTCTGGAAAAAAAACTATGGTGCGTTGGATTCCACATCTCTATCCCGTGTGTGACAGACCAGGTGAGAAAACCAAAGAGCATGGCCAGAACGCAGCAGGCCTGATTTCGCGGTCGGCCGTAAATACCGAATACGACAGGCACAAACAGCGCAGAAAGCTGAATTGAAAGCGCAATGTCCAAAAGTCCCATCAGGGACTCACCGAGTAGTGCGATGCAGAGGCCTCCAGTCGAAACCAGGACGACACTGAGTCGGTCGCGGAATAAAGCCCGCTGTTTCTGAAAATAGGGACTCCGGACAAGGAGGTTGTGTCCGAGAATGGTCGCGGGTGCTAGCACGGCACTGGTCGCCGTTGAGATGATCATTGAGACAACTGCAATAACAAAAACAATGAGCATGGCCGGGGAAAGATAGGCATTTGCGAGATAGGCAACCGGGTCCAGTGTTCCACCGGGATGCGTTACCAGTGAGGCAAACCCCAACAGTAAAGGAAGACTTCCGAAAACAAGATACAGTAGGCCAGCAAGAATGCAGGCACGCGATGCCGTCTTGGCGTCTTTAGCAGCAAATACACGCTGTTGAAGATCTTGGCCGGGGATGTTTCCAAAGAGTCCTGTTGCCCACGCAGCAAGCACACTCAAAACCGCAGTGATATATGCCGTCGTTGAGCCGGCAGTGCCATACTCAGGCCAGAAATTCAAATGCCGAGGATGGTTGACGCAAAGTTTGTCATAAAGAACAGACACGCCAAGAAAGGGATTGCCATTCCCAAGGAGTGGATCTGAAAGCGCTGCAGACGTGAGGATGATGAGCCCAACGATTGCTACCAGTATCTGAAAACTGTCTGTCAGAGTGACTGACCACATGCCGCCGATGAGTGTGTAAGCGAGTGTTATTGAGGCGACGAGGAAAAGACCGACTGGAAATGGAATGGCAAAGTACAACTCAAGAAGGCCCGCAAGTGCAGAATATTGCAAGGCAATCCACGCAAAATAACTTGGCACCTGAATAAGGCCGCCCGTTAGCTCGGCCGCCGGACCGTAGGTCTGGCGATAAAAATCTGCCATTGTGAAAATCTTTCTGTTCCACAATGGACGAGCGAAGAAGATTCCTGCAAGAATCAACGTGCCAGCGCAGGCAAAAGGGTCGAGTACAACACCCAGAAGACCTTCTTCGCGAACGGCCGCTGCGGCAGCGAACATAGTGGCGGCACCAAACCATGTTGCAATAAGAGTGCCCCAAGCAAGAAACAGTGGAAGTCGCCGGCCTGCAACGAGATAGTCGGCCTCTGTCTCAACTCGCCGACTGGCAACGACGCTGATTGCAAGAAGAAAAAGAATATACCCACAGAGTGCGACCGCCAGCAGACTTTTGGCCGACGGAGCCAAATCAATTGAGTGCACACCGAAAACGGAAGACAGTAGCAAAGCGTTTCTAACCCAATTACAAAGCATAGTGTTTGATCGACGCCGTTAGCGGATGGTTCCCGTGAGCGAGCACAGGAACTCAGGGAGCCGCTTAGGTATGCTAAAAAAAAGAAAGGCTGCCAGAAAAGTCATAGTCATGATCTCGCAGAGTTGGCGGAAAGAACCTTTGTCACTGAGGTGATTGCCGCATCTTGTGGGTACCTTTGGGGGGTGCGGTTGAGTGGTTTGCATGGACACCTACATTGGAATAAGAATGCAGCAATTATGAAGGTCCACGGCGCGAAGGGGACGATGAATGAATGTGAACCAAACTCAGTCCGGTCGCTACTGCGAGCAGGGTCCGTGTCATCGAATACCCGGCTCTTTTGCTTTCATATTTTTAACAGTAGTGATCTTCTGCACCGCGCACGGTGATCAAAGGGTGTATGCCGAAGCGTCAGGTGATACGGAGTATGAGGCAACATGGGAGTCTCTCGACTCGAGAGTAACACCTGCCTGGTTTCAAGATGCAAAATTTGGCATTTTTATTCATTGGGGGCTCTACTCAGTTCCTGCTTGGTCACCGAAGGGGACCTACGCAGAGTGGTATTGGCATGCAAAAGATGGCTTGCCACGAAAGCATGCTGCAGCTGTTGCTCGTTCAGAGGCGGTGAAGGAATTTCACGCACGGGTGTATGGCAAGGAATTCGCCTACGAAGATTTCCGCCCGCTGTTTACATGCGAGCTTTTTCGTCCAAAGCAATGGGCCGAAATATTTAAGCGTAGTGGAGCTCGCTACGTCGTACTTACCTCGAAACACCACGACGGCTATTGCCTTTGGCCAAGTGCGGAGGCCTCGCAGAGTTTCGGAACCGCCTGGAACAGTGTTGAGTCTGGTCCGCAGCGTGATCTTGTTGGTGATCTCACACGAGCGGTGAGAGCTGAAGGACTCAAAATGGGACTCTACTATTCCATTTGGGATTGGTTCAACCCGTTCTGGCCTGAAACAGAGCATCCATACACTGGAAAAAAAGAGGAGAGCGTCGAAGGCGCAGCAGGGCGGAAAAAATACATCCACGAAGTCATGTATCCGCAGTTCAAGGAGCTTGTCGAGAAGTACCAGCCAGCGTTGATCTTTTCTGACGGTGATTGGTGGATGGATGATGACAAATGGGAGACACGGCCGCTGCTCGCTTGGCTGTATAACAATGCACCAAATAAAGATGAGGTGGTGATCAATGACCGCTGGGGCAAGGTACGAGGGAAGCACGGCGGATATTTCACCACTGAATACGGCGCAGGGTTTGACGATCCCGATGTCCTTTGGGAAGAAAACCGTGGCATAGGGATGTCATTTGGCTTTAACCGAGAAGAGTCGTTTGAGGATTACAACTCGGCAGAGCATCTGATTCTCATGCTCGTCGACACTGTCTCACGAGGTGGAAACCTGCTGCTCGATGTCGGCCCAACACATGACGGTAGAATTCCCGTCATTATGGAAGAGCGGCTTGCCGAAATTGGCAGTTGGCTTGATGTGAACGGTGAAGCTATTTACGGAAGCCGGCGTTGGGCCAAAGACTCGCAGTGGAGTGCCGGAACCATGCCGGAGTTTACAAAAGAGGATCATCACACAGGCACTGCACTCACAGAGTCAACAATCCGTCCAAAGCCAGGCAATGCATCAAGAGAAGCATTATTCACAGGAAAGGGAAGCACCCTTTTCGCACTCAGCCCAGGGTGGCCAGTTGGTGAAACATTTGTCATCCGGAATGTAATGCCTTCGGATGCTAGCGAGGTATCTCTTCTTGGCTCACAAAAAACTCTAGCCTGGAAGCATGTAAATAATACGATCGAAATCGATCTTACAAATATTGGAATTCATGACCTGCCCTGTGATTACGTCTTTACATTCAAGCTCACTCATATCAAGCCGCAGTTAACTGAAGAATAGGTGGAGACAACAATGATGGTACGAGGGATAAAAAAGTGGATGGCTCGCGTCGTTTCCATGGCCTGCCTGCTGGCCGCGACACATGGGTACACAGCCGAACGGTTTACGCCAGATGTGGAATCGCTGCAAAAATATCAGTGTCCAAAATGGTTTCGAGATGCAAAGTTTGGTATCTATCTGCACTGGGGAGCCTACTCGGTCGTTGAGCGAGGTGAGTGGTACGCACGAAAGCTTTATGAAGAGGGTGGTGAGGACTACGCGTACCACCTTGAGCACTACGGGCATCCTTCAGAATTTGGCTATAAGGACTTCATTCCACTGTGGAAGGCAGAAAAGTTTGACCCTGATGCGTTGCTGGCCCTCTTTAAGCGGGCCGGTGCAAGATACTTTTCACCATGCGCAGTTCATCATGACAACTTCGATCTGTGGGACTCAACGCACCATGAATGGAACGCTGCCGCAATGGGACCGAAACGAGACATTATCGGTGCCTGGAGAGATGCCACACTAAAAGCGGGTTTGCGATTTGGTGTGACCACACATTTGTCACGCAGTTATAGCTGGCTGAACGTCGCAAATCAGGCCGACACCCAGGGGCCAAAAAAGGGCATCGCCTACGATGGCGGGCAAGGGGCAGGAAAAGGTCTGTACCCACCAAACGATGGGCAGAGCACGCACCCAAGAGCCCCATTGAATGCACCGAAAGCGTGGCGTGATCACTGGAAGAAACGGCTTGAACAACTCGTCGATGACTATCAGCCCGATCATCTGTATTTCGATTGTGCTGTGCCCTTCCGTGGTGATGACAATGGGCAGACGGGAATGGATGTCATAGCCCATTTTTATAATGCTCGTCCAGAAGGTGTGATGTGCGTCAAAGAACGGCCTTGGCAAGGTCTCTATGCTGACGGGATGACAACACTCGACTACGAGCGAGGCAAGGCAGGTCACATCCTTCCGGAACCTTGGCAAACCGATGATTCGATCGGATCATGGGGATACAACGTAAATAAGCCTTATACCACGTCGGATCTTCAGATAGACAAATTTGTTGATATCGTCAGTAAGAACGGAAACCTGCTGTTAAACGTTCCAATTCGAGCTGATGGAACGCTTGACGAAACAGCCACACAAATTCTTGAGGATATAGGCGGGTGGTTAGCTGTTCATGGAGAGGGCATCTACGAGACTCGTCCATGGCATTACTTTGGTGAGGGGAAAGTCAATGAGATCCCTCATTTTGTCGAAGAATCTCCATTTACATTCCGGGACATTCGCTACACCGTGAAGGGTGACTATCTCTACGCCTTTGTGCTGAAGTGGCCTCCAAAGAATAAGGAGTATGTTGAACTCGCTCTTCTTGCGAGGGGCAATAGTCGGATTGGTGAGATTCAATCAGTAGAGATGCTCGGGCATGATGGCGAATTGGTCTGGGAACGGCATCCTGATGGGCTCCGTGTAACCTTTCCAACAAAAAACCCAACCGAGTTTGCCCATTGTCTGAAAATCCAACTCCAGCAAAAATAAGATGTGTGGCTTCACAGGAGGAGTACGCAGATGATAACCGCACGAGTGTTTTTGACTGGGTGGGTGATTGTGCTGGTTTGCTTGGCCAATGGGCCTCTGCTGCATGCAGAAAAATATGAGCCACAGTGGGAATCCCTCGCCCGGCATCAGCAGGCTCCCACATGGTTTCGTGATGCGAAGTTTGGCATCTACTTTCATTGGGGACCGTATGCGGTTCCAGCTTTTGGAAACGAGCACTACCCTCGGACGATGTATGGTCATAGTAGTGGAAAGAAACCAAAGCCAAAAAAAGCAGCTACGAAGGGTATTGGTTTTCAGACGTATCGCGAACATGAATTCCATATTCGTACGTATGGGCAGCCAAAGACGTTTGAATACCACGATTTGTTCCCATTATTCACGGCACAATCGTTTAATGCTGAGGAGTGGGCGGATCTTTTCTTTCTGTCCGGGGCGAAGTTTGCTGGCCCAGTTGCCATGCATCATGACGGGTTTGCTATGTGGAACTCCGCAGTCACACCATGGAATAGCATGGCGATCGGGCCGCGACGCGATATCGTCGGAGAAATGGCTCGTGCGATCCGCAAGCGACAGATGAAATTTATTACAACTTTTCACCATGCCAAAGTGGGTCGGGCAGCCGAGGGTGATCCAGAAAAACATCGCTGGCACTATCTTGGAAGGCAGAAATACCTTGAGCGGGAAGCTCCTGAAAAGATCGGTCATGATGACGAATCGCTTCGGAAGCTCTATGGCACCATGCCATGGCCCGAATTTCTGCAGATGTGGGAGGCGTTGCTGGCGGAAGTTATTCATAACTATGAGCCTGACTTGATCTGGTTCGACTCATGGCTTGATCGGATTCCAGAAGAAACCAGAAGAGAGTTTCTGGCTACCTATTTTAACGCAGCAGGTGATTGGAATCGGGATGTGGTGGTGACTTATAAACAGGAGGATCTACCAGCCAATGTCGGTGTTGTCGATTATGAAAAAGGCCGACTTGATGATCTGACCGACGACACTTGGCTGACAGACGACACAATCAGCGCTGGATCATGGACCACAACCGGAAGTTGGTCGTATACCGAAGAACTAGACATCAAGTCAACAAAAGTTCTACTTCATACGCTCATAGATATCGTGAGTAAGAACGGAAATCTGTTGTTGAATATTTCCCCGACCGCTGACGGCATCATTCCTGAGGTGCAGCGCGAGAGCCTGCTGGGAATGGGAGCCTGGCTCCGGGCCAATGGAGAGGCGATTTATGGAACTCGCCCATTTCGGACATATGGTGAGGGGCCGAAACGGCTTACTTCAAGTGGGCATTTTGTTGAGATGAGTGGTGAGTACACGAGTGAAAATATCCGTTTCACCCAAAAAGGAGATACGGTGTTTGCAATACAACTTGGTTGGCCCGGTTCGCGGAAACGAGTGCAAATCAAAAGCCTTGGTCGAGTGAGCCTGAAAGACAGAGTGATTACGCGCGTCTCTGTAGTGGATTCTCCCGAAAGTATTCAGTGGGAATGTGAGGATGATGCACTCTTCATTACAGCACCGTCTGTCGCGCCGAATAACTTTGCGATTTGCTACCGTATTGAAACCGCTGGCTTGTAGCACCTGGCTGTTCCTGGCGAGGGTATCGGTTGCAATAGATGCGTTATACGTGTTTGTGCCGTGCACTCGCGAAACCTCGCTGCAGGTGCGGATCTGTAGATTGATGTGTAACGGCTGCGGGGGAGCATTGAAATCGATAGATCAATGGGCGTAGGATAATATGGTTTAAAGGTTCGTGAAAAATTTGAAAAAGGCCGTGTAACGAGAGCTTTTTGCAAAAAGACGTCGTTTGTGTCATGAGTTATCACGTCGCCTCAGTATGTTCAGTTGTCTGGGTTCCAATACTCACTGTTGATAAGAGACCACCATGTTTCAGAATAGCTTGAACATCAGGAGGGATGTTCTTGGTCAATGGGCAGCGACAGGTGTATGGCTTGGTATTGTCTGTTTTGGTTTCTGGTTGCTAATTGATTATGAATTGCGCGCAGGTCACATTGGACATGTTCCCGCCATTTGGCCTCATCAGACATCTCTCGAACATTCAGAGCCTCTATTTAAACTCGTGATGTTCATTCATCCACGTTGTCCGTGTACAGGAGCTAGTCTCGAAGAACTCTCGAAACTTATGCCGCGGCTCGGGGCAGACGGCAGATCTATCCAACGTGATGCGCTACGGGTTCACGTGGTGGTCTTGAAGCCGGAATTAACCGACGCTGCGTTTTCCGATACCCTACTCGTTGCCCGAGCTTTGGACATCCCCGGAGTCCAACTTATCTTTGACCACGGCGGTGTTGAAGCTGAACGGTTCGGTGCCCAGACATCAGGGCATACGGTGCTGTACTCGCCAGATGGCAGGCTTCTGTTTGCGGGTGGAATTACCGGTACGCGTGGTCATGCCGGTGATAATGAGGGCTCTGAGTTGGTGGTACAAGCCTTTCACCGAAAAATAAGTGCTAGCCGAGAGGCAGCGAGGGCGAAGGTTTTTGGTTGTGCATTGGCTGAACCACTGTGCGGCGAAAGCGACACGAATAACACAGACATGTAGACATTCAATGCTCACAACAGATTTTTTAAGAACTCGGGGTGATGAAGCCGTTGCTGGTGAAAAAGGCTCCCGGACTGAAATTCTGTTGCATGAGCATCAACGCGAAGTATGGGTGCGAACTGATCGACTGTTTGCCGGGCTTCTTGTCTTCGAGGCTTTTTGCTGCCTGTTCGCGGGACTCTTCATCACGCCCAGAACGTGGATTGTGGCAACAGGCCTTCTGCACGTGCATCTGTATATTGCTGTGCCGTTGAGCTTCTTTATTGCGTTTCTGCCAGTTGTTCTTGTTTTGACCCAACCGGGTGAGACACTCACGCGGCATGTTATTGCCATTGCGCAGGCTTGTATGTCCGCATTGCTAATTCATTTGACAGGTGGGCGTATTGAAACACATTTCCACGTATTCGGGTCCCTCGCGTTTCTTGCATTCTATCGGGATTGGAAGGTGCTGGTGACTGCATCAACTGTTGTTGCACTCGACCATTTTCTTCGAGGCGTGTACTGGCCGGAGTCTGTGTTCGGTGTGCTGAGTGCTGGACGATATCGTTGGTTAGAGCACACGGGCTGGGTCGTCTTTGAGGATATCTTTCTCATGCAGTCGTGCCGACAGGGTGTCGCTGAAATGAGAAGAATTGCAGAACGGCAGGATGCTGCTGAGGACGCGACGCGTGCAAAGAGCGCTTTCCTGGCGAATATGAGTCATGAAATACGGACGCCGATGAACGGCATCATGGGTATGACCGGCCTTGCCCTTGAGACAGATCTTACGGAAGAACAAAAGGGATTTCTTTCAACGGCATATGGTTCAGCCGAGTCGCTGTTGACCATTCTCGATGACATCCTTGATTTTTCAAAGGTCGAGGCAGGAAAACTTGAGATACATCCGGCCCCGTTTCGTCTCCGAGAAGAAGTCGGTGATATGCTGAATGCGTTTTCAGTACGGAGTGCTGCCAAAGACATAGATCTTATCTTTGATGTTTTTCCTGATGTGCCTGATACCCTCAATGGTGATATTGCCCGGCTTCGTCAAATACTTGTGAATCTCGTTGGCAATGCAATTAAATTTTCCGCTCAGGGACAGATTGTTGTTCGCGTTGTGGTTCAATCTAGCGATGACCAACGTCTTCGGTTGAGATTTGATGTAGCGGATACTGGTCGAGGGATTAAAGAAGAGGAAATCGGGCTCATTTTTCGAGCTTTTGAACAGGGTGATTCATCCATGACGCGTCGTTTTGGCGGCACGGGTCTTGGTTTGGCGATTTCAAAGCAACTCATTGAGTTGATGGGAGGGACTATCACGGTAGCGAGCAAATTTGGTGTTGGTTCGACTTTTTCATTCGAACTTCCCTTTACTCGGACAGAGTGCCTGGTAGAGCCTGGGTATCATGTCGAAAGCTTTGCAGGGGCAAAGGCTCTTCTAGTAGATGACAACGCAACAAACCTGAAGGTACTTAAACGGAACCTGGGGATATGGGATGTAGAGGTCGTTGTCGCGGAGAGCGCGAGGGAGGCCCTGCAATTGTTGCAAGGTGGCGAGTGTGCCGATATTTCTATCGTTCTGACCGATGTTCATATGCCTGATATGGACGGGTTTAGCCTGGCGTCAGAGATTCGTGATTTTCTTCCTAATATTCCCGTGCTGCCAATTGCGTCTGCGATACGGCCGGGTGATTATGAGCACTGCCGCGCAATCGGTATTGCCCGTCCTCTTCTAAAACCGGTGAAGGATTCAGTACTCAGAAAAGCATTGTCAG
>WLWF01000206.1_pt1 | contig 57535 bp, 85 predicted proteins | sample 6718331 | NCBI WGS metagenome assembly WLWF01 (sample SAMN12718692, study PRJNA515312) | sponge metagenome | isolation source: marine sponge | host: Mycale hentscheli | place: New Zealand: South Island, Marlborough, Capsize Point | collected 2003-05-01 | reverse complement strand
AGACAACGCTGAACTTTTTGATTGGATTAAATCAAACCTTTCACCAGATCAATTGATCCTCGAGTACTACACACCTGGAGAACCTAACTCAGGGTGGATCCACTGTAGCTGGATTGAAGGAACACCAAGGGCATCATTCTTACACGCTTTTAAATCAGAAGGTAAAACAAAATATAAACCTATGATGGGGAAAGCAAAAGATCTTGTTTAAAATATTTCATAACATAGATACAGTCACAGGAATCTGTGAAGAATGTGAAACAGATACAGTCCTAGTTGCAATTGTTTCAGAATATTATAGATGTACAAATTGTGGTCATGACACTAGACAACATGTTAACGGTAGTATAAGATATTTAAAATTAGATGAGAAAGATAAAGAATGGCTAAAAAAACAACCTTCGGAGTAAACACTTACAGAGAAAGATCTAGGAAGAAAATAGGAAGACATAAGAAACGAATGAACAAACATGAAAAACGTTCACATAAACCTTACCGTGCGCAAGGGCGTTAAAGAATTAGATCGTTTGGCTAATTTATGGAATAAGTCAAAAGACGAAACATACCGCGAAGAATGGTACCGCTTGATAAAGAAGTTGTCTTCTCTTCTACCTTCGGTTTAGGGGGAGGAACGATAACCTCTTCACATATAAACTTTGGATACATCTTATATTTTACTACATCTTCCTCTGAAAACTTACCTTGATACAATATCTCGTATGATTCTGATAACCCATTTCGGACACAATCGTAGTAATTATCCTGAGGTTTAGGGTATGTATCGTGAGTAAAGCAATTACCCGCTATGGTTGAACATATGTATATTGTTAAAAAGAATTTCATTGACACCTACTTGTAAAAATTATATATAATCCTATATGATTGTATAATATAGAAAGGATACAACAAATGACAGATATAAGCAAATACAAAAGTCTCGCAGTTGATCATGACTGCTATGGCAAAATTGATAAGTTAACCAAAACCCTGGCACCAGGGATCACTCTATCTAGAGCTCAAGTTATTAGAATGTTAGTTGATAAAGAAAGTAAAAAATCAAATGGTAAGTCAAAGTCTATTTCCAAGAGCACTTGATTCAGGTGAAACACTAGATCCATTAAGATCATTGTGGAGAAATGTTTTGATTGTAGCATTAGAAGATGCAGTGGGTAGACACTGGCGTAATAAAAGCTACGGCAATCCTAGGAACGATTTTTTTATGCAATCAGCAAGAGATTATTTCTTACATCCTAATCGAGATTTTGTGTTAGTATGTCAATACGCAGGTTTTGATCACGAATATATTAGAATGAAGGCTAAAAAATTTTTTAATGAAAGGAATAAAGATGAAGAAAATATGTACCGTATGTAATGGTAACGGTTTTATTCGTGTACCATTTGAACAAGCAAGGGAGGAACAGTGGGCCGACTGTGATTTTTGTAATAACCAAGGTGAAATAGAAGTGGAGGATGACGATGATACTGTTCGGAAAATACAGCATTAATAATAAAAAATGGAAACAACAATTATCAACATGGAGTCTTTTGTATAGAACTGAGATAGTTTTAACTACAGCAGGTTTTATAGTTGGATTTATAGTGGGAGTAATAATATGAGAAGAGCAATCCTAGATGCGCTGCAGGCAAAGTATGAAGCTGACATTGCCCATGCAGATGCAACTTTAAAAATTTATTTAGAGAACTCCGTAGGTATTGGTGAACATCCGCAGCACATAGACGAGTGTGATAAATTAGTTGATAAGATAGCTAACGCACAAGAAAAGTTAGATGTATTAAAATCATTTGAACCGGAGAAACTATGATAAGTGGTGACAGTTTAGAGTATAGTTTACTAGCTAAGTGGACTGATCAATTGAATGTAATGTCAACTGATTTTATAACTACACTGGAGATAGGAGTTAGGGAAGGTTATAGTTCTCATGTAATTTGTGAAACAATTAAACAACCACATGTTCATATAGGGATAGATCCTTACGGAGATATTGATTACAAACATATAGATCAAAAAGAAGGGTTTGTTGCTTACTGGATTGATGACAACAAACAACCTATAAAAAATCCTGATGGCTCTTTCAAACGCCCCACCTATCCTAATTCAATGAAAGAAACTTTTAATAAAAATTTTGCACACCACCAGAAAACAGTCCTATTCCAATTAGAAGATACAGAATACATGAACGCTTTCGGTAATGGTGTACCTATTTATTACAATGGTAAAAAGAAATTAGTAAACCACTATGATTTAGTTTTCTTTGATGGGCCTCACACAACAGAAGCTGTGATGAGAGAAGCGACCTGGTTTGCCAATAGAAGTCGTAAAGGAACAAGATTTATTTTTGATGACATCGATACGTATCGAATGGATTTAATAGCTGAATCTTTGACTTTCGATGGATTTAAAACAATAGAAAAAGGGAAAACTAAAATATGCCTGGAGAGACAGAAATAGCCTACATAGCTGGGCTGTTTGATGGTGAAGGTAGTATTCACATCAAACGAGGATGGGAAAAGAAAAAGAAACACAAAGGAAAACCTGGTTATCGCATGTCTAATAGCATGCGATTATCTATGGAGATAACCATGACGGATCAATCGGTACTCCTATGGGTCCACGAAGTATTGGGTGTTGGTACATTAAATAAAAAACCACGTAAAGGTAAACGCAAAGATGGTACAAAATATTTAATGCAATACCGATGGCGTTGTACATTCAGAGACGCGTATTACGTGTGTCTATTACTATGGCCTCACGCCCACACGAAACTAGAAAAAATACAACAAGTCATCGATCATTACTCAAGTAAAGATAACGTTGTAAGTTTAGATGAATATAGAAAGGTTAACTGATGAAGTATAAATATATAACCACACCTGATCAAGCTAGAGTTCAAGTTGATGGTATGAGAAAGTATCAATGGGGTGAGAAGTTACCGAGTGTTACGACCATCCTATCCGCAGTTCCGGACCAATCAAAGTCAATAGCTCTTGCGCGCTGGCGTCAACGAGTCGGTGAAGACGAGGCTGAACGTATTAAAAATGAAGCTGGAGTAAGAGGTACGATTATGCATAGGATTCTTGAAGGTGAGATGACTGGCGACCGTCATGCTGACCTGACCAAATTGGGTCAAGAAGCAGGCATCCTGGCTCAAAACATAATTGACCATGGATTCTTACAAAATTTGAATGAGGTCTGGGGTAATGAGATTATGCTAGCTTATGAAGGATTATACGCCGGTACGGCTGACGTTGTAGGAGTGTATAGAAATCGGGAGTGTATCATAGATTTTAAGCAAAGCAATAACCCAAAGACTAAATCTCAATGTGAGGATTATTTTAACCAAGCGGCGGCGTATGCGATGGCTCACAATGATATGTACGGAACCAAGATACAATCTGGAATGATTCTAGTTAGTGTGATGGGTGGAGATGTGACCGAATTTTGGCTAGAACCTGACGAATTTAAGGCAAGATGTTACAAATGGCTAAGAAAAGTAGATGAATACTGGAAATATCATGTACCAAGACCCAAGCCCCAGGAACCTGGGAAGACTGAGGAGTTTGAATGTCCATCGTTTTGAGGCGTCCCATAGTATATTTTAAAATCTTTTTTAAAAAAATAAAAATAAAAAAGATAAACATACCGGATCATTGTCTCAATGGCTTAAAAGTGTTGGTATATCTAGCTAATGTACTGCCTCAATGGTGTCTCAATGGTGTCTCAAGGTGTCTCAAAAACCCTTCGCGCGAGATACGATTTGCGTTTTGTAAAAACCTGAAAATCCTGTAGAAAAACACTATGGTAGCAAAGAAATCAAAATATAAATCAGTGACAATTAAGAAGAAGAGATATTACTTCTACAAAATCACGTGGTTGGATATTACGGGTGACAGCTCGCATGCGGATTTACATACAGCAGAAGGTATGATGCCATCGATAATGGTAACTCACGGTTATGTTTTAAACAGAGATAAAAAGAATATTAGAACGTTTGCCAGCTACGAACAGAATGATGAATTGTTTTCGGATAGGAATGTTTTCCCACGTGGGTGTATTATTAAAATGGAAAAGGTTTTACTCTGATTTATCTTTCAGCAATTCTGGTTTTTGTCTTACTTTTTCTTTCAATTCTTCTTCAGATACTCCCTCTAGAAGCGGAGAATAGTCGTCGATTATTCTTTTCATTCGCTGTTCTAGTTCTTCTGTTGTTAAGTCTTCTAGTTTACCAGTTCGTATTATCTTCTGCTCAATATATAGACCTGCAGCCTTTCCGCGTGCAACTTCAGCGTTGACAGCTGCTGACCACGCTCCTTTTTTAAGAGCTTCTTGTCTAATCTTACTAAGCTCTGCTATGTGTCTATCGTAAGTAACTTCGTATTTCTTTTGCCACTCCTCTCTTAAAGTTCCAATGTATTGTACTACAAGTGGGTATAGAGTTGGATTTTGTAATTTGCTAGCGTATTGTCTAGCCGAGTCTTTACTAAAACCTGCATCGACAGCACACTCTGTTGCTGTTTTCCTGCCTTCATTTGTAACAAGTTCGTATGCAAATCTCATTTGCTGCTCGGTTAATTTTTTTGGTAGACCCATTATAATTTTTTTTGAAGTTCCTTAACGTACTCTTCGTTTTCTTTTTGTCTTTTGTCTTCTAACATTTTAGCATGCTTACGCCATGACCAAGAATTAATTTTACCTGACCAGCCCATAATCCAATGTAATGTGTTATAAATTACCTTATCAAACATACTTGATATATAATACAACTTAGACTATATTGCAACCTATGTTTACTGGAAAGATATTAAGACAAGTTATAGATAAATTTATGAAAGGTGAGGTTGCTGCCAACGCACGTGTTCAAGTCTTGCTGCCGAATGGAGAATTTTATGACATCAATGGTATGAAACTCTTGCAAAATAAATTAATAGGAGTAAGAGAATCTCATCGATTGGTCTTCACAATAACTCCTGAAAAGTGGAAAATGGGAAAGGTAATTAAGAAGTTGTAGTAGTGAAACCAGAAAGAAAATTTTGGCATGAGATTAAAACGTTCGCTACTAAAAATAATTGCAAATTATCATTTACACGCTTGGAAAATAGTGCTGCATGGGGGACTCCTGATATACTGGGCTATAATAGTTTTGGCCACTTTTTCACTATCGAATTAAAAGTAACACGAGGAAACACAATTCGCTTTTCTCCACATCAATTTTCATTTCATTGTACTCATCCGAAGAATACATTTATCATGGTTAAGGCCCTCTCCCTTAACCAAGTAAAACTTTATGAGGGGAAGGATATCAAGGAGCTTGACGCTTGCGGCTTGAAGCTTGACCCTTGCAGCTTGGGCCTTGAAGCTTGCTGCTTGAAGCTTGAGTCTCTGTAGCTTGAGCCTCACCCGCTTGTGCTTGTGCTTGTTGCCTTAGGAATTCTTTTCTTTTCTTCCTAAGCTCTTGATAATATTTAGGATGTTTAAATACTAGCATTTAGTGTTTACCATATACTATGTTTCGGATCTGTCCATTCCAACAAGCCCGGCAATCTTTACATTCATTATTTTGTGTAGGAGCTGGGCAGAAGTGACCCTCACTAGTAAACGTTTTATTTAAATCACTTGAAACTGTAGAAGTATTTCTCCATTCCTTAGGCGCTTTGTGTCTAGATTGGTCCACCATTGGGACGGAAAACCTGATCACTAAATTCTTAGGACATAGAGGCAGGAAGGCTTTGACCCATGCTTCCCGCGTTGGCATCCAATGTTTAACGGAAGGCGTCATCCCTGCAATTGCAAAGATCTTGAGCAGGTGTTCTTCGTCTTGAACATCGCCCGAGTCGTGCCATCTAAATTCTTTTGATTTCTTACTATTAATTAATAAAGCCATTGCTCCGGTCCACAGTGGTGACCTGATGGCCTTCAGTCTTCGATACTGTGCATCCTGCACAACTTTGAAAACATAGCAGCCTTTTAATGCATAACAACCTTCGCACACGCTGCCTTTAACCTTCACCAGCTTGGAACCTGTTTTGCATTCTTTAGCTGGTAATCCATAAGCCCATCCAGGCATCTTAGAAGGCTTGCTTAGGCCTCCGACAATTTGTAAAGCTTCTTTTGTATTCATAGTATCCTATATAATCCTTTATTTAATTTTGTCAAGCTTGAGCCTGATGCTTGAAGCTTGAAGCTTGCGCTTCAAGCCTCTCCAGTATTTTAGCCAACGGCATGACCCGTTGTAACAGGATTTCTGTATCACCTGACCAGTGAGGGTTGAAGCTTGACGCTTGCCGCTCAATGATCCCAGATCCAATACACATCACTCGAGATTATTCCTGACTAGCATATTGGATCAGGGATCACACGACCAGTGAGATTGAGGCCGGCGTGCTTTATTTTAATAGCCATGGCAACAGGCCTATCACTGTATCCAGTGCTCACTGATCCCAGGTCCTGCCTTAAAGATGCTTAAGACTGTCTGTACAGGACCAGGGATCAGCTGTGGATGTTCGAACCCTTTATGGCCATACCACATCTGATCCCAGGTTCCTTCCTCCTCCATGGTTAAGCTAGTATATGGAAGGAACCAGGGATCAGTACGGGTTCAATGGCTATCTTCCAGCACCCGTACTGATATAAGTTATTTTTTTTCTAATAACTTAATTCTTTTATCTAAAAGATTTATGAGTTTGTTATTGTCTTTAATCATCTCAAATAAATCTTTTATTAATGTAAAAGTTTGCTTATCAGACAAGTACATATCTGGTAAGTTTTCTAATTTATTTTCTTGTTCTGTCATATTAGGAGTATATAGGAGAAATAAGGCAAGAATAAGGCAAGCATAAAAATAAATTTGTGGATAACTTAAATTATTTTCTTGAAGTATCCTAAATTATCCTATACACTTGGACGGTGGCTGGGGATGGTGGTTAGTGTATATAATAAAAAACTACATTAGAATCATTCTAAACTGGATCATACAACTCCAGGTTGTGCGCAGGAATAGGACTTGACAAGATATTAGATATAGGATAGTGTGGGATACAGAAAGGAAATATAATTATGAGTAAAACAATGACTAAGTATCAGTTAGATCACTTTAAAGATAAAGTGAAAAGACAGTTTGAACCAATGATCCGAGACCAGGAATTATTGGTCAAGCAATTTAAAACCGAGGCAACTGATAAAGCTGTTTCTAAATTATCTAAAAAGATTGGCGCAGATACAATCATTAATAAATTTAGAACAGCAGAAAAAATGTTAGAGGAGGCAAGGGCAACAGCTCTTACTTTTTTTAATAAGAAAAAACCAAAAGATCAGGACTTAAATTACAGCTTAAGAAATAATGGAGGTTATGGCGATAAGTTAAGTTTGTCTGATTGTGAGGAACAGTTAAGAGAGTGGGCCTCCGAACTTGCTGAACGTGAAATAGAAAAAAGGCCCGAGGGTGCAAAACTCCGACAGCTTAAAGAACTTAAACAAAAAGCTCTTGATGTTGTTATGGAAAGCGGAACCCCTGATAGCTTGGCTATTGCACTGGACCACGTATCTAAAAAGATTGGCTTAACTTGGAACACTGATATTCAGGCGCTTCCAAACTTTAAACAGGCCAGTTAATTAAGACTTGACAGAGTATCCTATTTAATATAGGATACTCTTATTATGAAAGATATGATTAAAACGATAGAGGACCAAACAGATTTTATAGTTTCGTGGAAAGCTATAAAATATAATAAAACAATATTCAGAGTCGGCAACTTAAATAAAGAGGGTTGCAGAGTCTGGGAACAGGGAGGCAAAAAGTATATGTGTTTCTGGGACACAGTTTTAGAAAGATATACAACGTGCATTAACCCAATGATAACTTATAAGAAAGCGAGAAACTAATGCCAATAGAAATAAAATTACTATTTATGTTTATGATTGTGGTTTGTGTTTGGGAAATGGCAAGGAATAAATAATAGGGGTTGACAGTGATAGATTTATCCTATATGATCCTAGATATGAAAACAGAGGAAAGAAGAAATAGATTTACTGGCGCAAGAGAATTCTTGACAGTAGAAGAAGCATACTTGCACGATAGAGTATTTTATCACGAGGCATTAGAGCAGTGGGATAAAATGCAAAAGGCTTTGGATAAGTTTAGTCGTCTTAATCCTAAAGCTTACATGACGCTTCTTGATTAATAGGTGAATACACCTATAGGTTGTGGCGCAGAGAACCATGGAGACCAAGCAACGAAGTGGGGAGGCGCCCCAGCTAACAATTCATAGTGGTCCCAGGACCAATCTCAATTTTGCAAATTTCTAAAAAAAGCTTTTTTGTATCTAGACTAAGGATCCTACAACCTACACTAGATTTGCATGATTTAGATAAACGTGGTAGAAAAATACTTTACGGGTTTCAAAATCAACCTCTAAAAATTTTGCGGAAAATTTTTTTGAAATGAAAATAGATAAAGAAAAATTAAAAAATATAGATAAACTACCTGCTGATGTTAGACGTGAGCTGGCTTTGCTTATGAATAAGCATGATCAGAAAACAAAAGAATCTAAGATACAATCTGATTTTTTAACCTTTGTAAAACATGTGTGGCCAGATTTTATTGAGGGTAGACATCACAAAGAGATAGCAGATAAATTTAATAAACTAGCTGCTGGTAAAATTAAAAGACTTATAATCAATATGCCACCAAGACATACCAAATCAGAGTTTGGTTCGTACTTACTCCCTGCTTGGATGGTGGGTAAAAATCCTAAACTAAAAATTATTCAATCAACCAATACAACTGAGTTATCAGTTAGGTTTGGTCGTAAAGCAAAACAACTTATGGATTCACCAGAATACAAAGAAGTATTTCAAACTAGATTAAAAGAAGATTCACAGGCTGCTGGTAAATGGGAAACACAACAAGGTGGTGAGTATTATGCAGCGGGTGTAGGATCGGCAATCACTGGACGGGGTGCGGATCTACTTATCATTGATGACCCACACACTGAACAAGACGCTATGAATGCACAAGCATTAGACAGAACATTTGAATGGTATACCTCAGGTCCTAGACAACGTTTACAACCTGGCGGATCAATCTTATTAATTATGACAAGATGGAATGAAAAAGATTTAACAGGTAAATTAATTTCTGCACAAAAAGAAGTTAAAGCTGATCAGTGGGAAGTAATTGAGTTCCCTGCTATTATGCCCTCGGGTAAACCATGTTGGCCAGAGTATTGGAATATAAAAGATTTAGAAGGTGTGAAAGCATCTATACCGGGTTCTAAATGGAATGCTCAGTATATGCAAAAGCCTACTTCAGAAGAAGGAGCTTTAATAAAAAGAGAATGGTGGCAAGATTGGGAACACGAAGAGATGCCAGTCCTAGAGCACGTTATACAATCTTACGACACAGCTTTTATGAAAAAACAAACAGCAGACTTTAGTGCGATAACGACATGGGGAGTATTTCGTCCTTCTGAAGATGAACCAGCTAATTTAATTTTGTTAGATGCGTTTAAAGAACGAGTCGAATTTCCTGAGTTGCGTAGGATCGCGCTTGAACAATACGGCTACTGGAATCCAGAAACTGTCATAATCGAGAGTAAAGCATCTGGACTACCTTTAACTTATGAGTTGCGTAAGATGGGTATTCCTGTTATAAATTTTACACCTAGTAAAGGCAATGATAAGCACACTAGGGTTAACTCGGTATCACCTCTGTTTGAGAGTGGCCGAATATGGGCGCCCAAAGAAATGGAGTTCGCACAGGAAGTTATTGAAGAATGTGCAGCTTTCCCATATGGCGATCATGATGACTTGGTCGATAGTATGACCCAAGCTGTCATGAAATTTAGACAAGGTGGTTTAGTAGAACACCCTGAAGATTATAAGGATGAACTACTGCCAAAACGACAAAAGGTGTACTATTAATGGAATTTGAAACATACGCAGATGTAATAGATTCTTACAACTCTGGTGTAGGAGTTGAGGGTGGAGAATCCTTGACTGATTACATAAAAAGGAATAATATAAAAATCAAAGAAATCGACATGGATCCCATGGGCGATCTCGAAAATATTTTAAAAGGAAGTAGACCTATGGAAGAAGAAGGTATCGCACAATTAGCATCAGCAAGAAAAATTGATCCAAGTGTTACGATGGAAATGATCGTAGAAGAATTTATCAAAAGAAAAAGACGAAGACCTAGAAGTATTGATGAACTAAAAGAATTTTATTTTGAAATGCAATCTGGCGGAAGAGAAATGGCTGGAGAAATGCAGATGGCATCAGGATACAGCCCTGGTAGTTATTCTGATGACGAAATTGAAATGTACAAACAGTATCAGTACGAAATGAACGAGCAAAGACCTGGAATGCCAATCATGGAAATCGATGATTTTTTAAGAATGGAATTAGGGTCTGCAAGAGCAGGTGTTCGAGCTGGAGGATTACCCGGTATCTTAGGAGTTTAATTTGAAACTCCATCATTATAATGAAGCCTATGCACACATGGTCAGGCGAGCAAGATTCGCTGACGGCACACCTAAACCTTTACCAAAACCTGAACGAAATTTTTTTGACAAATTAAAAACTTTAAAATCAGTTTCAAAAGGCATAAGCCCTGAATCCAGAATCCGGTTGCTAGATTATTTTATCCAAGAAGCTTTGACCAAGGGTCAACTAACCGAGGAACAGGCATCAGGAATCTATGACAAGTTAAGAGAAGACAAAGATAAGATTAGAAAACAGATCGATACTTTTGAAAGAGAAAATTTTTCCATAGGATCTGATCCAAAAGTACAAGGTAAAATTAAAACTCTTTTATCACAAGGTAAAAGTATTAATGAAGTTGCAAAGCAATTAGGTTATAGCAGATCAACAATTAAAAGAGCAATGTCAGCAGGTGATATAAGTCCAATGTCTGATCTTAAAAACCTTATTACAAACTCTTTTAATAAATTAGAAAAAGAATTAGGACGTGCACCTACTTTAGGTGAAATCGAAAAAGATACCAGTAAAACCAGAAAAGTAATTATTAATAACATAGATAAAACTTTAAGCGAAGGTAGAAAACTTGAAGGCGGTAAAGCTGCAACTGCAGCATCTCAAAAATTTTTTAAAGAAAGAAAAGTAGATAAACCTACCCCTGTTTATGAAGGTCCAACCGGTAAAACTAAATTAACCGATGTAAAATTTGCAAACGCTTCTCAAGAAAAAGAGTATATAAAATTATTAACTGACAGATATAAATATCCAAAAGGATCTAGAGAAGGATTAAAACTTTTAACAAATGAAGATTTAGCTAAAAAATTTGGTATGACCCTAACTAATGTTGAAAGAGTAAATAGGGTTGTAGCTAATGAAAAAAATTTAACTTATCCTAAACAAACTTATGAAGGTACTGAAAAAAGATTAAGGGAGCGAGATGAGTTTAGAAAAGAAAATATTAAAAAAACATCTGATCCATCAGCAGAAGCAAAAATTAAAAAAAATATTAAAAAAATAAATCCAACAGCTTTAGCTAATGATTTAGATATAGCTCACAGAGCTTCACTTAAAGCTAATGCAAATTTTGGATCAAAGTATTTAATATCTTCTTTAGGATTAGATCAGAAAGTTGTTAACCAATCTTTAGTTAGACCCACTGAACAAAAATTAGGAAAGTTGTATGACGATCAACAAAAATTAATTAAAGGGTTAACTCCTGGAAAAGTTCCAAAAGATATTCAAAAAAAAATTGAAACAATAAATTTAAAAGTCTCTGAATTAGCTGATCGAACCAAAGGAGTTTTACAAGGAGTTTTAGTTGATGAAAAAACATTGGTACCTAGACGTTATGGTGTAGATTATTCTAAGGTTTTAGGTTTTGGTTTAATTGATAAACCTGTTCAAGAATTAACTCAGGCTGACTATGATTTAATAAATTTAAATATTGGTGAGCAAATAAAAGCAGCTAAAAAACCAAGCGCCTTAAAGACGTTTGGTAAATATGCAAAACAAATTGCTAGACCTATAGTAAGAGTAGCAGCACCTTTTGTTCCTGTATTAGGTACAGCAGGTATGGTTATGGGTGGAGCAGATGTAGCAAAAGCAGCAGAACAAGGATATACAAGTCCAGATGAATTAGCACTAGCTTATCTAGCGGGACCAGAAGCTGCAAAAGGACTAGACTCATTAAAAGAGAGAGTAAGAGGACAGATAGATGAAACAGAAGAATTCGTACCCTAAGACCTGGCTCCTGCCACCTAAATCAGGACCCGATCCACAAGGGTTGAATTTAAACTATAATACTGTTAAAACAGTTAAATTGGAGAAAACAAATGGCAGACAAAATAGACAAAGCCCTAACACAAGGGCCAAGATCATCGATTAATATTCCGGGTGAAGAAAAAATTGAAGAAGTTATTGAACAAGAAGTAGCTGTTGAACAAACTAAAAAAGGACCAGTAGAAATGGTCGAGGAAGAGGATGGGTCGGTTACAGTTGATTTCGATCCTAATGCCGCTTCACCAGAAGGTGGTGATGAACACTACGCAAACTTAGCAGAATTTTTACCCGACCATGTTTTAGGAGAACTAGGATCGGATCTAACTCAAAAATATATGGACTACAACATGTCCAGAAAAGATTGGGAAAAAACTTATACACAAGGTTTAGACTTATTAGGTTTTAAATATGATATGAGAACGGAACCGTTTCAAGGGGCAAGTGGTGCAACTCACCCTGTTCTTGCAGAAGCTGTAACACAGTTTCAAGCTTTAGCTTACAAAGAATTATTACCAGCAGATGGACCCGTTAGAACACAATCTATTGGTGCACCTAGTGAAGAAAAAACAAGACAAGCTCAAAGAGTAAAAGATTATATGAACTATGAGCTCATGGAAAAAATGCATGACTATGAGCCCGACTTCGATTCAATGTTGTTCTATCTGCCATTAGCAGGTTCAACATTTAAGAAAGTTTATTTCGATGAACTTTCTGGTAAAGCAACATCGAAGTTTGTACCTGCGGATGATTTGATTGTTCCCTATTCGGCTACCTCATTAGACGATGCGGAAGCAATCATCCACCGGGTTAAAATTTCTAAAAACGAATTAAGAAAACAACAAGTTGCAGGATTCTATTTAGATGTAGAATTAGGTACACCTGGTTATCAAGAAAACGAAGTTGAGAAAAAAGAACGAGAACTAGAAGGTCAAAGAAAATCTAAAGACGATGACATTTATACTTTGCTAGAGTGTCATGTTAATTTAGACCTTGAAGGTTTTGAAGATCAAGATCCAGAAACAGGTGAACAATCAGGAATAAAAATTCCTTACATTGTAACTGTTGAAGAAGCTACAAGACAAGTTTTAGCTATTAGAAGAAATTACGAAATTGGAGATCCAAAGAAAGAGAAGATCCAATACTTTGTCCACTTTAAGTTTTTACCGGGACTAGGATTTTACGGCTTTGGTCTCATCCATATGATTGGTGGTCTGTCTAGAACTGCAACTGCAGCTCTTCGTCAATTATTGGATGCGGGTACGCTCTCCAACCTACCCGCAGGATTTAAAATGCGTGGCATTAGAATTAGAGATGACGCGCAATCAATTCAACCTGGTGAGTTTAGAGATGTAGATGCACCGGGTGGTAACTTAAAAGATTCGTTTATGATGTTACCATTTAAAGAACCATCTCAAACATTATTACAATTAATGGGTGTTGTTGTATCAGCTGGTCAACGATTTGCATCGATTGCAGATATGCAAGTTGGTGATGGTAATCAACAAGCGGCTGTTGGAACAACAGTTGCTCTTCTTGAAAGAGGATCAAGAGTTATGTCTGCAATACACAAAAGAATTTACTCTTCTTTAAAACAAGAATTTAAAATGTTAGCAAGAGTATTCAAATTATATCTACCACCGGAATATCCATATGATGTAGTTGGGGGTCAAAGAATGATTAAACAACAAGACTTTGATGATCGAGTAGATATATTGCCAGTTGCGGACCCTAACATCTTTTCACAAACTCAGCGTATTTCCCTCGCGCAAACAGAGTTGCAGCTGGCAACATCAAATCCACAAATACATAATTTGTATCAAGCGTATAGAAATATGTATGAAGCTTTAGGTGTAAAAAATATTGATACGTTATTAGTTAAACCACAACCACCTGCTCCAATGGATCCTGCATTAGAAAATATTATGGCTTTAGCTGGTAAACCTTTTCAAGCTTTTCCTGGTCAAGACCATAGAGCACACATCACATCGCATTTAAACTTTATGGCAACTAATATTGCTAAAAATAATCCTATGATTACAGCTGCGATGGAAAAAAATATTATGGAGCACATAAGTTTGATGGCACAAGAGCAAATTGAATTAGAGTTTGCACAAGAAATTCCACAACTTGCTCAGATGCAACAGATGGCTCAACAAAATCCACAAGTTGCACAGCAGTTACAAGCTATGACACAAAGACTTGAAGCAAGAAAAGCTGTGTTGATTGCTGAAATGATGGAAGAATTCTTAAAAGAAGAGCGAGAAGTCACGTCAGGTTTTGGAAATGACCCTATCGCTAAGCTTAGAGCAAGAGAATTAGATCTTAGAGCTATGGATAACGAGCGTAAAAAGGTTGAAGGTCAGGAAAGAATCAATCTTGATCGTATGAAATCTATGATGAACCAACAAGACAAGCGAGATAAGTTGGATCAGAACGAACAATTAGCAAAACTAAGAGCTGATACATCAATCGAAAAGACAATTTTGAGCAAATCTATTCCAAATGTGGATAAAATGATGCCAAGTGTTGAAATTGAAAAATATGAAGGAGAAAATCGATGAGAAAAAAGTTCCCAGACCTAACAGGTGACGGAAAAGTTACACAAGCAGACATTCTTAAAGGTAGAGGAGTGTTTAAAAAAGGTGGAAGCAGTAAATTTATCCAAAAAGCGATAAAAAAACCTGGTTCACTAAGAAAATCTTTAGGAGTTAAAAAAGGTAAGACAATTCCTAAGTCAAAGTTAAAAGCAGCGGCTAAGAAACCAGGAAAACTTGGACAAAGAGCTAGATTTGCTATAACATTAGGCAAGTTAAGAAAAAAATAGGAGGACAAATGGCTGAAAAAGTAAATGCAAACAAAGCATTAGACATCAATAAAGATGGTTTCCAAAATGGTGGTATCGATATTGAAACTCCAGGTCAAAACTTGGAGAGAGATCCTAGAACTAAGACTTTAGCTGATGGTATGCAACCAAATGTAATACCAACAGGTGATGTAGTTGAAGTTAGAGGGACTAAAAGAATGCTGAAGTCGAAAAGTAAAAAAGCTACTTGGTATTAGTATGTGGTTATCTGCTATTAAATTAGCCGTTTCTGCAGGCTCAAAAATTTATGCTAACAAGCAAAAAGCAAAAGTCGCAATGTCGGATGCACAGTTGTTGCACGCCGAACGTCAAGCCCGAGGTGAGGAAGCTTACCAAGGCAAATTGTTAGAGGCACGTCAAAACGATTACAAGGACGAATTCGTTCTTATAATTTTGTCGGCGCCCATAATTGTACTGGCCTGGGGAGTCTTCAGTGACAATCCAGTTGCTATGGAGAAGGTAAAAATCTTCTTCGAGCATTTTGCGGCACTCCCGACGTGGTTTTCGACTTTGTGGATCCTTGTCGTCGGAAGTATTTTTGGTATAAAGGGTACACAAATATTTAAAAACGGAGGAAAAAAATAATGAGACAAAATGGAGTTAGACCTGCAAGATTCAGATTCAATAAAGGTGGACGTGCAGGAGCAATGGGTGGCGGAAAAATGATTTCTGGCACTGCAAGAAAAGATGAAGCTTCTGGCTTTTATTCACCAGACATGGGAATGAGAGGCGGAAAAATGTATAAAAAAGGTGGAGCCGTGAAAAAAGTTGGTAAGAAAAAACAGGGCTACAAAGATAGAAAAGATGAATCTATCGCTATGAGAATCAAAAAGAAAAGAACACCTGCACAGTTAAAAGCTAGCAGAGATGAGTCTTACGGAAAATTTGGTTCTAAAGCTAAGAAAAAAGGTAAGATCAATAGATAATGAGTCAACGTAACATTAAAAAACTTATTGAGCAGATGCAAGGCAAGAAAAAGAAGAAGACTAAAAAAACTTCTGTTATTAAAGAAGCTTTATTAGGTAGAAAACATTTTTCTGATGGCAGCAACTCAATGATTAGACAAGCTCAAAAGAATTATAATGGAAGTTATATTTCTGGAGACTTAGGGGGTGTTAAAGTTGGAAACAAATCTTATGCAAAATACTATAAGGGGTTAATCTAATGGCAAAACTATGTCCTAGAGGTAAAGCGGCAGCGAAAAGAAAATTTAAAGTGTACCCATCAGCATATGCTAACATGTACGCATCAGCTGTATGTTCAGGTAAAGTTACACCAGGTGGCAAGAAGAAAAGAAAAAAAGCTGCTAACGGTGGACTTATGGATATGACTAAAATGATGGATGTCTAATGGCCGAAAAGGGTTTAAGATCATGGGTAAAAGAAAACTGGGTAGATATTGCAAACAAAAAATCGGATGGCTCATTCCCGAAGTGTGGAAGAAGTGGTGGAGAAAAAAGAAAAAAATATCCAAAATGCGTGCCCATTGCAAAAGCAAGAGCGATGAGCAAAGGTCAGCGTGCGGGTGCCGTAAAGAGAAAACAAGCCAAGGCAAATACTGGGCCAACCCCTAGTAGAGCTGCAACATTTGCAAAAAGAAAAAAAGCAGCTATAGGTGGAATTATTGATATGACGAGGATGTATGATATCTAGATCACAAATGCCAAGAGAATTATATAACAAAGGCACTATGCCTAAAAGAAATAAGAAAAATTTCCGTCCTACGGAAAAAGGTGCAGGAATGACACGAGCTGGTGTTGCTGCATACCGAAGAAAAAACCCTGGCTCAAAACTAAAAACAGCTGTGACCGGTAAAGTTAAAAAAGGGTCCGCTGCCGCTAAAAGGCGAAAATCGTATTGCGCAAGAAGCGCAGGTCAAATGAAACAATTTCCTAAAGCTGCGGCTAATCCTAATTCAAGACTAAGACAGGCACGGAGAAGATGGAAATGTTAAATGGATGATCTAACAATAATAACAAGACTACAAAAAGACCTGAAAGAAGCTTATCAACAAATCGGTGATGCAATGATCGCGGGCACTGTTGACAATATGGAAAAATACAAATATATGATGGGACAGGCACATGCCTATTATAAAATATCTCAGGATATCTCTAACCTGCTAAATAAGAAGGAGCAACAAGATGCAAAAGGAACAGTCATCAAACTCAACACCAAAGACTAAGTCTGCGTTGTTGGACAAGTACGAAAAACAAAACGAAGAAGCACATCAAAAAGAAGTAGATGGCTATGAGCGTTTAAAGAAAAAAGAAACAGAAAAATTACCACAACCAACTGGGTGGAGGATGTTAGTTCTTCCATTTAAAATGCCTGAAAAAACAAAAGGCGGTTTATTCTTAGGACAAGAAACTTTAGAAAGACAACAAGTTGCTTCAACTTGTGGTCTTGTTCTTGCTCAAGGTCCACATTGTTATGACAAGGAAAAATTTCCTGAAGGACCATGGTGCAAAAAAGGAGATTGGGTTATCTTTGCAAGATACGCAGGTAGCCGAATACAAATCGATGGCGGGGAAGTAAGATTGCTAAACGACGATGAGGTATTAGCAACCATCGACAAACCCGAAGACATACTTCATCAATATTAACATAGAAGGAGTAAACTATGCCAGACACTGAAGAAGTGAAAAAAACAGTTGACCTAGATACTTCAGGTCCTGCAATGGATGTAGACATTCCAGAAAAACTGGAAGAAAATGAAATTGTAGAAAAAGAAACTGTTAAAGAAGAATCAAATGTTCGACCTGTGGAAGATGAAAAAATTCCAGAGGATAAAACATTTGAAAATGAAAGAGAGACTAAACTAGATCAAGCTAGTGAAGCAAAGAAAGATGATAAAGAATTAGAACAATACTCTGAAGGTGTACAGAAAAGAATAGCAAAGTTAACTAAGAAATGGAGAGAAGCAGAACGTCAAAAAGAAGAAGCTGTTTTTTATGCTCAAAACGTTTTAAAAAAACAAAAAGATGCAGAGAGCAAACTTTCTAAATTACAACCTGACTTTGTAGCTGTAACCGAAGAGAGTATTAATTCAGGCGTAGCCGCAGCACAAGCTAAATTAGCAGCAGCGAGAGAAGCAAATGATCTTAAAGCTGAATCAGAAGCTTTAGCGTCTATATCTGAATTTGGATATAAAAAAGCTAAACTTGAGGAAACTAAACTTGCTCAAGTAGAGTTTGAAAAACAACAAAAGGAAAGACCAGCTCCTGAAATTAACTTACAAAGAAATCAAGCAGCACAAGGAACACCAGATCCTAAAGCAAGCGCGTGGGCAGATAAAAACACGTGGTTTGGACAGGATTCTGCTATGACTTACACTGCTTTTGATCTTCATAAGAAGTTAACAGAGGTAGAGGGTTTTGACCCTTCAAGTGACGAGTATTATTCTGAAATAGATAAAAGAATAAGACTTGAATTTCCCCACAAATTTGGTAGTAATACTGATAAGGGAGAAACAATTCGATCGGCTCCGGTACAAACAGTAGCTTCAGCAAAGCGAAGTACCAAATCAGGTCGCAAAACTGTGAGGCTCACACCATCACAGGTAGCAATTGCTAAAAAATTAGGTGTGCCACTTGAAGAATATGCGAAACAATTAAACATCACGAAGGAGGCGTAAGCATATGAGCGAAGATAATAAAAGAGCATCCCGTGCGAGTCAGACTAGAGAAAAAGTTTCTCAAAAGAAAAAAGTTTGGACTCCCCCGTCATCATTAGATGCACCCCCTGCGCCAACAGGTTTTAGACATAGATGGCTGAGAGCAGAATCCTTAGGATTCCAGGATACAAAAAATATCCAAGGAAGAATAAGATCAGGATACGAATTAGTGAGAGCTGATGAATATCCAAATTCTGAATATCCAGTTGTTGAAGATGGCAAATACAAGGGGATGATCGGTGTAGGCGGCCTAGTGCTGGCTAGGGTACCGGAAGAGATTGCACAGCAACGAACTGAGTACTATGCTAAACAACATAGTGACAAGGTAGAAGCGATGGACAACGATCTTATGAAGGAACAGCACCCAAGCATGCCTATCGATATCGATAGACAATCGCGTGTGACTTTTGGTGGCTCAAAGAAATCCTAATACGAATTCTTTACCACTGGGATAAACTAAAAATGTTCATAAGGAGGACATAACTATGGCAAATCAAGACGCAGCGTTCGGTCTAAGACCGATCGGAAAAGTTGGTCAAAATGATGCTAATCAAGGTTTATCCGAGTACAGTGTATCTGCTAGTTCAGCAGCTATATATTTCCAAGACCCTGTGAGAGCAGCGTCTCAAGGAACTATAAGAGTTGCAGCAGCTGGTGAAACATTGATCGGTGCTTTGAATGGTATTTTCTTTACCGACGCAAACACAAGTAAGCCTACGTTTGCAAACAATCTGAAAGCTTCTAACACAGCTACAGATATTGTTGCTTTCGTAGCAGATGACCCGTATGAAAGATTCGAGATTCAATCGGACAACACACTTGCCTCAGCGCAAACTGATGTGTTCATGAATTACGACATCTTGTATGCAGCAGGTGATTCAGCTAACTACGTTTCAAAAGTAGAGCTAGATGACTCAACTGTAAGTACAACTTCAGGTCAGCTAAAAGTAATGGGAGTGACTACTAACATTGATAACAACGACTTAACAACTTCAAACGTTAACTTCGTAGTTACAATTAACGAGCACTTCTACAAAGCCGCAGTAGCGGGAGTATAATAGTTAGAATAGGAGATAAAACATGGCTATATCACGAGGACAACTAGTTAAGGAACTAGAACCAGGCCTGAATGCACTATTCGGACTGGAATATAAACGTTATGAGAATCAGCATGCTGAGATATATGTAACAGAAACTTCAGACAGAGCGTTTGAAGAGGAAGTTATGTTATCAGGTTTTGCAAATGCAGCAGTTAAACCAGAAGGATCTGCAGTAACTTTTGACACAGCTCAAGAGACTTACACAGCTAGATACACTATGGAAACAGTTGCTCTTGCATTCGCGATCACTGAAGAAGCGATCGAGGATAACTTGTATGACAGACTTGCTTCTAGATATACAAAAGCATTAGCTAGATCTATGGCGAATACAAAACAAGTTAAAGCAGTTGATCCATTGATCAATGGTTTCACTGGAGGTAGCTTTACTTCTGGTGATGGTAGTAACTTATTCGTTACAAACCACCCAACGATCGCTGGAACAGTGTCTAACACTTTAACAACTCAAGCAGACTTAAACGAAACTTCATTAGAAGATTCGCTAGTACAAATAGCGAAGATGACTGATGAAAGAGGTTTAAAAATTGCAGCGAGAGGAACTAAAATGATAGTTCCATCTGAGCTACAATTTACTGCAGAGAGATTGATGAAGTCTCAAGGTAGAACATCAACAGCTGACAACGATATCAACGCAATCGTTTCTATGGGAATGGTTCCTCAAGGTTACAGAGTGAACAATTTCTTAACTGATACTGATGCATTCTTCTTAATTACTGACGTACCAAATGGTATGAAGTATTTTGAAAGATCGCCTATCAGAACAGCAATGGAAGGTGATTTCGATACTGGTAACGTAAGATACAAAGCTAGAGAAAGATACAGATTTGGTGTATCTGACTTTAGAGGTATCTTCGGAGTATCTGGAGCGTAATCGTATAAAATTTGAGGCGGGACATAGTTCCGCCTCATTTCAACAATAGAAAGAAAAAATGAAACAATTTCTAGTAAATATATGGGCTTATGACCATCATGGTAAATTTACTGTTATGTCAGAAGATAACCCAGCCTCTCTAGAAACAGCTATACTTGACAAACTGGGAGAAAAAAGTATAGTTTGGGAAAAGACGGGAATGTTCGGCCCGTTAAACAGAATAACTTATGAGGAAGTTATCTATGATACAAGACCTATACAAACAAAAAAGGTCCTTGGAGTTGAAGTGGGAACAGGAGCATCTATCTAATGGTAGATATACTCTTGAAATGGTCAGAATTGATGACAAAGTTAGACAAGTCATTACTGAGATCAAGCTGGAAGAAGCAGCTATTGCCCACAGGCAAAACACTGTCGAAGGTGCAGCTCCACAAGTTTCAGTAGCTACTTAATAAAAAGCTACATCGTTGGAAAAAATCCACTCCACACTACAGGCTCTCTTGCACTCTACTAAAATCTAGTATATAAATTAATCACTATACAAATAAGTTCATGTAGACGAGTATAGTCGACGGCCTAAAGACTGCATGAACGTAATTAGGAGGATAATACTATGGCAAATACTACATTTGATGGACCGGTACGATCACGTGCTGGATTTCAATCAATAGGACCAGGATCAACTGTTGCGTTGACTTTAGCTACTGATTTAACTGTAGCAGATCACGCTGGCAGAATCTGTACTATGGACCCAACTGGAACACCTACTGCGATTACTTTACCGTCAATCGTTGGTGGAACTGATTCAGCATCTGCGGGACCAGGAAGAGATCCAAACAACCCAAGCACAGTCGGTACAACTTTTGAAATTCTTTTCATTGATGAATTCACTGGAACTATTTCAACTGATGGAACTGATAAGTTTGTAGGTTCAGTAATGATCGGTGTTGATGATGGCGCGAAAAAAGCTTTCGTACCTGGAGCAACAAACGACGTTGTAAACTTAAACGGAGAAGCGGGAACTGCTACTAAAGGTGGTTTAATCGGATCTAGAATTAAGTTTACTGCAACTGCAGCTGGAACTTATATGGTTGAAGGTTTATTAATTGGTGCAGGCACAATCGTTACACCTTTTAGTAACTAATAAATAATTAGATGTGGGCCTTCGGGCCCGCATAAAATTTTAAGGAGAAAATATAAATGACAACATTTGGATCATCAATTGATGGAGCAGCGACTAACGTAACGACTGAAACTAAAACTGTTCAGTCTGGAAGAACTAGAGTATATGGAGTTCATGTATCTGGTCCTAACGTGGCTGGAGTTTTAGAGCTTAAAGATGGTGGATCAGGTGGAACATCAAAAGTAAAATTAAACAAGGCTGCTCATGTTCATGACATGACAATTAATTTCCCTGTACCAATTTTATTTAAAACAGATGTTTACTCTGCATTTACTACGGAACAGATTACAGCTATAACTGTTTTCCATAGCGGCGGAAACAACGCGTAGGAGGTTTAAGTGGCTTTCTCAGGCACAACTACATTCGAGAAATTTCTCTCGATCGATGATATTATAACTGAGGCCTTTGAAAGATTAGGCTTCTTTGATTACTCTGGTAATGACTTAAAATCAGCGAGACGTTCTTTAAATATAATGTTTCAAGAATGGGATAATAGAGGTTTGCATTTTTGGGAAGTAGATAGAACAGCTATATCATTAAACGCTAATCAAAACGAATATACAATTTTTAGATCTCCTTCTGATGGAAACGCAGATGGAATAGATACAACTTTAACATCTGGTATTCTAGCTACAGCTACTACAATTCCTGTTGCTTCAGTCAAGAATATGAACGACAGTGGAAAAATAAGAATTAATTCTGAAGTTATATCCTACACATCTATTTCTGGTAACAATATTATTTGCCCCGCTTCTGGACGTGGAGCAGATGGCACAACAGCTGCATCTCATAGTTCTGGTGATGCGGTTATAAATTTTGTTGATATGGTGTCAGATATTTTAGAAGCTAGTTATAGAAATACAAGCGATGTAGATACTCCTCTTTCAAAAATTAATAGATCACAGTATCAAGCTTTTTCAAATAAAATTTCTACTGGTCAACCTTCACAATATTTTGTTCAAAGATTTATAGATAAAGTTACAATAACTCTATATTTAACACCGGGTTCTAGTCAAGCTAGCGATTTTATTTATTTTTATTATGTTAAAAGAATTCAAGATGCAGGAGACTATACTAACGAAGCAGATGTGGTTAACAGATTTGTACCTTGTATGTGTGCAGGTTTAGCTTATTACATGGCTATGAAAAAAGCTCCTCAAAGAATACAAGAGATGAAATTAATTTATGAAGATGAAATACAAAGAGCATTGCAAGAAGATGGTTCTCCAGCAAGCGTTTATATTTCACCTAAAACTTATTATCCGGAGATATAATGGCAAAGTTTGCAAAAGGAAAATATGCACTAGCAATTTCAGATAGGAGTGGTCAAGCATTTCCTTGGAGACAGATGGTTACTGAATGGAATGGTGCATTTGTACATACTTCAGAATACGAACGTAAACAACCACAATTAGAGCCTAAACCTTTTGTAGCTGACCCACAAGGATTAGAACAAGCAAGACCTCAAAACTTTCCATCAAATCAAATTGGTGGTGGTAATATGGTAGCTAACTTAACTTTACCTGGTGACTTTGCATTTCAAACTGTTAGTAATGGTAGCATGGTTCCTGATAATCCCGGGGTGATTAATGGTAGAAGACAAGCAGTAGCAAGATTAGGGAGTGTAACAATTAATATATCATGACATACACTGAATTAGTTCAAAAGATTAGAGATTATACAGAAGTGTCAAGTACAGTTTTAACTGACACTATTGTTAACGGATTTATAGAAGATGCAGAATTTAAAATATTAAGAGACGTAGATTCAGATAATAATAGAAGATATGCGACAGCTGCATTAGCTAGTGGAACTAGATTTATTCAAACCCCTGATAATACTTTGGTAATTAGATCAGCTCAAATAGTTGATTCTGATGGAGTAGGTCAAGCTAATAATAGAGATTTTCTACAATGGAGAGACACAAGTTTTATGTCAGAATTTAATCCAGTGGGTACCACAGGAGTGCCTAAATACTACAGCTGGTGGGACAAAAATCACTTGGTCTTTGCTCCTACACCAAATGCTAATTACACAATTCAGTTAAATTATATCTTGAAAGATCCCGGATTATCTAGTACAAATCCTACTACATACATAAGTTTAAATTTTCCCAACGGACTTTTGTATGCATGCCTAGTCGAAGCTTATAGCTTTCTAAAAGGCCCACAAGACCTCTTGCAATTATATGAACAAAAGTATAAACAAGTGGTTGAAGGATTTGCAATTGAGCAAATGGGAAGAAGAAGACGAGATGAATATCAATCAGGTGTTCCTCGAGTCGGAAAATAAAAGTTAAGGAGAAAAAACTATGGCAATAACACAAGCAATTTGTAATTCATTTAAGAAACAGCTTTTAGAAGCTGACATGAATTTCAAACAAACTGGTGGTGACAAGTTCAAGTTAGCTCTTTACTCTTCAACAGCAACTCTAACATCTACAACAACTGCCTTTACAGCAACAGGTCAAGTTGGAAACAGTGGTCAATACACTTCAGGTGGTGGATTACTTGTTAACAATGGAACTTCTATCACTGCAGGTGTTGCTAGAGTAGACTTCGCAGACAGATCGTTTACTGGAGTGACGTTAACAGCTAGAGGTGCTTTAATTTATAACACATCGTCTGATACAACTAATGCATCAGTATGTGTTCTAGATTTTGGAGCAGATAAAACAGCTACATCAGGAACGTTCACTATTCAGTTTCCAGCGCCAACATCAACAGCAGCGATTCTAAGGATCTCTGGTTAATCGTAGGAGGTAACCTCCTATGGCGGATAAAACATATAATGTAACCGTCGCTTCGGGTGAGCAATACTCCGGCGGCACAGGTAACGTATATTTTTTTGACGGAGTTAGGTATCTAAGTTTTAAATGGGTACCAGGTGCAACTTTGCGCCTGGACCAAAGCGCTAGTTCTAATGATAATCATCCATTAATATTTTCTACCAACACTTCAACAGCTGGTATTATTAGTTCGGGTGTAGCTTACTATTTAGATGGATCAAGCAATCAAGCTAATTATACTAATACTACGACGTTTAATGCAGCGACAACTCGTTATATAGAAATCACTGCAAGCTCGTATTCAGATTTTTATTATTTATGTTACGTTCATGGAATATCCATGGGTGGGGACATGGATATGGTCAACAATTCTTGGAATGCAAATGCATGGGGTAATAACTCATGGCAATCACTAACAAGCAATATTTCACCTAGCGGACAATTATTATCTTTAAGTTTAGGCGTTGTAGAAAACGTTTTTCCTAGTGCAGGATGGGGCGGTGAATCTTGGAGTGAAGGTGAATGGGGATCAGTTGGTACAGGAAATCAAATAGTAACTGGATTTGGTTTAGGAATTGCTCTTGGAAATGTAGGTCAAACATCAAGCACAGGTTGGGGAAGATTAACTTGGGGATCTGATATTTGGAATGGCTATGGAACAACTTTACCAAGTGGTGTTGCAGCCACAATGGCTCTTAGCACACAAGTTTTAATTGATGGAGAAATAAACGCTGGTTGGGGACGACTAGGATGGAATATTAATGCTTGGGGTGTAAGAGGACAAGTTGGAGCTACTGGTCAAGCTATGACAATGGCACAATCAAGTGTAACAATAGATAACGAAGTTAATACAGGTTGGAGTTCTGATGGCTGGGGTGTTGAAGGATGGGGAGCATCTATTCAAATAGTTTCAGTTTCAGGTCAAACCATGACTGCATTCGAAGGCAGTGCCGGATTAGCATTTGATGGAAATTCAAATGTAGATGTTGTTGGTAGAGCTATGACAGCAACTTTAGGTGAAGAAAGTATAAATGTAAAAGTTGGTCCTATCTTAACTGGTTTTGCATTAACGATGCAACAAACTTTTGATTCACCAACTGTCACTGCTTCAGGTATAGCTTTAACAGCTACGTTAGGTGATGAGGCTTCTGAATTTAAAACTATTGCAGAGGTAAATGCATTTAGCCCAGGTTATTGGGGATACAGATCAACTTGGGGCTTTAGTGCATGGGGTAATGGACAAACAAATACTCTTGTAATGAGTATGTTAGAAAACTTCTCTGGCACAGACGCTGCACCAGATGCAGAAGCTACAGGTCAAGCAATAGCCATAGCTTTAGCTGCTGGTAATACATTTGATATTTCAGGGGATGCAAATATAGCTCCATTAGCAGCTATGGGCTGGAGTGATGGAACTTGGGGTGAATCTACTTGGGGTGACGGTTTATATAGACCAGATACTGACGATATTTTCTCTATCACAGCAGCTCTTGGAACAGCTACTTTAGATGCCGTTACAACCCCTACAATTACGGGCCTAGGAGTACAACAAGTTAGAGTTGGTAATGTTACAATTATTGGAGAAGGTAATGTAATTCCTACTGGAAATAACTTGACAATTAATCAAGGTACAGGTACAAATGTACTGATTTGGAATGCGGTCGATACAGGTTCAGCGCCAACGACACCTCCAGGATGGCAGGAAGTTCCTACAAATGCTGCTTAAAATTAGTGTTTGACACTAGTTAAAATAATTTATAATATTACTAAGAATTGGAGATAAAAAATGGCGAACTCTACATCGGCAAACCTTAAACTTACAGTACAAGCAACTGGAGAAAATTCAGGAACTTGGGGACAGATAACTAACACAAACTTATTAATTCTAGAACAAGCGATTGGTGGATTTCAATCAGTTGCAATTACTTCTGGAGCAACTTTAACTTTTTCTAACGGTGCTTTATCAAATGGTAAAAACGCAGTTCTAAAATTAGTTGGAACAATCGGAGGAGCAGTTAACGTAACTATTCCTAATTCAATCGAAAAAACTTTTATAGTTGATAATGCAACTACTGGTGCTTACACAGTAACGTTCAAAACTACTTCAGGAACTGGAGTAACTTGGGCAGCAGCTGACAAAGGTACTAAGATGGTTTATTCAGATGGAACAAATGTTGTTGATACAGCATTTACAGATTTATCATCTGACTTCTCACCACAACTTTCAGCAGACCTAGATGCAAATGGTAAAAACATTACTATCGATACTGCTACAGGTATCATTGACGAAAATGGTAATGAACAACTTAAATTTGTAACTACTGGATCTGCAGTTAACGAATTTCAATTAACAAACGCAGCGACTGGTAATGCCCCTGCAATTGCAGTGACGGGCGGTGATACTAACATTGACTTAAACCTTACACCAAAAGGAATCGGTAGAGCGACTTTCAATGGTCAAGGTAAAATTCAAAGTGTTGCAGAAAAAGTTACAACAGCAGCTATTGCAGCTACAGGAACAATTAACTACGATGTTCTTACTCAAGCAGTGTTAAACTACACTTCTGATGCAGCAGCTAACTACACATTAAATATTAGAGGTGATGGATCAAACACTCTAAATTCTATCATGGATGCAGGTGAATCAATCACTATAGCTCACATTGTTAAACAAGGATCAACTCCTTATTACAATAACGCCGTGACTATTGATGGTTCTTCTGTTACTCCAGAATGGCAAGGTGGTTCTGCACCAACTGCAGGTAACGCTAGTTCATTAGATGTTTATTCATACACTATTATTAAAACTGGAGATGCAGCGTTCACAGCGTTAGCTTCTCAAACACAGTTTGCGTAATAAATAGGAGGAGAAAGATTATGCCAATAATTGGTTCATTCGGAGCAGGGTCAGGAAGAGGCTTTGGTTTAACATCAGGTGGTTTTAAAGGTATATGTGCTACAGGTGGTACTATCACATCAGATGGTATCTACAGAATTCATACGTTTACTGGAGCAGGTACATTTACAGTAAATGCACTTGCAGCAGAACCAGAATTTAATGAAGTCGACTATTTAGTTATCGGTGGCGGCGGAGGAAGCGGCGAAGGCGGCGGAGGAGGCGGAGGCTTTAGAGCTTCTGATGGAACTCACTCTGGTTGCTATTCTGCAGGTCCTTCACCATTAGTTAATGGAGTTGCAGGTATAACAGTTTCAGCTACAGGATATCCAATTGCAGTAGGTGCAAAAGGTACACACATTGATTTTACTAATGGTGGTAACCCTGGCGCAGGTTCAACTTTTTCAAGTATAACATCAGCAGGTGGCGGCGGCGGAGGCGGTCGACACGTTAATGGAAGAGATGGTGGCTCTGGCGGAGGCGCCGGAGATTTTGGTGCATCGGGAGGAGGAACTGGTAATGTACCTCCGGTTAGTCCCCCTCAAGGAAATACTGGAGGAGCCGGCCCAGGTGGCGGTGGCGAACCAGGTGGCGGTGGCGGTGGAGCAACTGCTACAGGTGGACCTGCTCCTGGTGGATCTGGTCCCGGAGCTGGAGCTAATAGTTCTATAAGTGGAGCTGTTGTAGCCTACAGTAGAGGTGGAAATGGAGCTGAATCACCAACTCCTATACCTAGTCTTCCAGACGCACCAAATATCGGTCAAGGAGGAAGTGGCCCTAGTAATGAACGTGCTCAAGACGGAACAGTAGTAATAAGATATAGGTTTAAATAATAATGGCATACTTTGCAAAAATTTCAGAAGAAAACGCAGTGCTGCAGGTGGTAGTTGTTAATGATAACGACATATTGAATGCAGATGGAATTGTTGATGAATCCTTAGGTCAACAATACCTAGAAACACATTGTAATTGGCCAGCTAATTTATGGATTCAATCAGGGCATGAAAACGAAAATGGAGAACTCGTAAGAAAAAATCATGCAGGTATTGGTGGTTCTTGGGATGCAGCTAATAATATATTTTGGCATGAAAAACCTTATGCATCTTGGGTACAACACATTGAATCAGCTTCTTGGAAGTCACCAATTGGTGATGCTCCAGCATTAACAGCAGAAGAGCTTTCACAAAACTCAGAAAATACTCATTACTGGGAATATAAATGGAATGAAGGCAATCAGACTTGGGATTTGACAAACATTAAAGCCTAGTATAAAAATACTAACATAAAGTTAGTATGCAAAAGAAAGTATTATCAGAACAGTCTATAATTTATGGCGATGTTTCGATGCCGAAAGGCTTTGAAATTAATTCATTAGAATTAATTAAATCTATGTTTGAAGCTTTATATTACGAAAAAGATCATTCTTTTTGTAAAGATTGGGGCAAATTAAATGTTTATATATTAGATTTTGCTAGAGTTAAGCATAAATTAAATTTAGTTAATAAAGATTCATGGGGTAGTATTTACATTCCAAATGAAAAAACAGAATCTCTAACTCATATTGACCCTGTTAATTTAAGAGGCTCTCCTGATTTTACATTGTTATATGGAATAAATACAAAAGATTGTATGGTTAAAATATTTTATGATGACAATAGAAGAAAAGGAAGAAGTTGGGATATGGAACTTAAAAATAATATGTTTATAATGTTTCCATCGACAAACATGTATTGCATTAACAATAAACAAAAAGATTCTTTAAATTTTATACAAACTATAACCTATGAATATGTCTAATAAAAAACATATGTTGACTAATCTTTCTTATGTTAAGAAAAATTTAAAACACTTTAAAGAATATGCATATTTAGCACATGAACGTTTTGATTTTGTTTATAAGGAAAAAACTCCTACAGAATGTTATAGGTATTACAATTTTATAAATTTATTAACAGGTTCAAACCAATATTATAAAATGTTTAAAGATATATTTAAAATTATTAGAAAATACTCAAATACTAAAAAACCTTTATGGATGCAATGTTGGTTAAATATACATGATGAAAATCAATTATTAAAATGGCATACTCATTATGATTCATTGTTTCACGGGTATATTTCTATAGATCCTAAAAATACAGAAACTGTTTTTGAAAATTACACAATAAAAAATAAAATTGGAAATGTTTATATAGGACCATCTTATAGGCACCATAAAGTTGTTAATAAAAAACCTTATAAGGATAAAAGAATTACTATAGGTTTTGATGTTATTGATGAAAAAATAATTAAAAAAGTTTATGCAAAACACGGAAAGATTGATTTTAACTTAAGTTTTTTACCGGTTTATTAATGAATTTATCTAAGTATTATTTTTATTTTACAGGAGCTATTCCTCCAAGAATTTGTGACGACATAGTTAAACATGCTTTGTCTAAATCAGAGGTACTGGGAAAAACAGGTGGCTATGGTGATAGAAAATTAAACAAAGAAGAAATAAAAGATTTAAAAAAAATAAGAAATTCTGACTTGGTTTGGTTAACTGATCCTTGGATATATAAAGAAATAATTCCATTTGTAGAAGAAGCTAATATAAAAGCTGGTTGGAATTTTCAATTTGATTATGCAGAAGATTTTCAATTTACTAAATATAAGTTAAATCAATATTATGATTGGCATTGTGATAGTTGGAATAAACCCTACAATCAACCTAATAGTCTTAGACATGGTAAGATTAGAAAACTTTCTGTGACTTGCCAGTTAACTGATGGATCTGAATATGAAGGAGGAGAATTAGAATTTGATTTTAGAAACTATGATCCTTCTTTACGAGATGAATTTAAACATTTACAAAAAGCAAAAGAAATATTGCCTAAAGGATCTATAATTGTATTTCCTTCATTTTTATGGCATAGAGTTAAACCAGTGACGAAAGGAGTTAGGTATTCTTTAGTTTTGTGGAACCTAGGAAAACCATTTAAATAATATGGAAATACAAGAATTTTTTAAAACACCTATATGGGTCGAAGAAAAACCAGAGTTTGTAAAATCTTTAGATAAAGCTTCTAACAAATATATTAAAGCTGCTAGAAATTTTCCAGAAGCTAAAGCACATATAAAAAAGTTTGGAGACTTTGGAAGATCATATCACTCAACACCACTTACAGCTGACAATGATTTTTTAGATTTTAAAAAATATATTGGACAACGATCATGGGAGTTTTTAAATTATCAAGGTTTTGATATGGAACAGTATGCTTTATTATTTACCGAATTATGGGTACAGGAGTTTGCTAAAAAAGGTGGTGGTCATCATTCTGCACACATACATTGGAATCAACACGTGTCAGGGTTTTATTTTTTAAAATGCAGCGATAAAACATCATACCCTATTTTTCACGAACCCAGAACCGGAGCACGTGCAACTAAATTAAAGATGAAACCTAGTTCAAATAAAATTCTTACCGGGGAAGAACTTTTGCATTTTAACCCTAGACCGGGTACATTAATTATCTTTCCAGGGTTTTTAGAACATGAATTTGCAGTAGATGCTGGTATAGAACCATTTAGATTTATACATTGGAACATACAAGCTGTACCTAAACCGATGGTTAAAGATGAACTTTAAAAAAAATAAATATACAGTTATAAAAGAAGCAATTTCTAAAGACATGGCTGCCTTTCTTGCAAATTATTTTACAATGAAAAAACAAGTTTTTGATACATGCCTAAAAAAGAGATACGTTTCTCCGTTCGAAACATTACTTGGATCTTATGAAGATCAACAAATTCCAAATACTTATTCTCATTATTCAGATATTGCTATGGAAACTTTAATGTTAAAGTGCCAACCACAAATGGAAAAAGCAACACTATTAAAATTATACCCTGCATATACTTATGCAAGAATTTATAAAAAAGGTGACGAACTAAAAAGACACAAAGACAGGTTTAGTTGTGAGATATCTACCACTATGAATCTTGGCGGTGATGACTGGCCAATATATCTAAGTCCAAATGAAAATGTGGGTGCGCCAGATGGTAAAAATATTACAGTAGCCAGCAAAGCAAAAGGAGTTAGGGTAGATTTAAAACCAGGAGATATGTTAGTTTATTCTGGCTGTGAGCTAGAACATTGGAGAGAAAAATTTAAAGGTAAAGAATGTGTACAAGTATTTCTTCATTATAACAATCGTAAGACCCCTGGAGCCAAAGATAATATGTTTGACAAGCGCCCACATCTAGGTCTTCCTGCTTGGTTTAAACGATGGTAGAGTTTCATAATATTTTTCCAGTAGTCATAGGTTTAAATAAAAATAAAGATCACAAATTATTTGAAAATAAATTAATTAAAGAATGTAAGACAATAAAAAATAGTTTTAAAAAAGGTGGTAATAATTGGAATGTATCAACTTTTAACACTTGTGGAACTTATGACTTAACCAAGAATAATAAATTTGATAATTTACATAAATGGATTTTTAAACAAGTAGAAGACTACAAACTTCAAATAGGATATAAGAATAATAAAACAGAATGTGTAGCATCCTGGTTTAATATTTATAAAAAACATGATTATCAAGAAAGACATGAACATTATCCTAATGACATTTCCGCAGTTTATTATTTAAAAACACCTAAAGATTCTGGTAATATAACATTTTATAGTCATGAGCCGCACGGAATTACAAAACCTGGAGAAGTAAATAATCTATTAACTTGGAGATCATATTGGATAAATCCACAACCAGGGTTGCTTTTAATTTTTAAATCTACTTTACAGCATGAAGTAGGACAAAATAAATCTAATGAAGAAAAAATTTCAATGGCACTTAATTTTAAAATAATTTAAATGAAAGAATTTTATAATAAATTAAAAAATAAAAAATTAGCTAGTCAAAATCAAAAGAAAAAAGAGCTTTGGGATGTAGAAGGAGTTTTACACAATCAATCTTTTAAATTTGATTTAAGACCTTTAAAAAATAATATTAAAATAGGTAGTTTTAATACTAAGGCAGATAAGATGGTTTTTGATATGAAAGACCAATACATCATTGTAGACACAGAAGAACTACATCAATATTTAAAACAACATGAACTAAGAGATGTTCATTTACAAAATCTACTATTTAAGTTAGATTGGAATATAGTATTACCAAAATAATGGAAAAATTTGAATACAAAATTATAGACAATTTTTTAGACAAAGAATTTTTTTTACAGATTAAAAAACAAATTGAATATGAAGACTTTCCTTGGAGAAGACGAATAGAATGTACTCGTGACTCTAAAAATGATAAGGGATATTTTACTCATAGTATTTTTAATGAATTTAAAATTAATTCTCCAATGTATGAAAATACTTTAATACCCATATTGTATAAACTAAAAGCTAGGTCTATTATAAACGCTAGCGTGCACATGTTTTTAACTGAATTTTTTTTAAAAAAAACTACAGTGTATCATCAAGATTGGCCTTATAATTCTACTACCGCTATATTAAATTTAACAAACTGTGATGGTGGAACACAACTTAAAGTAAAAGATAAAGAAATAATGGTAGAATCAAAAGAGAATAGAATTGTAATTTTTAACACTCAAATTAAACATAGGAGCGTAAAAAACACGACTTCAGATGTGCGATATATCCTAAATATGAACTATTTTTAGTACTACCAAAACGATAAAAAGCATGTATAATATAAGATTATGTTACAGAAACTTAATTTTAAACCTGGATTTAACAAACAAGCCACTGATTCAGGGGCTGAAGGTCAATGGGTAGATGGAGATTTTGTTAGATTTAGATATGGATTACCTGAAAAAATAGGTGGTTGGGAACAATTAACTGTAGCTGAAGAAACATTACCTGGAGCCGCTCGAGCTCAACATGCTTTTACAAGTTTTCAGGGTGAAAAATACGTAGCTATTGGAACCTCACAAGGATTATTTTTATATTATGAAGATGCTTTTTATGACATTACTCCTTTAGATTCTCAAATATCAGGGTCTGCTACATTTAATACAGTTCAAGGATCTGCTGAATGTACGGTTAATTTAAACGCTCACGGCTTATCTAATGGAAGATATATTACATTTAATACAATGTCTGCTACTCCAAATGGATTTACATCTTCTACCACGTTCACAGAGGGGGCTTTTGAGATTAGAGACGTAACTAATAATACTTTTAAAATTACAGCACCTACCGTTGCAGTAAACCCTGGAGGGTCAGCAACTGGATCAGCAACGGTTAAACCTTATGTTATAGTAGGTCCAACTTTTCAAACAGCTGGTTATGGTTGGGGCACGTATCAATGGAATACAGGCACATGGGGAACAGCTAGGACTATTAGTAACGTTATTCTAGATCCAGGCGTCTGGAGCCTTGATAACTTTGGAGAGGTATTAGTTGCAACTATTTTTAATGGTAAAACTTTTACTTGGGATGCAGGTGCAACTTCACCAAGAGGAAACCGAGCATCTACAACCACTACAAATTTTAACACTACAAACAATCCTACAGCTACACGAATAACTCTAGTGTCCGATAGAGATAGACACTTGTTTCATTTTGGAACTGAAACAACTATTGGAGATTCAACAACGCAGGATCCGATGTTTGTAAGATTCTCCAATCAAGAAGATTTAAATACTTACGCTCCAAGTTCAACTAACACTGCCGGTACTTTTAGATTAGATACAGGAAACAAAATTGTTGCAGCTATACAAGGTAAAGATTATGTGTTTGTATTAACTGATCAAGCAGCCTACGTAGTTCAATTTGTAGGACCACCATTTACTTTTTCTGTAAGACAGGTTGGTACACACTGTGGATGTATTAGTTCTAAAGCTGTATCTTATGCAAACGGAGCTGTGTGGTGGATGTCAGCTGAAGGAGGATTTTTTGTATTTGATGGTACAGTAAAATCATTACCATGTTTAGTTGAAGACTTTGTATTTAATACGGATGGAAGTAATTTAGGTATAAACTATGATTCTGCAGATATTGTTTATTCAGGGCCAAATGCTTTATATACAGAGATTAATTGGTTTTATCCAAAAAATGGATCTACACAAATTGATAGATGTGTAACATACAATTATACAGACAACGTATTTACAACTTCATCTTTAGATAGATCAAGCTATCAAGATCAAGGGGTGTATAGTTTACCATATGCAACTGATTATGATTCTACTTCTAGTCCTATTTTTGCTGCTATTAGTGGCTTAACTAATAAATATGGTGCATCTGTTTACTATGCTCATGAGGTAGGCGATGATCAAATCAATAGTTCCGGTACAACCTCAATTGATGCTTTTATTAAATCAGGGGATTGGGATATTACATCTAGAAAAAGTGCTCTTGGTCAATCAACAGGGGTTGCAGATTACAGAGGAGATGGTGAGTTTTTTATGTCAGTAAGAAGATTTATACCTGATTTTAAATATCTACGTGGTAATTCTACAGTTACATTATTTTTAAACGATTACCCTGATAATGCTCCTGTAGGTTCTCCACTTGGACCCTTTACAGTTACTTCTACAACTGATAAGATAGATACAAGAGCTCGAGGTAGATTGGTAGCAATTCAAATAGCTAATACATCAACAGGTGAATCTTGGAGATACGGAACCTTTAGACTTGATGCACAACCGGATGGAAGAAGATAATGAGTGTAGATAAAAAAGTACAATACAACATACCACAATTAGCAAAACCTAAAGGTAATGAACGACAAGGTTTTAGAGGTGATGATGCGTATGGTGGTGGACGAGATCCAAGTGGACCTTCTGGTAATAAAGGCGGCGGAGACGGACTTTCAGCAAGAGATAGACAAATGGGTCTTCAAGGTAAGACTGGTGTAACAGATAAATCTTTAACCAGCGGTGGGGATGGAGTAGATAGAACTAGAACTAAAACAATCGATAGATTGAATAGAATTAAAGCTGTAGAAGACTTAATTGATAGACCTACATTTGGATTTGATGACTCAGCTAAAATAAATTTATTTTCTCCTAGAAATATTTTCAGTGGATTACTTAGTTTAATTAATCCTGCTTTAGGTTTTATAGGTAGAAATATTCCAAATATACAAGATCTTAGAGGTTATAATCCTGATGGAACTCCAAGAACACAAGAACAATATGAACAAGCTAGAAGAGACAGACAGATTCAAGGTAGAATAGATAATATAATGGATAGACAAAGATTAGGTAAAACTTTTAGTCAAAAAAATCTAGATAGTTTAATGGGTATGACTGATATGTACGGAAATCAATTTTCACCAAGCACAGCACAAAACGTTTTAACTGGTAGAGACCTAAAAGGTTTTACAGATAGTAGAATGGGACTAACTGACCCTGATGTTATTGAAAAATTTGCTAATCCTATTGGACCACAATCAGTTAATGTACCTAGCACAGGTATTCAAACTATTGATGTTGACTTACCCGGAAACGATTTAATGGCTGGACTAACAGAACAACAAAAACAATTATTAGATCAAAGAAAAGGAATGTTAGATGCTTTAGGTGATCAAGGTATATTAGATACTATTAAATCAGAGGATGATCCAAACGACCCTGCAACATTAGAAGATGTTAGAAGTTATTACGGAATAGCATAATGGCAAAGATAACAGCATATATACCTGAACCTAAACCTGAGTATGAAGTCGATAATCAAAGACAAGTTCTAGAAGCTTTGAATACAATGCAACAGCAACTTAATTTTTCTTTTCAACAAGATTTAAAAAACGAGCAGGAAGCATTTAATTATTTTCTAGCATGAGTATCTTTTATAAAAATCAAGGTTTTAAACAAACCGATACAGCTAAAGCTACAGTTCTAACTTGCCCTACTGATGGTACAATTATAGTTAAAAGTATATACTGTGCAAACAACGATGCATCATCAGCTATTTTAGTAAATATGAATTTTGTTGACTCGTCTGATTCTAGCACTGAGTATGAATTTTTTAGAGATGATGTAGCAGCTAAGTCGCAAGTAAATGCTTCATCTCAAGGCTTGAATTTAGAAGCAGGAGATGCTATAACTGTGCAAGCAGCTACAGGCAGTGGTAAAATACAAGGCCTGATAAGTTATGCTTTGATAGATAGAAGGAATGAAAACGGATAAAGACAACATACTTAAAATAGATTGCACTACAATAACTACGTGGCGTAATACTAAAACCAAAGAAGTGTTTAAAGAAAAGAAAGAAGGACCTGATATAGTACAAGATGTAACTGTGCAGGTTTCTCCAAAAGGTTTAGACATGATACAGAAAGCGATGAGTAAAAATGACAATAAATCAAAACCCTAAAGGCGGAACTGAAATACAAGAAGATTATTTACATAAATATGTAGATAATAAATTATTGAGTGAAGTACAGATATGTACATCTGTCCCAGAAAAAATTCCTTTACATCCTACAAAAATAAATATTTTGTGGCAAAAAAATTCTTATGATCAAAGTAATCTACATCCTTGGTTTAAAGATAAATCTAATCACGACAAGTATGATTGGTATGTATTTAATAGTCATTGGAACTATGAACATTTTAGAGATCACTTTGATATACCTACACATAAATCAGTGGTTATTAAAAATGGTATAGATAAAGTAGGTAAAGCTCCACCCTATCAAAAAGGTCAACCTATAAAAATTATACATCAGAATACACCTTGGAGAGGATTGTCAGTATTATTAGGTGCTATGCAGTTAGTAAAAAATCCTTTAATAAGTTTAGATGTTTATTCTTCTTGCGAAATATATGGTAAAGATTTTTATGAAAGAAACAATGATAACTATAAAGACTTATACAAACAAGCAGAACAATTAGATAATGTTAATTATATCGGCTATAAGCCAAATGGTTTTATAAAAGATCATATGCATAACTATCAAATGTATGTTTATCCAAGTATTTTTGAGGAGACATTTTGTATATCACTGTTGGAAGCAATGGCTGCAGGTTTGTATTGTGTTACAACTAATTATGGTGCTTTGTTTGAAACAGGCGCTGAGTTTCCAATGTATATACCGTACGAAAAAAATTATAGATTATTAGCACAAAAATTTGCATACGGTATAGAAGCCGCTGCTGATAGTTTACACAGAGAAGAAATACACAATCATTTAGAATGCCAATCTGCTTATGCACAAGCATATTATGGTTGGAATAAAATAGGCACATCTTGGAAAAGATTTTTAGAAGGAGCGGTTACCCATGGAAAAAAGTAGTAAGGCGCAAGGCGCTAACAATGAACCCATCTGGTTTACTAAGCCATCTACAGGCGGGGACACCGAAGTTACCACGATCAATATTGGAACGAAGTCTGAATACAAAATAATGGTATGCACACCTGTGCATAGCGATGTGTCCATGCATTATTGTCAATCAGTATTAAAATTTCAACAAGAGTGTATGCAAAGAAAAATACTTGTAAGTTTTACTTTAATGAAATCATCATTGGTTACACAAGGTAGAAACTTGTGTGTAGCTGAAATGCTCAACCACCCTGATCATTATACACATTTATTATTTATAGATTCAGATATAGACTTTCAGTGTAAAACTATTTTTACAATGTTAGAAAAAAACAAAGATGTAATAGGTTGTCCTTATCCTATGAAAACATTTGATTGGGACAAGGCTTGGAGACGAATGACTACAAAACATAGAGCTGTTAATGATAAAGATGATTTAGCAAGATCTGGATATACATTTCCATTAAAAGTAGAAGATCCTACAAAAATACAAGTTGAAGATGGAGTAGCAGAGGTAACTCACGCTCCTACGGGCTGTATGTTAATTAAGAGAGAAGTTATAGAAAAGATGATTAAACACTATCCTGAACTAGAAATATATCAACCTACTATAATTAATGGTAATACAGAGAAAAAAGAAAATATGTTTAATCTTTTTGATACAATTCATGATCCTAAAACTAAAAGATACTTTGGTGAAGACTTTGGTTTTTGTCAAAGATGGTCTGATATGGGTGGTAAAATACATGTATATTTGAAAGATTATATTACACATGTCGGTGAGTATTCTTATTGTGGTAGATTTTGGGACGACTTATATCAAGGAAGTCAACCTCTCAAAGGTGTTGACGATAGCAAAAAAATCAAATAAAGTGTGATATTTCAGGATAAGTACGCCTGCCTTTCAACTACAAATGAGACTAAATTATGGCTATAACAGAAACTATACAAGCAAAAGAATTCACAGCAGGCGCGCCAAACATAACATTACAGGGTGATCTAAGACCTAATCAAATGATGGCTTCTATGGAGGAGAACGAAATAGAGTTCATGAGACTTGTAGGAGAATTTATGGAAGCGGGCTTTAGTCAACAAGAAGCGATTGAAGCAGCTAGAGAAGAATTCGATAAAAAAGCTATGGCTTATGGTGGCAGAGCAGAATACGGTTTAGGTAGTATTGTTAAATCTATAGGTAAAGCTGTTAAAGGTGTAGCTAAAGGCGTAGGTAAAGCTGTTAAAGGCGTAGGTAAAGGTATAAGTAGTCTTGCAAAATCAAATTTAGGTAAAACAGCATTAGCTGCTGCCGCATTATATTATGGTGGTGGTGGTTTTGGAAGATTACCTGGAGGGTTTAGTATAAGTAACATACCAGGTGCTAGTGCTCTTTCTAATGCGTTTAGCAGTAAAGGCAAAGGCACACTAGCTTCATTTGCAATAGGAACGTTAGGATCAGGTATATTATCCGCAGCAGAAGCAGGTGGATTAGATACTAGCGATCCAAATGCTGAAGTAGATTTAGAATCATTAACTGGTTATTTAACTAAAGGCTATAAAAATTTAAATCCTCAAGCTACAGATGAAGAAGTATTTCAGTTTGTACAAGAGAACACAGCAGAATATAGAGCTATGGGTGGACGTATAGGTTATTCAAATGGAACTCCTTCTTTTGAAGAATATATGAAAGAGCGAAAAGGTATGGAGCAAAAAATGAATATGGAACAATTGTATAAAGAATACAAAGAAGACCTGCGTAGAAAAAAAGTAGCTGAAGAAAAGACTATGGCAGCTGCGGGTGGACGTATAGGTTATGCTGGAGGAACTTCAATAAGAGACTACGCTATGTCTATGAACAAAGGTAGAGGTCCAATCACATTAAATGATTTTATAGATGTATATAAATTTGCAGGATACGATGGTGGCACAGCTGGTAGTTTAGGAAAAAAACATTACAAAACAGGTATGGGTCAAGACTCAAACACTCAAGGATTTGCGATGGGTGGTTCTACAGATGGCAAAGTAATGGCTGCAGCAGGCATCGAGGGCCTACCAGTAAGACAGAATAAAGCTGGCGTAAAAGAGCTAGATTTAAGAGAAACAGGTGGATTTATACAACCAGTTGGTATAAAAGAAAAAGCAGATGACATCCCTGCGATGCTTTCAAATAACGAATTTGTATTTACTGCTGACGCTGTAAGAGCAGCAGGAGGTGGGGATATTGATAAAGGTGCTCAACTTATGTATGACACCATGAAAAAATTAGAGAGTAAGGTAGGATAATGGCAACCGAAACAGTAACATCAACAACACGAGCCGCACCTTTTATAGAAGCTGCAGGTAAAACATATTTAGATGATCTACAAAAAGCAGTTGGCGGTCTTAAAACAGCTGATTTAAGTCAAGTCTATGGTCCACAATTTCAAGCAGGGTTAGGAGCATTAACACAAGATGCTATTGGTAAAGCAAGTGGTCTTGGATCTTTTCAACCTTTTTTACAAACAGCAGCAGGTCTTGCTCCAAAAACAGGTGCTGAATTACAAAGTTTAGTTCAAGGTTTTAAATCGCCTTATCAACAAGACGTTATTGATGCAACATTATCAGAGTTTGATGTACAAGCGCAAAGAGGATTACCTGGCATTGCAGCACAAGCTGTATCTAGAGGTGTTCTTGGTGGTGGTAGAGAAGGTGTTATGAGAGCACAATATCAATCAGATAGCGACAGGAACCGAGCAGCATTACTTGCACAATTAAATCAACAAGGATTTACAAGTGCTCAACAGTCTCTACAAAACGCATTAACAAATCAATTAGGATTAGCTAGAACCTCTCCACAATTAGCTGGACAACAAGTTACAGCTTTAACAACATTAGGTGGATTACAACAAGCAAATGAACAAGCTAGACTGTCTTCTCAACAACAATTAGCATTACAACAATTAAATCAACCACTAACTGCAGCTCAAAACTATGGATCTGGTGTAACAAGTTTAATAGCAGGTTATCCAGGTCAAGCTCAACAAGAACAGGTAGTAGTTCCAAGCGCAGCTCAAACTGCTTTAAGTACAGGAGCTACATTAGCAGGAATATATAGGGCGTTTAGTTAATGAAAATTTTTAGAAGACCAATGTTTAGAAAAGGTGGTGAGGCTATGACAGGTATCATGGAGAACATTGCACCTAGACAAAATTATGATGAAGGAAAAAGCGTTTACGATGAAGCAGATGCTATCATTACTGAACGAATGGGACCTGTTCAAAAAGGTGATCCACTTACAGATTTCTTATTAGCATATGGACCATCTCTTGCTGCAAGTAATTTACCTGGTGGAACTATGAGAAACATAGCTGCTGCAGCTGATAAACCAGTTGCTAATCTTTTAGCTAGTAGAAAAGCAGGTAGAGATAGAGAAGAAGCTAGAAAGCTAGCTGGTATTCAGTTAGGTGAAAGCATGGCTGAGAGACAATTAAAAAAAGATATTGCTATGATGAAGTCTCAAGATTCTGTTAATTTACTTCCAACATTCTTAGACCTATACGAAGGTAATCTAACACTAGCTCAAAACCGAAACTCATATGAAAAGAGTGGATTACAAACTAGAGCTAAAGAAACTTTTGGTAAAAGCTTTGCAGGTCTAGTAGGTGGTGACAGACATGGAGACATTGAGTCTAAAACTTTTAAAAATAAAAAGAACGTTGGTAAAGTATACTATGACATTGAAGATGCACAGTTTAAAAGAATTAGAAAAACAACAGATGGTTTTGGTGTAGAAATTGTTGATATAAATACATTTGATTCTGAAGCAGATGAAGCTAGTAAAGTAGATTCAAATATACCACCATCAGGTTTATTTGGACAAAAAACAAAACCAGAAAAAGATTTAAAAGAAATTTTACCAGATTTTACAAGTCCCGAAGATTTACCAATATAGGAGGTTAAATGGCAGAAGAATTTCTACCTCTTACAAAAACCGAACAAGACAACGATACGTCTTGGTATACATCTGTAGCAGCGGGTATTGCGTCAGGTATAATTAAAGTACCTGAAGGAGTTTTTTCATTAGCAGCAGAGCTTATTGATCTTGGTGCAGATACAAATACAGCAGCGAGTGTAGATCAATTTTTTGATAAATTAAATCCATTTGAAGAAGTAGCAGAAGAAAATGCATTAGGAAGACTTACTGAAGCATTAATTCAAGTAGGAGTTCCGGGTACAATAGGATTCAAAGCAGCTAATAAACTTGCAAGAAATATAACAGCTAAAGCATTAAAAGCTAAACGTACAAATGCATTTGCTAGTTTTAGAAAAACAGGGGACAGAGCAAAATTAAGTAGTGCTTTAGATAAAGCAAAAGAATTAAATACAAAAGCTAAATACCCTAGATTTGCAGTAGGTTTAATGGGTGGTGCAGCCGGTGAAGCATTTGTTGCTGACGTTGAAAAAATAGGAACGTTTGGAGATATGTTTGAAGGTGGTCCTACACAACTAGATCGAGATGAGGGTTATGGTAGAGAAGAAGCTGCTAGAAGACTAGCTAACAGATTAAAGTTTGGAGCGGAATCAATAGCCTTTACACCTTTTGTTTATGGTGTAGGTAAAAGCGCCAAGCTTCTGGCATCAAGAGGCAAAGATTTAGCTTATAGCAATTCTAGATTTGCAAGATGGTTAGACAAATATGTTAGAGCTCCCTTTAGTCCTAGAGGAGGATTAACAGAAGAATTATTTGATGAAGAAAAAGTTAAACAAGCACTACAAGCTTCTGATCAAAACAGAGCAAAAGAAATTGTAGATAACATTACAAAAGAAGTGGATAGCTTTTATCCAGATGCAGAAAATCTTATTGGGAAAGCAGGGAAAGCAGAAAAAACAAAATTTTTAACAGGGCTCAACGAAGCTTTGTTTAGTGGTAATATTAGAAAACCTTTGAACAAAGATGCATTAGATGATTTGCTTGATCAGTTTGATAATTTAAATGTATCTGCAGAAAGCAAAGGCAACCTAGTTGGTGGTATCAATAATGCCAGAGAAGAGTTTGTGAAACTAATAGATATATTAGACGCAAACGCTCAAGGAACTAAACTAAACAAAGGTGTTTCTGATTTACAGACGTTATTAAAAGATAGAGTTTCTAACTGGATAGGTGGTACGTACAGAATATTTGAAGAACCACGTAAAGGTTTCTCTACACTTTTTAATAGATATACGCCAACAGATGAAGCAAAACAATCAGCTATAAGATTTTTTAGAGAACAAATAGCAAAAGAAGCTGGTGATACAGGTTTTGATGTAGCAACCAGTGATAAATACTTTAGAGAGGCAAAGGTACAAGTTGAGAGTTTATTAAATGCTGTTCGAAACAAAGGTAAACCTAAAGCTCTTGGTTTTAACGATTATATAAATAAAACTATGGAAGGTAGACCTGGTGCAGATTTTACAAAACAAATTATTGATGACACAGCATTACCGCCAAAAGAAATTAGAGAATTACTAGGTGAAGTAACGGACCCAAGATATTCTATTTATAATGCAATAACAAATTTATCCGGCGTTGCAAGAACAACAGCTTATTTAGGTAGTGTAGTTGCAAGAAACGATGAGATACAAAAAGCAGGGGGTAGAGGATTTTTTTGGGCTAGTGAAGAAGCAGGTGAACAAGCGTTAAGATCTAATACCACAGGCATAAAAATGGTGCCAGTAGATGACATTGTAAAAGACCTACCGGGATCAGGTAAATTTGTAAACCCTGCAGCAGGTAAATTTACAACAGTTGAAATAGCAGAAGCTTTAAAAAATGCAAACAACATAGCAGGTGGTCTTCAAGGTTTTGTAAGAGGTGAAGGTAAAGAAGGAGCAGAAGCTGTTGTTAGCTGGATGTATAGAAATTTATTATTATTTCCAAAAGGAATATCACAATTAGCAAAGACTGTGTTTTCTATACCTACACACTTACGTAATATGTTTAGTGCGTTTGGTTTTGCAGGTGCTAACGGTACACTATTTGACCCTGAGTTTTATACAAATGCATTTAAAGAAGGTATTGAAACATCAGGTCTATTAAAAGCTGGAGCACCAGGTCCTAAAGCACAAGAAGCTTACAGAGAATTATTAGAACTAGGAGTTGTAAACTCACAGGTACAGATAGCAGATTTAAAAGCTTTACTAACAGACGTACGATTAGGTCAACAAGTTGCAAACATAGATACAACAGTTAGTCCTTTTATGAATACCATGAGGAAGGTAAGAGACTTTGCTCAAGGCAAGTATGTTGCTGAGGATGATACATTTAAGATTGCAAACTATGTAGTCGAATTAAAAAGATTAAAAAACTACAGAGCAAAGGGTAGACCGATTAATAGAAATGTAATTAACCTACCTGAGTCAGAGTTAAATATAAAATTTAACAGAGCAAAACAAAATGGATTCAAAGGAACTTATGATGATTTCTTAGATGACTTTGCATTAAAAACAGAAGCAGCTAATATAGTTAAGAACACTGTACCTAACTATGCGTTCGTTGGTTCTGCTGTAAGAACCGCAAGACTATTACCAATTGGTAACTTCATGTCGTTTCCATCTGAAATGATTAGAACAACTACAAACATTGTAGAACAAGGTTTAAAAGAAATGAGACACGTACCGGCTCCGGGCATCAGGGTTAAAGGAAGCAATATAGGTTCTACTATTACAGAAGTATTAGAAGATGGAACGGAAAGAATTGTTAAAAATAATGCTATGACAACAGGTACATATAAAACAGGTGTTACAAGATTATTAGGAATGGCAACATTTACTACGGGTATACCCATAGCTTTAACTGAAGGAGCAATGGCTTTATATGATGTAACACAAGATGAAATGGATGCACTTAGAAGATTTGTACCTGAGTGGTCAAAAAATTCTACACTGATACCTATCAAAGATGAAGATGGTGAATTAAGATACATAGACTTTAGTCACAGTAATGCGTATGACATAATTGGTAGACCTCTAAGAACTATTGTTAATCAAATACAAGAAGGTGAGCAAACAGAAGAACAACTACTTACAGGTTTTGTAAATGGTGTTACAGAAGCTAGTGCAGAAATAATGAATCCATTTATTGCTGAATCTATTTGGACAGAAGCAACAGCAGATTTGATTGTTAGAGGTGGTAGAACTGCAGAGGGTAGACAGTTATACACAGAACAAACATCAGCCGGTGATAAAGCTGCTATAAGATTTTTACATTTAGGGAATGCATTAGCACCATCATACAAACAATATATAAGACTAGCTCAAGCAGCTACAGAGACTCCTACAAAAAGAGGAGATGTTTTAGATGTAGGTCCAGAGATAGCAGGGTTTATGGGATTACGTCCTATCAAAGTAGATCCACTATCATCAATGGGATTCAAGATTGCAAACTATCAAAGAGGAATTAGAAATGCACGAAGAGAATTTACTGGTGGTTATTTTGGATTATTAAAAGGTGGACCTGTAGAAGTAAACGACATTATAAATAGATTTGCAAAATCTAACAATGCTAGATTTGGCGTTATGCAAGAAATGCAAAAAGATATTAACGCTGCAGAAACTTTAGGTGTAGGAACTAATCAGTTATATAACGAATTTACTGAAAGACAAATTTCAGACAGAAGCTTCTACGATTTAAGAACAGGTAGATTTGATCCATACTTTCCATCAGAAGATATTGAAGAGAGATTTAGAGAAATATCTAGAAATTTAGGTGGAGTTAATCCATACATAGTAGCGAGACCTATACTTAGAAGAATGCAATCAGATATGAGAAACGTATCTTTAGATTCACCATTATTATTTTCTACAGAGCTACCACAATTTAGTGAAGGAGGAATTGTAGAGACATCTGCTCCTCTAAACTTAGAAGATTATTTAATACCAGACATACCTACACCGCCTATTCCAACGAATGTAGCATCTGCTAACCCAAGTCCACAAGTAATACAAACTGCGCAACAACAACCCACTATGGCAGAGCAGGGGTTGACAGCCTCTGAAAAAGCGTATTTATCTCAAGAGGAACAACAGATTTTATTAAAACAAAGAGGACTAATAACATAATGCCAGCTGGAGATAAATTAAAACCAAAGAGTACTAGAGAACACTTATTATCTATATACGGATATATTACAGGTATCAAAAAAGATATGAAACACATGCACGAAGGTATTCACGATTTGGGTGGTAAGATAGACAAGATCTATTGGGTGGTGTTGGGTACTGTTGGGGCAGTATCACTTCTGTTGCTAGAAAAAGTTATAGACAAAGGACTTTTTTAAATCCAAGCTTTAAGTTCTTCACCCATAATTTCAGTAGCAATATTTATTTTTTTACGTAAAGCTTTTACAATCTTTTCATCAATAGTTTCTTCTGTCATTATATCAATATAAGTCATAGGTTTTTCTTGACCAATACGATCTATTCTAGCTTCGGATTGTTGTCTTTTTTCTAAATCATAACCATTTGAAAAATAAATCATTGTACTTGCAGCAGTTAATGTAATACCATAACCGCCGGTTTGTGTAGTTCCTACAAAAAATCTACACTTGTCATCCTCTTGAAACTTTTTTATATTACTTTGTCTTTCTTCTTGAGGAGTCAGGCCATAATAATCTACAACAGAGCCTTCCCCGTATTTCTTTTTAATTTCTTTAATTAATCTTTGCACATCTTTTTGATAGTGAGACCAGATAACAGCTTTACCTTCTATCTCGTCTAGGATGTCCATCAATTCATCAACACGTCTTGATGGTATTTCTTGCACTGTTCCATCATCAGCTGTAAAGTGACCACAAGTAATTTGATGTAGACGCATTAGCTGCACCATCACAGTTGATGTTGTAACTTGTTTGTCGTTTAATTGTGCAAACGCATACTTCTTCATTTCTTTATAAACTTTTTCTTGTGGTCCAGTCATGGTTACCATACGTTTCATATAAGTTTTAGCTGGTAAATCTAAACAATCATCTTTCAAAACTCTCTCTGAAAAAGGTTGTATTTTTTCTGAGAGCTCTCCTAAATTCCTATATCCTACAACCACATTAACTGAACGTGCGCCCAGATTAATTGTTTTCATTTGAGCATATCTAGCTCTAAACGTAAACCAAGAACTATGATCCAGGAGCCAAGGATCAAGAAAGGCACATTGAGCATAGAGATCTAATGGCGAATTAGTAACAGGCGAACCAGTTAAGATTCTTCTGTATTTTGCTAATGCTCTAAGACCTAAAATATTTTTAGTTCTTTTGGCTGTAGGAGTTTTGATTGTTGTAGATTCATCTATGGCCATCATCGCTTTATGTGATGATAAAAATCTACGAGCAAATTCTTTTCCAAAGTCGTAAGAGAATGCTTCAACGTTCATTATTAATACATGAAAGTCTGTACCAGTACTAAACAAGGTATTTAATTTTTCTGTTTGTTCACCTGATTTATCAGAGCTTTTCCACAATACCATTTTCTTTTCAATATGGTTTGGTAGGTGTTTAGGAATTTCAGCTTCATACCAGTTTTTATATACACCTTTTGGAGCTATTAATAATAGCCCATTTATATCGCCTTTATCATAAAGCATTGCGCAATTATCAATCAATACCTTAGATTTACCCGTACCCATTTCCATGAAGTAGGCAAAATTTTCTTTATCCCAAGAACGTTCTAAAGCTTTAAGCTGATGAGCATATGGCTTTGATTTAAATTTATAGTTTATCATTTACTTATCTTTCTAAAAGTGTATATATAGGATGAAAGAGATAAAGTCAATATGCAATTTAAAGATCACATAAAAAAAGATAAACCTAAAGTATATTTAATTCAAGACATACCTGGAACTTCTAAAGGAGAACCTAAATATAATATTTTAGGCGCACAGAAATATGGCGATATCGTGACAATGCTTCCAGAGTTTTCACAAATGATATTATCTCCAGGTCCTTTAATTCACAAACTTAGAACTCTTCTAAAGAATTATACATCAGAAGATTTTCTTTTGTTATCAGGGGATCCAGCTATCATAGGTGTAGTATGTTCAATTGTGGCAGACACAACTAATGGTAGATACAAATTATTAAAGTGGGATCGTCAAGAAAAAACTTACTATCCTATAGAAATAAACATTCATCACAAATAAGTTGACATCAATAAATTTATCTCTATATTGTTTTTAATAAACTAAGATTAGATTAATAAAACAATAAGGAGTACAAATGAAAGACATTAATCTCAGACAAGATGCACCATCGCAGGTGTCACAAGTAAACCCAACTAAGATCTCAGAAGAGATTGAAAAGTTACAAGCTGTTCAGCAAGAAATCATCAACAAAGAAAATGAAATAAAAGAATTGAAAGACCGTGAAAATTATATTGGCGGTGTTATCATTCCTGATTTGATGAATGAATTAAATTTAAAAACTTTAAAGTTGCAAGATGGATCAGAGTTATCTGTTGGCAATAAATTTTTCGCTTCAATTAAAGCTGATAAAAAAGGTGAAGCGTATGACTGGCTTCGTACTGCTGGCCTAGGAGATATTGTGAAAAATGAAATCACAGTTCGATTTGGCAAAGCTGAAGATAACAAGGCAATGGCTTATGCTACCCTTGCAAAGGGCCAAGGTTATGATCCGGAACAAAAAGTTTCGGTTCATGGTGGAACCCTTAGATTAACTTTGGAGGATTTCCATTCACGTGGTGGCAAGATTCCTCCAGAGTTGTTTAATACGTTTGAAAAGAATCAAACGAATATTAAAAATAAACCAAAACAATAGACTAACAAATCAATAGGAGGATATATGGATAGTCAAGTAACAACAAAGACCAATGCAGGTGCATTGGCTACAATTAATCTCAGAGCAGACTCTGGTAAAGGTGCAGAGGAAATTAAGTCGGACGATGTATCAACGCCGATATTAAAAATTCTTCATCAGCTTTCTCCAGAATGTAATGAAAGAGATGCTAAACACGTAGCGGGTGCAAAGCCAGGGATGATTTATTCATCTGGTTTTGGATCTTTAATTGAAAGCGATAAGGGTTTAGATGTGGTGATAGCTCACGCACAGACTAGATACCCTGAATGGCAAGAGCGAGGCGATAGCGCGTCAGCTCCTGTTGGAACTCACATCGAGATTCCTGCTGAAGCAAAAGAAGAAAAGAATGGTAGATATAGATTACCGAATGGTAACTATGTTGAGAAGACAGCTTACTTCTATGTATTAGCAATAACAGATGGTGAAGTAAAACCAGCGGTCATTCCAATGAGATCGTCAAATCTTTCTCCAGCAAGAGAACTTAACAATATGATCAAGAATCTTAGATTCTCTGATGATAAAGGTTCTTTCAATCCTGCATCTTTTGCAGCAGTTTATAATTTAAAAACTGTTGGCAGAACAGCAGGGAGTAAAAGCTGGCATGTCTACAAACCATCAAGAGTTAGAAATCTTGATGTCAGTAATAAAGATGATGCATCTATTTATGAAGTTGCACAACAACTTCAGAAAACTGTATCTAAAGGTGCAGCAAAACCAAAATACGATGCGCCTAAAAATACTGGAGACATAGTATAACAAAGTTACTGTGGAGTAACACTTGCGAGAAGGGCGTGGAAGCGAGAGTTGAAACGCCCTTAATAAAGATATGGAAGAATTTAAAAAGTATTTTACAGGATTAACACGCGACTTTGGTTTTTGTAATGTAGAAAATGGCTACATAGATGAGAACACAGGTAAGTTAAAGATTGACCCAGGGGATTATGGCTGGGCTCACCGAGCAATAACAGATGAAGATTATCAAAAACATTTAGACGGTAAAGTATCAATAGGACTACAGCCTTGTGATGATGAAGGAACCTGTTCTTTTGGAGCAATTGATATTGATCCTACTAGTTATTCTGATTTTAATATAGGAAAGTTTTTACAAGTTATAGATAAAAAAAGTTTACCCGTCATACCTATTAAATCAAAAAGTGGTGGATTACATATTTATATTTTTACAAAACAAAAAGTACCTTCGACATTAATTAGAGAAGTATTACAAAATTTATTATTTTTATTTGGATTATCATCTAAGACAGAAATATATCCTAAACAAACTAAACTAGGTAAGAATCAAAACGGAGAAAAAACTGTAGGTAGTTTTATAAACTTACCATACTTTAAAACAACAGAACGTAGAGCTCTCAAACCTGATGGCTCTTCAATAGAGTATAAAGATTTTTTAAATGTTGTTGAAGCAAATCTACAAACAAAAGAATCATTAAAAGATTTAATAAATAAAAAAGTAAATGATGAACTTACTGGTGGACCAGATGATTTAAAAGACGGACCACCATGCTTACAGGTCATCTGTAAACAGATTCAGGAATCAGGCACCAAATTAAAAGATGAAAGAGACAGGTTTTTATTTAACTATATGGTATTTGCTAAAAAGAAATATCCGGAATCTTGGGATAAAAAAGTATTAGAGGCAGCTAGAAATTTTATACAGTATGATGAAATATGGGGTGATGAAAAAGTAAAAGATAAAATAAAATTTTGGAAAAAAGATACCGCAGGGCATACATGTTATGACTTACCAATATCTGCATATTGTGCAAAAGGTGTATGTATTAAAAGAAAATTTGGTATAGGAAGTAATAGAGATACTCACTGGCCGCAACTATCTAATCTAATTAAAATAACCTATAGACCAGAGCCAGAATATTTTTTTGATGTAGAGCTGGGTAATAATGATGTAGTGCAGGTCCACGCAAAAAACATAAGTCGTATGGATGAAGTAAAACAAATGCGTAAACTAGTGGCTGATAGTACCAGTATCTTTCCACCAATAATAAAACAAAATGAATTTCAAAAAATACTTGAGGGATTATGGGCAACTAAAAAAGATATGCCTCCACCAATAGGAACTAATCCTATAGAAATATTAAAAGAAGCTTTAATAGAATATGTGAATGGACCCGAAGCAACTACTAACACTGCATTTGAAAGTGGGTCAGTATTGATAGAAGAAAATTATTATTATTTTATATTTCAAAAATTTTATGAAGAATTAAAACGAGGAGACTGGACTCAAAAAAGAGATAGGACAGCTCACTTAATTCGCCAACATTTTAAGGGGGACTTTGATTGTAAAAAAAGATTTCCTAAAGGCGATCACAAAGAATCTTTTCCACAACTCAGAGTATTAAAACTACCAATAGAAGGATTAGAACGTGAAGAAACACCAGACGAAAAAGTAGAAATAGAAGATAAAAAGGAGATAGTATGACGAAAAAAGTACCAAGCGTATGCGTTTCATTACCTGCATACGATCAAATGCATGTCGGCACATGTTTATCATTGGTAAAATTGTTTGATAAATTTACCGCTGCAAAAATAAAAACAACAATCAATACATTTAAATGTCCGTACATAGGATATTCTAGAAATATATTAGCGGCATTATTTTTACATTCCGGTTTTGATTATCAATTATTTGTAGATGCAGATGTAGAGTTTGAACCAGATGTAATAGGGAGAATGATAATAGCAGAAAAAGATTTTATTTGTTGTCCCTACAGAAAAAAAACACAAGACAATTCTGTAAAATATTCTGTTCAGTTTGCAGATCATCAAAATATAAATATTGATAACAAAGGAATGACTGAAATTAAAAGAGGACCTGCAGGGTTAACAATGATTCATAGAAAAGTTTATGAAAAATTAATACAACAACACCCTGATTTAAAAATAAAAAATTATAATGCTATTAATAAAGAAGCAGGTAAATACTTATATAATTTTTGGGAAACAGAATTTAAGGATGGAGTCTGGTTAGGCGAAGACGTAAAATTTTGTGACTTAGCTAGGGAAGCTGGATTTAAATTTCATGCCGTTGTTGATGGAGAAACAACTCATCATGGAACCATGGGTTATACTGGTAAATTAGTAGATACGTTTCACAAATCAAATGGCAAAGCTGACTAAAATATTTGGTCCACCTGGTACAGGTAAGACTTACAGATTACTTCAAAGGGTAAAAGCATATGTTCGAACTGGTACTCCATATCACCAGATTGGATATTTTGCTTTTACTAAAAAAGCCTCTGGGGTAGCGCGTGATAGGGTGGGAGTATCGGAAAAACAAGTCCCTTACTTCCAAACTATCCATGCGTTTTGTTTTCATCTCCTGAGTATGAACGAAGAACAAATTATGCAACCTTATAATTACGAAGAAATTGGGAAGCTTTTAGGTATTCGTGTAAACTATTCTGATAAATACAATGAAGAACAAACACATTATCTGACTTGTAACAATCCATACTTTCAAATGATTGGTAAGGCTATTAACCTGGACATAGCCATAAAAGAATTATTTAATCGAAACGAACACGATAGAAAAGTTATTAATTGGGGTCCCTTAAAAAATATAGCTAGCACTCTACAAGAATATAAAAAGATAAATGAAATAATGGACTTTAATGATTTAATTAAAACATTAATAGAAAAACAAGACAAGATACCAAAATTAAAAGCTATATTTATTGATGAAGCACAAGACCTATCTCCGCTACAATGGAAATTAGTTGATATATTAAAAACTAAAACGGAACATATGTATTTAGCTGGTGATGATGATCAAGCTATTTATGCGTGGGCCGGCGCTGATGTCAACAGATTTATTACAGAACCGGGTAGAGAAATTACTTTAAAACATTCAAGGCGGATATCTAAAGCTGTACAAAAACAATCAGAGATACCCATTAGTCGTATAGCAGGCATCAGGAAACATAAAAAATATTTACCACGGCCCGTAGAAGGATTAGCTCAACATATAAATAATTTAGGTCAAGTTAACTTACATCAAGGTAACTGGTTAATTTTATCTAGAACTAAAAGTAATTTGCTTAATATCATGGAAGAACTTCGACGTAAAAATTTATATTATCAAAGTAATAAAGGTAAAAGTTTTATAGTTGGAATATATAATGCTGCAGTAGCGTACACTAAATGGAAAACAGAAGAAGCATTAGAACCTTCAGAGATAAATGACATCAGAGATTACATACCTAATGCAAAATTTTGGAATAAAAATAAAGAGTGGTATGATGTATTTACTGCAGCTCCACACAAAGAAGTTTTGTATATACGAAATATGTTAGCTGCAGGGGAGAAATTAAGTAGTAAAGCAAGAATATTTGTTTCAACAATTCACGCAGCAAAGGGAGGTGAAGAAGATAATGTAATTTTATCTTTGCATCAAAGTAGTAAAGTTCAAAAAGGAATTAAACAAAGTGTTGACAAACAAGATGAGGAGCATAGAGTGTGGTATGTGGGCATTTCAAGAGCACGAAATAATCTATATAAGTTAAAAGCTAAAAAAGTAATAAAGGAATATAAACTATGACCAACAAAGATATGTTTAAAGGACCTACATATAATTCATTGGAAGACCAGATAGGCGGGAAGCACTACCGTTCGATGAAGATTCAGCCCGCAGAATTTATTAATGAAAACAAATTATTATTTGCAGAAGGTAATGCTATAAAATATATTTGCAGGCATCAGTCTAAAGGCAAAGCACAAGACATACAAAAAGCAATACATTATTTAGAAATGATATTAGAAAGAGATTACTCATGAAGTTACCAAGCTACATGCAAGCTCAAACAGAATGGGTAATGCATAAAGAATATCCTGATCTACGTGATTACCCTGAGATAGCAATTGATTTAGAAACAAGAGATACAGATTTAAAATCTTTAGGGTCGGGTGCAGTTGTAGGACGTGGTGAAGTTGTTGGAATAGCTGTAGCAGTTGAACACGACAATTGGTATTTTCCTATAGCACATGGTGAAGGACCTAATATGGACAGGGATAAAACTTTAGAGTGGTTCAAAGATATTCTTGAATGTCCAGCTACAAAAATATTTCATAACGCTATGTATGACGTATGTTGGATACGTAAATTAGGCTTAAATATCAATGGTTTAGTGGTAGATACCATGGTTGCATGTTCACTCCTAGATGAAAATAGATTTTCATTTACACTCAATACTCTGTCATGGCATTATTTAAACAAAGGCAAGAATGAAAGATCACTCAACGAAGCAGCTAAGTCAAGGGGGCTAGATCCAAAAGCCGACATGTGGCAATTACCTGCGAGTGAAGTTGGAACTTACGCAGAAAAAGATGCTGAGTTAACTTTTGATCTTTGGCAGCATGTAAAAAAATTAATTGTGGAAGAAGATATTCAAGATATATTTAATCTTGAGACAGATCTTTTTCCTTGTCTGGTTGATATGCGTTTCCTAGGGGTTCGGGTAGATGTTGAAGCAGCGAATCTATTAAAAAAAGAATTAACCACCAGAGAAGAATTATTATTACACCAAGTCCAAAAAGAAACAGGAATAGATACTCAGATATGGGCAGCCAGATCGATTGCACAAGTTTTTGATAAATTAAAATTGCCTTACGATAAAACTGAGAAAACACAGTCACCTTCATTTACAAAAAATTTCCTTTCTAATCATGCGCATCCTATAGTTAAATTAATAGCACAAGCAAGAAAATTAAACAAGGTCAATACAACATTTATAGATACAATACTAAAACACGAACATTGTGGTAGAATTCATGCAGAGATAAATCAAATTAGATCTGATGATGGTGGTACAGTAACCGGAAGATTTTCATATTCAAATCCAAACTTACAGCAAATACCTGCGAGAGATCCAGACACAGGTCCATTAATAAGAAGTTTATTTATACCTGAAGAAGGAATGAAGTGGGGTTGTTTTGATTACTCGCAACAGGAACCAAGATTAGTTGCACACTACGCATTAAGATTTGGTTTATCTTCTGTAAATCAAATTGCAGATTCTTATGACTCAAATCCTAAAACAGACTTTCACCGAATCGTAGCAGAGATGGCAGAGATACCACGTAGTCAAGCTAAAGTAATTAATTTAGGATTATTTTATGGAATGGGTAAAGCAAAACTTCAAGCAGAGTTAGGTGTATCAAAAGATAAAGCATCTGCACTCTCCGAAAGATACCATACACGTGTACCTTTTGTAAAACAGTTGATGAATAAATTAATGAATGCAGCGTCCAACAAAGGTCAAATAAAAACTTTACTAGGTAGACGATGTAGATTTCCAAGATACGAACCAGTATTACGTGGCGATGACTGGGGTAAATATGTACCTGCAGAAGATCACGAAAGAATGTTGGAGTTACAACAAATGGGACCAACACTCCTAGACGAAAATGGTAGTGATACAGGTAAGAAAAATTATTGGCATAACAATGCGTCTAGAAGAGCATTTACTTACAAAGCCTTAAATAAATTAATTCAAGGTAGTGCTGCGGACATGACTAAAAAAGCTATGTTAGATTTATGGAAAGAGGGCATCACACCACATATACAAGTTCATGATGAACTTGATATATCAGTTACCAATGATTTAGAAGCTGCAAAAATAAAAGACATAATGGAAAATGCAGTTGACTTAAAGATACCAAACAAGGTAGACTATGAATCAGGCCCTAATTGGGGCAGTATAAAATGATTGACTATGGCTTACTTAAATGCAAACATACCAGTAACTTATGCACAAATAAGAAGGGAGTATTTGTATGACCTTACCAGACATCATGGAGAAGTTGAAGATTGTGTTATCTTCGGCATATCGAGTATCACGGGAAAGTCTATCCTATTTCATGCGATTATGGAAAATGGCGCTGTCTTTTATCGTTTACCGATTAGTGCCTTCATCCAAAGAGGTTTTAAGCCGGAAGAAGTTCCTAAACGTAGACTTGATGAGTTGGAGCTCTGGAATTGTTTTAGTTATTATCCTGCTGTTACTTCTTGGGATATCTTAGACGGACAAGCTGGAAAATACATCGGCAAAGATAAAAAATGGCATCCAGGTAAATATTTATTTACGGTTGACTTTGCACATCCAGAGAGTAACATAGTCGACACCGATCATTCGGAAATACCGCACGAACACAAGTGCGCACATATATTAGCATTAGATGATGGTAATTATGCTGCACAACCTAATAACAGAATTATATGGGACATACCCTCTTTTACAGTTAAGGATAATATACCTGACTGGAAAGTCCAAACGAGTGAGTGGAACGTAGAAGACACTCGTCAATGGAGAACAGAAGACACTGATAACTTCTTTTACGAAATTGAGGAGAAAAAAACATGAGTATAAGATATGCACAACCAACAAACGTTTGCATAATTTGTGGTATTAGAACAAGAGGATTACCATGTCCTACATGTATTACAGAAGAACAAGTGGAGGATAATATGATTAAAAAAATTTGGAAAAAAATAAAAGATTTTTCTAGAAGATTAATGTTCTGGACTAGATAATGGATTTAGCAAGTTTACTAAAAAAGAATTTTGTATTAGTTCCGGTAGTGGCTTCGGTCCTTGTCGGAACTTTTACTGGTGTTAAGTATGTAGTAAACTTAACAGATACTATTAATGGAAATAAAGCACAGATAGAAAACATTCAAAAAGATATGGATGTCCTTACAGACAAAGTAAATTTGATAACAGGTAAACTTGAAAGAGCTGAAGGAACATGGGAAATGGCTGAAAACTTATATGAATTATTAGCTAATAAAGTTAATGAAATGGAATGGGATATCAAGGATTTAAACAGAGAGATAAATTACTAGGATGAACAATGGAGGTAGCCAAGATGAATTATTATTTTACAGGGATATTAATTATTTTGCTATGTCTATTAGCTTTTATGGGCCCTGCATATCCTAGAAACGAATATTTAAATTCATACCCTAACGAATGTAGAACTGGTGAGGTAGATGTATCTGTGTCAGCTCGACAGTATGATTATGATAACTATGATAAAAGTTGGAATGAAAGTAATAGTCAAGATGTAAGACTTACGTTTAGAAAGTATTTAGGTAATTTACAGTGCAATGAGAGGAACGATTTAGCTCTGGAAAATGAACGACTTAAACAACAATTAGAGTTAATGAAGATGTGTAACAAAGTGAATAGAAATCCTACGCTTAAACACAACTCAAACTTTGATTTGTTAGTATCAAAATGTAGAGGTGTTGTGCCTGTAAACATAAATGAAGAGAGACCCGACCGTAAAAATTTATGGAAAGAAGAAAAGAAAAAATATTTAGAAGATAATCCAGAGGCTAAAACCATGGATAATACAACATTGAAAATACCGCCAAAAGATTATATACTGCCTCTACCAAAACCTAAAGATGAATAAGAAACCATTAAACATATCTGAAGAGGCTGCTGTGCAAATGCCGATGAAAACGGTTGCCTCTCTAATTTTGCTCGTCGCAGCCGGCGTGTTCGCATACACCGAGCTGACGGCCAGGTTGGTATCGCTGGAGACGTCACGTGAGCTGTTTGAGGCTGACCTGCTCAAGAAGAGTGAACAATTGCCCACGGACCAAGAGCAATATATGCTCCTGGAGGCAGTTTTTTCTGACGTAGAAAAGTTACAAAAAAATCAAGAACAAAATATGACAAACAAAGTCAACATAGAATTTACTCAAAAACAATTAGAAAAGTTATTAACTGATG